>VYKU01000004.1_pt1 | contig 309695 bp, 301 predicted proteins | sample 5114491 | NCBI WGS metagenome assembly VYKU01 (sample SAMN12291796, study PRJNA351875) | freshwater metagenome | isolation source: freshwater lake | place: USA: Michigan, Gull Lake | collected 2011-07-05 | reverse complement strand
TTCAGAATGAGCTGGCTGAAAAGGAAGGCCAAATTCAGCGACTGGAGGCGCAAGAGAAGCAAACGGCGCTTCGCTTGGCAGAAGTAAGCGCGGACTATCGAAACGCGCTGGCAATAATTCAGGAACGTGGCGAAGCACAATCTCAAGCCATATTGGCCAACCAAAAGCTTTCTGAAGATGTAGCTGTATTGAATAGCCAGCGAACACATGTTCAGAATGAGCTGGCTGAAAAGGAAGGCCAAATTCAGCGACTGGAGGCGCAAGAGAAGCAAACCGCGCTTCGCTTGGCAGAAGTAAGCGCGGACTATCAAAACGCACTGGCAACAATTCAGGAACGTGGTGAAGCACAATCTGCAGCGCTTGCTGCTTATCAAAAATCAGCGGAGGCAGTCGCCGCTCTTCAGGCTCAGCTTGCAGAGAGAGACCAAGGCATCTCGGCAAAAGAGTCTCAGATTAGACAGCTAGAAGAAGTTGAGCGACAGACCTCGTTGAGGTTGGCAGAAGTTAGTGCCGACCACAATAATGCGTTGGCCACGGCTCAAGAGCGCGGTGAAGCCCATGCATCAACGTTGGCGGCTTATCAAAGTCTTGTCGAGGAGTTTGCGACGAAAACTGCAGTCGCCGACCACGCCCTAGCCTTAAACCGTGAAACACAGGTTAGTTTGCAGGCTAGGGAATCCGAAATTGGTCGCCTTAAAGCGGAATTGCAGCAAGCGCTGCTTCGGGTTGCTACTTTGGAAGCGGAACAACGTGTAGCACGTGAGATTGAAGCTATACTTGAACGCACTAACGAAGATTTGGATCGCTTGCGCGACAAGATGGCAAAGGTCGAACAGGGGCTGGAAGCTACAACAGGACCAGAGGCGGGGGCAGTCCTTGATGCTGTCCAACGTGCTCAGCCTTATTTGACGCCGATCGCGGTCGAAAATTTACGTCAGCGAAATCTTAAATTGTGATATCCCACTTCAGGATGGTGCTGCGTGGCTAAAGAATTGATTGCTCGGATCTTGAAGATTCGCCCTGCCATTGTTGCCAAAGTTAAACGTTACCTCCAGTCGCAGCCGGCAAACCATCCAGCGCGACGAGGGCATCGACTTCTACGTCGATTGCCTTTGGTCTCGTTCTTTTGGCGTAAAGTACTGGCTGCACAATCAACCAACTTTTACACGATCGAATCATATAGGAAGGCTGGCGGTATATATGCCCCTCATGCCGTTCCAAATCTTGGGGCATCCCGCCAGCAAGCTCGACACAAAATACCGCTTGAGTGGCGCTTCATAGAGGACGTCGTTGAAGCGGCCAGAATCTACGAGCGAAGCTATACACCAGAGCCGGGCTCGATTGTTTTGGTGAACTGTAGCGCAGCGGCAGGCGGCGCTGAACGACAATTGGTTAAGACTTTGATTGGGTTGAAACAGAGAAATTACAAACCCTTTTTCATTGGGGAATTTATTGAAGATCGAGGCACCCCTCTAGATTTTTACTTGCCTCACTTGCGTGATGCTGGAATTGCTTTTCAGCGGGCCAAAGATGGTCCGTTGCCGTCAAAAGAGCTATATGCGGATGTCACTGAACCCGTAGCTAATTTTCTAAGCCAGTTTGAACCTGAACAGGTGACACGTATTCTTGGGATGGTTAGCCAATTGAGGGAGATCAAGCCGGAGGTAATTTACTTGTGGCAAGACCAGACCTCGGTCATTCACGGGATTTCGGCCATGATTGCGCGGGTGCCCCGTATCATTCTTTCAGGTCGCAATCTGAACCCGACCCATTTCGACTATTTTCAGCCGTGGCTACACCCGGGTTATCAGGCTTTGGAACAGCAAGAAAATGTTGTCCTATCGAATAATTCTTCAGAGGGTGCGAGAAGTTACGAAGACTGGCTAGGATTGCCAACTGGCAGCATTCAGGTGATCCTCAATGGAGTTGATATACCGACTTCTGAAATTCTTCCCGAATTAGATCGTTTAAGGCCAGCCTATCTGCCTAGCGGCTATGGCACACTCGTTTGTGGTGCTTTCCGAATGAGCCGTGAGAAACGGCCGTTCCTTTGGCTAGACGTCGCCAAAGCATGCTTAGAGCGCCGGCCGGAATGTTTCTTTGTTGTTGCTGGTGATGGGCCAATGATGGCCGATGTGCAAGCCTATGCCAGATCACTGGGTATTGCTGAAAGGGTTAGTTTCTTGGGTGAAATCCAAACAGTCCACACCCTGCAAAGGTGCGCAGATGTGTTGTTGTTAACCTCAGAGCAGGAGGGGACACCGAACGTTCTTTTGGAAGCACAAGCCCATGGCACGCCGGTCGTGACATCGAATGCTGGCGGCGTGGCCGCCTGTGTTTTGGAAGGTGAGACCGGCTATGTGATCTCAAGCGACCGCCCCGACGATTTTGCCCAAGCCGTTGAAGCCGCCCTTCTACTTAGTCAGAGACAGGGCCAAGGTGATCTTATTCGTTCCTTTGTTGCCAAGAAGTTTGGCGTAGATCGAATGATCGAAGAAACGATCTGCCTATTCAGCGCTTGAGATGACAGCATTCTGGGTGACTCATGCTATCATGGCTATTCGCGGAAGCGCTTTTGGTGGCGGTTCAGTTAACTGGTGGACGCTTTAACCTGCACGAAGGCTTTTAACCATGAGCTTAGTGCCGGTTACTGAGGTCATTAAATGATCCATGTTTCACGTTAAGAGTCTCTTTTGTCCCGCATGACCCGATTTGATTTGCAATATCACTGGCCGCAGGCATGCTGCAAACCTTGATCAAAATGTATTGCCTGATATTTAGTCTTCATCTATCATGAAAAGATATTTGGGCTTATAATTTAGTGCCAAATATAAAAATCCGAATCATTAATTTTTAGATTTATTTTGATGATACTCATGTATAATTTAAGCATTGTCATAAGATCAATTATTTCTTTTATTCTTAGATATTTATTCGATCTACGGGTTTGCATACTGTTATTTTTTATCGGATTTGTGTATATTACATTAAGTGATGCTGCGCTTGCCAAATCTGGAGCGCCATCCGTCGGCACCCAGACCGCAAGTTCGGGGCCGTCCAGTATTAAGGGTGTGGATGTGTCACGGCGGATTGTTGCGGCCAGTTTTCAGTGGCCGGACGCCATTGACGTCGCCGATTTAAATGCGGACGGCAAACTTGATTTCGTGAGCGGTGGTGGACATCCTGGTACAGTCTACACGGTGCGGATATTCTTCCAGCAAGAGTCGATCCATCACTGGCGAGAGCAAGTTGTTTTTGAAGGTGATGGCCGGATCCAAGGTGCTGCGGTATTCATCGAACCACGCACAAAAAAGCCAATCATTTTTTCAGCCGACCAGTTAAATGGACAAATCCGTCTTCACACGAGCCTTGATGCGAATTGGACCTCTCCGACGAGCGCGATTGTAGTGTCTGGCCGAACTTGGATACAGAGTATTGTTACGCTGGACATTGATCGTGACGGGATAAACGAGCTTGTCTACGCTTGGGAGGGTACTGGACCAAACTCTGGTGGCGTAAACGCCCTCCGACTTTCCGAAGGTGCCGATCCATCGTTTCCGTCGTCTTGGCAGGATATTGCGCTTGTCTCTTTAGAAGGTGCATGGGCAATTAGAGATCCGGTTCTTCGAGACCTTGATCGGGACGGCACAGCGACGGAGTTACTTGTCGGGGCGAGGCGAGCCTTAAATGGAACCCGTAACTCAGCTTCGCGGCCTGGCCTGTATTATATAAAGCTCAGATCTTTAGATGTCGCGGTAGAGCTTACCAAGGTCGGCGATGCTGGTATCGATCCTATCAATTTTGCACGCGGCCGGTTCTTTGGCCGTGGCTCACAGAATGATGTCGTAATGATGGATCTTAGGTCAGACAAAATGACTTTCCTAGAGACTGATTTTGGTCGTTCTAGGTTTGAGTTACAACTCCCTCGTCCACTTGCAACTACTGCTGATGCGACCCTCGTGGGTTGGAATGTGACACCTATTCTGAGCGTGACACCCAAACAGTCCAGAGATGCCCTTGTTGTCGTCGCCGCTCGTTCAGATGGCAGCCCGTCCCATCTGTTTGGCGTCCATTGGGATGGGACGACTTACCAATTTCAGCTTATTGAGACGTGGGCGTACGGACATCCGGTGGATAATCGTCTCATTTGGGTGGACTTAGATCGAGACGGGATTCTAGAGCTAATTGCCCCGGATAGTGGTGGAAATCAGGTTCTGATCTATAATTTTCGCTTAAAGTGAGGCGGTACTGGCTCCTTGCAGGCTAGTCATTCAGTGGATCAAAGCAGGTTCCGGAGATAAGCGCCATATTCATTGGATTGAAGAAAGTTTGCCCGTTCTTTCAATTGGTCCCTCGTCAGCCACTCGAGCGAAAAGCCAATTTCCTCCAAGCACGCAATTTTAAAGCCTTGTCGCTTTTCAATAGTTCCGACAAAATTGCTTGCCTCCTGCAGGCTTTCTATGCTTCCCATGTCTAGCCAAGCCGTCCCACGCCCCAGTCTCTTCACGCTCATCTCGCCGGCGTCTAGATAGGCTTGGTTGATATCGGTTATCTCGAGTTCCCCACGTGCTGATGGCTTTACCCGGCGGGCCATCTCAACAACGCGATGATCATAAAAATAGAGTCCAGTAACCGCCCAGCTTGATTTCGGTGTTTTTGGCTTTTCAACAATGCTCTCCGGTTTGTCTTGGCTGTCGAAAGTCACAACACCATATTGCTCGGGATTTTTCACCCGTGTTGCAAAAACGGTGGCACCTTGTTGAAGTGCGTTCGCGTCAAGTAGTTGCTGACGTAGGCCTTCGCCGTAAAGAATATTGTCACCTAAAACCATGGCACATGGGCCCCCAGCCAAGAAAGATTCCCCAATTAGAAATGCTTCAGCGAGCCCGCGAGGAGCATCTTGCGTGGCGTAGGAAAGTTCTATTCCATAGGCCGAACCATCACCGAGCAACTTCTCATAACTTGAGCGGTCCTCTGGTGTCGTGATCATCAATATTTCGCGTATGCCAGCCAACATAAGGACGGAGATGGGGTAATAAATCATCGGTTTATCATAAACAGGCAAGAGCTGCTTAGACATGGCCAGGGTCAATGGGTACAGTCGTGTCCCCTTGCCGCCTGCCAACACAATTCCTTTACGGCGCAGCTTGGCTTCATTTTTCATTGGCGTCACTTGAATATAGTTTCTTTACGAGTGGAGGAAGTCGGTCCCTAACGCCCGGCAGGACAATCCCGTAATCGGCTTTTAGCGCATTGCAATCCATCCGAGAGTCTTTTGGCCGGATGGCGGGAGCATTGAAAGCAGCTTGCGTTGTCGGGAAAATGTCGGCGACCCTTAAGTCGGATGCCTGCCGGGCAGCCATGATGATCTGAGCGAATTCAAGCCGTGTTACACCATCTTGCCCACAGGCATGATAGGTTCCCCATTCGACATCCTCGCCCGCAATCCTCGCAGCGATTTGGCAGATGGCAGTCGCAAGATCCGGCGCAAAGGTTGGGCAAGATTGTTCGTCGCTTACCACATTTAAGCTTGGTCGTGTCTCTGCCAAACGCATAATGTTTTGGAAGAAATTGGTACCGTTTGAGCCATAGATCCACGATGTTCGCAAAATGATATGTCGGGGGAGAATAGCTCTGATTGCTTCTTCCCCAGCCGCTTTCGAACGGCCGTAGAAATTCAAGGGTGCTACAGGATCACTTTCAACTAAAGGCCTTCCCGGCGCTTCGCCAAAGACATAATCTGTCGACAGGTGAATCAAGGCAGCACCTTGATCTAAGCACGCCCGCGCCAGATGTGCGGGGCCGTCGCGATTGATTAACATAGCAAGGTCTTGTTGGCTTTCTGCCAGATCAACGGCTGTCATGGCCGCTGCATTGATGACAATTTGCGGTCGAATACGCTCAAATACAGCAGCAATATCTTTTGGCTTGGCAATGTCACACTCGAGACGACAAAGTGCTGCAATGTCCAATCCTATTGCTGATTGAAGCACACTTATCTCCTGACCAACTTGGCCGCCAGCTCCAAGCAACACGATACGGCTCATACTTTTAGGCCCAAGCCTAGCCGCTGACCGTGATACGTACTCGCGCGGATTTTTTGCCACCAATCTTCATTTTGAATGTACCATTCAATCGTGGCGCGCAACCCGGACGTTATGTCCCGTGCTGCGGTCCAGCCGAGCTGCCTATGGATTTTTTCAGAGTCGATCGCATAGCGCCTGTCATGCCCGGGACGATCTAAGACAAACTCAATGGCATTTTCAAAAACTGTAACGGGCGCGACACCCATCGAAACCATCTCTGCATGCAACGCTTTGACGATTTCAAGGTTAGAGACTTCGTGACCACCTCCAACACAGTAAGTTTCGCCAAGCTCCCCGCGGCCTGCAATACGGATAAGTGCGTCTGCATGGTCTTCAACATGCAGCCAGTCACGCCGATTGCGTCCATCGCCATAAATTGTAACCGGTAGGCCTGCGCGTATGTTTAAAATCGTAAGAGGGATGAGCTTCTCAGGAAATTGCCGAGGCCCATAATTGTTAGAGCAATTAGAGATCAGCACAGGTAATTTATGTGTCCGATGAGCCGCTCTGACTAGATGATCTGACGCGGCCTTAGAAGCCGCATAAGGCGATGACGGCTTGTAACTCGACTTCTCGCTAAATGGTGGGTCATCCGGCAGTAGGTCGCCAAATACCTCATCGGTAGAAATATGGACAAAGCGAAAGCCCGTACTTGGTCCGGCAAACCGACGAACTTCATCTAGAAGAATTTGGGTGCCCAGCACATTGGCACGGATAAAGTCTACAGCTGAATCGATTGATCGATCTACATGGCTCTCGGCCGCTAGATGAAATACCAAGTCCGGCTTAAACTCTCTGAAGGCATCCGCAACCGCATTCGAATCGCAAATATTCGCGTGAATGAAACAAAACCTACTATCTTGGTCGAATTCAGCCAGATTCTCGCGTCGACCTGCATATGTCAGCGCGTCAAAACCAGCGACATGCCAATCTGTTTGATTGAAGATTGATCGAACCAGTGACGACCCAATAAATCCTGCAGCTCCGGTGACCAAGACTTTGCGCGTATCTTTCAAAATAGATCTCCAGGTGCAAGTTCGTCCAATCTTGGTGCGACACTGTCTTTCTCAGATAGGATTGGCTCTGAGGGGGCGATACCCCAGTCAACGCCAAGGGCTGGATCAGCCCAAAACAGAGATCTTTCAGATCTTTGATCATAAACACGGCTAACCTTATAAGCGACAATGCACTGCTCTTCCATGGTACGAAAACCGTGGGCGAATCCTTCTGGCACGTATAATTGTTGATTCTTTAGAGCATCCAGAATCACCGCAACCGCTTGGCCAAACGTTGGCGAACCTTGTCGCAAGTCGACTGCGACATCCAGAATTCTACCAAGTGCGGGCCTCACAAGCTTGGCCTGAGCTGCGCGGCCTACTTGCCAATGTAAACCTCTAACTGTATTTTTGTGGTTTGAGATTGACACGTTGTCTTGCTGCCAATCCTCATCTATGCCGTTGATCCTGAAAAGATCTTCCCGCCAAGTCTCGCAGAAAGTGCCGCGTTGATCGCCAAACACTTTCCCTTGTACCAGAACAGGTCCATGAATTTGAAAGCGGCTGAACTCCATCACGAACCTGTCTTGATTTCTTTATCTTTACCATAGCTTCGGGGGCATTGGTTTGCAAATCTCGAAACTTTTTATGACGCGCCGTCCGTCAGGCTATCATAAGTGTTTAGCGTCAATTGAACGGGCGAGTTCGTGCTTGATTTGGCGTCAAGAGATAAACCGAAGTGAAAGCACTTGCCTGATCGATCGTGAGGCCGATCTTCGGATTTTTTGAAAATTGGCGATGAAAAAGCGCCGACCTTACAGCAGATTGGTCTGTCCATTCGAACCAAGCCACGCTAGTTCGAGGGAACCCTTGGGAGCAATAGGCTAGTGCAGACTCGACATCCAAATCTTCAGTCAAGGCTTGCAAAGCTTCTCACATTGGCGACGGATCTGGACTTTGTAACAATCACGAGGCGTTTGTGGGCACTTGTCGCACGGTCTCCTCTGCCACTCCCCAAGCACCTTCAGCCTGCTCCTGCACCAGTTATTGTGTCGGGATTTTTGAAATGCTCCGAAGGTCTGCCCCATTGTCTCTTCGTTCTATCCAGTCTTTCCCGCGATGGAGCGCCCATGAGTACCGCCGCTTTGGCACATGGCTTGGCGCGATCGGGAAGGTGGCGCGTACATTTAATTGCACCAAAGGATGGGCCCTTGCGGTCACATTTAGAGAAACTTGGCCTGGCCGTCACGATAGTGCCGGAGCTTGACGTCCCGCAATGGGCGCTGAAGCCATATGATGAGGCCGTCGGGAGGCTTGCGCATGTCTTAGGGCGGTTTCAGCCGGATATCATCTTCTGTTCCACGATCAACAGCTTCCCGGCTGTGGATGCAGCCCATCGCACCAGCCTTCCTTGTGTCTGGAATATTCGTGAAGGAGAACCATGGCAGGAATTGCTGGCGGATCGTCATATACAGGTCGCTCAACGGGCATTGGCCGGGTTTATGACAGCCAAAGAGGTCGTGTTTGTTGCAGATGCATCGAGCGCGATCTGGCACTCATTCCAAGGTGAAGATACGCAGTTCCACGTCGTTCGAAATGCGCCGGATATCTCCAGTGTTGAGGCAAGTCAAACACGCAACGCTCTGAGGGAGCGGTTCGGAATCGGCCAAGATCGCTTTGTTATCCTCTCGGTTGGCACGCTAACGGCTCGAAAGGGGCAAAGCGATACTGCAAGAGCCATGGCTTACTTGAGTCAACGTGCACCTGACCGATTTTGTTGTGTCTTATTAGGTGAAGACGGAGGTGGCTCCTCAGGGGCAGAGGCACTTCAAGCCTTGTCAGGTGGTCAATTGGTGTTGCCGGGCGTGAGTGATACTCCAGCTGACTGGTTTCGCATGGCTGACCTATATGTCTGTTCGTCTCGCTTCGAGGCCATCCCTCGAACCCTACATGAAGCCGCTGCACACAATTTGCCGATAGTTTCCACGGCCGTTGGGGGCATTGGTGAAGTTTTTCGGTTGGGTACAAGCATCCTGTGCTATTCGCCTGGCGACGTAGAGGCGTTGGTCAAGTTCATCCAGAAATTGGCTGACGATCCTATGCAGCGCAACAGATTGATTCAGGAGGCCCATGCGGATTTGAAAGCACTTGGGACTGTAGACGACATGATTGCCCGCTATGAGGCGCTCATTATCAGCGCGATATCCAAGACCGGAGCGGTTCAACTCTAATGCCTCTGTAGGCTTAATTGACTAACTCGTACCACCAGCGCGCCAAAAGGCCTTTGGGTCTGATCAATTTTGGATGGAGGGGCAAGTTTTCTAGCCCTAGCTTTTGAACGCGAAGCGTATCATTCACCATACGCTCGACGCTGAAACGGTCGCGCACAAAGTCTTGCCCCGCTTTCGCGCTTTCGCGCCATTTTTGCAGGTCCGCTAGCACTTCCGTCAGTCGCACGGCCAAAGCTGCTTCATCATGCTTTGGAACACAATAGCCGGTTTTACCGTGATACGCCGCATCCTTGGTGCCGCCGGCATCGGTAACTACGATTGGCATACATAATTGCTGGGCCTCCAGCACAACATTTGGCGTGCCCTCCCAAAAAGCTGTATGCAACAGCACATCCATGGAGGTCACGACTTTCGCGAGATCCGAGCGACGACCTAAAAGGTGGAAGCAATCCTTGAGGCCAAGGCTTTCAACTTTGGCCCTGACTGCATCAAGATAAGGACCTTCCCCCATGTGCACGGCATGGATTGTTGGATGAGACTCTCTTGCCTTGGCAAATGTCTCGACAAACAACTCTGGACGTTTCTCCTCCGACAATCGGAATGCACCAACGACTACAGGCACATCCATCGGGATGTTCAAGGAGGTCCGAATTTGGGCGCGCTCTTCGGAATTGGCAGGGCTTAAATGTTCCAAATTCACGCCATTCAACACGACATCAATTCGGTCCCTAGGTAGATCGAGCCAGGCCGCGTAAGATTCTGCGCCCTCCGTTGAATTGTTCAACATATGCACATTGTCGCACGCCATCAGCCATGTATACCACGGCTTCATGTAATCTGTATACAGATAGGGGAAATTGCTCGGATTGACGTTCCGACCCGATAGGATGACTTTTGGAACGCCCGCTAAGACTGCGGCAATGCCACCCCAAATATTGGAATGATCCAACCAGAAATGCGCTATTGCTGGCCTTTCCAAGGATAACTCCACCCAGAGATCCAATACCCAAGCATTGAGGCTAAATGGAATCGACTTGATTGCTTGAACTATTTCAAAATTATCTCTGATGATTTTGATCCCCGCTTTTGTTACGGGCGAGTTATTGGTTTTTAGTTGAATATTGTGTTCACTTAAGAGAGGGGCATAATGTCCTGCCGCGCCCTCAGGTGGGTAAACCGTCAGCAATGTTTGATTATGATGGCCTCGCTTGGACATTTCGATCAAGAAATTGACCAACTGCCGCTCAGCACCACCGGCGCCTAGGCTGCCGATATTATGAACCGTCTTTGGAAAGCTCTTGTCGATTGGATCACCGAAACCAAGGCGTGGTCGGGTGAGCAACTCAAGCATCTTTTCACTGATGGTCTCTTCATCAACAGTTTTAGGCACAACCTCCCATTTGGCCGGTAACTTGTAATTCGGCTGCGGCATGGCTTGGAGGGAGTTTGAGTTTGGGTGGATGTCCCAAGCAATCTCCCAGTATCTTTTTTCGCTCATGAAATCCAACGTCCTTCGCATGTTTTCGGTTTCACCAGCATTTAAACTGCCCAGCTCAACATGGTTTGTATTTAAATTACCTTAATTTAATCAGCGTTTTAATACATAGCATATGCTCAGGATCTCAAACGTCTCCTTTGGGGCAGACTGAAGTACTGCACCGTCATAACTCCTGATTCTCGGCAAGAAGTCTGCTAGATATTCCTGATTGATTACTTCGGTCACATACTCACTTTTAGTCTGGAAGCCAGCTAAGGCGAAAGCTGACTCATATTCACCACGCCGTCTTTGGCTGCCCAAATGATGATCTGTGGCCTTCAGCCAATCGTCTTCTTCTTCTTGCGTCATCAGCAAATATTCAAGCGGTCGAGAAAAATCCCGATGGTCTCGAAAGTCTATTTGATGAACATTCCAACCACCTAGCTTTGTCACATCATAACAGCGCTTGGCCGCTGCATTAACGTCCACAATGTGTTCGTACACAGCGTTCGAAAGGATCAGGTCAAAGGTCTGGTCTGATAGCCCTTCCAAAGCTTCTGCGTCGCGGTGAATTGTTACGATATCGGGCGAGTGGCATCGATTGGCGACCAACTTTCGCAAAGCACTTGTGTCGGCATCAGGATGATTTTGGTCAATCCGATCCGCCAATGCACTGTATATTGCACCGTGGTACGCGTCTTCCCATTCAGAGACCCAACGATCTGCGACCGAGATCGTTGCCCCAAAGGCACCAACTGTTAAGGCCGAACCAAAATTTGGTCCGGGCCCTAACTCTAGAACACTCAGCCCGGCAACTGGGCACTTCATCCAATCCTTGATTTTCTCAAGGTGCGACAAGCCTATTTGATAGGCGTGCTCCACCTCGCTTGCGATTTGGCTTTCACTTGTATCTTTGGCGGATGTATTGATAGGCGCTAACATAAGTTCTCCATATCGGCATCTCCGGAGACTTTTTTAGTAATTTGCGCAATAGCCATAATAATGTCCACTCGACCTCGGATCGGTGTTGTCTGTTGCTGAAAAGACAACTTCGCCTTGCCAGTGCGAGAACCGGCCATTGCCTCTATCTCGTATAACAGCGTGCATGCAATGGGCGAGACCGAGCGGTTTTCCATTCTCATACAACATTAATTTCGACCGCATGTTGAAGCCGTTATCATCGGCGACATCCGACAACTCCGGCAGCACGAACTTAAATCCATAGCCGCCAACAGGTTCAATTGGGCCTTCAACGGATTGAATGTACCTGCCCGCCTCAATTTGTTGCCAATGGCTGTTCTCGGCGGGGTTCGCGAACAGATATTCGGTGCAGCCCTCACCATTGATCACATTGACCAAATTGAACCCGATCTCTTCCGCAATAAACGCTCGGGTTTCCTGAAGGCCAGCGAATTCCATAGGATAACCACCCAACCAGTCTTTGATATCCGCCCAAATATTCATTCCACGGCTGCCGTAATTCTTGATCGCATCCACAAAGTTCCGGCCGGCCTTTATTTCAGGAGCAATAACCTGCGTATATAAATGATGGAACTCCATCAGCTTCTTCTTGACAGGCGACGCGTAATTATAGGCCTTCTTTATTCGGATCCATTCTTCCGGCGGGGGATCGATATAAGTATCGGAACTGTAGAGTGCGATATAAAACTCGCTATCCTTATTGAGGGGGATAGTCGCATTCTTAACCGCTTCCCACATTGCCCCTGTGTGATGCAGCACACCCCAAGAATAAACAATGTCAAATTTGCCGAGGCTTTCCAAATATGCCTTGTCGAGCACAGAACCTTGTTCAATGTGCCAACCTTCGGACATCCCTGACCACTCCCGAACTTTCTTTGAAGTTTCTACGGAGTTTATATCATAATCAAACGCGACCACTTCTTTTGCGCCTAATCGCTTCATAGCGAGAGAGTGGATCCCCGATCCGCAGCCGATATCCAGAATCCGCAAACCTTCGAGTGTTTCCCGTTTCATGAAACTTTTCATGTGATTGATCGAGTCTTCGACGATTGAATCACTAAGGTTTTTCTCAATAAACTCTGCCCAGTTTTCTCCAAAACCGAAGCGCAATTCATCTTGGCTCATTGTGCTGTCTTTCTTTGTTTCTGTTCTGAAAAGTGTAAGGGCCTAAAACTTAGGCTGGTACCCACTCTTACTGCTTTGCCCAGCTAGAGGAGGCAGGTCAACAGGGTTTTCCTGCGATCTTCGATCGGTTTCAGCGGCGAGCAGTACGTCAAAAGCAGTATGGAACGAGGGTGTAGCACGGCCGAACCAAGTACCCCAAGGTAGAACTCCGAACTCCTCAATGGCTCCGCAACCAAGTGCGTGTTGAACCGAGGCCACGGTCCGATGAGCCTTATGTTTGGCGTCTCCTGCAGCGTCTGGGCTTACATAATCATCGACGACCAAGAGACAGTTGTCAGTTAATGCGTCAGATAGGTGCGCTAAGTGCTCCCAGACGAATCCATCGGCATCAATGCAAACACAGCCAATCTTTTCCTGGCCAAGCGCAGCCTTTGCTTTTGCACAAGCGGCTGGGTCACGACTATTTCCTGCGATTAATTGTGCAAATTCGCTCAAGCCAAACTTCGTCATCGTGCGATGCCAATCAGCTTCGATATCGTGGCTCGGTAGATGCGGGTGGCTTGAATAGCTTCCGACGCTGTCGATGACGACAAGTTTTGACTTCTGTCTTGCTGCTATACCCCATGCCAGGGCAAGGCTGCTGCCACCGATATACGCCCCGATTTCAAGAATATGACCCTGCGCAGCAAGCGCAAAAATGCGCAACATTGCCAGCGAAGGAAGACCCATCATGGATTTTTCTTTGGCCGCTAAAATGTGCGGCCAGGCTGGTGATTGGCTTTGAGACGCTGCTAATTCGGCAAAAGCACCGGGAGAAAGTGTCAGTAAGCCCTTGGATAAGAGCTCCTCGGTTTCGGTAAGTGGCACCTTATCCAACAGTGCAAGATCGGGTTGGTCATAAACCATCAACTTATAGCTCCAGACTAGCGCGAGGATCGAGTCGATCGCCAAACAATCCGAGTTTATTGGGCTTCACTATGCTCAAGGCTAAAATTTTGTAGCAAGTTTGTCGCGGTGGCGCGCTTGGCTGGTTGCGCTTGTAGCCAATGCTCCAGCATCAAAAGCGGCCACATCTGGTAAATCGAGAAATGACCTGGCCGAGACTGATTCTTAACGGCCTCATGAACCGCTTTCTTGTCCAAAACCTGTGTGATTGCGCTATCGTCCGCCATCAGCTTCTGTTTACATTGGCCGATAATTGCGTCCATAGACCATGCAGCAGACGGCAGTCCAAAGCCTTTCTTCGAGCGATACATCCAGTCTCTTGGCAGGTAATCCGACGCCAATTCCTTTAGTATGCTTTTGGTGGTGGCGGGAGCGATCCAACAGTCGCGTTCATGGACTCCCATCGCATATTCTGCAAAATCACGATCAAGTAGCGGGCACCGAACTTCTAAAGCATGCTGCATGCTCATCCGGTCTACTTTAGCCAAAACAGAACCAGGCATGTACAGCCAAGTATCAATATTGCGCATACGGTGCATCAGTGGGTCGCGTTCGGCATTTAGGACAGCCTGCCAGCCCGCGACTAAAGCTTCTGTTTCGGCACTAAAACCCCCCACTAATCCGCGGGCTTGTTCCGGCAGCCAAATATGCCAACGCAACGACATATAGACATTCGCAGGACGGGCAGTTTCTGGGTCAATTCCAATATTATTGCGAATACGATCTGAGTCGCCCCAATCATTCATTGTATCGCGGTAACGTCCGTATCCGCCAAACAGCTCGTCGCCGCCATCGCCGCTCAAACACACTGTCACATGCTCGCGTGCGAACTTCGATAACATATAAGTTGGGAGGCAAGAGCTGTCGCCATTTGGCTGATCAAGGACGTTGGCGATATGAGTGATCATATCTAGCCCTTCTGGCGCAATCATGCGGTCATGGTGCCTTGTACCAAGATAGGCTGCAATCTCCCGCGCCTGCTCGTGCTCGCTTTCCGCGCTGCCCTCAAAGCCAATCGAGAATGTGTCGAGTTCTTTACCCAACTCCTTGCGTACGATTGCCGCAATCAGGGCACTATCGACACCACCTGACAAGAAAGCGCCCAACGGCACATCCGAAATCATGCGCCGTTCGACGGACTGAATTAACAGCGACCGCATACGGTCTTTGACGACGCGTCGGTCAATATCTGCCATCGCTGCCGATTCGGACGCGTGAAAGTGGAAGAAACGGCCAGAATCCAAACTCTTGACCCGGCCGTCTTCAAACGAGAACGTCTCGAAAGATCCCGCAGGCAGCATACGGACGTTTTTGTAAATCGTACGCGGGCCCGGGATGTAACCTAACATCAGATATTCGGAAACAGCGTCTTGATCGAGTGTTGCGTCAAAGCTTGGTAGTGCATAAAATGACTGGATCTCTGACGAAAACGCAAAAGTTTCAGCATCTTCATAGATGTAGAGTGGCTTTTTCCCGAATGCGTCACGGGCAAGCATTAGGCGTCTTTGGTCAGGGTTCCAAATCGCGAATGCAAACATGCCCACCAATTGGGACAGCCCGGACGGATCTAGGTCATCGAACAAGTGGGGAAGTATTTCGGTGTCGGAAAGACTATTGAATTTGCAACCCTTGACCAAGAGTCTGCGGCGAACATCCTGAAAGTTATAAATTTCGCCATTGAACGTAACCATAGAGCGGCATCTAGGCGCACTCATGGGTTGGCGACCCTCAGGGCGTAAATCAATGATGGATAGACGTCTATGACCCAACCCAATTGGAAAGTTCGGATCAACCCAGACACCAGAGTCGTCTGGCCCACGGTGGGCCTGCAAATCTGCCATCAAGCGGACCAATCCACCCAATTGCTGTGAAACCGGGCCTTTCTTGAGTGCTATTGCACCGACGATTCCGCACATTCCAAGTTTCCTTGATCTATTTTTGGTCAGCCATGCTAAGCCTAAGCACAGTCTCCCGCTTTTAGAATGCCCACTGCCCTATGGGCCAATGGAGGGGCGTTCCAGTTCTTTGGCCCTCGCCAAAATGACGAATGCAGGGACGGACTACTAGCTTGTGTTGTTTGCTCCGGCAAGCGCCTTTGCCCTCTCGTCAACCCAGACCCGATACCACAATTCAAGCATCATCATGGTCCAGATTCGCGTATGATGATGTCGGCCTGATTTATGCTCACGCAAGAGTTGTTCGACGTAGGATTTGGTGAAAAAACCTCTAGATACCCAACGCCCGTCTAACAATATATCATTGGCATAATCCCATAAAGGACCGCGCAGCCAGTATTCAAGCGGTACCCCAAAGCCCATTTTGGGTCGGTATAGCACATCCATGGATAGGCGATCCTCTAGGGCCGATTTGAAGAGGCCCTTTAGAATGCCGCAAGGCATCCGATGCTCGGATGGGATAGATAATGCAAGTTCAGCAAAGCCTCTTGCAAGGAGTGGCGCGCGTGTCTCAAGGCTAGCTGACATCGCAGCGATATCAACTTTAGTCAGAATGTCGTCAGGCAGATAAGTATGCAAATCTGCCCAACTCGCGCCGCTGACAAAAGTGGTTTTGGCTTTTAAAAACGGCGCAAGGATCGCTGTGCTCGATTGGTCAAGAAGCGGCGTCAGGGCCTCGCCAGCGCCTGATCTCAAATCCTGGTCCTCAAATGCAAACAAGGAGGAGCCATATCGTGCTGCCGGCGCCTCGCCTGCCAGCCTTAGCCGTCGATCCAGCCCTCCAAAAGGTCTAACATTGGCAAGCGAACCAGGAATCAGCTTGCGCAGAAAGCGAGCTACGGCTTGCTTGGAAGGGTCAGGCCAGCCCGCCTGATCTAAGTCATAACAGTCTTTGTATCGCCCATAGCCAATGAGTAGCTCGTCGCCGCCGTCACCTGAAAGTGCGACAGTTACGGACTGTCGCGCGAGAGCCGATAGTGCGAACATTGGAATCGCCGATGGGTCTGCAAAAGGCTCCCCATAATGCCACACAATCTTGTCGACGAGCGACCCAATGGAGTCGGTCAAAATCTCGTTACGATGTTTTGTGCCAAATTGATCAGCGACTTGGTTCGCCCATTTGCGCTCATCGTAATCAGCCTCTGCAAACCCAATCGAAAAAGTCTCCACGCGCGATGGCGCAAGTCCGCACATTTCACTGACCACAGCTGAAGAGTCGACGCCACCTGACAAAAAAGCGCCAACCGGGACATCTGAAACCATTCGTGTCGAAACAGCCAACTTCAACTCAGCCAATAGGGCCTCTTTGCGCTCGCCATCTGACTTCTGGCCCCATCGGGCATCGGGGTTTGGCGCTGTCCAATAGGTTTGAGGCTGAGGGTTGTCGAGCGGATCACATTTAACCGTGACCCAATGTGCTGCAGGTAGGCGGTTGATGCCGGCAAACGCTGTTTCAGGTCCGCTGCAATATTGAAATGATAAATAGCGGAGGATGCTTTCTGAATCGGGGCCCGGGTTAAACCCGTCCCAAGCCAAAAGGGCTTTGATTTCTGAGCCGAAGACCCAACCATCAGGTGTGCGCGCCCAATAAAGTGGCTTCTCGCCAAATCGATCGCGAACCAAAGTAACGGTTTGGAGTTCCCGGTCCGCAATCGCGAAGGCGTACATACCATCGAGCTTGTCAAGGATCGATGGACCCCAACGTCGCCAGCCGAGCAAGATAACTTCTGTATCTGAGTTCGAAACAAACCTTTCTCCTTGTGCTTCGAGGTCAGAGCGCAAGGATTTGAAATTGTATACTTCGCCATTATAAGCGATCACATACTGCCCATCATCGGAAGACATTGGTTGTGCAGCTGCAGGCGTCAAATCAATGACCGCCAATCGTCGATGGGCTAACCCTATCTTTTGCTCATGCCAGATTCCAGCACCGTCAGGCCCTCTGTGTGCCAAAAGACGATTGCAGGCCTCCAGAAACCTCCTATCTTCGGTCCGAAAATCCCCAAACCGAATAAAGCCTGCGAAGCCACACATTTACTAGCCCATCTCCTAAAGTGTTGGTTTCCGAAGCACAAAGCAAACGCCGACATCTGTTAGATCAGATCCAGAGCTTTCATGCCATACCGAATCCTTGGCCGCCTCTAATCGCGTCTTGAACTCGGCCAAGTATGTTTCGTCAACCCATCCATTCACTTCGACAAAGACGGTCTCGAAACCAGCGGCGGCAAAGGCAGATTCATAAGCAGACCGACGCCGGGGGTGCCCCGCGTGGGTCTGGGTTTGTATCAGCCAGTTCTCGAGTTCTTTTTGAGAGAGCAACAGAAACTCCAGTGGGCTATTGAAGTCCCGATGATCTCGCAGGTCCACTTGGTGCAGGCTTATGCCCCCATGCTTGGTCACCCGTGCAATCGCACGCGCAGCAGCGGATGCATCTGCGATATGCTCGAAAACTGCATTTGAGACGACGGCGTCCATGCTCAAGTCTGGAACATCTTCTAAATGTTCAGCCGAGTGGAAGGTCGGAAGAAGTTTGGTCCCATGCTTGCCCGCGGCGGCTAGCTCTTCGAGGATAGAGATATCCGCTTCTGGTTCTTCCAAGGCCAAAATATCAGCCATGCGTCGATATACGGCAGGATGGAACTCGGGGTGCCACTTTGGAAGCCAGCGGTCAGCAACATGCGGCTTAGCACCATAGCAGGCGAGATAAGCTACCGAGCCGAAATCTGGGCCTGGGCCGAGCTCAAGAATACTGAGACTATTGAGCCCGCTCCCTAGCCACGTTTGGAGCTTTTGCCGGTGCCCGCGGCCGATCATCAAGGCATGGCGCGCGGCGCGGTCGATAGCGTCTGGACTTGAATCTGGCGTTTGTTCGTTGATCGCACCACAACCTGTGGCAGGCGTATTCCACCTAATCGACGAGGTGACTTTGCTTGTCCGCAAACGCGCCGACAAGAGCGAAAGCAAGTTTGAGATTTTCATGGGACTTTCGACTTTCTGATTATTTTCAGATGGTTGAAATGAAAACGCACAAAACACAGAGTCAATTGCAGTATGCAAAGTCTCGGTTGACTTATGGTGCTCGGGCCCAAATACGCGGGATCACTACCGCAATCTCGCCCCTGCAATACGCGTTAAGCAGATCGGTGGCAAGATGGGGATTTCTGTCGAGTTATGGAATTGGGTGAGCAGTGCTACCGAGAGGCGTCCCTCAATCGCCAGGTCGAGCCGTCGGCAATTACCATGTGTTTACAATCATCTGAGCTTTGTTCGATGGCGCACTTGATGGCGGTGAGTAGTGCATAAGGCCGCGTCAAAAGTGGAGCATCGCAGCCGATGGGAGCTGTCGCGAAACTTTGAATTTCCTCCTTTGCGCTCAATTTTAGTTATTAGATTTTTGAGTGCTCACCCTTTTGATCAGGCTTGTCAGGAAGTTCAAAACCCGCAATAAGCCCATAGCGTTTTGGCTTTTGCCGAGCGGCTTTTTCGGTTTAAAAAATTCGTTTATCGTTCGGAGAGAAGATGCGGGTGGTGGTAACAGGTGCCGCGGGTTTCATTGGCGCTGCTTGCGCAACGCGGTTGCTCAATGATGGGCATCAAGTCCTTGGGATCGACAATATCAACGACTATTATCCAGTCGCACTCAAGTTGCATCGCTTGGCGGAGCTTCAGGGGCGGGATGATTTCCAATTTGTTCGCCAAGACTTGGCTGATGTTGAGCCTTCCATAGACCTAATCGTATCGTGGAAGCCCGACCTCATCCTTCATTTGGCTGCCCAAGCCGGCGTTCGGGCGTCCGCTGAGCGTCCATTCGACTATGTGAAGTCTAATCTCGTTGGTCACATGGCGATCTTAGAGGCGACTCGAAAACTTGAGGGTCGAGCTCAATTGGTATACGCTTCGTCGTCGTCTGTTTATGGGAACCGAACGGATGGGGCGTTTTCCGAGACAGACCGTGTCGATTCGCCGCAATCCTTGTACGCGGCCACCAAACGTGCTGACGAACTGATGAGCGCTGTTTATTGCGACGCCTATGGTTTGGCCGCAACCGGCTTGCGGTTTTTCACAGTCTATGGACCTAAGGGTCGTCCCGATATGGCTTATTGGACTTTTGCCCAACGCATCATGTCTGGTCAGTCGATCGTAGCCTATGATGGAGGTCGGTTGCGGCGAGACTTTACATTCGTTGACGACATCGTGTCCGGCATTAGTGCCGTTGCCGGTAATCCGCCTGCTTCTGGCACACATCGAATTTACAATATTGGTAATAATCAGCCAGAAACCGTCGCGCGCCTGATCGAGGTGTTGGAGCAGGCTCTTGAGAAGCGGGCGGTTGTTGTTGACCAGCCCAAGCCGAGCTATGACGTGGAATGCACGTTTGCAAACGTGGACGCCATGAAGAGAGATTTTGATTGGAGTCCGACCACCAAGCTAGAAGATGGGATTGCTGCGTTTGCTGGATGGTATAAGACGTGGCACGCGACAGAATCTCACTAGACACCCATCAGTGAGTCATGAAGCAGTCGTACTATCCAGTAAGCTTGAACCGCATCCATGAGGAGTAATGAATTGGCCAGTAGCTCTAAGTTACTAAATAAAGCGGATGGCATTGCAGATCTGATCGGTACTTTGATCAAGTATAAAGATCTTCTATTTGAGCTTTCATCCCGCGAGTTAAAGGACAAATACATAAATCATTCTTTGGGCGGGGCTTGGGCTTTTATGAGCCCTCTTTTGATGAGTGGTTTGTATATTTATTTGTTTTCGGAGGTTTTCCCAACTCGCTTGGGGGGGACATTTGAGGGGCCGAAATCCCTGATTTGGCTTCTGTCCGGCATTACAGTCTGGTTTATGGTTTCGGACCTTCTAAGCCGGAGCCTGACGGCAATTACAGGCGCGCCGTCGCTCGTGAAACAAGTTGTGTTTCCGGTCGAGATTTTGCCGGCGCAAGTCGTCCTGACTGCCATTCCTACCTTTGCAGTTGGGTTGATGGTCGTGTTGGGTCTGGTGGCCTGGGCCAACCCCAGTATTCTGATCGGCACTGTTTGGATGCTACCACTCGCACTCATTTTGTTCGGTACTATTTGTATTGGATTGACCTATCTTCTGGCAGCATTCGCCCCATTCATGCAGGATTTGCGTGAGATTATGGCCTTTGCTGGTGGTGCGGGCATGTTCTTGGCACCGGTCCTATATTTCCCGCCAACAATTGAGAATCTTAACCCTGTTCTTAAAGGTATACTAGAAGGAAACCCGTTCACCCATCTGCTGGCTTGTTTCCGAGATGCGGTATTCTACGGTCAAATGACCCAGCCAATCTCTTGGGCAATCACTGCCGCTTTCGCCGTCATTCTCGCGTCTTTTGGATTTTCCATGTTTCAGCGCCTGAAGCCGCATTTCTCGGAGGCCATATGAGCAAGAATCTTTCGCCAGAAGACGTCATTGTCTTTGACTCGGTATCAAAGGAATATGAGGTTCATGATGCTCGGTCCGATGTTTTGACCCTTGCATTTACGGGCAAGGCAAAGACAACGCGCCGTCCGGCTCTTTCCAACCTCAGCTTTCGGATCAAACGCGGTGAATCGGTTGGCATCGTGGGCCAGAATGGAGCCGGCAAGAGTACCCTTTTGAAGCTCATCGCGGGCACATTGAAGCCCAGTCGAGGCCGAATGAAAATTGTGGGTCGCGTTTCAGCCATGCTGGAGCTAGGGACCGGCTTTAACGTCATGCGGACTGGACGTGAAAATGTCATGACCAGTGGCTTGTGCCTTGGGATGTCGCGGGCGGAAGTCCTCGAGAATTTTGACGAAATCGTCGCATTTGCTGAACTTGAAAGGCAAATTGATCAACCCGTACGCACCTATTCCTCCGGGATGATGATGCGCCTTGCCTTTGCAGTTGCGACCTGCATCGACCCTGAAATCATGATCGTTGATGAAGCAATTTCGGTAGGCGATGCTAAGTTTCAGCGGAAATGTTTTGCGCGTTTTGAAGAGATGCGCGCTCGAGGCGTGACGATTTTGCTGGTTACACACTGGGCACAACTGGTTGAAATGGTTTGCGATCGTGGCATCTATTTGATCGGCGGTAAAATCGCCGCGGACGGCCACCCAAAGGATGTCATTGCGCAATATAACGAAGACCTGTTTGGATCTTCAGAAGCTGCTGTGCCAGCTATGCCCGAAAGCAGTCATGAACAGCGTTACGGTAACGGTGGTGTCCTTATTGAAAAGGTGACAATTGTAAATCAAGCCGGCGTGCCTGGAAATGTTTTGTCGCCAGGCGAGAAGTTCCAAGTCCTTGTTGAGCTGGAATGTAAGCAAGATGAACCCGTTCGAGGCCTCAATGTCGGCGTGAGCATCACGACGAAGGAGGGAGTCAGGCTGGCAGCCGTGGACCCAACGACGACCAAGCAATTGGTTCCGGTCCTAAATCGGGGCGACAGAATGTCTGTCTGTGTAGAAATGACAAATAATCTAGGTGTAGGTGATTTCTTTCTGACGGTTGGGGCTTGGTCTCGTTTTTCGGAGAACCATTTTGACCGCCGCGTGGATGTTGCCCACTTTTCAGTCCGCGGTGATTTTGGTCTGTCGCAGTCCTTGGTTGACATGCGCGCAAGCTATACGTTCTCGGTGACGCATGACGTCGAAGGGTGAGTTAGTTCTCCATATTGGTTACCCAAAAACTGCTACGACAAGTTTGCAAATTGGCCTGTTCAGTCGTTGTTCCGACCTGAATTATCTTGGCAAGTTTTTGCCTAGCCACCGCTTTGACGGCGATGCCTTGCATGACCTGATGTGGGCCGCACAGATGTCAAATTTTAGTGATTGGCGGCATATGAGAGAGCTGCATGGTTCGGCTCTCATGGAGGCAGTGCGACGCGAGCCCAATAAAGTTAGTGTCTTGTCGAGTGAGAATTTTCTCCATTCTTGGAGCCAGAGCCCAGATGTGGTTGCCAAGCGCTTGCATGAGGTTGCCCCAGGCGCGCGCATTTTGATAACGGTGCGTGAGCAGGTTTCATTCTTACGCTCTTGGTATCGATGGCACGGCGGCTACGGCCAGTATTTGTTCTTGAACAAATATATCGATGAAGCCTGCGAATTTCCCTTAGCCGCGGATGAATGGCTGCACTATCAGTTTGCGGCGCCAGATCGAAACGTCATCGGAATCCTAGATTATCACGCAATCATGGAAGTGTTCGAGGACTTATTTGGCGCTGATCGCGTCCATGTTCTCTGCTATGAGACGCTCATAAAAAATCCCCCTGACTATTTTCAATCGATCGCCGATACCGTCGGCTTGCCGGTTTCAACGGTGAATGAGGCATTGGAAAACGTTCATGAGAATAGTGAGAAAAATCCCTATTCAGATCGCGAATCCGGTGAGCCGCTGACTGGAAACTTCTCGTCAAATGGTATCGCTCGAATTCGAGCGAAATTTGCCGCTTCCAATACCAGATTGGAGGCGAAGCGAAAGCTGGGTTTGGCAGAAGCGGGCTATGCAATGGATGCCAATATGACTTAACTACCAAGTAGCTCAGTTCCAAAAAAGGGTGTACCTTTGCCAATTGACCTCAATCGTTGTTTCCAGATCGTCGGGGCGCTGCAGCCGACTTCGAAGCGCGGCTTAGTCTGCACGCTTGGTGTACAGGATTTTAGCCAAGATCAGAATGCATTTGACGACTTTGTTTGCCTATATGGGCTTCCAACAAACGCGGCGCGTTGTATTTTTACCAGCCTAGGCTTTGCTGGTGTGGAGGCGTTAGATGTCTCTAAATTTGAGGGATGCGACCATGTGTTCGACCTCAATTCTCCCGAAATCCTCCCGGAGCTTATGGGCCGCTTTGATGTGGTTTTTACCGGCGGCACTCTAGAGCATGTGTTCGACCAAAGAGCGGCGCTCAAAAATGTCTTTGATTTGCTTAGTTCTGATGGATTGATCTTACATACGGGGCCATCAAACGGGTGGCTTGATCACGGCTTCTATCAATTCTCGCCTACCTTTTTCACAGACTATTACGCAGTAAACAGATTTGAAATCCGAGACGCACAATTGATGGTGCGAGATGGCGTAAGATCTGGGGTCAAAATTGTTCATTATTGTCCCGGCATGTTTGACGGTGTGCCAAATGGGGCTGTATCCGGCGTCTGGAATTATTTCTTCGTTCTCGAGAAAACCACCCAATCAACCTGTACGGCAATTCCCCAGCAAAGTGCTTACTCTAATCTACACGAAGATTTGGACTCACATTTCACACGGACAAATTTGCCAACACAATTTCCTTATAGGCTTGTCGCCGGACGAAGGCAGGAAGTTGAAAGTCAGTTCATAGATTTTCCCGAGCCGGTCAAAGGTGAAGGTAGCGCTTGGACGATAAGTCTTCCCGAATGGCGACATGTTTCCAACGAGACGGGTAACCACCATAGTTGTTTGATGCTGAGGTACAAAGGAGACTTTCTGGGTCCTGGCAATTCGCTCTATGTAACCGTCGCCCAAGTCGGCAAAGGGGCCCATGCGCATTGGGGCGACAACCTTTACTTTTCTCTGCCAACTGACGAAACCCCGAACTGGGAAGCGCTTGAGATCCTTGTCGATTTAGAGGCCGCTGGGCTCTAACCCTAATAAGCCATGTCATTACTTCACCGGTTGCCTAGCAATGGCGTTTCGCCTCGCTTCGCTCCTTAGACCCAAATCCCGACGAGGCGCAGAAGCCTTAATGTCGCGAGCGCTGTGGCAGGTGCTGTGAGGGCTTCTCGCAGAAAAACAAGGTTTGAATTTGAAATAGGCGAGAGCGTAGGCGTGAAGACATCAATGAAACAACTTTGCCGTGATCCGTCGCTGCTCGAAGACGATCCGAGCGCTGTTCCTACCTGCCCGGTTCCAGATACATCCATGCTGACGCGCCCACCAATGCCAGACACAGCCAAAGAGATTTTGAGGCCGGCTTGCGGAAATATTTTGCCGAAGGTTGCCCATAAATACGGGCTAATGTCGATCGCAAGCATCCCCAGCGCATTCGATTCGGTAGGATTTGGGTCGCCCAAACGAAGGGTTTCGCCAGGAAGCCAGCCGTTAATGTCCGAAGCTCGATGGACGACAAACACGGCAGGTGAAGAGTTCCACTTAACCCATGCTGGCTGTGCCGGCGATTTCGAGACATTCCAAATTCGTATGAGTGACACTTCCCGCATCCCACTGTTGAAGAATTGCTCAACTTCATTGGTTGTCAGGGTGATAGCATCCCCCGTCACTTGGGCCACGACATAGGTTCGTGGCGTGGCGGGGGCGTTCATATCAGATCGCCAGAGATCCTTTACGACTGCTGGCACCAAGGCGAGTGTGCGAAGCCCGGTGTTGGGATCGATCAGACCACCATGGGCTTTCAGGCCCCCGCTGGTGCGGTCGACGCTGAGGGCGGTTTTAAAATTGATGCCGTCAGGGCTGACTTTGACGGACAAATCATCCGAGCCAAGGAGGCCAATCTCGGCACGGCTAGACCAGCCTGTTTGGAAGAGGAGAGATCCTGTCGAACTGGGCTGCGATTTATTGAGCTTAACCTGCAGATTGCCCGCGCTCTCTGTGGGGTGGGAGAACAGCACCGCTTCGCTTTTCACCGCCAGCCGATTGGTGGCGTCTGCGCTCGCATTGATCCCGACTTGGTCGATTGGATTGACGCTTGTGACGACAGGGGCAGAGCTCCAATTTGATCCGCTGAAGCGGATGTTGATGGCCTCATCCAAAACCCAAGCGAGCCAGCCGACTTTGGCGGGCACAAGCTGCCAGCTGCCACTTTGAAAGGTCAGGAGCCTGTTCTCTAAGTCGCTCCAAGCCCCGGTTGCGGGGGCCCTTGGAATATAACAAGTGCCATCCTGAGGCTCCAAGGGCGGGTCGCTTAACGCCCGGCTCACGACGGTTAATTGGACGCAAACATCCAAGGCAAGCATCGCTTCATTATAGGAAACATGCTTGTCGGCTTGCGATGCCAGCAGGAGAGGGAGATCTAGGCGGTTGGTGCGTGACATGGGCAATTCATCTGGTTGGTTAAAGGCCACACCAGCTTAGGATTTGCGCACAGTCGGTCGGATAGATTGCTGAGATCTTTGCAAGCGTTACCCCGCTTGGGTCAGGTGCCGCTCCCACGCCAAAGCTGCTGCCACAATGTCATCGAGGTTCTCATACTTAGGCTTCCAAGGCACCAGAGATTTCAAATGTGCGGAATTAGCCACCAAAGACGGCGCATCGCCTGCCCTGCGGGGTGACATTTTGGTGGCGATGGGATGGTTTAGTTGTTTCTCTAACGACGCCAAGACTTCCAACACCGAAGCCCCTTTTCCATAGCCGCAATTGGCGGTGACATTGGCCCCGCCTGCCAATAGGTGCTGAGTCAAAAGGACATGGGCGTCGGCGAGGTCGCTCACATGAATATAATCACGGACACAGGTGCCGTCCGGCGTGTCGTAATCGGTGCCAAACACGTCCATGCTAGGGCGCTGACCCGTGGCAACTTGGCACGCGACTTTGATTAGGTGGGTCGCGTTGGGCGTGCTCTGTCCCGTGCGACCTTGTGGGTCGGCACCGGCGACATTGAAATAGCGCAACACGCCGACTGACAGGCCGTGGGCAGCCGACATATCCGCCAACATCAATTCAGTCATCAGCTTAGACTGGCCATACGGGCTTAAGGGTGCTTTGGGGGCGGATTCGCCTAATGGCTCGGCGCTGCCTGGCGCATAAACGGCGGCTGTGGACGAGAAGATGAAGGCCTTCACACCTGCTTTGACTGCTTCTTGAATGAGACCCAAGCTTTTGACCGTGTTGTTCTCATAATAGAGGCCGGGGTTGACCACAGATTCCGGCACCACGATTGAGCCTGCAAAATGCAGGATGGCGTCGACCTGATGCGTGCTCAGTACCTGCGCGACAGCCGCCCGATCACCAATATCCATCTCAATCAAAGTTGCACTCGCCGGCACATTGCGGGCAACACCGGTTGATAGATTGTCTAGGACGACAATTTCAAAGCCCGCATCAACGCAAGCCCATGCTGCATGGCTGCCAATATAACCAGCACCGCCCGTGATCAGAATTTTGGTCAAATCTTACGCCCCTTGAATATTGTTAGGCTCTTTAGCGTAACTGGTCGAACCAGTCTTGAGCAGCGAAGCGCTCGCCCATACGTTCCTGACCTACAGCATTGGGGTGTAAAAAGTCAGGCAGATCCGCCTCGTCCGCTGCGCTAAAGAGCGCCAACCCATCGAGATAAGAGAGCTGGGTATCGCCAGCCTTTTGGCGTCGCGCCACGACATCGGCGATGATGGCGCGTCCCTCAACCAAGGTCAGGGCCCCATCGGCCGCACTATAGGGTCGCTTTGTTGTGCCATAGCTACCCAAACTATCACGCACAAGAGGCCCCGGGCGGGTCTCTAACAAAGGGCAGAAGATGGGCGAGATGACGCGCAAAGGTGTGTCGGGCTTGCCCTCACGGATGGTGTCGAGAAAGCTATGGAGGGCGCTGGCGAAAACGCGCCGGCGCATGGTGTCTGCGCCAATTATATTGATACCGACTTCTAGGCTGATTGCATCAAACGCCCCATCACGCAGGCTGCGTGCTACAAAGCCATCCAAATGGCATTGTCCCGCCAGCCCGATATTCATCAGCTCATACCCCAGCTTCCGGGCGGCCACGGCAGGCCACGTCCACGATGGGCCCTTGGCTTCCATGCCGTGACTGATGGAGCTGCCATAATGGGCCCAGCGCAGGCCCGTGGGTTCCGGGCTCGGAAGAATTTTGGCTTCGCTCGAAATCGAAAGGCCAAGCACGTCGACCTGTGCCGATTGCGGCAGCCATAGCTCAATGGCCTTTAACCCGGTTCCAAGTGCGTCGAAAATGATTTCGGAGGGGCTCCCCGGGGCGAACGACGGGCCCTTTGGGTCGACCACAATTGTGTGACCCGATTTGGCTTCGGCTGAGCCCTGCTGAGTTCCGTCAACATAGAGGTCAAATGTTGCCGGCCGGCGCGGCGTACCGGAGAGCTCTAACCCGGTTTCGAGGACCGTCAGGCAAAGTACCTCGGCATCGGTGGTGAAACACAAGCGCACGCCGCTAGTCATGCCGACCATCAAATCTACTGCGGGATCGGGTGATTGCGCCCATGTCCAAGCGGGCAATCGCCAAGCCTTCAGGCTCGTTGGCGATTGAACCACGTGCATCGCTCCTCGAACGGCCAAGGCTGGATGGTCTAAGGCGACCGGCTTCATCTTCATGATCTCGTTTGTCCGTCGATAGAATTATAGGGGTGAAAGGGCGGCCCTGATATCGCCCATGGCATCCTTGAGGGCGGCCCGAGCTTCCTCAACCGCGCGCTGCAATAGCACCTCACGCGCCTTCGCGGCGTCTAGCTCTTCCTGCAACAAAGGGTTCACATCGGGCGTTGAGGGATAGCCGCGCGTTTCTTGGATTTCTCGAAGCCCAGCTTGATGCCCCTCTTCGTAGCCAGTCCGGCGGGCGGCATCTGTAACGCGTGCCATTGAAGCCGTTAGAGCCGTTTCAAGGCGCGACAGCGCGCTGTCAAAACGGGCAAGAGTTTGATCCAGCGGGGGCGGCTTTCCAATGCTCATGATATTTCTCATAGCTGAGTCCTGTCAAAACCCCAAATCATCGGCAAGCAAGTGACACCATTGGGTGGACGATTCGACAGATGATGGCTATAGCCACCCTACAAATGGCATGGGTCTCCCACACATGCCATCTTCCGGCAAAATAAGGCGAAAGTGCCTTGATTTTGTAGTTTTACTACGGAGTTTAGTATGAGCGTGCGCGTCGCGATCAATGGATTTGGCCGTATCGGCCGCCTTGTTTTACGGTCCATCATTGAACATGGACGAGATGATATTGAAGTGGTGGCCATCAATGATTTAGGCCCTGCCGCAACCAATGCGCACCTTTTGAAATACGATTCCGTGCACGGCCGTTTTCCTGCCACCGTCAGCGTCGAAGGCGACACAATTGTCGTTAATGGCAAGCCGATCAAAGTGACCGCTTTGCGCGATCCTGCCACCTTGCCTTGGGGTGAAAACCAAGTCGATATCGCGATGGAATGCACGGGCTTGTTTACGGCGCGCGATAAAGCTGCCGCACATTTGACCGCTGGTGCTAAACGCGTCTTAATCTCGGCTCCGGGCGAACAATCGGATAAGACCATCGTTTACGGTGTGAACCATCAGTCCCTCACAAAGGATGATTTGATTGTCTCCAATGCGTCCTGCACCACCAATTGCTTGGCACCCGTCGTGAAAGTCCTGAACGATGCCATTGGGATCGACAAAGGCTTCATGACCACGATCCACTCGTATACGGGTGATCAGCCAACGCTGGATACAATGCATAAGGATTTATACCGGGCGCGTGCTGCGGCCCTATCCATGATCCCAACATCAACGGGTGCCGCAAAGGCTGTCGGCTTGGTTCTGCCAGAATTGGCGGGTCGTTTAGATGGCGTTGCGATCCGTGTCCCAACGCCAAATGTGTCGTGCGTGGACTTGAAGTTTGTAGCCAAGCGCACGACCACGGTCGATGAAGTCAACTCGGCGATCAAGGCTGCTGCAGATGGTCCTCTCAAGGGTGTTCTTGGCTATACAGCCGACCCCAATGTCTCGATTGATTTCAACCATGACAGCCATTCCTCGACGTTTGCTTTGGATCAAACCAAAGTGATGGACGGCACGCTGGTCCGCATCCTGACTTGGTACGATAATGAGTGGGGTTTCTCGACCCGCATGAGCGATACAGCCATTGCTATGGCCAAACTGATCTGATGGATGTGACGGAAGCCAAGTCTGAATTTGCACCTTCGCGCTTCGTCAATGCTCTGGTTGAGGCAGTCCTGGTCACAATCACCATCTTGCTCGCGATGTTTGGTGTGTCTTGGTGGGCAGCCCCGGTGATGATGGTTGTGGCTGCGGTTTGGTGGGGCATTGTGCATCATCGCCGGGTCGCTGGCATGGTTCGTGCGAGTTTGCTTCAAACGAGTGGCACCATGGCCTTGGCTTTGGTGTTGATTATACTCGCGCATGGCGTCGGATTTGGATTTGGTGCGGCACTTCATGCACTGATAGGGTAGATATGACTTTTTTATCGCTTAAGACTGCTGATCTTCAAGGCAAACGTGTCTTTGTCCGCGTTGATTTCAATGTCCCAATGCAGGACGGTGCGATTACCGATGACACCCGCTTGCGCGCGGCAATACCGACCATCCAGCTTCTGATCGAGAAAGGGGCGAAAGTCATTCTCGCCGCCCATTTTGATCGGCCTAAGGGTAAAGTCGTTCCAACAATGTCCTTGGCACCGATTGCACCGGCATTAGCGGCCCTGTTGGATAGACAGGTTGCATTTGCCACCGATTGCGTCGGTCCGGTCGCAGAAGCTGTTGTCGCCGAAATGAAATCAGGCGATGTACTTTTGCTGGAGAATACCCGGTTCCAGCCCGGCGAAGAGAAGAATGACCCAGAGCTTGCCAAGGGTTTCGCCCGTCTGGCGGATGTCTATGTGAATGATGCATTTTCGGCCGCGCATCGGGCCCATGCTTCTACTGAAGGGCTTGCCCATTTGCTTCCGGCCTATCCTGGCCTGTCAATGGCGCATGAACTCGATTATCTTGATAGGGCACTTGGTAACCCGACCCATCCTGTCATGGCGGTTGTTGGTGGAGCCAAGGTCTCTAGCAAGATTGATCTTCTCCAAAACCTTGTCTCGCGTGTCGATATCTTAGCCGTTGGCGGGGGTATGGCGAATACATTTCTTGCAGCCCGTGGTGCCCATGTCGGTAAGTCTTTGTGTGAACATGACCTTCTCGACACGGCTCGCGCCATTGAAGCGCTGGCCGCGGCCAATAAGTGTCAAATCCTGCTGCCCTCAGACGTTGTCGTGGCAGAGGCCTTTGCGGCCCACGCACCCCATCGGACCTGTGAAGTCGGCGATGTCAAGGATCAAGAGATGATCCTCGATGCTGGGCCTAAATCGGTGGCCGCTTTGGCAGCAGCTTTGGAAACAGCCAAGACTTTGGTCTGGAACGGCCCCTTAGGCGCGTTTGAGCTTCCCCCGTTTGACATTGGCACCATGGAAGCCGCCCGCACGGCAGCCGCCTTGGCCCATTCCGGGCGCCTTGTGGCTGTCGCCGGAGGTGGCGATACCGTCGCTGCACTCAATCAAGCCGTGGTCGCTGATGACTTTACCTTTGTTTCAACTGCCGGCGGTGCCTTCCTTGAGTGGATGGAAGGCAAAGCACTGCCGGGTGTCGAAGCTCTCAAACATCCATCCTAATCCCGCTAACTCACCCTATGTATCAAAGAGGACTGCTATGAATCTCGATCAACTCGTGGCGACTGCCAAGGCCATGGTCGCCCCCGGTAAAGGCATTTTGGCCGCCGACGAAAGCACGGCTACCATTCGTTCGCGCTTCGATGCGATCGGCGTTGAGTCCACCCCAAATACCCGTCGCGACTATCGGGAACTGTTGTTTCGGTCGGAAAAAGCGATGAAGGACCATATCTCGGGTGTGATCCTCTATGACGAGACCATTCGTCAGTTCGCTCGCGATGAGTCGCGCTTGGTCGATATCATCAAATCCCATGGGGCAATCCCAGGTATTAAGGTCGACATGGGCCCACGCGAAATGCCGTTCTTCCCCGGCGAGCGTGTGACAGATGGCTTGGACAATCTCCGTGATCGTCTGCGCGACTATTATGTCCACGGCGCACGTTTCGCGAAGTGGCGCGCGGTGATCGATATTGACGCGCGGCGTCCAAGTGCTGGCTCGGTGAAGGCCAATGCGCATGCTTTGGCCCGCTATGCGGCCATGTGCCAAGAAGAAAATATCGTGCCGATTGTGGAGCCTGAGGTTCTGATGGATCTCGATCATGACATTGATCGTTGCTTTGAAGTGACGGAATATGTCCTGAAAATGACTTTCCAAGCCTTGTATGAAATGCGCGTACAACTGGAAGGCATCGTGCTGAAGCCGAACATGGTGATCGCTGGCCGCAAAGCGAAGGTTCAGGCCGGCGTCGATGAAGTCGCTGAAAAGACGGTTCAGTGCTTGAAGAATACGGTCCCTTCGACCGTGACCGGCATTGCTTTCCTGTCGGGCGGCCAGTCCGACATTGACGCGACAGCCCACTTGAACGCGATGAATGCTATGCATGCTTTGCCTTGGAACTTGACCTTCTCCTACGGTCGCGCGTTGCAAGCAGCCCCGCAGAAGGCTTGGTCCGGCAAGGAGGAAAACATCCCTGCCGCTCAAGCCGCCTTCTACAAGCGCGCCCATATGAATGGCTTGGCTTCACTCGGCCAATGGTCGCCAGAGCTAGAAGACAAATAAATTCGAAGCTTAAAACCGATAGAAGAGGGCACCAGATTTCCGGTCTGGTGCCCTTTTTTGTTTAGCCCGCCAGGCCCGCTATGGCCTTGGCTGTCGCGATCCAAGCAGGACTAGTCGAGATGGGCACGCATAGGACCTGCACCGCGATGATGGCAATGCCACCCCATATTGTGACCGGATGGAAACGGCCCAAGACTCGGCGATCATAGATTAGGAAGGCAATCAACAACAGATCGATTACGAACGACGGGGGTAGCGTGACAAAAACCGGTGGTGGCCCAACTGCCCCCGGCGGCGTCATCAACACAGCAAATGGACGCGCCATGGGTGCTTCAAGCAAGGGAATAAAGGACAGGCTCATCAACCTGCTGTGCCAATCGGGGCGATGCACATTCATGATCGCAAGGGTAATAAAAGCTGTGATGATCGCAATGCCTGAGAAGGTCACGATTGAGAAGGACGCCGCTTGGGTCGCGAAGCCAGTAAGTTCCCCCAGTTTGATTGTATTGATCGCTGCCAGAACAATGGAGATGGCCAATGCCGTGAACAGCGAGACCCCAGCGATCCCCCAGCTTCGATGATCTGCCATTTTGCGATTGGCCACGAAGTTGACCTGGACAGCGTAAAACAACACCCAAGCAAACAAGAGGAAGCCATGGATATGCAGGATAGGTTTGCCAGCAAAGCTGCCGTCCATAAGCTTAAGCCAATAAGTTGGAATAAAGCCGCCAAAGGCCACGGCGACAAAAACCCACGCCATGGTCTGATAGAAGCGCCTTGGCTTCTGTGTTGTTTCAAACGTTGTCATGATTACCTCCTCGCTTAAAGCGCGTTTTGATCCGAATGGATCAAAGTTGCGCGTTGATCTATCCCATGTGGCCAATTGCTTCCCGCCACGCCTCAATCGAAGACGTCGCTTGATAATCACGCTGCATTTCTGAGGTCAGAACCTCAATCATGGTCGAATTCTCTAACCAAAACTCGATGACGTCAAACATCCCGCCACGCGAGCAGCGGACAGACCGCCAGCCTTCGCGATCTGCCAAGGCTTTGATCTCATAATAGCCTTTGTGGCATTGGATCGCCAAGTGTGTCGAGCCATAGCGCGCGGGATGTTCGAGGTCCGTTGTGTCAAACATGGCTTCATCGGTGCCGGGGATCAGCGCCCGCCCGCGTGGATAAACTTCAATGCCAGAGCCGCGCGCATCGCCTGCCATCGCAATCCAAGCCCCGGCTACCGGTGCAAAAGGCAAGGCCTCGCCATCCCAGAGTTCGGCAAGCACTTCGGCCACATGCCTTGGATCAGCGGCAGAGATAGAGGCATGTAAAATCATCGGAAACTCCTACAAAGTGCCGTTACGCGCGGCGGTAAAGATGGCTTGGATGGCACGGCGCGCAATCTGTCCAGATTGGTCACCTTTAAGGTCCCAATAGTCCCGCATGGTAAGCCAAGCGGTCGCTGATTGGAGAAGTTGCACGCTGGCGCAGACAGTGAGAACCATTTCTTCGGACGCATCGGGGCCAAGTTCTGTTTGCACGGCGCGCCGGATGGCTGCTTGGCGCTCGTCATTGCGCGCCAGTGTCATGGCCCGGCCTTGCGGCGACAACACAGCGCCGCGCATAATCTCGGCCTCCTCGTCAAAGGATGGGAACGCCTTTACTGGAAACTCTAGCAGCGCGGCGAGGGAGTCGGGAAACGCTTCCTGACCAAGGCGCGCTTTATGCGCGCGCCACCAACCATCCAGCAACGCCTCTTTGTTGGGGAAGTAGCGATAAATGGTTCGCTCGCCCAAGCCAGCCATGCGGGCGACTTGGGTGAAGGTCAGCTCAGCTAGTTCCACATCTTCAAGGCACCGACCGACAGCCGCCAAGATGATCTCTGCAGTGGCGTCGCGCTGGCGTTCGCGGTGGGTTTTGGTCAAAGCATCTTCCATGACAGTCATACTGTCACGATGGCAGTAACACTGTCAAGTAATTTCTTTGGGTGCTAACGCTCTTGCAAAAGCCGGTCGATATAATCGCGCTCATTCTTATCGCGTTGAGGGTCGGCTTGGCGGCGGCGCAATTCGTCGCGCACGTCCCGGGCCCGCCGCTTCTCTACCCCATCAGGCACTTTCGTAGCTTTGCCATCATCTTGTTTGGGCAAGCTACGGCCTAAGGGGTCGGTTTCGCCACTATTGCCAGCTTGACCCTGTGGACTTGATTCAGCCGCTTGGCGCAGGGCTTGTAGGGCGCGAGACTGCGCCTGTTGGGCGCGGCCCAGATCGCCTTCGCGCAGGGCTTGGGCGGCTTCGCGCATCGCATCAGCCGCTTGGCGCTTATTCTGGTTTTCCGCACTTTCGTTCGCAGGATCGCTCTGCTGGCTGCCACCAAGCGCGTCGGCGAGGCCTTCTTGTTGGTTGGCGAGGTCCTCCGCGCTCTTGCGCGATTGGTCAGTAGGGGATGTTTCACCCAATTTCTCAGTCTCGTCCGCTAGCGCCCGTTGTTGGCGCATCGCGTCATCTAACGGCCCGCCTTGGCCTTGACCATTTGCTTGGCCAGAGGCCCCCGGTGCTCCGGGCTGAAGATTCTCCAGCAATTCATCCAACTGATCTAATTGGGCTAAAGCATCCTCGCGCGCGCCAGAACTGCCGGACTCCTCTAACTCCCGCAGACGATCTTCCAGATCGCCAGCACTAATCTGCGGGCCAGATTGGCCTTGCTCGCCGCCCTCACCAGACGCACCTTGTTGAGCCAATTCTTGCAGGCGCTCGCCAACCGCTTCTCGCAGCTCTTGGGTCAATTGTTGGATTTGCTCTGGCGGGGCACCTTGCTCGAGCGCCTGCTTTAAGGCCTCCCGCGCTTCGGCGACTTTCTGTTGCGCGGGGGTCTGGTTGCTAGCCTCGATCTGCAGCGCCATTTGCCACAAGAGTGGGGCTACACTGTGCGCGTCGGACACATCGCGCGCAATGCTCAAGCGCTCCAAAGCAAAATGAAGGCTCAATTGACCCAGATCGCTCAAGCCGAATTGGACCATGGTTTCAGCAATGGCGCGTAAATGGCGCGTGGCCGCTGCAATGCCTGGTGGTGCGCCAGGTTGCGGGTCACTTAGGTCAAGTTTTATGGGCCCAAGATTGAGGACATCGGATACTGAAGCCCCATCCTCTAAAGGCTCAAACAGCGTTGCAAAGCGCGGCAACGGCTTTTGATAAGGGCGTGCTTCCCGCAGGATCATCAAGCGGACTTCTTGCAGCGCTGCGGCAAGGCTGGATTGCCAAGTCCGTTCAGGCATTGTCAGCTTGGTTGGTTCTGAAGTGGTTTCTTGCCCCAATCCATCGCGCACAACGACTTGGGCCTCAACTTGTAAGCCCGTAAGGGCATGGTCGGCAACTTCGACAAAGGCGCGTCTGGCCCCATTTTCGCCAGCTGCCCCCTCCAACGGGATGGGTGTATCAAATACCGAGTGACCGGCCAGCCCCTCGGGGACCTTCACAGGGCGGATCCGCACAAAGGCGGCCGTTAGACCGTAGTCATCACTGGCTTGAAACGCGACATCGAGCCGCCCTTTGGGGTCGATTTGGATTGGGTTAGGTAAGGTGAGCAGTGGTTTCTGATCGGCAATAGCTGCGATGTGCCACTGCGCTCGCGTGCCGAGACGGTCCAGCTTAAGCGTGCCAGAGTGGGTGATTTCGATCTGGCCCTGCCACGCAGCCCCTTGCGCCGGGCTTAGCACGGCGGTGCGCGATGGGCCGCGCAGAACGGGTGCCCCGCGCGCGCCATCAACGCGGGCTGTCACCTTAGAACCGACAGGCAGCGCGACTTCGCTTTGGCTGCGGTCCAGTCGGATCAAAGGCAAGCCGGTATAGCTGGGCGGTTCAGCCCAAACTTCAACAACCAGATCGCCATCACCCATCAAGGGTGACAGATCAAAGGTCAGTGCGCGTGCAGTCGCCATAGGGTTCAACCAGCATAGTCCCAGAGCCGTCAACAACGCCAAGGCCTTGGTTGCGTCTTGCCAGTATAGCTTAGGCTTTACGGGCTTGGATAAAGTTGCTGCCGCTTCGATGAGGCGGCGTTGGTGCCAGGACCACAGGGCATCATCGCCGCTAATGCGCCGGTCCTCCCCGCCGGTGAGCGGGCGCAATTCTTCCAAGCCTGCAGCCTCTTCAAGGGCGCGCCCCGCTTCGTGCTCGCTCATCGGATGGAAAAGCTGCCAGCCACGCCAGAATAGATAGGTGCTAAGGAGCCAAGTAGCTCCGGCTCCAGCCGATACCAGTGCTGCGGGTAGGCCTTCGGTTAGGCTGCCTGCCGCCCCCATAACCGCCAATAGACATAAGGGCGGCCAAAGTGTTCGAAGCCCATTTACCAAGGCGTCGGCGCGCACTGTGCGCGCAATCGCGCGACGCGTCGACAGGGGAGGGGTGGTTGGCGCTAACACTTAGTCCGTCTAGCACATAGGCGGCTTGTTTGTGAATCGATTTGAACGCCAGCCTCCAGCTAGATTTAGGGCTTGTTGGCGGCAAGCTTTGGCTTAGCTGCAGTGGCTTCCAATTGCGCCAAGAGACGGTCCGCATCTGGGGATGAGCCCTTGGCCACACGCGCCCATTGGATGGCCAACTCAAGATTTTGCGGCGTGCCTTCACCTTTCGCATTGACCAAGGCCCAGTAAAAAGCGCCGTCCAGATCACCGCCTTCAGCGGCGGTCTTAAACCATTGCGCGGCCCCTTTAAGATCACGAGCCACCCCGCGACCTTGATACAGCATTAGGCCATAATCCGCCGAGGCGTCGGCACGTCCAGCTTGAGCGGCTTGGCGAAGGAAACCGATAGCCTTCAGCGGATCATCCATCGGGTCTGGATCCCCGTCAGCGTATAGAATTCCAGCTGCATAGGCAGCATCGGCATCGCCATAAGCGGCGGCTTGCGCATAAATGCTCGCCGCGCGTGTGCGGTCCTTGGGTCCTGCGGCACCGGACAGAAATAAGTCGCCCAAGGGGGCCAAGGCGTCTCTGCGCCCATTAGCTGCGGCGCGCTGGAGCATGGTCAGCGCTTCGCCCGGTGTCGATCCGCCTTTTCGAGCTATGCCCAAGCGCGCCAATCCCAACATTGCATCGGTATTGCCGCCCGAAACCGCCCGCCGGTACCAGCGTGCCGCCGCTTCGGATGTAGCGGTTTCAATAAGATTTTGCTCATAGATGGAGCCCGCCAACGCTGCGGCTTTGGGATTGCCGCGTGAGGCAAGATTTTCAGCTTGGCTGAGTGCGTCGCGATACTGGCCTGCGCGCAGAGCTGCAACGGCAGCCTCTAATGCACGCTGATCCGCCTCGGCTTCCAAAGCCATGGGGCTGGCTGAGCTGTTAGTTTGAGCAACTGCCAGAGTGGGCATTGCGAGAGCGCAAGCCAACAAGGCAAGACGCGATCTTGTTAGGCGCATGTCTCAAACATTTCCTTGAAAGTAGCGCTGGCGGCGGCAGGGCCCGCTGGCCACGACCATACCCCGGCCGATACTGCCAGGAAGTCTGCCCCAGCTTTGATTAGGTCTGCCCCATTGTCTGGGGTGATGCCGCCTATGGCTACACACGGGATTTCCATAATCTCTTGCCACCATGAAAGTATGTCGAGATTGGCCCGAGTTGGTGCCGCTTTTGTGGCGGTGTCAAAAAAGGCACCAAACGCGACGTAGTCCGCCCCCGCTTCGGCAGCTTCCATCGCGAAATGGCGGCTGTCGTGACAGGTGACGCCGATAACTCCATTCTTCCCCACCTGCTTGCGCGCTTGTTCCACGGTCCCATCAGACTGGCCAATATGAACGCCGTCAGCCCCAGCCTGCTTGGCAAGATCTGCTCGGTCATTGACGAGACAGGCTACGCCCAAGTCTTGTGCCAGTGGAAAGATCGCGGCAGCTGCGGCAAGAATTTCAGCATCCGCCGCTTCTTTCAGTCGCAATTGCAGGCAAGCCACATCGCCGGCCTCAATCACCTCATGCAAGGACTTGGCAAAGAGGTCCAGATTTTCAATTCTCGGCGGCGTGATGAGATAGAGCCGCGTTTTTGGACGGTCCGACACGAATGATTGGCTCCTAATAAGTCGATTGAGCAGAACAGATGTCGCACAGATGCCAACATTGTGAGATGCACAACCCCCGAGAAACAGGCACATGACGCGCCTTCAATGATTTCAGAGATGTCTATGACCCAAGCCACGCCTCCCGCCAAGCCTGTCCCCAACACCCAGCGCGGTTTCTTAGCTTGGGTCGAGCGGGTCGGGAACCTTTTGCCTGATCCGGTGATGATCTTTGTCTGGTTGATCGGCTTCCTGATGGTGCTGTCGGTTATCGGGTCGGCGCTGGGCTGGTCGGCCTCACTGCCATTTTCAGGCGAGAAGCCACCCAGCGGTGGGGTAGTGAAAGATGGCGTCCTGACCTTTCAGGCCACGAGTTTGTTCACTGAGGACAATCTCAAGAAGATAATTGTCGATATGCCGCGCACACTCACAGGTTTTGCGCCGCTTGGACTAATCTTGGTCGTGATGTTGGGGGCGTCGGTGGCAGAGCGTGCTGGCCTGTTCAGCGCCTTGATCCGCAATAGCTTGCGCGATCTACCCCGTGCTTTCCTGACACCTGTTGTCTGCTTGATCGGCATGATGAGCCACCATGCTTCAGACACCGGCTATGTGGTGTTCATTCCTTTGTGCGGTTTGATTTATGCTGCAGCAGGCCGGCACCCGCTGGTTGGGATCGCAGCTGCATTTGCGGCTGTTTCAGGTGGCTTTGCCGGTAATATCACGCCGGGCCAGCTCGATGTGCTTTTGTTTGGCTTTACCCAAGAAGCGGCGCGCATCATTGACCCGACTTGGACCATGAACCCCTTGGGAAATTGGTGGTTTATTCTAGCCATTGTCGGCCTTTTTACCCCCATCATCTGGTTCATCACCGACCGCGTTCTTGAACCCCGGCTTGGGCCTTGGGCGGGTCAACCCGATGATGATCTGCAAGCTGAATTGTCCAAGTCAGTTGTGACAGCTGACGAAAAGCGGGGCCTTGGATGGGCAGGCTTGTCTGCGGCCGTCGTGATTGCAGGCTTTGCCGCCTTAGCTTTGTGGCCCGGTTTCACTCCGCTGATTGATGAGAGCCAGAAGGGCACCGCCCAACTGCAACCTTTTTATCAAGGCCTGATCGCAGCTTTCACTTTGTTATTCTTGGCTGGAGGCATCGCCTTTGGTGTGTCGGTTAAGACCGTCCGCTCCTCGTCGGACGTGGTTTCCATGATGACTGAAGGCGTTCGCTCGCTCGCCCCCTATGTCGTCTTTGCCTTCTTTGCCGCCCACTTCATCGCCATGTTCAACTGGTCGAACCTTGGCCCAATCGCCGCGATCAATGGGGCTGCCGCTTTGAAGGAACTCAGCCTGCCCGCGCCGTTTCTGCTGGTCTGCGTGCAAGCCTTCTCGTCCTTCTTGGACCTGTTCATAGGTTCGGCTTCGGCCAAATGGAGTGCGATGGCACCCGTCGTCGTGCCGATGTTCATGTTGCTCGGTATCTCGCCAGAAATGACGACGGCAGCTTACCGTATGGGCGATAGTTATACCAATATAGCCACGCCTTTGATGTCCTATTTCCCGCTCGTCCTCGCCTTCTGCCGCCGTTGGGACAAGAATGTCGGCGTCGGCACTTTATTGTCGATGATGTTGCCGTTTGCGTTGGCTTTCATGGTCGCAGGCATGGCGATGACCGCAGCTTGGGTCTATTTCGACTGGCAGTTGGGCCCCGGCGCTTCGGTGCATTACAGCCTACCGGGTGCCAAGTAGGCCTCCGATCAGGCGCGCTGAAATGGATAGAAGTCTGACCCAAGTCTCATGATCTGGGTCAGCTCATCTAAAGCCGTCCGCCCTTCGATCAAGAGGCTGGGATCGGCCAAATCATCGGGTGCCAAGGTCTCGCGATAATGGCGGTTCACCCAAGCAACTAAGTCCTGATAGAGCGCCGCATCGAGCACAGCCCGTGCGCTGACTGCTTGTAGCTTGGCGTCATCCAGCACCACCCGCAATCGCAAGCAGGCCGGCCCGCCGCCATTGCGCATGGACTGGCGGACATCGACGAATTGGACCCGACCAATTGGTCCATTGCTGGCCACCAGCTTTTCCAGATAAGCATTGGTCGCCGCATTCTCACGACATTCCTCTGGCGCGATTAAGACCAAACGGTCTTCGCCCGGCATGGACAGCAACTGGGTGTTGAACAAATAGGATTTGATCGCATCCGCCAACGGAACATCAGCCTCCGGCACTTCGACGATAGCCACTTCCATCAAGCCATCGCAGGCGCGCTTGATCGCCTCATAGGCCCCCAGTCGATCTTCAAACGCATGCTCGTGGCAGAACAGGACCTGAAGGCTGGCCACCGCCACCACGTCATTGTGGAACGCCCCAGCCTCAATGGCTTTCCTACTTTGCTGCAGATGCAGGACACGGGTTGGTGCAAGGCCATGGCGGCGCGCGATGGCTTCACCGGTCTGTAGGGTCTGTCGGGCTGGGAAGCGGGTTTCTTGTTGGCCAAAGCCATTGCGGCCCCAGACAAAAATCTCCACCCCCGCTTCGCCGTGGCTGGCGCACAGGCGCATGTGATTGGCCGCACCCTCATCGGCAAACAAGGGCTGATAGGGCAGGGCCTTGTGAACGGCAAAGTGCTTGGTATCCGCAAAGATCGCCCGCAAGCTGCGCTCAGTTTGGCTGGCCTCCAGCGCGCGATGCGGCATGGTCAGAAGGTTAGCTGGGCTGAAATGCAGGCGGCCGTCAGCGCAATCTGCGGAAGGCGACACAGTAGCGGCATTGGCCGCCCACATCTGGGCGGAGGATGAGACATTGCGCACGAGCGCTGGGTCTGCCTTCCAAGCTTGGGCAAGAATCTCCGCGTCTGACCCCGAAAAGCCAATTGCCTTCAGGGTGGTTAGGTGTGGGCGCTCATGCGGGGGCAACAGCCCTTGAACCAAACCCGAATCGGCAAGCCTTTTGGCCTTGGCAAGGCCTTGAAGCGCGCCTTCCTTAGGCCGCGAAACAGCGGTCGCATTGGCCGCAGAGGCCAGATTGCCAGCGCTGAGCCCGCCATAATTGTGGGTTAAGCCAACCAAACCATCGAAATTTGCTTCAAACGCCAAGACCAACCCCTATGTTGTCTTCGCCACGGGCTATAGACATAGGCTTTGGTGTCAAGCCTGTTGTGCTAGCACTTTGGCTTGTGGTGACCGGTCTCCCCGAACCAACAGCCAGAGGCCTATGACGAGATTGCTCAATAGCGTTACCGCGAAAGCAACTGAGCTTGGGATATCCGTTTCAGGCCAGCCCAGCGTCATGACGGAGCTTACCAAGATGAGTATAGCACCCAACATCGCGATGGCCGATAAAAGGCGCGGCAAGGCGCGCACTTGGAACAAAAAGAAAAACCCAATCAGCGTTGCCAAGGCCAATCCAATGGCACCCAGATCAAAGGCTGCATTGGCGGTATCTCGCAATAAGCGATGCAGCGCTTCTGCCCCCGGCGCGCCCAAAAGATTGGGCTGTGTTTGATTGTCGACCAAGGCAAAGCGGATCGCCCACGCGATTGTTGAGCTGATCGCTTCAAATAACCGCCAGCCCAAGACCAGCCCAGCACCTAAGCGGCTGAAAGGCGCAATCCAGAGCGCAAAGCTAACCGCAAGCCCGACGCTTAAGATACTGGAGATGCCATAGCTGAGTAGGGCCAAGCGATAGAGCCCTTCATTTTGGGCCATCTTGATGCCGGTAGCCGCAAAGTCTCCCGATACGACAAAGCTACTGGCGATCTGAAAGCCTGCCATATGGGTGACGGTCACCAGGAAAAGCAGAAGGCCGGTAAGCCGCGCTGGGGTCCAGAATTGAGAGCTTGCGGTCATGGGATGTACCTCTTTGGCGGGGGTTGAAAAAGGGCCACCGACGCGTCGCCGATGGCCCTGATGTTGAGGTGAGTTGCCGCCGCTTAGAGGGCGCGGCGGCGGCGGATTTCGCTGGCGGCATAGATGAAGCCACCTGCTAAAACCAAGCCAATCCAAAAGCCGGGTTGTGCAAAGCTGTTGGACAATTGTGCCAAGATTTCTGCGACAGGGATCGTGGGGAGTTGATCGCTGCCGCGCTCAGCTAGGCCGCTCATGCCGTCGGTCATGGGCTCGCCAATCAGACGGCCAGCAGGTTCCCACAAGGCGTTCAAAATCTTGTCATCGTCATCGCCGCGATAGGCAATGGCCATATAGACGAGGGGTACAACCACTAGGGGGGCAAAGGCTGCGACGAACGGCATTTTAGGAGCCCAAGCGCTGACCATGGTCACCCAGCCGTAAACTGGCAAAGCCCAGCCAATATAGATGAGGAGTCCTACAGCCAACACAGTCCACAATTTGGTGGCATTGAGGAAGACTGTCGCCGCGCTGACACCGGTGATGCCCACATTGCCAATGGTTGCGACAGCCAGACCCGTGATCGCAATATGCAAGACAATGGTCACAGCCAAGGCAAAGAACAAACCAACCCCGACAATGGAGACAAGCTTTGCGCCTGTGGTCTGAAGGTCGCTGACAGGCATCGACTTCCAGAAAAGGATGGTCCGATCCTTGCGTTCGTCATGCAAAGCCCCAGCTAGGACAAACAGAATGGAGATCAGGGCGATCGCCAAGGGCAGCACCGCTGCCGTTGCCGTGCCAACGGGTAGGATGGCTTCAATGCCAGCTTTGGTCTTGGGATCAATGGTTTCATCCAATGTTTTGGTCTTGCCATCGGCCGTGGTGATGGTGATTTTTCCGTCGGGCCCACGTTTGACAGTGGCACCGCCATCTTCATCATCAAGCATGACTTGGCCTTGGATTCCGCGATGCTCTTTCGAGGCGGCAAAGTCTTCAGGGTCAAAGCCAAATCGCGCATTGCCGGTCAAAGTGGCAAACGTCGTAACGGCGAGCAGAATGGCTGCGATCACGAGGGGGGTGATGACCAAGGCACCACGATTATCGGCCATATCCCGCCGAATGAGGGTCAAAAACTTGTTCATGAGAACACTCCCGCAGGAAGGGTGAAGCTGACAACAGCTGTTTGAATATTGAGGCCAGTGGCGGGGTCAAACGACCATTCCACACCGCCTACGCCTAAGAGAAGCAAGCCGACGAGTGCTAGAACCACGCCCGAGGTTCGGGCCAGTTTCACCACCACGTCCCCACTGCTTGGGATAAGTGCGAGCTTTGATGCGCTCGCCTTGGAATGGGTCGCTTTGCCCGGAAAGGCACGGCCTTCGGCCGGTGCCTGACGCTGGGCTAAGGTAAAGAGTAAGCCAGTAATCATCATGACCTCCTATTGCGCCAAGGCGACAAACAAATCGGCAAGACCAACCCGACGCGGCTCGCCAAAGGCTTTCAATTGGTCTGGGGCAACACCGTCAAACACGAAAGTGGTGCGCCCAAGAAGCGAGCGGCCATAGAGCGGGCGCAAGGCTTCTGCTTCGGCTTTCTGTGTGTCGAGGACATCGACCGCCAAGAAGCGTTCCGCAATGACATCCATCGATGCGTCCAGCGTGACCGCGCCATCGCGAATAAAGATCGCATGGCTCAAAATTGGCTCGACTTCGTCGACCTGGTGGGTGGTGATGATCACTGTCCGGGTTTCGTCAAAGAAATCCGACAAAATGGCGTCGTAGAAGCCACGGCGGTTGACGATGTCGAGGCCCAAGGTTGGTTCGTCCAGCACCAGAATGCGCGCATCAATCGCCAGAGCAATGGCCAGATGGACTTGCACGATCATGCCTTTGGACAAAGCTTTAATCTTAGAGTCCAATTGAACCGTTGTGGTCTTCAGGCGGGCAATTGCTTTGGCTTGGTCAAACTTCGGATGCAGGCCTGCAACCCAATCGAGAAGGTCAGCTACTTTTGCCCAGCGGGGCAGGGTGGCGACGTCGGCGATGAAGCAAACTTGTTCCATCAAGACGGCCCGCTGCATTAAAGGGTTCATCCCCATGACTTGCAAATCGCCTTCATAGTCAGACAGGCCGAGCAGGCAGTTGAGCAGTGTCGATTTACCGGCCCCATTTGCCCCGATCACACCGACAATGCGGCCGGCTGGGATTTCAAGGTTGGTCGGCTTGAGCGCTTGCTTCTTGCCATAGTTTTTCGCCAAGCCTTTGGCCGAGATTAACACTTCCGTCATTGCCCATTCCCCTGAACATCTTTTAGCAATTCTTGTACGCTCAAGCCCAAACGCTTGATGCGTGTGACCACGACTGGCCATTCTTCTTTTAGGAAGGCGTTGCGTTCGCTGGCGCTCAATCCTTTGCGCGCGCCATCGATCACAAACATGCCGAGCCCCCGGCGACGTTCGACCAGACCGTCATCAGCCAATTCTTGATAGGCTTTTGATACGGTCAAAGGATTGACCTGAAGGTCCAAAGCCACTTGCCGAACAGACGGCAAAGGCTCTCCTTCTTTTATGCCACCATCGAGAATGGCAGACAGGACCCGGTCCTTGATCTGCCTCCAGATGGGTTGATCGTCGCGCCAAGCTTGCGTCATAGACAACTCCCAAGTACCTAGAACTTGCTGTTCTAGCGTTCTGGTGTGTTGGTATAGTAATACACCACCCGTGTCAAGCGGCTTTTTTGGGGGGATGGTAGTGCCCCTTCACCGGCTTCGCCGGAGCTTCCCCATTTCATGGGGAAGCTGTCCCGAAGGGACTGAAGGGGTGGTCCACGCAAAGCGCCGACTCACCGCACTGGGCGAGCCCTAGCGGTACTGAAATAAATCGCGTTCATGACCAGCGAATCGAGGCCATCGGCCATGCCGCGATAGGTGGGGTCCATGGTGAAGGCGACGACATAGCCGCGCCCTTTGGCTTGAACCGCCACAGCTGGTTTAAAGGCCAATTGCTTGCGAATATCGTCCCAGACAATCCCGCTGGCTTTGACTTGGTCTGCTCCAGCAAAGCGTACGACATTGTCGCCGACATCTGCGGTCAGCGGGCGATAGATGTCAGAGCCTGCGACCATTATGTGCAGGGTTGGTGCAATGCCCGCTGTCAGCCAATGATCTGTTGCGGTCTCGCCGCGCAGAATAGCCCCGTCCAATTCAGTTGGATCCCGGTTCGTCTCAGTAATCGCCTGCTTGTATGTGGCCTCATCGGGGAAATTGATGCCGTCAACGCCTGCAGCACCGGGTCTGGCTTTCGGTTCCGGTAAACGGCCCTTGGCTTCTGCTTCAGATAGGGTGGCTTGTTCGCGCCGCAGACCAATCAGATCAACGTCTGGGTCTGCCATCCATGCCGTTGCTGTGCCAAGTGAGATGAGGACCCCGCCATTTTGCACGAAATTGCGCAAGTTACGGGCACCGGCTTCACCCAAAGCCGCGCCATAGCTGCCCTCGCCATCGGGCAAGATCACAACATCATAACTGCTTAAGGGCTGGCTAGCCAAACGCCGCATCCGAACCGGGGTAACCGGCACGCCAAATTTCCGCTCCAGCACATAACGGGTGGCACCGGCAGAATTGCGGTCTGTTGGGCTGTCCCAAGCCAAAAGAATGCGGGGATTGCGCAGTTTGACCGCTTTGTCAGAACCCAAGCTTGGACCATTGGTGACCCAAGAGGCGTTAAAGCCGGTCAGCGTCGCCCCGGTTTCGGCTACAAGGTTCGCCAGCTTATTGGTCAGGTCGGCCCCATTTTCGCCGCGCGCAACGACTAGGCTGCCCGCAGGATAAGTCTTGCCTTCCAACGTGAAGGCTTCTCCCATGCTGCGCAAGACAATGCCTTGTTGCAGGGCTTTTGCCATAAAGCGAGAAGTGGCAGTTGAACCCGACGCTGCCACAAATGCGACTTTCGCATCCGGATTGATCACTTGGCCGGGTTGGATCATTGCCGTGCTGGCTTTTTGGCTCGCCAAGACTGGATCCGTGGCGCAGGGAACCACTTCAACATTATAGAGAAGGGGCAAGGACCAACCCGTCACATCATAAATCTGATCGCTAAGACCCGCGCGCCGACGGCGCTGCTGCTCGGCCACGAAACTGGCCTCCATTGCGGTGTCTTGCTCCAGCAAGTTGCGGATCAGCCGCTTTGCCGGTTGAGCGGCTGAAACCACATAAGAACCCGCTGCAAAGGTGCGGCCACAGGCGGTGAAATTGCTCGTCGTGCGGCTAACCTCAATGCCCTGCCGGCTGAGCAAAGCGGCCAGTTTGTCGGTGTTGGACTGATCGGTCTGGGTTGGCAGAATATAGGACTTCACCGCCTCGGCCTTACCCTCGGCAATGGCGGTGCGTCGGAACTCATAGAAGGAGCGGACAAACCGACCCCGTTCGCGGGCGGCCACTTCCAAGGTCGACAAAACGGCGACGAATTGGCTTTTGACGGTGTCGCGGAAGGCAAACTTGGACCCATCACTGCGTCGCGCGACCATGCCGCGAGACGAGCCCTGCTCAAACGTCATGGCAATGCTGCCATGCGCCGTCGGCCAGCCGTCGCCATAGCCCGGATAGAACAAATCATAGCTCTCGCGCGTGAAATAGGGCAGGCCGAATTGATCAAACCAGCGGCCATTGTTTTGGCCCAAGAGGTTCTTGAGTGCGAGCTGTTCTGTCGTCACATTGGGATTGATGGGCTGGGCTTCTGGCGGGAAGAAGAAGCTTCGGTCGCTGCCCATTTCATGGCTGTCGACCATTACGACGGGAAAATACTTCAGGACTGCCGCCGTGTGGCCGCGGGTTTCTGGCTGGGTTAGTGCAAACCAGTCGCGGTTTAAGTCAAACTGCATGTGATTGACGCGCCCACCAGGCCAAGGCTGGTCGCGCTCCGCCGACATTGGGTCGCCGTCGGGCGTCATGCCCGTGGCGTTGAGATTGGTACCAATGAAGCGATCGCGGCCGTCGGGGTTTTGGATGGGTACGATAATCACCAGTGTATTGCGCTTGATCTCTGCCATGCGCGGGTCGCCACGGGCAGCTAACAAGTGATAGGCAAGCTGAAGCGAAGAATCCGCAGGCCCAATTTCGTCACCATGGACCGAATAGGCCAACCAAACCACGGCGGGATGGCGGGCAATTATGGCTTCTGCCTCACCCGCGCCCAGTTTGCGTGGATCGGCCAATTTCTGCGCATCGGCTTGAATCGCGTCGAGGTTGGCGATCTTCTCCGGGCTACCAATCGCGGCATAGATCAAGCGCTTGCCTTGCCACGACCTGCCATAGTCAAAAATCTTCATCTGATCTGGGGCATAAGCCGCCAAAGCTTCAAAATAGCGGACGACTTGGGCGTGTGGTGTGATGGCTTCGCCGATCTGATAGCCCAAAATGCGCTTTGGCGAAGGCACTGCTGGGTCGTAATTGGCGCCGGGCCAATAAAAATCGGGCTCTACAGGCGGGACAATACCAACGGCACCCAACTCTTCATGGGGAATACTTTGGCTCTGCGCAAAGCTAACTGCTGGTATTATGGCTGTTGCGGCAATTAAAGCCGTCATCAAGCGCGCATCCAACCGCGATTTAAACATGTTACGCCCCCACTAACCAACATCTGCTTGTCCAGATCAGGTCTAGAGCGCCCCGAACGGGGGTTCAAGTTGGTCGGGTGGAATTAGGCCACTCCGGACGAATTGGCTTCGTCGGAGACTTCGTTCATTTGTGTTGCGCGCATGAGGGCGTTGGCGAGCGCTTCTGCACTGATCGGCTTGGCTACAAAGTCGGTCATGCCTGAGGCCATGCACATGGCGCGATCTTCTTTTCGAGCATTGGCTGTCAACGCGACGATGGGGGTGTGGCGATTGATGCCGTGGCCCTCTCGCACGCGGCGGGTGGCGGTCATGCCATCCATGATGGGCATTTGCACGTCCATCAGGACAACATCAAAGGCTTGCAGCTCCATAGCCTCTAGCGCTTCAACGCCATTGGTTGCCCAGACTGTATTGACGGGCCAAAGGTCGAGCATGGCGGCAAGGATCTGCCGGTTCAGCGCATTATCATCGACCGCCAATACTTGCAGGGGCCGAGTGATCTCGGTCTCTTGGGCGGCCTCAGGTGCCGCGGACTCCCGCTCAAGCGTGGCTTCGAACCGCCCCTCGAACAAGAAGGTCGAGCCTTTGCCGGGAGCAGAGGTTAGGGTCAGATCGCCTTGCATCTGCTGCGCCAAGGACTTCGCAATCGCAAGGCCTAGGCCTGTTCCGCCAAAGCGTCGCGTGATGGTGCTATCGGCCTGAATAAAGGCTTTGAAGATCGAAACTTGGCGATCAAGTGGGATGCCAACGCCGGTATCTTCAACTTCAATACCTACCCGGCAGTCTCGCCCCGTAGTCACACTGTTGATTCGGATGGTCACGCCGCCGGAGACGGTAAATTTCACAGCATTTGACACCAGATTGAACACAATCTGACGCAAGCGCGTTGGGTCCCCAATCACCATGTCCCAATCAAGACGGGCCGTTTCAATCTTCAAATAGAGGCCCTTAGATGCCGCATGTGGCCCCCAAAGCGTCTCTAGCTCGAGCGCTAATTGTTTCAGGCTGGTCGGGTGCTTCTCGATTTCCAGCTGGCCCGCTTCAATCTTGGCATAGTCCAACACGTCATTGACCATTGCCATCATCAAACGGCCGGCCTCGTTGAACATGCGGACATAATTGGCTTGTGTCGTATCCAAACTCGTCCGCGCCATCAGTTCAGCAGAGCCCAGCAGAGCATTCAGTGGTGTGCGCAATTCATGGCTCATCATCGCCAAGAAGCTCGATTTGGCTTCATTGGCATGCTCTGCCGTTTGCTTGGCAATCTCAAGGGCTTCCTCGCGGGCCCGCCGCTCTGTCTCATCGCGCAGGGCGATGATACGGAAGGCCATGCTGTCAACCATGCCCACGCTGAAGGTTGCCGAAATGGGCACCTCGTGGCCCGCGCAATGACGCCCGTTGAACGTGCTGACTTGACCTTCATTGAGGTGGGTTGGGTCAATGAAACGATCAATCTTGGTGCCTGCGATGGTACGCGGATCGTCCACGCCAAAGGCGTGCGCCGCCGCATGGTTCATCAAAAGAATCTGATTGTCGGCGTCTAAGGTGATCAAGGCGTCGCGCGATTCAAGGATATAGCGCGTCAAGGTCTGGCGGGCTTCCAGCGCGATTTGCGCATTTAGCTCCCCCATTTCCTCAGACATCAGGGTAATGGAACGTTCTAGGCGGTGGCGCGCGCGCGCATCATCATCATAGGCGGACGAGATCAACGCAAAGAGTTGATCTTGATCCACTTTCCCATTTTGATCGGTGCATTGTTCGATCTGGCGCGCCAGCAGGCTATGCATTAGGCTGCCTCAAACACCGTGACAGTCATGGTTTGATTGTGCAGGTTACACGTGCCTTGAAAGCCATTGGGCGAGATCTCGCCGTAGGAATAGAAGCCGGCATGGGCGATACCGCCCAGTGCATCGACGACGGCGCGGACTTCTTCCGTGGCCCGCTGACCTAAAAGGAGGCGCCGACCGATGCAAGAAACCAGCATCGCAAAGCCATGATTGTCGCCACCGGCAGCAGCAAGGCCAGCTTTGCCAGCGCCCTCAATCAGGCCATTGGTTTCGCCTACCATCAATTGGGCAGTCCAGCCTTCAGGCATGTCGCCCGCAAAGGTCATGGCCCCGGTTGCTTCGTCAATGCCCAGAATTGTGCGTACCACGGTATCGGCCGGGTTGGCTGGATTGCTGACTTGTAGCGGGTAGAACAGCGCAGAGCCCGGCAGCTTTTCAGCCTCATCGCCGAGGTAGCGCTTGTACAGCTCAAGAGCAGATTTGTTATCGAGTTGATAGAGCGTGTTGCCTTCAGATTTGGTGATCTTCCGCATTGGGCCAAACACTTCCCAGCCGCCGAACGAACCCGTGCGTAGTCGCAGGCCAGTACCGAAGAAGGCCACGGCCACCACTTTTCCGGGGCTCAATGGACCAGAACACCCAACCAAGGTTTCGCCGAACCGGTCGCCATCGCCAGCAAGGCCGCCATTGATAGAGGCATGGGCACCCAATACGCTGCGGAAGCCTTCGACCAGAGCGGAGCCATTCACGCGGGCACCGTCTGAAACGATAAAGACGCCTGCTAATTCGTCGCCTTCAAAGCGGTTGGCCAGTTCTTCGCCGATGCCAAAACTCTCGCTTGCTGCGTCAATATCGGCTTCAACCACTTGGACGCTGACATTGTCAAAGCCAAGGACGGCAGCAAAGCCGCCGCCGATATAAGCTTGACCATTGGCGATCTCACCGCCGGTCGTACAGCCAACGACCTTTGCGTTTGGTAAGAGGGCCTTTAGCTGTGTAAACGCGTCGGTGGAGCGGGCCACTTCAGGATCCAAGAAGGAGAAAACGACGTCGTAGGATTCTGGTGCGAAGTCCGCTGGGATCTCCCAGCAACCTTGTTGAAAATGCAAAACACAATGGCGCATTTGGAGCCCCTTACACACTGAGAGCTCCTTATAGTGCTAAAGTGATTTATATTTCGTTGCATGTGACCCCTTATGATAAGGGGGCCACGCTACCACCTAATAAGCATTGAGCTTCGCCCAGCGGTCTCGATGGAAGCCACTTGATCCGTAGACGGTTTCTAATACCCGGGCACGTTTCAAGTAAAAGCCGCTGTCATGGGCATCGGTCATTCCGATCCCGCCATGCATTTGGATCGTTTCATTGGTAACCAATTGCAACGTATCGCCGGCTCGCGCCTTGGCCAAGCTGACAGCTTCGCCAACACCTTTGCCTCGTTCAATCGCGTCAATGGCGGCCACCACGCAGGAGCGCGTCAACTCGATCTCCACCAGCATGGCCGCTGCGCGGTGCTGCAGCGCTTGGAAGGAACCGATCAATTGACCAAATTGCGTGCGGGTTTTGAGGTAGTCATGCGTCATGTCGAACGTGGCACCAATCAGGCCCATCATTTCGCAGCACAAGCCAATCCGGCCGTGGTCGAGCACGAGGTCCAACGTGGCCTCGTCGAGTGCTTTGGCACCCAGATACGCATCATTTCCTACGACAACAGCATCGAATGAAATATCCGCTAGATCGCGGGCATCGACGCCGGATAGCGCATGCCGTGTCACGCCGGGAGTATCACCCGCGACCAGGAATGCCGCAAGACCCGCATCTGTTCTGGCGATGACGATCAGGATCTGTGCATGGGTGCCATCGGGAACAAAGCGCTTCTTGCCCGAAAGGCTCCAGCCCTCAGCGGTCTTAGTGGCTTTGGCGTTGATTTTATGCGGGGCATGGTGCGCGCCCTCATCCAGAGCCAAGGCAAAGCTGAGGCTGCCATCCGCGATTTTGGGCAGATAGTCGTCTTGCTGCGCGGCAGTACCCTGCAGTTTCAGGATGGATGCGGCCATCAGACCGGTTTGGAACAAGGGGGAGACGCCCAAAGTTCGCGCTTGGGCTTCCAGCACGAGGCCCATGGCGCGCAGACCCATGTCTGAGCCGCCATGCTGCTCGCCAATCAGGGCACCGGCAAAGCCCATAGCCCCAATCTCACCCCAAAGGGCGGGATCAAGCGTTTCTTTGGCATCGCGCAATTTGCGGAAGCTGGCGACAGGTGCGTTGTCGGAAAAGAACCCGTCAGCTGCGTCCTTCAGGAGGGTTTGATCTTCATTGAGTGAAAATGCCATCGGGCCCTCCTATTGATGGTCGCGCAAGCCAAGCACGCGCTTGGCCACGATGTTCAGATTGACTTCTGAAGTGCCACCTTCGATCGAGTTGGCTTTGGCCCGAAGCCAATCGCGCGTGACTTTTAGCGCTTCAGGGCGATAGCCTTCGCCTTCCCAGCCAAGACCTTCCATGCCCAAAGCTTCTACCAAAAGCTCTGTCTTATCTTGGTTGAGCTTGGCGGCGGCAATCTTCAGGACAGACGCATAATGGGAGACTTCGGCCCCCGCTTTTGCTTCTTCTTGGCCGCGGCGCATGGTCAAGTGGAAAGCCCGCTCATACATGCGTTGTTTCGTAATGCGCGAACGCAGGTCGCTATTGGCCAGCTTGCCATTTTCGAGGCCAATCGATTCTTTGGCGGCATCGACCAAATCAAGGCCTGCCCCGCTACCAAAGCCAGAAGCAGAAATATTGGTGCGCTCAAACTGCAAGATGCGCTTGGCGACATCCCAGCCTTTGTTCTTCGGGCCCAGCATTTGAGATGCAGGAACGCGAACATTTGTCAGGAAGGTCTCGCAGAAGGGCGAGGCACCGGAAATCAGTTTGATCGGGCGGGCTTCTACGCCGGGGGTCTTCATGTCGAATAGAAGAACCGAGATACCTTCATGCTTGGGGGCATTGGGTTCGGTTCGAACCAAGCACAGCATCCAGTCGGCGTGGTTTGCATAAGAGGTCCAAACCTTTTGCCCATCGACGACATAATGATCGCCATCCAGAACGGCGCGCGTCTGTAGGCCCGCCAAGTCCGAACCAGCACCTGGCTCTGAATAGCCTTGGCACCACCAAGTCCGGCCATGCACCATATCGGGCAAATAGGTTTGCTTTTGTTCCTCGGTGCCAAACTCCAAGATCACAGGACCAAACATCCAGATCCCGAAAGAGAGCAGGGCTGGGCGGGCATTGATGCGGCGCAATTCATCTTGCAGCACGCGGTCCTCTTCGCCTGTAAGGCCGCCGCCGCCATAGGCCTTTGGCCATTTGGGCGCTGTCCAGCCTTTTGAAGCCATGGCTTCGAGCCAAGCCTTCGCGTCTGGGTTTTTGAAGGTTGCGTTGCGCCCACCCCAGACTGTTTCGCTCTCTGGCATGGGGGTTCGCATAGAGGCGGGGCAATTAGCTTCAAGCCAAGCCCGCGTTTCTTGTCGAAAAGTCTCAATGTCGGTCATGATGCCTCCGCTCACCTTGATGGGTCGCCTCTTATGGACGTTGCATTTTAATTAGAACGGGCGGAAGGCGCTGACTAGCCCCCTAGGCGAGGCTGATCTTTGTCAAAGGATTTAGCGCATTGGGGCAGACGTTTGGCCCGTCTGAATACCCGCCAAATTGACGGCATGGATCAGCATAAACAGCGCAGCCACAGCAAAGATGATCGACAGGGTTGTCCAAGGGATCATGCGAACCTTGCCCAATTCAGCGGGCCTTGAGGCCCGCCACGAGGAAAAACCAAACCCGCCAAGACTTACCATGAGAAGGATTAAAGTTGTTGACCAATCCACGTCTGCGGCTCGCTCATTGCGTGTTGACCAATGGCAGGGAATGGCCTGCGCGACCTAGCCTCTGCACCATGCTTGGTTTTGTCCCAGATCGACGGCGAAAGATAGATGCGCCAGATCGCCCGAAACAGTGCTGGCACTTGGCACGCCTGATAAAGCGGCAAGGCAAAGCAGGCGATCCAAAGTGTGCTCCGCCCATCGCGCAGGACCGCCATAATCGCCACTATGGCTTGGCTGAGACCCATTATTAATGCCCAGCTTAAAACATGGTCAGAGGCCCCAATGCTCACTTGGCCGAGCGCCAACAGGACCGAAGCAAATAGGATTGCCGCATTCAGTGGGCCGGCTGTCATGCCCAGAAAGAATGCCATCAGGCCTCGAACGCCAAGCTGTTGGGCCAGTCGCCATGGCGTGCGCACATGGACACTGACGGTTTGAATATGGCCTTGTATCCAACGACCGCGCTGTCGCACCCAGCCGGTGAATGTGGGTGCCCCTTCTTCATAAGTTGGGCTTTGAATCATGGACGCCGTTAGGCCCAATCGGGCAAGTCTTGCACCCAAATCGGCATCCTCGGTGACATTGTATGGGTCCCATCCACCGGCACCACGCAAATAGGTGATATCAAAATGATTAGAGGTTCCGCCAAGCGGCAAGAAGCGGGAAATCCGCGCGAGGGCTGGCAGAATCAAGCGGAACCAGATCGCATAGTCGAGCGCAAACTGACGGCTGATCCAGCTTTCTTGTTCATTCCAAATCACCAAGGGGGCTTGGACGACTGCCAATGTCGCAGGGCCTTGTCGAAAAGCCTGCCACGCTTCGCGCAACTGGCCCGGTGAAGGGATGTCTTCTGCGTCATAGACGGTCAAATAACGCCCACGACAAAAGGGCAGGGCGGTCTGCAAGGCTTTTGGTTTGGTGCGCGGCCCACCTGTGGGAATCGTAATGATCCGAAAGGGATTTGCATGCCGCCGCAGGTGTAAGGCAGCCAATGTCTCGCTATCATCGGCCTCACAAGCAAAAACAAGGTCAAGCTTATCTTTGGGCCAATCCAGATTCCTCAACGCGTTTAACAAGGATGGGACCGAGCCCGCCTCCTGATAAAGCGCGACCAATATGGTCCAGACGGGCTCGGTCCCGTTTGTGTCTTCTTCGGGGTTAAAGGAAACGCGTGGTTCGGGCACGCAACAAGCCCAAAGTCGAAAGGCACTTAGCCAAAGCGCCAAAGTCATCACCACCCACGTGAGAGGACGCGCGTCCACCAGCAGAAAAATGGCTGCTACCGCCCAAATGCAGGTTGCTAAGGTTAAAGAAGCAAAAATCCGCCCAGCAGGCTTAGCGGCCGAAAGCCTTGGGTCTAAGTGGGCGAGGCGACACAACGCTTGTGCCATCGCAGCGGCGACAGCGGCGGTAGGCGGGTCTTTGTCGTCAAGGCAGAGCATGCCCGCCGCCACACAGCCGAATTCTGGACTTTCCCTCATGGTCTTTCACGTTCCTCTGGCGAAAGACGCACCTCCCTCTTCAACGATCGCCCTAAGTCCTATGAGTCCAAAACGATCTGAAATTGTCTAGCTACTTAGGGTAGTTAGAGCAAGCCATTGAGTTTAACCTGCACGAGAGTGGTTCAAGCGGTTGCGTGTGTCGGCGTGGCTGGGTAGAAGCGCCTAACGAATTTTTGTGCTGCACAGGGGACATTTCATCCATGAACGTTCATGAACATCAGGCCAAAGAAGTCCTCGCAAACTATGGTCTTCCCGTTCCTCCAGGCATTGCTGCTTTCTCTGTCGAAGAAGCCAAAGCCGCGGCTCAGAAATTGGGCGGGTCGATGTGGGTGGTAAAGTCGCAGATCCACGCAGGTGGCCGCGGCAAGGGCAAGTTCAAAGAACTCCCCCCCGAAGCAAAAGGCGGCGTGCGTCTTGCCTTTAACCTCGATGAAGTGGCGTCCCACGCCAAAGACATGTTGGGCAATACGTTGGTGACCGTGCAAACCGGTGCTGCTGGCAAGCAGGTTCAGCGCCTCTATATCGCTGGCGGCGCAGACATTGCGCGCGAACTTTATCTCTCGGTTCTGGTTGATCGTGCTACCGGTCGCGTCGCATTTGTCGCTTCTGAAGCTGGCGGTATGGACATTGAGACCGTGGCCCATGACACGCCCGAGAAAATCTCCACCATCGTCATTGACCCTGCTGTCGGCGTCACCCCGGCTGACAGTGCAAAAGTGGCCACCGCCCTGAATCTCGACGCTGGTCAAGCGGATGCGTGCCATGACCTGTGCGTCAAGCTCTATACCGCCTTCACCAAGGGCGACATGGAGATGTGCGAAATCAACCCGCTGATCGTCGAAGAAGGCACGGGCAAGCTCGTCTGCTTGGATGCGAAGATGAGCTTTGATTCCAACGCAGAATTCCGTCACCCCGAATGGGCCGCCATGCGCGACCTGTCGGAAGAAGATGACAAGGAAATCGAGGCCTCCAAATATGACCTCGCCTATATCGCGCTCGACGGCACGATTGGCTGCATGGTCAATGGCGCAGGCCTTGCCATGGCCACCATGGACATCATCAAGCTTTATGGCGAAGAGCCTGCCAACTTCCTCGACGTAGGTGGCGGTGCAACACGCGAAAAGGTGACGGCCGCGTTCAAGATCATCACCGCCGACCCAGCCGTAAAAGGCATTCTGGTCAATATTTTCGGCGGCATCATGCGCTGTGACGTGATCGCTGAAGGCGTGGTCGCAGCCATCACCGACGTGGGCCTGAAGGTTCCGTTGGTCGTGCGTCTGGAAGGCACCAATGTCGAATTGGGCAAGCAAATCCTGCGCGATAGCGGCTTGGCCGTCGTGCCAGCCGATGATCTGGCCGATGCAGCGCAAAAGATCGTGGCGGCGGTTCGCAAGGCGGCTTAGAACCACATACCACGAACCAATGCTTCAAAGGCCTCCTATCGGGGGCCTTTTTTTGGCTGGCGTTACCGTCTTTTTGGTCTGTTGGGACTTAGTTAGCATCTTTATGGAAATAGACATTCACAGCCTCACATGGTATGTGCTGCACATAAACAGTGGAGGTCAATTGTGACCAAAAATATTACATTGGCGGTCGATGAAGAGGTACTTCAGCGGGCGCGGGTTGTCGCAGCCATCCGGCGGACCAGCGTGAGCGAGCTTGTACGGGGCTTCTTGAAGGGCCTTACAGAGGCTGAAGTGCCCGTTGAAAAAGACGAGGCGCGCGAGGCTTTGTTGAAGCTGATCGATGAATCCACAGGGCGTATGGGTGAGTGGCGGCCAAGTCGTGCCGAGACCTATTCTGGGGATCCTCGCTTTGACAGGTGAGGTGTTTTTGGACACCAATATTCTATTATATGCCGCACTGGGAATGGACGATTCGCCTGAAAAATGGATGATCGCGCGTCAGATATTGTTGGAAGGAAAGTTTGCCACTTCAGGGCAAGTCCTTGCAGAGTTTTACAGCAACGCCATCCGTAAAGGCCGTCGCCCGCTTTCCAAGCCCGAAGCTCTAAACTGGGTTCGTCAGCTGGCACAGAAACCATGCCAAGCGATAGACAGCCAATTGGTTGAGCAAGCCATTGGTTTCTCGGATCGCTATCAAGTTTCCTATTGGGACGGTGCAATTATCGCGGCGGCAGAGCGGCTTGGCGCAAGATTGCTTTTCACCGAAGACCTGAACCATAATCAGACTTACGGCACCGTGACCGCACGAAACCCATTCCTTTCCTGAGGCACCAACTAGCCCTTCTTTGCGTGGCGCGCTAAAGCCCGTTCATGTCCACACCGAATCCATCCGTGCCCCGCTTAGAACCGCTCGACATCTCCGTTGTGGTCCCTGTCCATAATGAGAGTGGGGCCGTGGCGAACCTGGTGCAGGAAATCGCGGCGGCCCTAGATGGTTGGGCCTATGAGATGATTTTCGTCGATGATGCGTCCAAGGATGACACCCATGCCAAACTGGTGGCGCTAAAGGCCACCTATCCCGCGCTGCGCGTCCTCGCTAACCGCAACAATGCCGGCCAAAGCCGGGCCATTATGAATGGCGTCTTGGCGGCGCGGGCACCAGTGATCGGAACACTCGATGGCGATGGCCAGAATGATCCAGCCGATCTTCCAGCCCTTCTACAGCAACTCAATCGCCCCGATGCGCCTCACGGTTTAGGCTTTGTCGGTGGACGGCGGGTGAAGCGGCAAGATAGCCAAGCCAAGAAACTAGCCTCTCGTTTGGCCAACAATGTGCGCCAAGCTTTGTTGCGCGATGGGGCCGACGATTCTGGCTGCGGCATCAAAGTGGTTCGGCGCGATCTTTTCCTGCGCTTACCCTATTTCGATCACATGCACCGCTACATGCCAGCCCTGGTGCAGCGTGAAGGGGCCTTGGCCGAGTTTGCCGTCGTCAATCATCGTCACCGCTCAACCGGTGCGTCCAAATATACTAATCTAGGGCGATTGCTCGCTGCTTTGACCGATTTGGGCGGCGTCATTTGGCTCAGGACACGCCGCCGCGACTTCGGCCATGTGGACGAAACGTGAGTGTCAGTTCACTCTGCACCGTAGCGGATAAAATTACTGGGTGATTCGAAGCCATGCTGGTGTTGAGACGTATCTTTGAGATGGTGCCGATCTTGACGATCCCAGTCTTGATCTATGCGCTATTTGGCGGGGTAACAGCCTCAACGCGTGGGCCTGATGTCTTCACCCAATCGATTGAAAAGGGCGTCTTCGTGCTCACCATGCCGTCTGGCGCGCCCTGGGCCTTGTCTGGCGGCGATCTTCTGTTGGTGATGGGCCTGATCATCCTATTTTTTGAATTGACGCGCGGCGTGGGTGTTAGCCGCTTTGCCATCATCCATCACACCTTGGCAGTCCTGCTTGCCCTCTCGTGTGCTGGGGCATTTTTGTTGTTTGATGCCTTTGCCACATCGACCTTCTTTCTGTTGACCCTGATGTGCTGGCTCGACATGATTGGTGGGGTGATTTTCAACATTGCCAGCGCACCGTCCGGCGGTTCGCGCAATTCCAATTATGATTGAGATGGAGATTAGATAGCTTGGCCCTATTTTTTGATGCAGGCTGGTTCAGTAAGCGTTTGGCCGCGCTAAATCTTCAAAAGCAAGACATGGCCCGCGCCGCAGGGTGGACGCCGGACGAGCTTGCCTTGGTTTTTAAGGATCAGAAGGAAGTCAGTGCGCGCGAAGTGGAAGTCTTGAGTGCGCTCTTACATGCCTCGCCGGGGGAAATTGCCAATCGATGCGGCATCTCGACGCCAGTCGCACCACAGCCGTTAAGCGCTGCGGCACAGATTGACCATTTGCAAAAGCGTGTTGCTGCTTTGGAAGCCCATGTCGCCTCTCTAGAGGCAGCCCTTAGAAGCCGTTAGACAACCAGCTGGACCCGACGTGTCCTTGTAACACGGGCTTGATAAGCTTTGGCCCCGCGCAAAGCCGCGAACGGGTCTTCGCCTGTTAGCCCGGCTTCCATCAGGACATGAATAGAAAAGCCAGCGGCTGCACTATTGGCGTCATAACGACCTCGCTCGCCGGTAGCTTTGTCGAAACGCGCGCGGCTCGTATAGTCCTGACTTGACCCCCATAGGTCGTCTGGGATCGGCTCAATCGCAGGCACAGCTGTGACTTTGTGCCGATATGGCACAGAAGCGAAAGCTGCATAGGGCGAGAGTGCGTTCATGGCCTGCACGTCGCAGGTCATGTGCCATGCAGCCTAACCTCAAAAAATCTAGTGCGAGCGGGTTAGGTTTTTGGCTGCGATCGCATGGACTTTGGCACCCGGTCCAGAGCCGCTGGTCATCAGCGCGTGAATGGGTCCATGGAACAGCCCGTCAAAGGCCGGGTCAAATAAGTTCAGGCCACCTGTAAAGGCACCAAAGGCGGGCATGATTAGACTGCAGCCATCGGTCACAAAGCAGCGCCGCCTGATGCTGCCGCCGCGCTTACCTGTCACGCGCGCACAGGGGTGCAGATGGCCCGCCACTTCCCCTGACGTCTGACCGGTTGGTTCATGGCGAAACCACAGGCCGTCGTGCTGGATTTCTGCCGCGCGCTGGCCTTCCAGCCAAGCAGGCGGCTCTGGATCATGATTGCCCTCAATCCAAATGGTTTCGGCTCGGCCGACCAAGCTTTCCAGCCTAGCCCGATCCTCGTCTGCCAGCCGACTGCCCGCGCCCCGATCGTGAAAACTATCGCCCAAAGCGATCAGGACTTTGGGGGCAAGAGCTACAACTAAAGCCTCAAGGCGACGCAAGGTTTCCGCTGTATCAAAGGGTGGCAGCATAATGCCTTTGACGGCAAAGGCAGAGCCCTTCTCGAAATGCAGGTCGGAGACAATCAGCGTCTGAGTCCGCGGCAAGAATAATGCGGCTTCTGCCAAGGCGACGACAGGGGTCTCATAGAGTTGAAAGGCATGCCCCTGCATCATCAGCCCCTATTTGGCCGGTTCGCTAGCACCTGCTTTGGCGGCCTTCTCGGCCTCTTTCTTCAACTCATCGCGCTCGGTGTCCAAAAGGCGCTGGGCAGGATGGCTCTCTGATTGCCGCCAGACCTTCGGCAATTGGCAAACCCGAATGGACTTTTCAAACACGCTGCCCAACACCATGGTGGAGCCCGACCGGATGGCGACGGATGCACCAGAGAAACCGTCGGTACCATCTTTCAGATAGATTTGATCAATCTTGCCGCCCTTGCCAGTCGGCGAAGGCTCTAGGATCAAAATCTGGCTGGGCGAAGGCTTCGCCGGATTGCCCGCATGCTGAATGAAGCTCAGCATTTTAGGATGGGCCGCCATCCACAAAATGCCGTCTGGATCGACATCGAGATTATCGATCCCTGTCCCAAGCAAGGCTGCGTCGCGCCGCTTGATCGCCCCAGTGGTCGGATCGCGGTCATAGAGGTAGATGCTGCGGCTTATGGTGGCGCTGGCATAAAGCGTCTTACCATCGTTGGAGAGGGCCAGCGAATTGGCAAAGCCCAGCCCGCTGTCGAGCTTGTTTCCCTTAACCCCGTCAAAATACCAAATTGCCCCCGTGCGATCATCGCCGGATACAAAGCTCAAGCTTTCCGAAAAGGAGCCCCGTTCGAGGTCACTTTCGCTGGTGGCGTAAAAGCTATTTGTACCCGTAGCCACGATGTCATTGATGCGGGTTAGGCCCGGAACAGCAACCGTTCGACGGAGTTTCAAGCTGCTATCGGCTTGCGCGTCGAAAATCTCGACTGTCGTTCCCGTATAATCAGTAGCGCCTTTTGGGTGGTTCACCACCATCAAGGTCACTTGGCCGTCAGGGCCTCGGAACAAGGACGTCCCATGGGGATGGAAGGCCGTTGGCTGGCCGCCGGTTAGATCTTTCAACGCGGGCGGGGCAGTTAAACTCTCGACGGTCAAGCTGTAAATCGCGCCGCGAACAGGTTTGCCCATTGCCGCAGCCCGGCGGTCGTCTGATGCCACAAAGATGCGCCCAGTACTGCGATCAATGGCCATGTCTTCGGCACCAGGCATGCCGGCGATGTCTGTACAAGTGCCGTCAAACACAGGCACTAACGTGGTGAATTCACCCGCGCGCGAGGCGGTACGAAACCAAGTGAACGACAGGATTCCGACGATAGCGACACCCGTTAGAAGGATAATCTGAGAGGGTTTCATCAATCTGACTTTCACGCCTGAGTTTGGGTTTCAAATTGCAGCTTCGCGAGATGGGCATAGAGGCCGCCCTTGGCCACCAAGTCGCTATGTGTGCCCTGCTCGGCAACTAGGCCGTCTTCCAGTACGATAATCCAGTCGGCGCGTTGGACCGTCGCTAATCGGTGAGCAATCACGAGAGTCGTCCGGTTTGCCATGGCGACATCGAAAGCCTTTTGGACCAAACGCTCATTTTCTGCATCCAGTGCGCTGGTCGCTTCATCAAGAAGCAGGACCGGCGCATCGCGCACCAGCGCCCGGGCAATCGCCAAACGCTGGCGCTCGCCGCCTGAAAGCGCGCGACCCCGGTCGCCAATCGCTTTATCATAGCCACCAAGACGGGCCAGAATAAAGGGCTCTGCCTCCGCTCGTTGTGCGGCCTCTTGCGCCATTTCAGCCGTGGCACCCTCATTGCCAAACAAAATATTGTCCATCGCTGTGCCAGTAAACAAGTCCGGGTTTTGCGACACATAAGCAAAGCGGTGCCGCCAAACGACTGGGTCTGTGTCGCGCGCATTAACACCATCAACCTCAATCGCCCCTGCTGCAGGGTCGTAATAGCGCAGAAGAATCTTAAACAAGGTCGATTTGCCGGCCCCTGAAGGGCCAACAATCGCAACCGTCTGGCCGGGCTTCACCTCAAAGCTTATGCCTTTAAGGGCGCTGCGCTCGCCATCACTTGGATAAGCAAAGGCGACATCTTTGAACGAAACAAGGCCCGGTGCCTCAAGGGGGAACGAGACCGGGACCAAAGGGGCGGCAATTTCAGGCACTTCATCGAGGATTTCCGACAGGCGTTGGGTGGCGCCAGCAGCCTTTTGCACATCGCCCCAAACTTCCGCCAAGGCCCCGACGCCAGAGCCGGTCAGCACCGAGAGGATAACAAACTGCGTCAATGCTCCTGGCGTCATGGAACCCGCTAAGACCGAACGGGTGCCCTCCCACAGAACAAAGGAGATGCCGCAAAATACGATGGCAATTGCCACGGCTGTCATCATGCTGCGGGCAGCAATCCGACGACGGGCAGCCGCAAAGCTGATCTCAATCGCTTGGCGAAAACGGGAACGCGCGTAATCTTCGCGGCCAAACGCTTGCACGGTTTCCACAGCATCTAGGCTCTCCGACGCCTCCGCTGCCGCTTCCGCGACCCGGTCTTGCGCCGAGGTGGACAATGTGCGGACCCGACGGCCAATGGTGAACAAGGGGACCAAAACCAAGGGGATGATCAGTAATACCATGAAGGTGAGCTTCAGGCTGGTCACAACCATCATCGATATGCCACCCGCCAACATGACCAAATTGCGGATTGCTATGGAGGCAGAAGACCCAACTAAGGATTCGATGAGGGTGGCGTCGACGGTCAGGCGGGATAGCGCTTCACCGGTACGGACGCGCGCAAAATAAGACGGCGATAGTCCGATCAGGCGGTCATAGACATCAGCGCGCAGGTCAGCGACAACCCGCTCACCTAACTTTGTCACAAAATAAAAGCGCGACGCAGAAAATACGGCCATGCACAAGGCTACTGCCACCAATAACAGAAACCATTGATTGACGGCTTCTGGAGTTGCGGAGGCAAAGCCACGGTCAACCAGTGCACGCGCGGCCACCGGCAAGGCCAAAGTCGCAGCCGCTGCAAGAATAAGGAAAATGGCTGCCGCCGCCACATCCTTTGGCCGACGCTGAATATACGGAATCAATCGCGTCAGCGGGCGCAGATCAGAGCTGCGGCCTCGCTTAGCGGCGGCATCGGCGGTTAATTCGGCTTGGACGGCTCCGCGACTGGGACGATCCTCAACGACGCGGCTGGCAGGGGTATCGGTCATGCGCAGGGAGTTAGCACGCGCGAGCCCCACGTGAAATATTGTCAGCAGTTAAATTGATGGCTAGGTCTCTGCGCACGACCTGCGCGCAACACTAGACTCTGAAGCGATTTTCCTCTAACCGCGCCGCTCTATTTGGTTCAAAGCCGCTCTCAACATCGCGCGCCCTTGTGGGGCCTGCGCGCAGGACACGAAGATGAAAGCCGACACACATCCTAACTATGATTTCATCACCATCGTGATGACAAATGGGACCACCTATCAGACCCGTTCGACCATGGGTGGCGAGGGCAAGTCCCTGTCGTTGGATATTGATCCGACGGTGCATCCCGCTTGGACCGGTTCGACCAACACGCTGCTTGACCGTGGTGGCCGTGTCGCTCGCTTCAAAGACAAGTTCGCTGGCTTCATCAAGAAATAAGTATTTATCTGGTTGTTTTAACTGGATGATCACATAAAACGTGTAAAGCGCTCGGTATGCTCCGGGCGCTTTTCTCATTTGTATCTCGTTCTATTGCACGCCGTCTTGCGCTCGCGTTCATTCTTTTTGCTATGCCTGTCTGTTTCCTGACTTGGCAATTGATACAAAAGCAAAATCAAGAGATTGCCTTCTCAGAAGCTGAGTTGAGCGGGGCGCATTATATTGAGCCGTTGTTGATTCTGCACGCCACCATGGCCAATGCGGCCTCTGGCCTCGCCGACAAAAGGCCGGTCCCCCAAATCTTGCAGCCCGCCCTTGACAAGGTGCTTGAGGCACGCGCAAACGCCCCGCTTAGCTTGCAAAACCGGGATGATTTCGCCGCGCTCAAGGCCGCCGTTAGTGAATTGCAGGCTTTGCAGATCTATGAGCCCGCCCGCGTCCGCGATATTTTGTCGACAAGCCAGCAGCATTTTACCCGTGTTGTAGAAACGTCAAACCTCATTCTCGATACAGAACTGTCAACTTTCTATCTCATGCAAGCCGTCGCGATGCATGCGACGCCGCTGATTGAGCAGATTGGTTATTTTGGGTCGGCTAAGACTTATATCGAAGAGCCAGGGCTTACCCCACAGAACACATTTTGGCGATTGGTCGCGAAACATCAAGGCAATCTCAATGCCAAGACTTTGGCCTTTGAAAATTCGATTGATGATGCGGTGCGCGCATCTGATAAGGCACGCACGCGCGAGCTTGGGCTCGCTGACCTTAAGCTGACTATGTCGCGAGAAATCTCGAACCTCATTGAGGACCCCGATCCAAAAGCCGCACAAACAAACGCGCAAATTGCGCGGAATGCTGTCCTACGCAGTGCCTTGGCCGCCAATCAGGAACTGGTCCGCGGCCTTGAGGTCCGCATCAACCGGCTGGAGACCCAACAAAACCAAGTATTAGTGGCGGCGGTAGGGCTGTTTCTCCTGGCGCTCTTAGCCGTTTTGACCGTTGTACGCGATGGCGTGGTCAATCCCTTGGGTCACTTGACCAAAGCTATGCGCCAGGTTGCCCAAGCCGACTTTAGCGCTGAACCGCCCTATCAGACGCGTGCGGACGAGATCGGTGGCATGGCTCGGGCCCTGACCGTCTTTAAGGAAAATGCCATCGCGCGGATTCGTGCTGAACACGCTGCGCAGGCTAAATCTGAGTTTTTGGCCATGATGAGCCACGAAATCCGGACGCCGATGAATGGCGTGATCGGGATGGCGCAAGCCTTAATGAAGACCCAGTTGAAGGACGAACAGCGCCAAATGCTGTCGGTCATGATCGATTCCAGCGATATGTTGCTGCTGCTCTTGAATGACATTCTCGATATGTCAAAGATTGAAGCGGGCAAGATTGAACTTGAATGCATTCCCTTCTCACCCGAGAAACTTGTTCATGCAGCTAGTGACTTGTTTGATGCGCGCGCTTCGGCGAAGGACATCAATCTGGTGGTCGAGATCGCAGCCGATGCTTCGCAATGGCGTTTGGGCGATCCGGCTCGTCTTCGACAGATCGTCTTTAATCTCGTGTCGAACGCAATCAAGTTTACGGACCAAGGGACCGTCAAAATTGCTCTCAATTTGGGCCCGAAGCGGGAATTGGCAATTTCTGTCTCCGATACGGGGATTGGCATCCCGCCGGATCGGGTGGCGCACTTATTTGAGAAATTCACCCAAGCCGATTCCTCGCACACCCGTCTCTACGGTGGCACGGGGCTGGGATTGTCGATTGCGAAGGCGATGACAGAGGCGATGGGCGGCGAGCTATTGGTTGAGAGTGAGGTGGGCGTTGGATCAACCTTCACCTGTCTTGTGCCACTCCAAGCCGTTTCAGCGACTTTTGACGAACCGGAAAACCTGGCCGAAGGCGGCCAAAGCGCTGACTTGAATGCGCCGGCTGCCCAGAATGTTCCGCCAACTTCGCCCTTGAAGCTGTTAGTCGCAGAAGACAATCAAACGAACCAATTGGTCTTGCAGGCTTTATTATCAAGTTATGGGATCGAGCTGGTCTTTACACAAAATGGGCAAGAAGCTGTCAGAGCTTGGCAGGCAGCGCGCTATGACGCGGTACTGATGGATATGCAGATGCCCGTGATGGACGGCGCCTCGGCCATCCGAGCGATCCGTGCGCAAGAAATCCGCGAGAAACGTCCAAGAACGCCAATTATCTCTCTGACGGCCAACGCCCTGCAACACCAGATCGATGCACAAATTGACGCCGGGGCCGATGCTCACGCACCTAAACCGATTCATTTACCGAGTTTGCTCGCAGCCATTGAAGCGGCCATTTCATTGTGTGAAATACAAGATGAAACGGACTTCCGTCAGTTCGATGCGCCCAATGCGGCTTGAAGCCGCTTTAATTGGGCATTGACCGGATTTTCAGCTGGTGTTTCGCTGGCTTCAAAAAGACTGAGCTCTATGCGGTCAACCCGTTCGTAAAGCCGTTTAGAGCGTTCAAGAAGGTCCAGTAAGCGAACGGGTAATTCTGCCAAGGGTTGCTTATCCGCGCTACAGACCGCCCGCGCACCTAGCCGATACTTTGGATCATGGGCGTCGCGTGGGGTCATTTCGCCTTCACGGACTGCGCGATGAACCAGTAACCAAGAGGCCGATTGCATCAAACGGGTCGTCAATCGCATGCTTTCAGAAGCATAGGCCAAGGCTGCAGAGCGTTCGAGGCCGCGCGCTTCCTGTCGGCCATCGCCATCCAGATAGGCCGCTGTTTCCTCAACCAAGTCCATGCCTTCGCGGAACATGCGTTCAAAGATGTCCGAACTCGCAAATTCCGCGATCCGATCAAATGCTGTTTTTAGACCCAAGGTCTGCTTTGAAACTTCCGTCAACATGCGGCATTCCGCCCTTCTTTAATCTCAGTCTTTAACCCGCAAAGCTTCGCGGGCCAAGTGCTTGATCTGGAGAGCTCCCTTTTGGAGCAAATTCCAGTACAACCCCGATTATCCCCACTCTCCCAAATCAATGCTCCAGCCCGAAGCAAGGATTTAAGTGGTAGAAGCACCATGCTTCCTGAGTCTGTCACAGCAAGGGCTGTGCCGCTTTTGCGGTTAGCTTGTCTTAAAAAAGGAATCTGCTGCCTTTTTACTGCCTTCTTTCGCCTCAATTAAGTCATTTATATGCCGAATTTCCGCCTCGAGGTCAGAAATGCGCTCTTGAAGCTCCCGAATGGAAAGATCCTCAAGGCGTATGGACTGGGGTTTTGACTTGGCGAATGGGTCATCGTCGAGCATGAGTAGCCTCCTGATCCCATTTTGGCGCCGGAGTCTGAATTTTGACAGCCCTTCCTGAAAAAATGCGTGCGATTGTTGCATCTCCCGGTACCGCGTTGCGCGTTGAGCATATCGATCAGGCCGTCGCTGGCCCCGGCCAAGTCCTGATCAAAGTCGCCTATGCCGGTATAAATCGTCCAGATCTGATCCAGCGTATGGGTGCCTATCCCCCGCCAAAAGGTGCCCCTGACACGATGGGGCTAGAATGTTCGGGCGAGATTGTGGCAATCGGCCCCGATGTTTCGCAGTGGAAGCTGGGCGACAAGGTGTGCGCCCTTTTACCGGGCGGGGGCTATGCCGACTATGCTTGGGCGGATGAAGGCTCGTGCATGGCAATCCCGGACGGCATCAGTTTACTTGAGGCGGCAGCCCTGCCTGAAACCGTCCTGACGGTCTGGGCCAATGTGTTTGAGCGGGCGGCCTTGCAATCGGGCGAGGCCTTTTTGGTCCATGGCGGCGCATCGGGTATTGGCACGACGGCCATTCAAATGGCCAAAGCGCATGGCGCAAAAGTCTATGCAACCGCTGGCGGTGCAGAGAAGGCAAGTCTTTGTGCCAAACTTGGTGCCGATGTTGCCATAGATTATCGCGCGCAGAGCTTCGCTGACATCATTAAGGCCGATGGTGGGGTCGATGTGGTCCTCGACATGGTTGGCGGGCCGTATGTCCAGCAAAATCTCGATTGCTTGAAGCTCGACGGGCGCTGCGTCCAGATCGCCTTTCTACAAGGGCCCCAAGTTGAGCTCAATTTAATGGCTTTAATGCTGAAGCGGCTGACTTTGACCGGATCAACCCTGCGGGCGCGGCCTGTGGCGGAAAAGGCGCGGCTGGCGCGTGCTGTTGAGGCCCATGTTTGGCCGTGGGTGGCCAAAGGTCTCGTTCGTCCTGTGGTGGATTCGGTCTTTGATTTGGAAGACGCCGAAGCCGCTCAAGCCAAGATGCAGGCCAATACCAATGCTGGTAAAATCATGCTGAAGGTTGCAGATTAGCTTTTAGGTACCAAGAGCCTCTACCTGCCTATGTGCTAGGTGAGATTCATTTGACGATTACCGCCTCTTTCGGTTTGCAAGTGGAGCGGGCTGCGCTAACACGGCGGCCAACATATCAGCTGTTAGCCGAGGGCCTCATGTCGATCCTGATCAATAAAGAAACCAAGGTAATCTGCCAGGGCTTCACCGGGAAGAATGGTACCTTCCACTCCGAGCAAGCGATCGCCTATGGCACGCGCATGACGGGTGGGGTCAGTCCCGGTAAAGGTGGGCAAACCCATCTGGGTCTTCCCGTGTTCAACTCGGTTCAAGAGGCCAAGGACGTAGCCGGCGCAGATGCCACGGTGATCTATGTGCCGCCTCCAGGTGCTGCTGCCGCGATCATCGAAGCCATTGAGGCCGAGATTGAGCTAATCGTCTGCATCACCGAAGGCATCCCCGTTGCCGACATGGTGCAAGTCAAGAGCCGGTTAGAGCGTTCTAAGTCGCGCTTGATCGGGCCAAACTGCCCCGGCGTTCTGACCCCGGATGAGTGCAAGATCGGCATTATGCCCGGCTCCATCTTCAAAAAGGGCAATGTTGGCATCGTGTCGCGTTCGGGTACCTTGACCTACGAAGCGGTGTTCCAAACCTCAAACGCAGGCCTTGGCCAAACAACCGCAGTCGGTATCGGCGGCGACCCTGTGAAAGGCACCGAGTTCATCGACGTGTTGGAAATGTTCTTGGCGGACCCAGAGACCCAGTCGATTATCATGATTGGTGAAATCGGCGGCAGCGCCGAAGAAGATGCCGCGCAATTCATCCTCGATGAGGCCAAGCGCGGCCGTAAGAAGCCGATGGCAGGCTTTATCGCTGGGCGGACCGCGCCTCCAGGCCGCCGCATGGGCCATGCTGGCGCGATTATCGCCGGTGGCAAAGGTGGTTCGGAAGACAAAATTGCAGCTATGGAAGCCGCAGGTATTCGAGTCGCGCCATCGCCTGCTGCATTGGGTTCAACATTGTTGGAAGTTCTTAAGGGTTGATGTGCTTTAGCTTGCATAAAGCAGTCGCCTGAAACGCGAATGACTATATAGAAGTAAATGTGTGACGGCCGGGCAAGGCCGACTTCCTTCGCCCTGACCGACCGTCCCCACGAATGGACGGTTGGCTTATGGCAGACGATATGCGCAGTGCGCAAAATTCCGCACTCCTCGACACTTCCTTTCTCTATGGCGGCAATGCCGTCTTTATCGAGCAGCAATATGCCAAATGGGCGGCCAACCCGGCGTCGGTTGACGCGTCTTGGGCCAGCTTCTTTGCCGGGATGGGCGATGGAGCAGGCGACGCACAGCGTGCGGCCAGTGGGCCATCTTGGAAGCGCAACGATTGGCCAAAGTCTGAAGTCGGCGAGTGGGTGGCCACTTTGGACGGCAATTGGGCGCTGATCGAGCCGAAAATTGAAAAGAAGCTCACCGAAAAAGCAGCCGCCGCGCCAGCCAATGTTGGCAAGCCCGTCTCTGAAGTCGATGTGATGCGCGCGACGCGCGACAGCATCAAGGCGTTGATGATGATCCGCGCCTACCGGATCCGCGGCCATTTGGCAGCCAAGCTCGATCCCCTAGGCCTTGATGAAGGCCGTGAGCCCCAGCCAGAGTTGCAACCTGAATCTTACGGTTTTGGTCCAGAAGATATGGACCGGCCAATTTTCATCGATTTCGTGCTCGGCATGGAATATGCCACCCCCCGTCAGATGCTGGACGTTTTGAACCGCACCTATTGCTCGACCGTGGGCATTGAGTTCATGCACATCTCTGACCCGGCCGAAAAATCCTGGCTGCAAGAGCGGATTGAAGGCCCAGATAAGAGCATTGCCTTCACCAATGAAGGCAAGAAGGCGATCCTCAGCAAGGTCATCCAAGCGGAGACCTTTGAGAAGTTCCTGCATAAGCGCTTCCCTGGCACCAAGCGCTTTGGCTTGGACGGCGGCGAAGCACTGATCCCTGCGATGGAGCAAATCATCAAGCGCGGCGGCAATTTGGGTGTGAAGGACATCGTTCTGGGCATGCCTCACCGAGGTCGCTTGAACGTATTGTCTGCCGTGATGGGTAAGCCCTATCACGTGATCTTCCACGAATTCCAAGGCGGCTCTGCCACCCCGGATGATGTCGGGGGGTCGGGCGATGTGAAATATCATATGGGCGCTTCGTCCGATCGCGCTTTTGACGGCAATAGCGTTCACTTGTCGCTGACACCAAACCCGTCTCACCTTGAAATCGTCAATCCCGTCGTTTTGGGTAAGTGCCGTGCGAAGATGATGACGCATGGCCCTGAGAAGGCCGACCAATTCCGCGCTGTGATGCCGCTTCTGTTGCACGGCGACGCTGCTTTTGCCGGCCAAGGCGTGGTGGCAGAGTGTTTCGCTATCTCTGGCGTCCGGGGTCACCGCACCGGCGGGACGGTGCATCTGATCGTCAATAACCAGATCGGCTTTACCACCGCTCCACGCTTCTCGCGCTCGTCGCCTTATCCGTCAGACGTGGCGCTGATGGTGGCGGCCCCCATCTTCCATGTGAATGGGGACGATCCAGAGGCTGTCGTGTTTGCCGCGAAAGTAGCGACCGAGTATCGCCAAAAGTTCGCAAAAGACGTGGTGGTGGATATGTTCTGCTACCGCCGCTTTGGCCACAATGAGGGTGACGATCCCACCATGACGAACCCCGTCATGTATGCGAAGATCAAGAACCAAAAACCAACCCGCGAGCTTTATGCCGCCCGCTTGATCGAGCAAGGCATCGTCACCGCTGACGAAGTCGAGGCTGAAGTCAAGCAATTTGAGGATTTCCTCGAAAGCGAGTTTGAGGCCGCCAAATCCTATAAGCCCAATAAGGCTGATTGGCTGGACGGCGTTTGGGCGGGTCTTGGTCTGCCAGAAGGCGAAGATCGTCGTGGCGACACCAATCTCTCGCTTGAGAAGCTGAAAGACTTAGGCGAAAAGATCACCACCATCCCCGCTGACCTGACCATCCACAAGACCGTTGAGCGTGTCGTGCAAGCCCGCCAAAAAATGGTCGAATCGGGCGAGAATGTCGATTGGGCTTTGGGTGAACATTTGGCCTTTGCGTCCTTGCTGGACGAAGGCTTCCCAGTGCGTTTGTCGGGTCAAGATTCTTGCCGTGGGACCTTCTCGCACCGCCACAGCCATTTCGTCGATCAATTGACGGAGCGGCGCTATACGCCGCTGAACAACATCTCGCCCGCCCAAGCCACTTATGAAGTCATCGACAGTGCTTTGTCAGAAGAGGCTGTGCTTGGGTATGAATATGGCTTTTCGCTGTCGTCCCCGAACAGCCTCACCATTTGGGAAGGGCAGTTCGGCGACTTCGTGAATGGCGCGCAAGTCGTCATCGATCAATTCATTTGCTCGGGTGAGCGCAAGTGGCTGCGCATGAGTGGCTTGGTCATGCTGTTGCCACACGGCTATGAAGGCCAAGGGCCAGAGCACTCCTCGGCACGTCTTGAGCGCTTCTTGCAGCTTTGTGCGGAAGACAACATGCAAGTGGTGAACTGCACGACGCCTGCGAATTACTTCCACGTGCTGCGTCGCCAGATCCATCGCCAGTTCCGCAAGCCTTTGATCGTGATGTCGCCTAAGTCGTTGTTGCGGCATAAGCGCTGCGTCTCGACCTTGGCAGAAATGGGACCAGGTTCTTCCTTCCACCGCATCCTGTGGGATGATGCCCATTATCGCCCAGAGACTACGACCATCACGTTGAAGCCCGATTCAGAAATCAAGCGCGTGATCTTTTGTTCGGGCAAGGTCTATTATGATCTGTTTGAAGAGCGGGAAAAGCGCGGATTGAACGATGTGGTGATCCTGCGCGTTGAGCAGCTTTACCCATTCCCAGCCAAGTCGATGATTGCTGAGTTGTCGCGTTTCCAAAATGCCGATGTGGTTTGGTGCCAAGAAGAGCCAAAGAACATGGGTGCTTGGAACTTTATGGAACCCAATATCGAATGGGTTCTTGGCAAAACAAAGAATAAAGCCAAGCGTGCGGCCTATGTTGGTCGTCCCGCTTCGGCTTCCACCGCTGCTGGCTTGATGAAGAAGCATATTCGCGAACTTGAGACCTTCCTCAATGAAGCGATGACTTACTGATCATCTGGCTAAACCCGTTTACGATCCTTACATTGGGGCCTGTTGCCCCTTCACCATTCTGACTCCGCTGGAGGTTTTATGCTCGATATCGTCGTCCCCGTTATGGGAGAATCCGTTGCCGAAGGCTCGATTGGTTCGTGGTCGAAAAAGGCCGGTGATGCGGTCAAAAAAGATGAGATTCTGGTCGAGATTGAAACCGATAAGGTTGCTCTGGAAGTCGTGGCACCTGCCGATGGGGTTTTGGCTGAAATCTTGGCGACAGACGGCGCAACTGTAACCCCCGGCATGGTGATTGGTCGGGTTGAAGCTGGTGCCGCAGCAAGCGCTGCAGCCAAGCCCGCGGTCGTCCCCATGCCAACGCCTGCCCCTGTGGCCGCCCCAGTTACAGCGCCAGCCCCGACCACAGCTCATGACCCGATGCCATCCGCCGCACGTGCCTTGGAAACTGCCGGCGTGCCTGCCAGTTCCGTAACTGGCAGCGGCAAGGACGGTCGGATCACCAAGGGCGACGCTTTGGCCGCTGTGGCGGCTTTGGCTGCCGCGCCTGCGCCCGTTGTGGCAGCCCCTTCCGCCCCGCGAGCGCTGGGTGCTCGCGAAGAGCGTGTGAAGATGACGCGCCTGCGTCAAACCATCGCCCGCCGCTTGAAGGACGCGCAAAACACGGCAGCCATGCTGACGACCTTCAACGAAGTCGACATGACCAATGTCATGGCCGTGCGCAACAAATACAAAGACATTTTCGAGAAGAAGCACGGCGCCAAATTGGGCTTCATGAGCTTTTTCGTCAAAGCCTGTCTCGTTGCCCTAAAGGACGTCCCTGCTGTGAATGCCGAGATTGATGGCACCGACATCATCTACAAAAACTTCTATGATATTGGCGTCGCCGTCGGCACCGAAAAGGGCTTGGTTGTGCCCGTCCTCCGCCATGCGGAAGACCTTGGTCTTGCTGGCATCGAAAAGGGCATTGCCGAACTGGGCAAAAAGGCCCGTGATGGGGCTTTGAGCATTGATGATATGCAAGGCGGCACCTTCACCATCTCCAACGGTGGGGTTTACGGCTCGCTCATGTCGACGCCGATCCTGAATGCCCCACAATCTGGCATTTTGGGCATGCACAAAATCCAAGATCGTCCGATGGTTGTCGGCGGTCAAATCGTGATCCGCCCGATGATGTATTTAGCTTTGTCTTACGATCACCGGATCGTGGACGGCAAAGAGGCTGTGACCTTCTTGGTGCGCGTGAAAGAGTGCTTGGAAGATCCTGAGCGCATGTTGCTGGACATCTAACAAGGCCGCGTAAGTCGTGGCCGTGGCTTTAGGGCTGGGATGGATTGAATGCTAACCCTCGCCGGGATCATCGTATTTCTCTATGCTCTCTCGAGCATTCTGGGACTGTGGCTCTCGTCGCAGGTCACCAAGGTGCTGGAGGGCGAGGGGGAGATCCCGGAGGCGCTGGCGGAGACACCACAGCATCACCTCGACCTTATGGCTAATTATAGCATGGGCTGGCGGGCAGCAGCGTGGCGCACTTCGATTGCGGCTTTGGTTACAAGTCTCGTTGCACTCGCCTTTTCCAGCTCGCTGGCCTTTTGGGCCTTGGGCGTGTCGCTGGCGATCGATTGTGTCCTGTTCATGACCTGCCGGGATATCCGCCTCATTTTATACAAGACCACCTCCATGGAGCGTTTAGTCGATGCCGCCCAATGCGTGGCGCTCTCGGCAAGCTTTACCCTCTTCTTCTGGCTCACGCTGACAGGCGCTTTAGCTTGAGGATTTTTTGCACGGGCCAATTACAGAATTTGGTCCATCCCTATGTAGCGATTGTACCCCAAGGGGCGTAAGAGCGGTCGTTGAAACCATCCAATCAGGAGCTTTTTTCATGGCAGAACAGTTTGACGTCGTCATCATCGGCGGGGGACCAGGGGGCTATAATTGCGCCATTCGGGCAGCCCAATTGGGACTGAAGACCGCTATTGTAGAAAAGCGCGGCCGCTTGGGCGGAACCTGCCTGAACGTTGGCTGCATCCCCTCAAAAGCGCTGTTGCATGCGTCAGAAGCCTATGAAGCCGCGCAACATCATTTTGCCGACATGGGCATTGAAGTGACTGGCGTCTCGCTCAACCTCGCCAAAATGCTGGCACAAAAAGATGACGCCGTCGATGGTTTAACCAAGGGCGTTGAGTTCTTGATGAAGAAGAACAAAATCACCTATTTGATTGGCACGGGCGCGATTGCTGGGCCCGGCACCGTGAATGTGACGGCGGCAGACGGCGTGGTTTCTGCCCTTGCCACCAAGAATATCGTGATTGCCACGGGTTCAGACATTTTGTCACTGCCGGGCGTGACCATTGATGAAGAGCGGATCCTCTCTTCCACGGGCGCCTTGAAGCTGGCCGCTGTGCCCAAGAAGATGATCGTGATCGGCGGGGGCTATATCGGTCTTGAAATGGGCTCTGTCTGGCGTCGATTGGGTGCCGAAGTTACCGTGGTTGAATATCTCGACCGCATTACCCCAACGATGGACGGCGAAGTCTCCACCCAATTCATGCGCATCTTGAAGAAACAGGGCCTGATTTTTGAGCTGGGTACCAAAGTCACCCAAGTCGAAAACACAGGCTCTGGCGTGAAGGTAACGGTGGAGCCCGCCAAGGGCGGCGACGGCAAAGTATTGGAAGCCGATGTCGTGCTCGTCTCGATCGGTCGCAAGCCCTATACCGACGGCCTGGGGCTGGAGACAGTTGGGGTCGCGACCGATGCGCGCGGCTTTATCCCTTCCACCCATTGGGCCACAACCGCCCCCAGCGTTTATGTGATTGGCGATGTAACCTATGGCCCGATGTTGGCCCATAAGGCGGAAGAAGAAGGCGCCGCGGTGGCCGAAATCATGGCGGGCAAGTCTGGCCATGTGAATTTCGACGTCATCCCAGGCGTGGTCTACACCAATCCAGAAGTGGCCAGCGTTGGCAAAACCGAAGAAGAATTAAAGGCTGCAGGGACGCCTTACAAAGTCGGCAAATTCCCCTTCATGGCCAATAGCCGCGCCCGCACCAATCACGAGACCGACGGCTTTGTGAAAATTCTCGAGCATGCCGAAACCCGCCGGATCTTGGGCGTGCATATGATCGGCGTGGGTGTCGGTGAAATGATCGGCGAAGCCTGCCTCGCCATGGAATTTGGTGCTTCTGCCGAAGATATTGCGCGCACCTGCCATGCCCACCCCACCATGTCAGAAGCCATGCGTGAGGCCAGCAAGGCCGTTGATGGCTGGGTCATGCAAATGTAGTCCTTTTGGGCGCGGGCCCTCAGGGCTTCGCTCAAATTGAGTTTTCTAGCTGGAGAGTTGCCATGGCAACCACGACGATCCAAACCCCTCTCGCGCTTCCTTGCGGGGTAGTCTTGAAAAACCGATTGGCTAAGGCGGCCATGACCGAAGGCTTAGCCGATAGTCGTGGCGTGGCAACCATGGGTTTGGTTCGCTTGTATGAAGGCTGGGCGCAGGGCGGTTGCGGTCTGTTGATTACGGGCAATGTGGTTATCGATGCCGATCACCTAGAGCGGCCGGGTAATGTCATCTTCTCTGGCACCCCAACGCCAGAAGCCGAAGCGGCCCTTCGGGCTTGGACGCAAGCTGGCACCGCTCACGGCACGCAGCTTTGGGCGCAGATCAGCCATGCCGGGCGACAAACCCAGAAATTGGTCAATCCTAATCCTAAGGCACCCTCCGCCGTGAAATTGGGCCTGCCTGGTGGTCAGTTTGGCGAACCCCAAGCCATGACAGCAGACGAGGTCGAGGCCGTCATCCAAGCTTATGTGCAAGCGGCCCTGACCTGCCAAGTCGTCGGCTTTACGGGGGTGCAGATCCACGCCGCTCACGGCTATCTTCTATCGTCTTTCCTGAATCCCTTGGCCAACCAGCGCGCTGATCTTTACGGTGGTTCGCTTGAGAACCGCGCTCGGCCCTTATTGGAAGTGGTGCGCCAGACGCGCGCTGCAGTCGGCCCGCACTTTGCCATAGGTGTAAAGCTCAATTCGTCGGACTTCCAAAAGGGTGGTCTGACGACCGAGGATTCGGTTCAAGTAGCCAAATGGTTGCAAGAGTTGGGCGTCGACTTGTTAGAGGTCTCCGGCGGCAATTATGAGGCCCCTGAAATGATGGGGATGGAGGGGTTGGACCCGACAGCGCCAAGGCCCACCAAAAGCGCATCGACTTTGGCGCGCGAAGCCTATTTCATCGACTTTGCCCGCGCCCTGCGCCGCGAGGTGACGATGCCGTTGATGTTGACCGGCGGGTTGCGCACCTTGGCCGGCATGCAAGCCGCCTTAGACGAAGGCGTAGACGTCATCGGCATCGCTCGCCCTCTGACGATCGACCTCAAAGCCGCCAATGCCCTTTTAGACGGTACACAAGATCATTTGCCGGCTTGGGAACAAAAGTTGCAAGAGCGGCCGGGCTTCTTTGGGCCAAAGTCCCCCATTAAGCTCATCCGCACGATCCAGGGCTTTGCCGGTATCTATTGGTATTACAGCCAATTCTACCGCATTGGGCGCGGGCAGCCTACTGAGCCAAACCTGTCGCCCTTAAAAGCCATGGGCGAGGTGACGGGCTTGTCTAAGCGTTTGATCCAAGCCCGCCGGGGCGGACCACCGGTGTCGCCAGTTTGAGGACCGCGAGCCAAGTCTAAGACTCGCTCTTTTACTTCTTTGCGCTTGCCTGCTGGCGCGGGGCTGCGGGGGCCATGATGAACTCGATCTGCTCAGGATGGTCGACCCAGACGCTGGGGCCGTTGGAATTGCGCACGTAGCCGCGCACACGGATCGTGCGCCCCTGCAGGGCTAGTAAGTCTTGCGCGCCACCTCGCCAGCGCTGAAAAGCTGTCTCGGGCACGACAGCCGTCACATCTGTTTTCTCATCGGTTCCGAAATTCAGAAAGATGACTTTGCCCCGTTGGCTGGCGCGTTCCACCTTGCCTTCCATGAGTTGAAAGCTGTTCAGGCCACCCTGCAGGGCATCGGGTGTCGCAAAGCGGACTTGATAGGGTCCCGATGTCCATACCCCGCGCCCAGCGCGCCGCGCTTCGCGTTCTGCCTGCCAAAGGTCACCAACTGCGCGACGATTGTCCGCATAGGTATGAACGCGCGCCAGACCGTTCTTGAGTAAGGTCGACTGGACCCAGATGGCTTCTTTGCCGAGGCCTTGCGGCACAAATACATGCGCAATTGCTCGGCCACGCCGGTCGCGCCGCAGACCATCGTAGCGCAGCTCCACCTTCTTGCCCAAAATCAGGCGTTCTAAATCCTGTGTAGCCCGCGGACCCCAAACGTCCCCGGGCCGGACACGCGGTGCCTCAACCGCCGCCAAGCGCACCTCAAGCCCAGAGTCGAGAACAAAGCTATCCCCGTCGAGCACCTTGCTGACTTGGCCCGTTTCCCCGCGCTCAAAGTTCGGGGCGGCGGCCGTCATTACCACAAGCAGGCCAAATAAGCCGATCAATTTCAAAGACTTTTTCAATCCCATCACAGGTCCTGCCTCTTGCGTCGTTGCGAACGAGGCAAGCCTATGTTCCTGTTTTGATCTTGTCGAGTCTTATTTTAGGTAATCATCAGTGATTTGCTGATTTTTGAATTTAACCATATGAAATTCCGGTTAATTTTTCTGACAGGGCCCAAAGGTCACGGGCGGCATCTTGGTCCACGGCGTGATCGCGCACTTCTCCATGGGCTTTGCCGCCTGCAACATGGCGCACCGCAATGTCGCAATCCTCGCAATAGACCCCGCCGATGCCATCCAGTTGCGGAGAGGTTGCACACCAGACGCTGGTGGCCGCGCCTTGCTCTGTCGTTTTGAACAATGGGTTCAGGTTGCCCTCTTTGTCCATCCAGCCCATGGCGATCATTTCTTCCTGCGGCAAATGACGTTGAAGGTTCGTCATGATGCCACCGGGATGTAATGAAAATGCCCGGATGCCATGGGCTTTGCCGCGTGCGTCCAGCTCTACCGCAAACAGGCTATTGGCGCTTTTTGCACGTCCATAGGAGAGCCACTTGTCATAGGGCGTAGTCTCAAAGTTAGGGTCATTCAGGTCTGGCGCACCGATGCGGTGACCAATCGAGGAGACCGTGACAACCCGTGCGCCCTTGGCTGCGAGGAGATTATCCCACAAGCGGCCAACCAATTGGAAGTGACCCAAATGATTGGTGGCAAATTGGCTTTCATAGCCACGGCTGTCGCGCGTCAACGGATTGGCCATGATGGCGGCATTATTGATCAGAATATGCACCGGTCCGCTCAAGCTTTCGCCAAAAGCGTCAATGCTGGCGGGGTCGCCGAGGTCGAGAGCGGCAATTTCAATTTTGCCTGCAACACCGGCGAGTTCTGTGGCGGCCGCATCTGGCCGGCGGGCTGCAACGATCACCCGTGCCCCTGCACTGGCCAGCGCTCGAACGGTTTCAAGACCAAGGCCGGAGTATCCGCCCGTCACCACGGCAGTCTTGCCGGTCAGGTCAATGCCGTGGATCACATCCATTGCGGAAGACCGCATGCCAAAGCCTGAATTGATCGGTTTTTGTAACTCTGAAATCTGTGCCACGGTCGTCTCCCTCATACTTTGTTTTTCTAAGTTTGTGGACCAACTCAGTCGCGATGCAAAGCCAAAACTTGTGAGCATCTGCGCGCAATGCCTGCACTGGCCGATCACATATCCATTGGTCTACCCGAATCGTGGTGTTAGGATAGGGCGCAACCCAGACAGGATCAGAAACTTTATGGCTGACGGACATTTTTCCCCTGCAACAGAGACCGCTCCTGCTGACCATGCAGATCGTATTTATCAGGCCCTGTTGGCGGATATCTTGGAAAATGGCCAAAAGCGCGAAGACCGCACAGGCACTGGCACGCTGGGCGTATTTGGTCGTCAGATGCGGTTTGATCTTGCCGACACTTTCCCCCTTCTGACCACCAAGAAGCTGCACACTCGCTCCATCATCATTGAGCTATTGTGGTTCTTGCGTGGTGAAACCAATATTGCTTGGTTGAAGGAAAATGGCTGCTCGATTTGGGATGAATGGGCGGATGCTGAGGGGGAGTTGGGCCCAGTTTATGGTAAGCAATGGCGGTCTTGGGCGGCACCAGATGGTCGCTCGATCGATCAAATCAGCCAGTTAGTCGCCGCCTTAAAGGCCAATCCCTGGTCTCGCCGCCATGTGATTTCTGCGTGGAACCCCGCTGATGTGGATGATATGGCGCTGCCACCCTGCCATTGTTTGTTCCAGTTTCATGTTTCAACTGACGGCAGATTGTCTTGCCAATTGTATCAGCGTTCAGCCGATGTGTTCCTCGGCGTACCGTTCAACATTGCTTCCTATGCCTTGTTGACCCTGATGATGGCGCAAGTCACGGGCCTCAAGCCTGGCACGTTTGTTCACACTTTGGGTGACGCGCATCTTTATCTGAACCATCTCGATCAAGCGCGCCTACAAATCTCGCGAGAGCCTTTGGCCCTGCCGCGCATGAAGCTAAACCCAGAGGTTCAAGACCTATTTGCCTTTAACTATGGCGATTTTAAACTTGAGGGCTATCAAGCGCATCCAAGCATTAAAGCTGATATTGCGGTCTAAAGCGCGCTAGAAGTTCAACCAGGATTTTTTGCCAGACGGTGGTGTTTCATCCTCGTCTGCGCCGAGGCCATCAAAAGCGCCAACGCCCGGATCATCGGGCACCACAGGCTGGGCATCAGAACTCCCGGCGCCGGTCGCCAACGTGCGCTCTGTTAAAGCGGCAAGCTCTGGGGCCACCAAACGCTCAGTATCTGACCGCTCAAGACGTGGATGGATCAACAGGCCACGCTCGCCATAGGATTCGATCAGGCGGGCCCAATCGGCATCTTCATAAGCAAAGGCACTGCCATCGGGGTCGAGGTCAGACCAATCAGGTTCGCGCGGGGCATTCGCGCCCTTGGCCAGCCACTCACGCGCACCGGCTTCATCGCCGGAGGCTTTGGCAGCTGCAGCACGTAGCGCCAAGATGCGTGAGGTGGGGCGTTCTGCCAGCAAAGGTTCTAGACCCTGAATGGCCGTAACCGCATCTTGGTTCAGCAACGCTTGTTCAACCGCCAGAATGCGGCTTTCACGATGATTGGGGTTGAGGCGAATGAGACCGTCTAGCCAACGCGCTTGCGCCTGAGGGGTCTCCTCGCTCTTGAGGTCCTTATAGGCAATTGCCAATGCAGGGTGGGGGGCTGCTTCCCAAGCGGATTCCAAGGTGCCCGCTGCTTGCCATTGCTTACCGATGATGGCTTGGAGGCGGGCCGCCATCACAGCCGCTGGGGCAAAGCCCGCAGCAAATTTGCTGGCGCGTTGTGCCAGTTCTAGCGCTTGGGCCGGTTCCATCATGCGTTCCGCGCGATGGGCCGCTGCTGCCAGAACCACAGCCCGCCTGCGTGTGGCGGTCTTTTGGCCGACCAAGCCGCGCTTTTCCGCGTCATCAAGGGCAGCCAAAGCGCCATCCCAATCTGCGGCCAAGACCCTGCGGTTGAACAGGAATTCTGCAGGCCAAGGCGCCTTTTTAGAGCTTTGCAAGGCCGCTTCAGCATGGGAAATCGCGGCGGCCATATTGCCACGATTGAGCGCTAATTCCGCCAAGCCACGACGGGCCGCGACGCCATAGCCTGCCACATCGGTCAACTCGCCATAAAGGCGCTCGCCAGCGGCCCCATCGCCTGCCACGACAGCGGACTTAGCGGCCAAGAACTTGGCGCTTGCCGCATCCGGTGCAAAGCCCAAAGCCTTTTGCGCCTGACGACGGGATTCAGAAATCTCGCCACTTTCAAATGCCGCCATGGATAGGCCCAAGGTGTCCAAGCACTTCTTGCGCGCATTTTCCTGTTGGGCGCGCTTCATGCGCCCGGGCAAGCTCCAAAGCCAGCCAATAATGCCCCAAGTCGCGGTCATCAAAATGGTGATTGCCATCAGCATGGCTGCGGCAACGCCTGGGCCGACACTGACCTTTTTCACGCCGTCATTATAAACAATTTCGCCGGGCTGACTGGCCAAAAAAACAAAGCCTGCCAGCATAGTCAGTCCCAAAATGATCAGGACGATCAAACGGATCAGTTTCATGGCAGATTTCCTTGCTTTTGTTGGGTTACCGGGCCCTTAGGAGTACCAACAGGGCCCGGCGATGCAGGAATGATGCCAACAGGCGCGCTTTGAGCGGCAGGTTGCGTGGCGGCGGTTGCTTGCGGGGGTGGCACGCGCGTTCCGCGCTCAACAGCGCCACGCACCGCCGCCAATCGGCTTTCAAGGGTCAGGCGGTTTTGAGCCCCTTCTATCCATTCGGCTGCGACGGCAGGCGCTGGGCTGATGGCTTTAACTTCTTCAACGGCTGCAGCCAGATCACCTTGATCGAGCTTCACCTTGGCACGCAGCAAGCTCGACTGCGCACTGGTGCCATTGACATCTGCCACCTTCTCAACGCGCACTAGGTCGGCAAAGAAGCCCTTGATCCAACCCCAAAACCCGCTTTCTTTTTGTGCGGCGAAGTCGCTGGCCACAATCGCGGGCTCCAGCGCAGCGAACCGTTCTTGCAACAAGGTGCGAGTGGGGACGCCTTTGCGGGCAAAGTCTTCCAAAGCCGCCACTTCAGGCAGGCCCGGCAATGCCGCACGAATGGTCTCAAACTCTGGCCAGAAGGGGCCAGGCCGACTGGCTGCCTCAACCAGATTGATAACCGCAAAAGTCACGCCCGGTGACGGCGCTTGCGCGGCTTGGTTTTGCAGGGTTTGGACCATGATCTTTAGGCCGGCAATTTCAGCCTGAAGGCTCGCGATAATGGCCCCGCCTGCACCCGTTGGGTCTAACGCGGCCAAACGGGTTTCAATCGCTGTGACGCGTCCTGAAACGCCTTTAAGCTCGCCATCTAGGGCAGCGGTATCCACGGGCGGAGCAGGCGCTGGAGCGGTAGGATCAACGGGGGGCGCTGCTTGCGGTGCGGGCTTTGGCCCTTCTAGGCGGGTGACACGGCTCTCAAGCGCGGCCAAGCGCGCCGCGACTGCGGCCATTTGCTGCCCAGCTTGGTTTGGATCGGCCTGTGTTTGTGAAACCAGCTGGCCCAACCCAACTTGTTTCATCAAGCCCGGTTGGCCCAAGGCCACCAGCGCCAGAACCGCGCCACCGCAGGCTGCAGCGGTCGAGAAAATCAAAACCGTGAATAGCCCTACGCCACCGCGCCGTGGGCTTTGCGTTGGCGGTGTTGAAGATGGGACGACAGGACTGCTTGTGCTGGGTTCGCTCGTTTTAGAGCGCGCGCTACCGGAGCCAACCGCCCGCAATTGGGCGTCTAAGAACGGGTCTGAAACAGGCTTTTTCTCGACCGCGGGCTCAGGCGTTGTGGTCGAATCTAGCGGGTCTGGGGTAAGTTTTTCATCAGCCATAATCTAGTTAAACTCTGCTGCGCCCATTCACTCAAGGCTTTGTTTTTCAACTTCGTCGCGCAAGGTCGCAATCAGCGCCTCTTCGTCGGGTGAGTCCGCGATGTCTATAGACTTAAACCCTAATTTTTCCAGAGGTTTAATGCATGCCGACGATAGGCCGACCACACGCCAAGCCCTTAAGTCTATCTCCGCATCGCTTACAGCAGCAGCAAGCCTACGGCCGCCAGCCGGGGAGTGGATTAAGATGAACCCGCCCTGCTTTGACAATTCAGCACTGATATTGGCTTTGAAATCAGGATGGTCATGGGTGGCATAGACCTCAACATGGCGCGCTTCAAAGCCGCAGGCACGCAACATGCCTGTGACATCACCGGCAACTTCGCGACCTCGCAAATGCAACAACGCACCTTGCCGTGGGCTCATGCGGTCTGCGGCCAAGACGGCTAAGGTGGCCCCATCACCCCCGGCAGAGATAACGTTCTGAAAGCCCGCCGCCACAGCCGCTCCAGCGGTGGCATCACCAACCGCATAAAGTGGCAACACCTTCAAAGTCTCGGTGACCTGGATGGCGCGCGCGGCGGCTGCACTGGTCATCAACAGCGCTTGCACGCCTGTCAGATCAAGGGTTGCAGGGGTTATTTCGACCCGCGCTGCAGGCATGATCAACGGGGTTAGCCCAAGCTCACGCACCGCCTCAGCAGTGGCATGGGCACCGGGCTCCGTCCGCGTAATCACACAGGCTTTCATGTCATCCATGCGCCCCTGCAAAGGCATTCCCGGCCATTTCTTTGACCTTGTGGCCGAGCTCTGTTCCTAGCGCTTCGGCTTCTTCCTTTGTTGCATGGGGCAGCGTTCTGTCACAGCGCCAGCGCTCTTGCCCATCGGCTTGGAGGGCTTCTCCGATAAAGGTCAGGGTGCCAGAGGCATCAAGGCTGGCCAAGGCGCCTATGGCCGTGCGGCACGACCCGTCTAAGGCGGTCAAGAAAGCGCGCTCTGCGGCCACCTCAATCTCTGTAACCGGGTCAGCGATCTTGGCAAAGGCGGCTGCGGTTGCGGCATCGCCTGCCCGTGCTGTAATGGCCAAAGCCCCTTGGCCAATCGCCGGTGGCATGGCGACAGGGTCCAACAAGACATGGGGCACATCGCTATAGCCCAGTCGTGCCAAACCAGCGGCGGCCAGCAGGGTTGCGTCGCATTGGCCTGCTTTGAGTTTTTCAAGCCGTGTGCCGACATTCCCGCGTAAGGAAACGATTGTCAGGTCCGGGCGGGCATGCAGTAATTGTGCGGCACGGCGCAAGCTGGCGGAGCCGATCACAGCGCCTTGCTTCAAGTCACTGAGCCCCAAGCCTGCGACCGTCACCAAGGCATCGCGTCTGTTTTCACGCTCTGGTCCGGCCAAGAGCACAATGCCGTCTGGCAATTGGGTAGGCACATCTTTGAGAGAGTGAATGGCGCAATCGATACGGCCTTCCAACAGGGCGTCATCCAATTCTTTTGTGAACAAGCCTTTGCCGCCCGCTTCACTTAAAGGCCGGTCTTGAATCCGATCCCCGGTCGTCGTGATCGGAATGATGGGCAGGCGATCTTCGATCTCCGCGCTTGGAATTCCCAGGGCTTCTGCCAAAAGGGCGCGGAGTTGGCCGGTTTGGGCCAGCGAAAGAGGAGAGCCGCGAGCACCAATGCGCATGATAGGTTCCAGTTCAGAGCGTTGCATCTCTTACTAATCACCCCTAGTGGCAAGGCAGGTCAAGCTTCGGAGCCAGCATGAGCGGACAGATCCTCCATTGTGGTCCACAAATCGTCCTTGGACTAGAAACAAGTTGCGATGAAACGGCTGCGGCAGTGGTTGTCTTGCAGGATGGTCGAGCGCGGGTTTTGTCCAGCATCATCGCCAGTCAGATCGACGCGCACGCCCCCTATGGTGGCGTGGTTCCCGAAATTGCAGCCCGCGCCCATGTGGACGTGATTGACCATGTGATTCTGCAGGCCATGAGCAAGGCTGGGCTTGGTTTCCAAGATCTGACAGGTGTGGCAGCAACGGCAGGTCCTGGCCTGATCGGCGGGGTTATGGTTGGCTTGTTGACCGGCAAAGCCATTGCTTTGGCACGTGACTTGCCGTTGGTTGCGGTTAATCATTTAGAGGGGCATGCGCTATCACCGCGCCTCGAAGCCGATGTACCCTTTCCTTATCTTTTGCTGTTGGTGTCGGGTGGTCATTGCCAATTGTTGCGCGTGGCGGGCCTAGATGCATGCGCGCGTTTGGGCTCCACGATTGATGATGCCGTGGGCGAGGCGTTTGATAAGACGGCCAAAGTTCTGGGTCTCGGCTATCCGGGTGGGCCAGCGGTGGAGCGCGCCGCGCAGACGGGCGATCCCAAAAGGTTTGATCTGCCGAGGCCCCTGAAGGGCCGACCCGGATGTGACTTCTCCTTTGCTGGCCTCAAAACCGCCGTCGCGCGGGAAGCCGCGGCGTTGGACCCGTTGAGCGAGCAAGACATCGCGGATCTATGTGCGAGTTTTCAGGCCGCTGTTGGCGATGTCCTTGTTGATCGCACCCGTCAGGCGATAGCGGCGATGGTGCTGCCCGAGGGAGACTCCGGTCGTTTTGTCGTGGCAGGCGGTGTTGCGGCAAATCTGGTTTTGCGCATCCGGCTTGAGGCCTTGTGCGAGGAATTTGGCTGGTCCTTTTTTGCCCCGGCTTTGGCCTATTGCGGCGACAACGCTGCCATGATCGCCTTGGCGGGGGCAGAGCGCTTGGCACAGGGCCTCTCAGACGATTTAGATGCGCCCGCCCGGCCGCGCTGGCCATTGGATGCCGAAGCGGCCCGCGCTGCGCCCATGTATAAGACCGGGCGCAAAGGGGCGAAGGCTTAAGCCTTCTGCGAAGCCAGCTGCTTCTTCTGTGCGGCTGCCCCGTAAAAGCCAACGCGGAAGGGGCCAAACCAAAAGACTTTGCCCAAGCCCCGCCACATCTTGTCATAGGCCCAAGCCAAGCGGTCATGCCGCGCGATCCATAAAAGCAGAACCAATGGCGCTAAGCACAAGGCTTGGATCAGGCCTTTCACCATGGAGATGACCATCCGGACATAGTCCTTGTCGGCCCGATTATACCACTGGCCAGTGGTGTTATGACCAAAGGCAAAAGCGCGCTTGGTCAGATAGGCCCACGTGGCGCGGCTGGGTGGTACATCTTCATAGACCCAAGCATCCTGTGCCCAGCCGAAGGTGCCACCGCTGGCAACCACTTCCCGCCACAAAATATCATCTTCGCCGCCCGTTTCATTGGCAGCAGGATTAAAGGGCTCTGCTTTGGTCAAGACCGTTTCGCGCTTCAACAGGCTGTTGCCGCATCCATAGGGGATCTCAATTAAGCGCGTTGGCCCGTCGAGGCGGCGGGAAAAGAAGTTTTGAAAATAGGTGTGGGGCACTGTGTGTTGCGCAGGGAGGCGGGCCTCAATCGGGCCGAAAACCACATCGGCACCTGTTTCTTGTTGCGCGCGGATCAAGTTCGCCAGCCAATCTGGCTTCGCCACTTCATCATCATCCAAGAAGGCAACAAACGTCCCACGGGCCAAACCAACCGCCTTATTGCGCGCATTGGCGACACCGGCTGCGGGCTCCACGGCATAGGTGAAAGGTGTCTGGCCTGCTTCCAGTGCCAATTGCTCGGCTATGGGTTTGCAGGATTGATTGGCATCATTGTCGACTAAAATGATCTCTAGCGATAGCGCATCTGTCTGCGCCAGAACCGAGCGCACAGCCGCCAATGCACCGTCTGGGCGGTGAAAAGTTGGGATGATCACGCTGATGGTGAGCGCTTCTGACGCAGTTTTGGTCACGACAAACATGCCTTTTTGGCGGTTGGGGGCGTGAGTTGGCCCCGCAGCTGGCAATCCTTATCGCACAAAAGCGTCGCTCATTTCTTACCAAGCTTCAGGTTCAGCACATGAAAATGCCGCCAAAGCATCAAGCTTTGGCGGCAGAGTAGCACGTCCGATTTTGGGGGGAGACGTGGGGCTTGGAAAAGGGTTTTGGCCAAGGCGAGCCGGGTAGACCCCAGCTTTAGATGCTTAGTAGCCAGCTGCCCGCGCTGCCAACTCACCGATTGGGGTGAGGATAGAAGCGACGAGGAAAGTTGCGAGCATCAAGCTCCAAAAATGTGGGTTCGAATTTGTGTTGGTCATGGGGAGGATCCGTTTCTGTTTCTGTGTTTGTACAGTCTATATAAGGAAACGCTGCACGCTTGTCAATGAACAATTTGCATATCGTTCATTAATTATTGGAAAGGTGGGGAATGGCTGGCTTTGGGGGCAGATCTCGAGACGGGCCTGCATGTAGGGTGCGGTCCGCCAGGACTGCACCACTTCAGGCACTGCGGTCTTGGCTATCGCTTCCACTGAGACTGCCCTTGCCGCAGGCTCTGCCTAGGCAAAGGCAGTGCTCGAGTTTGGGCGCGCAAGATGGGGTGTCAAGAGGCGCGCTTCGCGCGTTGGCGGACGCCGCTCTAAGTGATTTGGCTGCTGCTCAGCATCGACGATCTCAAGAATTGCTTGACCATGGTGCATTCCATTGATGGAATGCACCCTATCGCGCGGAGCGCATTTCTGACTTCCATCATCAGCCTCTAGTGTGAATCGCATCACAACTGATTTGGACAACTAATTTGGGAATTCTTACGATTCACCTCGTCGGGGGAACGCTCTAACTTCTGGGCAAGTTGAACAGTAGGCTTATTGTCGGAGTCGAAGACCCGATTTTGAGTTGCCCGCTTTGTCCCCCACGCCGAAGGGAACCGGCACACCGGAACCGGCATAGTCGGTATTGATGACCAAGTTCGCGTTGTTGCTGAGAGCAACATCTTTGGCGACGACAACGCTCCACTTTGAAGTCTCTGCCACAGTGCCGGGAGCATTGATCACCAAGCGAGCACTGGGCAAATAAATCGTGCCGAGAAGCTTATCGACTCTGGGTGACGAAATCAGCATGTCTTTGGTATTTGTCCGCGATTTTACCATGACGAAGCCTGCCCAATCGCCGGAAGTTCGCCCTGTTAGGGAGAGTGTTGCGTTTTGTGTTGCTTGAAACGAACTATTATCGTCAAAAATCAAGACGACATCATCTCCAAAAAGTTTGCCATTGTTTTTGTTTACTAGCGCCCTGCAAAAATAATGTTCGCCTCGCCCAAGGGTTAGAATTCCATGTCCGTCAACTCGAATTGGGCGATTATGCACGCCAGCCGCGAGTGTGCGAGTCGCGTTGCCAGTAACCTCGAGCTCGGTAGCCGGCGTACCAGAGCAAACGCCCGCTCGTTTGATGGTTCTGCCTAGGAAAGGATCTGGCACAGCCAATGCGCCACTATTGGCGGCGGGGGAGTAGCCGATTCCCGAAGCGGTTCTTGTGGCCTGGATCGTGCCGGCGCTAATTACCGCGTTTGCGGTTGTCGAAATATCGCCATTGGAGTGCACCAAACAGCTACTTGCCTGAACCTTACTGTTGATGTCAGCCTTCAGCCCCGGCGTTGAGATCGTCGGCAGGGCCAACACACACAAGGGCTGCTGATTGAGAGCTTCTGCAACTGCGCTAACTTCGATCTTAAACCCGCCGGGTGGTACCAGGTTGCCAAAGAAGGACCCTCGAACACCGACGCCAGAAACCTGAAAGCCGCCGCTCGCATTTTGGCCGGCAGTAAAGTTCATCGTGACGCGCGGAGCGAGGTCTGTAACCTGATTTAAAGCGAATCCCTCCGCGAAGCCACTCGCATTCCGGGCATTGCTTCCGGAAACCGCCAGTTCGCGGGCACCTGCTAAGGCCGCAGCGTCCACTGCGGCTTGCATGCGGGATTTTTCGTTTGAGAGGGAAACCATCTCAAGCGTCATCACAACGATCATAGATAAAGGGACGGCGATCACGCCGGTGATCACGGCGAGATTGCCGCGGTCTCCGCTTCGCCTCGTAATCCGGGTTGTCCAAAACAATACAGCTGCCTTTTACCTGTGGATTTCAAAGCAAATCTAAGCACAAAATGGTAAACTAAACACTTTTAAAGTGACTATACCGGTAAGTATCGCGGCACTAGCGGGAAGTTTGAGCTTGGCGGCTGAGATTAGGCGCGATCAGTTTGCTTGACGTGCTCCCTAGTTTTCCAGCCAGCAGAAGTTGAGTTTACCGATCAGATAAATGGCAGCTTACCGACCCCTCCGCCCCCCAAAGCCGCCAGTCCCCTTTCGGCCAAAAGGCGACGTCGCTTACCCATTTAGATGAAACATAAATCATTTCACTTGGAAGGGCTTTGGTGACCCTTCCGGCCCGCCAAACCGCTTTGAATATCGTGGCCGGGCGATGTGTCGCGTCAAGTCCGGATTTCCTTTGGAAATCTGACACGCAGCGGCGCAAACCGGACTTGACCCGTCAAATCGCCCACGAATAATCGACCTTGGCCTTTGAGGCAGGCAGGGCCTGCACCAAAGCCTTCCAGATGGAAACCTTACCCCAAGGCTGTCATCCCAGACGGCGCAGCCGATCCGGGACCTTGTGCCGCAATGTCCTCTCAGGTCCCCGCACTTGGCTGACGCTCCGGCGGGGATGACAAGGTGGGTAAAAGGCCCCTTCAGTCCCTTCGGGACAGCTTCCCCGTAAAACGGGGAAGCGGTATGCCCCAACTGCTTCCGCTTGCCGCTTCCCCACTAGTGGGGAAGCTCCGGCGAAGCCGGTGAAGGGGTGTTTCAACGACAAACGCTGTCATCCCGGACGGCTCAGCCGATCCGGGACCTTGTGCCGTAATGTCCTCTGAGGTCCCCGCTCTTCGCTCACGCTTTGGCGAGGATGACATTGTGGGTGAACTCCCCTCTCCCAGTGGGAGAGGGGGAGTGACAGCTCTCATGGGTTCCAGCTCTTCGCTCACGCTTTGGCATAGATGATAGGGGAAACCAAGCCCATGGCCAGTTCGATTTAGCGCTTCAGCAGGCCTTTGTAGATCAGGTCCATCGTCCCTTCGAGCTCACGTCGAAGCACATCAATGCGAAAGCAATTATAGAGTTGCGGATAACGGAACTTCATGGTCGCGCATTGGATCATCTCCGCAAGCTCGTCGAGATTGTCATGGTGATCAAATAGACCTTCCGCGATGCCATCTTCTAACATACGCACCAGATAGACGCGCTCAATCGCCAATCGACGATTGGAATAGGCAGGGCGCTCGCGCGAGATGGCTTGCGCCAGCTCAAAAATCTTCTTGCTCTCGTCGATCAGTTTGAACGTATGCTCCAGGATCACGCGATGGAATTCGCGCAGCCGGACACCGGCAGAGCCGCCAGATGCCACGATGGCTTCCATCATCGCGTCCTCATCACACTCATGCGCAAGGGCGTGGGCCTCGGCAATGTCGAGTTTGGAGGGGTAAAATCTGTAAAGATTCCCCGTTGACATCTTGAGATCGGCGGCGATCTCCGACATCGTGGTTTTGCTATAGCCGTAATGCTCGAAGCGCCGACCTGCGGCTTCCAAGATACGATCGCGGGTTTCTGCTTTCTCATCCATGCGAAACCCCTTAGACTGGAAATGATGAACAATCAACAAAATGTTCAGTCTTTACAAACCTGACGCCAGCGTCAAATTTACACAGGGGAAGCGGGCTTAACATGGCAGAAATTGGCATCCTTGGGGCAGGGGCTTGGGGCACGGCTTTGGCGCAAGTTGCTGCAACGGCGGGGCACGATGTCTGCCTGTGGGCGCTAGAGCCTGAAGTGCTGGATAGCATCCGTTCTACTGGCGAAAATAATCTATTCTTGCCGCAGGTTAAGCTCTCACCGCGCATTGCGTCCACTGGGCATTTGCCAGACTTAGCCTCTGCGGAGGCGATTCTAGCGGTGGTACCCGCCCAGTATATGCGGCAAACCTTGACCGCGCTCGCACCCCATGTTCGCGCAGGCACACCGATCGTTTTGTGCTCAAAAGGCATTGAGCAGGGCACGCAAAAACTGATGACGGACGTGTTGGCAGAGGTCTTGCCCGACTGCGTCGGCGCTGTTTTGTCCGGGCCGAGCTTTGCGAAAGACGTAGCCATCGGTCTGCCAACAGCCGTTACATTGGCTTGCAGCGACGCCAGCGTTGGCGCGCGCTTGGTCGATTTAATCGGCATCTCGACGTTCAGACCTTATTTGGCAACAGATTTGGTCGGCGCTGAAATCGGCGGCGCGGTCAAAAACGTCTTGGCCATTGCCTGTGGGATGGCGGAGGGCCGCGGTTTAGGTGAGAGCGCCCGCGCGGCTTTGATCACGCGTGGCTTTGCTGAAATGACCCGCTTGGGCGTCGCCATGGGGGCCGACCCCCGCACTTTGGCAGGCCTCTGCGGCCTAGGCGATCTGGTGCTTACCTGTTCCAGTGCAACCTCCCGCAACTTCGCTTTGGGCTATGCCTTGGGTCAGGGGCAGAGCTTCGAGGAGGCAACAGCGGGCAAACGCAGCATCGCCGAAGGGGCCTCAACCGCCCCAGCATTGCTCGAACTTGCCGAAAGCAAGGGCGTTGCCATGCCGATCTGCGAAGCCGTCGCTGCCATCTTGGCTGGACGCGTGGATGTGGCACAGGCCATTGGCAAACTTCTTTCGCGCCCATTCAAGGTGGAGGCAGACTAATGACATTATTTCTTTTGACATGCTTGGATCATGAAGGCGCCTTGGATAAGCGCATGGCCACGCGCCCTGCGCATCTGGACTATGTCGACACCTTCGGCTCGTCGGTGAAATTAGCTGGCCCTGTATTGAATGCCCCAGACGGCGGGCCGATCGGCTCGCACTTTATCTTGGATGTGGCCGATCAAGCCGCGGTCGAAGCCTTTGCCGCCAACGACCCCTATGCCCTCGCGGGCGTGTTTAAGTCTCACACCATCCATCCGTTCCGCGTGGTGGTGGGGAGTCTCTGAGGGCCCATTTGAAGCCCCTCTCCCTTTGGGAGAGGGGAGAGCGCTTGCTCACCTAACCGGCACCACCTTAATCACATGCTCCGCTTCCTGCAGGACCCGGGCGCGCGTCCAGACAAAGGGCACATAGCGGCCGCTGGCCCAGAGCGGGAACAGATCGCGATAATGCGGGCTCGATGGATCTCCGGATTGGCCGGGATTATTGATGACGACGCTATTGTCCCAAGCCCCCACATCCATCACCAACCGCACCGACGGCCCGGAGGCGAATTTGTAATCATTGGTCCAGCTCGTCGCGTTAGGCGTGGAGTTGCTGCCACCGATGGGAAAGGGACCAACCCGGCGTTCAGAATCCCGGCCGGGGATGGGTAGAGCAGGCTTAAAGTCGGCTTGATGTAGCGTCCCCCAGCGCCATTGGCGGGCGTCCGGCCCCATCAGTCGTTCCGCTTCGGCCCAAGCAGCGCCAAGGGAATCCAAAAGGATCTCGCTGCGCACTTTGGCGGGGTCTGCGCCAAGCAGAGTCCCCTGTTCCAGAACAGGGACCACAGAGGTTGCAGGCGGGCGGCCGAAACCAGCGCGGGCTGCTTCTGGCACCAAATGCTTCACCGCACTCTCGCCCACAAAGCGGCCAGCCCAGACCTCAAACAAAGCCGCACTTGCAGAGTCTGCGCCCATATTGCCATCCCAGCCAACCAGAAGCGAAAGGGCCGAGACTTCAGCCGGGCTTCGTCCTTTGAGGTCTTTCAGCAAGCCCACAGTTCGGCGCGCAAAGGGGGATGTCACGTCATTTTGCAAGGCCATAGCATCGGTGATGCCAAACTTGGGCTTGGCGCGGATCACTTCTTGAATGCGCGTCACGCGGCTGGCATCTGCCCATTCTAAGGCCAAGAGATGGGGATAGCCTTCAGGCACATTCATTTCGTTGGCGGTCGCGATCCAGCCCTCCTTCGGATTATGCTTGAGCGGCATGAGCGCGGGATCAAGCAGGCCTGTCCAGCGATAGGTTTCGCCTGCTGGCACCGGAAGCAGGCCGTCGCCTGTATTGCGCTTAGGAACAAACCCACCCGGAGCCCAGCCGATGTCGCCCTTCTTGTCGGCAAAGAGCAAGTTTAGGGGCGGAGCGCCCCAATGATTGCGCGCGATCAGAAAGTCGTCCCAAGATTTAGCTTTAAAGGCCCAGGCTGCATTGAAATAGGCAGAGCCACCTGGCTGGTTCCAAGTCGTGCGCAGAGCAAAACTGCGCTGGGTTGCGGGGTCTTCATAGAGGATCGGCCCATCCGCGCTGAACTTTAGCGCCACTTCGTGGGGCGCTTGCCCTTTGACCTCAATGGTTTCACGGACCACCCGAAGCGGGACCTTGGCGTCGTTGACAACCAAATCTTGTTGATCAATCGCAAAGATCGTCAGAGCCCAAGCGATCTCGCCATTATGGCCAAAGCTAATGCCCGGCAGCGCAGGCTCGCCCGCACCAGCGAGCTTTAGTTCGGGCGTATCAATGTGCGAGAGATAGCGCAGATTGGGGATGGATTGCGCGCGATGAGGGTCATTAGCCAGAATGGGTCGACCTGTGGCGCTGCGGTCCGCGCCGATCACCCAATTATTTGAGCCTTCTTGGCTCTCGCCGTCTCGGCCAGCCATCACCAAGACTTTGCCATCAAATTTCACGTCGCTGGTACCAAGCGTAAAGGTCTCAAGGACGTTTTGGGGAATGCTACAGGGGTCTAGGCCTTGTGGGATGGTGACTGGTGTTGGTGGTTCTAGCCTGCGGCGCAGGGGTTCCAATTTCACGTCGCCGCCACAGAGGGCGCGCGCACGAGCGACTTCACTTGTTAGGTTCGAGGCCAACGCATTGGAACGAATGCGCACAATATCATCGGCCTGCCACCGCTCAGGCTTGGTCCCGGTTGCCACAAATTCGATGGGGAGTTTTTGTTGGCCGCGCTCGGTTTCCTCAATGAAAGCATTGATGCCGGCAACAAAACCTTCGGTCCATACCTTGGCATCAGCGGGATAGGCCTTCCATTCGGCTGCCATATCGCCACGATATAGAAGCAGACGCGCCGCGCGATCTTGCTCGACATAGGATGGTCCAAAGCTGGCGGCGAGACGGCCTAGCCCGCGCTTGCGCCACAGGTCAATCTGCCACAGCCGATCCCGCGCCACGGCATAGCCCTGCAGGAAAAACCCATCGCGCGCCGTCGCAGCATAAATATGGGGAATACCGGCGCGATCAATGATGATCTCACCAGATTGAGAGAGGCCCGGCAAATTGCGCGTCTCTTGCGTCACGCTGGGCGCCAAGGTCTGTGCCTGTGCTTGGCCTGCCAACAACAGGGTCAGCAAGATTGGCCGCATCATCCAAGATTTCATCGCACACGCTCCGTTCCACTTAGGCATGCAGCCTAATCATGGTCCGGTGAAAAGACCATCCGGCATCGGTTCATTCAGCTTGAAGTCGCGCCAAACGATCTCATTCTGTTTCACCCCATTATAATAGAGGCGGATTCGGCCGGGCTGGACCCACGACAGCCCGGGCTTTTGGTAGAAGTTGGAATAAATGCGCTCATGCCAGCCGCGTGGTGTGGCAAACCCAACAGAGAGAACCGCATAATCGGCGCGCGCGATGCCAAACAAGGTCTTCGCCCCGGTGGGGTCTGTCACTTCGATCCGGTACACCGGTTGGCCATCGACCAGATCATCGGGCTGGCGGGCCAAGCTAAAGCCTGGGTCCAGCGCAAAGCGGATGACGCCAAAACCAAAATTTTCCGCCCATTGCTTATCCGCAGCCGAAGGCGGCAAGACCCCGTCTGGCCCATAGGTTCGGCTGCCATCAAAGGCCAGGAAGGTCACAACCTTGCCATCGCGACGGCTCTCGATGCGCACTTTGCCGTCGGCATTATGGGCTTGGGGTTTAAACTCTGGATAGACTCGCCACATCTTGTGGCTTTCATTGATCAGAGGCGTGCCATCGGCGGCGTAAAACGTGCCGTAGCCCTCCAGATACAAGGTTGCAGGCCGTCGCCAGCTCTCCCCGCCTGCATGAGCTGTCGCGCGTTCGATGATGGTGCGCGCACTTAGGGCAGGGTTCTCCATCCGCGCGCCGACCAAGGGCTGATCCGGTCCGGGTGGCGGTAAGCTCTTCGCCCAAGCCGATCCGGCGAAGACAAGGGCTAAGCCAATGATCGCCAGCGTCCGCATCAGGCGACCTCCACCACTTGCACGTCAGCGTCTGAAATCGCTTGGCGTGCGGCTTTTAGGGGCTGATACTCGGGGCTGTTCCAAAAGGCCTCGATTGCTGCTTTATTTGGCCACTGCGAAACGACAGCGGACAGGCCATTTGCACGCGGGCCTTCAAAGCTCTCACAGCCTGGCCCTCTGACAATATATTTCCCACCAAAGCGCGCAATCAAGGCCGCCGTCGGCTTGCCGTAAACTTCCAGAAACCGCTCGCGATCATGGACCCGCACGGTGACGATCATAAAAGCTGGCATGGGTCATTCCTCGACTATTTGATTGTCTGCTTCCAAAACTGTCGCAAAAGATATATCGATTGCTTTATAGGGAGGAAGCAAGTGAAACTTTTGCGCGCCGCGACATTAAACGTCCGTGATCTCAACCGGTCAGAGGCCTTGTACCGAGATTGGCTGTTTTATCGCACGGTGGAAAGCGGCGTTCTGGCGCGCGACCTTGCATGCTCCTGGGGCGCGCATAACAGCGCGGGCCTTCCCTATGTTGTCATGCAGCCTGAGAGCGGGGCCGATATCTATCTGCGGCTGATACAGGATGAGCCGCATCCAGATTATGAGGCGCTAAAAACCTATGGCTGGGCCGCCATTGAAATCTGTGTCGATGACGTTTTGAAGGTGAATGAGCGGATGCTGCAAAGTCCGTTCAAGATTATTGGCCCGCCGCGCGAATTGGACGGCATGCCCGCCATCTTCCCGATGCAGGTTCAAGGCCCTGATGATGAAATCGTCTATCTGACCCAGATCCGCGACGATTTGCCCATGTATGATTTGCCACGCGCAACGAGCCTGATTGATCGCCAATTCATCCATGTTTGTGCTGTTTCAGACCTGCAAGGTGCACTCACGTGGTGCCAGAACGTGCTGGGTCTTAGCTTTGGTCGCGATATGGATATTGTCTACACCATGCTGGCCAATGCCTTTAGGGTCCCGTTCGAACAGAAGTTCACCATCGCAACTTTGACCCACGACCGCGATGTCTTTTTTGAGTTCGATCAATTGCCGCCCGCTGCCGGGCCTCGCCCCGGGTGGAAAGGTCGCCTGCCTCAAGGGGTTAGCCTCTCCACCATTGTCCTGCCCGACTTCCATGAGCGGGTGCGTGAGCATGCCAAATGGTTGATCACTTCTCCGACCGTGCATCAAGGCGAGATTTATCAGGGCAAGCGGGCGGCCACGATGCGCGGCCCCGACGGCATTTTGTTTGAACTGGTCGAGTTGTGAAACAGCTCGTCCTCAAGCATGTTTTAACAGCTCGGCCTTGTGCAGATGATTTTGCTTTGGTTGAGGTGGAAGCCCCGACTTGTCCTGACGGTGGGGTCTTGGTGCGGGTGGTGCATCTCTCGCTTGATCCTTATGTCGGCTCACGCCTGCGCGGCAAGCATATGGGTGAACCAGCCCCTCTGCCCGGCGTGGACGCCATTCCAGGTGCCGCTGTTTGCCAAGTGTTGGAAAGCAAGGCGGAAGGGGTCAAGGCGGGGGATTGGGTGCATGCGATGGAGGTAGGCTGGCGGGAGCAGGCGGCCTTAGGGTCCGGCGCATTCAGGCAGCTCGATCCAAAAGCCGCGCCTTTAGCCGCGCATGCAGGCGTGTTGGGTATGCCGGGTCTGACCGCTTGGGCGGGTATGACGCAACTGGCCAAGGTCGGCCCGGGAGACGTCGTTTTGGTCGACGCGGCAGCTGGGCCGGTTGGCGGCAGCGTTGGCCAAATCGCCCGCATCAAAGGCGCAAAGCGCGTAGTGGGTATTGCGGGCGGGCCAGAAAAATGTGCGCTCGTCACTAAAACCTACGGCTTCGACGCTTGTATTGATTACAAGCAAGCTGGCTGGGAGCAGGCCCTGACAGAGGCCTTGCCAGAGGCACCGACCGTTTGCTTCGAGAATGTCTCCACCGATATGGCGTCTAAAGCACTGATGCGGTTGGCGCTTTACGGGCGCATGGTCTTATGTGGCCTGGTCGATCAATATCACGCCGATCAACCACCGCCCGGTCTCAACGCGGGTCTGATTGTCGGCAAGCGCTCGCAAGTCATGGGGCTTGTGGTCTATGACTTCTATCCCGTCTGGGACGCCTTTGTGAAAGAGGCTAGCGCGTGGATTGCCGATGGCACATTGGCTTTCAAGGAAGACCGCGTAACTGGATTAGAAGCCGCTCCCGCCTTGTTTGAGCGCCTGATGCTGGGCCAGAACATTGGCAAGGCCGTGGTTAGCGTCTCCGCCGAATAGCGGCGAGGGTGCGCTCTTTTGCCGCTTGAATGAAAGGATATATCATTTAATGTGGTGACAAAGGGTTTAGGTAAAGGACTGGGGAGAGTCATGGTCGTCAATGAAGTCGATGTCGTGCGCTGGCTGCATATTCTGGCCATGGTTTATTGGCTCGGCGGCGAGTGGGGGGTGTTCCAAACTTCCTATCACGTGACCAATCGCAACCTCAGTTTGGAGGAGCGTCGCCGTCATATGGAAACCGCTTATCGCATCGATATTCTGGCGCGTACGGGCATTATCCTGCTGCTGCCCTTAGGCCTGCACATGGGCCATCTTTATGGGTTTGTGCCCTTTTTGGATGGGATTGGTCTCGCGATCATGTGGACCTTGGCGCTATCTTGGCTGGCGCTGTGTTGGGCTGCCTTTTTCAAGCGCGAAACTGACGCCGGCATAGCTTTGACGAAGCTGGATGAAAAGGTCCGCTTTGTCTTGATCCCCGCTTTGTTCGCGGTGTCGATCCTTGCATTTATGGGGCATGGACCGTTGGCGATTGAGACGGGCTCTTACTGGTATCCCGCCAAGATGTTCACTTATGCTTTGATGTTGGTGTTTGGGCTGGGCCTGCGCTTTATCATGCGGGAATGGACGACTTTGTTCCGCGTGCTGGCTGAAGGGCCGAATCAAGCGGCCCAAACCCAGTTGGAAATCTCCATCGGGCGTGGGCGGATGATTGCCTATTGCTATTGGATCGGGATCGCGACGACCGCCTTCTTCGGCGCGGTTAAGCCCTTCTAACCCCTGTTACAAACGTCAAACGCCCGACCATGAAGGCCGGGCGTTCAGACGTTCAGCGCAGGGCACGCCGGGTCTGCGCCGGGGAGAAATCCGGCGATGCGGACGCTGCACCTAGACTGAAAGCGGGGGGACGACGCCAGTCCGGATGTGCTGCATCCATGAGTGGCAATATAGACACATCTAAAAACAAAAGCAAGATTAAAAGTATTTAATTGTTGCGTGTGACGCAATTGTCACATTTCCGCGAGCCTTAGTTTTTGGGATCGTATTTGCGGGTGGGACCCGGAGTGGTAAATAGGCTCTGAGCAATCGCGGCACCTGTGGCGGCTTCAACCAAACGAACCCGCGTTACCCGGCCCTGACGATCCGCAATGGCCCATTCGCGCAATTGTTTGGCAGTATCATCATAGATGATGGTCAATTCACCATCGGCCTGACGGGCTTTGTCGCGCACCGCCATGATGGTCATGCCACCGCGCTTTTCAACGCCAGTTACCAGCACGTCTTTCTCTAAGCTTACATTGGCCTTGAGCAAAAAATACAAAGGCGTCTTGCGCAGGGGATAGCGGTCCGTGGTGCGCAAACGCCTGTCTTGTAGGCTGACCGTCGCGCCATCTGATATCAGCAACAGCGGAGAGGGCGCATCATACTCAAATCGCACCTTTCCGGGCCGCTGCAACCAAAAGCGCCCACCCACCGTGCTGCCATCAGGATTGGTCTGTAAGAACCGCCCCTGAATGCGGGTAATGGCATTGATCGACTGGGTCAGCGAGGCAATCGCCGCTGTGCGCGGGGCACCCGACAAGCTTTGCGCGAGGCCAAGGCTCGGCATCAGGCCAATGAGTCCAGCAAGAAGAAGGTGACGTTTGTTCATGGGCACGTTTTAGGTTTCCGATAAGGCGATTTTGCGGCCAAGCCTAAGAGGTAACGGCTACGGAGTTAAGACCCCAAACCTCACCCGTGATCCGGCAACAGGATCTCGCGCTTGCCGGCATGGTTTGGTGGGCTGATCATGCCCTCTTGTTCCATCCGTTCGATCAAGCTTGCCGCGCGATTATAGCCCAAGGACAGACGGCGCTGGAGGTATGAGGTCGAGGCCTTGCGGTCACGCGCCACAATGGCGACAGCGCGGTCAAACAAATCATTGCCAGAGCCTGCCATGCCATCCAAATCGGCCCCATCGGCATAAGCATTGTCTTCGTCTGCATCGGCAGTGATTTCGTCGAAATATTCCGGAGCGCCTTGCGCTTTCAGGCTCGCGACGATTTCTTCGACTTCCTTATCGGCGACAAAGGGGCCATGCAGGCGGCGCATTTTGCCGCCCTGCGCCATGTAAAGAAGATCGCCTTGGCCCAAGAGTTGTTCGGCACCTTGCTCACCCAGAATGGTGCGGCTGTCGATCTTGGAGGTCACCGAATAAGAGATACGGGTCGGGAAGTTGGCCTTGATCGTACCGGTGATGACATCCACGGATGGACGTTGGGTCGCCATGATCAGGTGAATGCCCGCTGCCCGCGCCATTTGCGCCAAGCGCTGCACCGCGCCTTCGATATCCTTGCCCGCAACCAACATCAGATCGGCCATCTCGTCGATCACCACGACGATATAGGGCATGTGATCGAGTTCAAAGGTCTCAGTCTCATAAATGGGCTTGCCTGTCTCGCGGTCCCAGCCGGTCTGCATGGTGCGCGAGAAGGTTTCGTCTTTGGCTTGGGCTTCAGCGGCGCGCTGGTTGTAGCCGCCAATGTTGCGCACGCCGATCTTCGACATTTTCCGGTAGCGGTCTTCCATCTCGCGCACGGCCCATTTCAGAGCGGCCACGGCCTTCTTCGGGTCGGTCACCACCGGGGCGAGCAGGTGGGGAATCCCGTCATAGACGGACAATTCCAGCATTTTTGGGTCGATCATGATGAAGCGGCACTGTTGCGGCGTCATCTTATAGAGGAGCGACAGGATCATCGCATTGATGCCAACCGACTTACCCGAGCCAGTGGTCCCGGCGATCAGCAAGTGCGGCATACGCGCAAGGTCAGCAACCGATGGCTCGCCGCCAATGGTTTCACCCAGCGCTAGTGGCAGTTCTTGGCGACCGCTCTCATAATCATTGGTCGACAGAAGGTCGCGCAGATAGACCGTCTCACGCCGTGCATTTGGCAGTTCGATACCGATGGCGTTCCGACCTGGCACCACGGCAATCCGGCACGCTTGTACCGACATAGAGCGGGCCACATCATCGGCCAAACCGATCACACGGGCCGATTTTACCCCTGCTGCGGGCTCAAGCTCATACAGGGTTACGACAGGGCCGGGGCGCACATTGAGGATTTCCCCCTTGACGCCAAAGTCGCTCAACACGGTCATCAATAGGCGGGCATTTTGTTTCAGGCCAGCTTCATCGTGATGGGCAACACGTGGCTTTGGCTTTGCCAAGAGGTCGAGGCGTGGCAATTCAAAGTCTGCGCCCGCTGGGTACATCGGCAGGACACCTTGGGCCTCACGGCCTGCGCGTTCAGATTGCCTCGGGCTTTTAGGCCGCTCGATGGGGATATCGCCTGTGGGATAACCAGGCGCTTCATAGGTTGTGGTATGGACTTCAGGCTCACGCCAGACATCGCGTGCCACACCGGCTTTAGCATCTGTTGGGGCAAAGCGGGCGGCAATCGAGGCCACGTCATGAGGGTCAATCTCACGCGTGTTTGCTGGGCGCTCGGCTTTCCGACGCACGCCTGCTCCTGTCTTGCGGGCCGGGGCTTTGACCCCACCAAAGCGCTCCATCAAGCCATCTGCTGCAACTCGGATTGTGGCCCACCCATAGGTGGCCGCATCAATGGCAGCGTCAAAATCAGTCCGCTTAAGCTGCATCGAGACGATGCCGCAAGCAATAGCAAAGGCAAAAGCGATGACGGCACCAAAGCCCTCACCACTTTGCGCGCCAGAAAAGGGCATGGCGAAAATGTGCAAGACGCTGTCGCCAATCAGACCACCCAGACCGGTTCGCATCGGCCAAGCTGGCGCATGGGGTAGGCCTGACACCGCCGCTGCAAACATGACTACACCCAGCGCTGCCAACCAAGCGCGCAGGCGCAAACGCGGCACGCCACCGGGGCCGCGGAGCAAGGCGACAAAACAGAAGGCAATGAGCGCCAAAAGGGCTGGAATGACTGCGATGCCGAGTATTTGCAACACGAAGTCAGCTAAGTTTGCGCCAGGTTGACCCAACCAATTGGAGGTCTTGTCGCTGCCCGATACATTCCAGCTGGGATCCTGTGCATTGAAGGTCATGGTCGCAAGGCTCAAAACCGCGCCGCTAAGGATGCCTGTACCCAACAGCCCGTCACGCGTCACGCGATGGCGCCAATGCAAAGTATCTCGTTTTGACCGTGTGCGCGCACCCATGTCACAATCCCATAAGCCAATAGCGAAAGGCCGCAGGGGCCCAATGTCCTAAGGGATACAAAGGGTTTGCGTGGTTATCACCGAGTTAAATTAACTCTTTTTTTCTGAAATTAGAGGTTGGGAACCTCAGTTCCCTGCACAGGCGTCCATGAACCCGGCCAACTCGACGTCCAAATTCGTCACGCCATCGGCATCGTGGGTGGCCAGAAGGACGTGGACTTTGGCATAAACATTGAACCACTCGGGGTGATGGTCCATCTGTTCGGCCTTCAAGGCCACACGCGTCATCCAGCCGAAGGCCTGCTTGAAATCGGCAAAGTTGAAAGTCTTTTCAATAGCGGCACGCCCGGCAACTTCTTGCCAACCAGCTAGGCCTTTGATGGCTTCTTGGGGGGTCATTTTGATCAAGTCGCGTGCCATGTTCTTCTCGCGTCTAGCTGCGTTGTCTTACAAAAAACCCCTCCCAAATCTGGGAGGGGTTGGGACTTGTTGAGGTCAAGCTGGAGATGGTTCCGGCCCGGCGGAGGTTGTCCCCCCGCTCTTCTTGCCGATGGTTGGCAGAGCAGAAGATGGGCCTGCTGGCGGCCGCGTCACCGCATCATCGCGCTTGATGGAGCCGCCTTCAAGCAAGGTTTTGATTTCCTCACCCGACAGGGTTTCATATTCCAACAGCCCTTGCGCCAGAACTTCCAGATCAGCCCGACGCTCGGTCAAAATGCGGGTTGCTTCCGAATTGCCCCATTCGACGAGACGACGAACCTCTTTATCGATCGTCTGAGCGGTCGCTTCCGACACATTTTGGGTGCGCGAGACGGAGTGGCCCAAGAACACTTCTTCTTGGTTTTCCCCATAAGCGACCGTACCCAATTCGTCCGAGAAACCCCAGCGGGTCACCATCGCACGGGCCAAACGGGTTGCCTGTTCGATGTCAGACGAGGCACCAGAGGTGATGGCATCCTTGCCGAAGATCAATTCCTCGGCGACACGACCACCCATCATAACGGCCAAACGGCTCATCATTTGACGATAGCTGAAGGACAATTTGTCCCGCTCTGGCAATTGCATCACCATGCCCAAGGCGCGGCCACGCGGAATGATCGTGGCTTTGTGGACAGGGTCGGTGTGGGGAACGGTCAAAGCTACCAAGGCATGGCCACCTTCATGATAGGCGGTCAGGCTCTTTTCTTCGATCGTCATCGCCATAGTCTTGCGTTCAACACCCATCAGGATCTTGTCCTTGGCGTCTTCGAACTCTTGCATGGTGACCAGACGGCGGCCACGACGGGCAGCCAATAGGGCCGCTTCATTGACGAGGTTCATCAAGTCCGCACCCGAGAAGCCAGGGCAGCCACGGGCGATGGTCTTCGCGTCAACATCCGAAGACAAAGGCACATTGCGCATATGAACTTTCAGCACTTTTTCGCGGCCCGAGATATCGGGCAGACCAACGGTGACCTGACGGTCAAAGCGGCCGGGACGCAACAAGGCAGGGTCCAAAACGTCTGGGCGGTTGGTCGCAGCGATAATGATGATGCCTTCATTGGCTTCAAAACCATCCATCTCAACCAAGAGCTGGTTCAAAGTTTGCTCACGCTCATCATTGCCACCACCAAGACCAGCACCACGGTGGCGACCGACGGCGTCGATTTCGTCGATGAAGATGATGCAAGGCGCATTCTTCTTGGCTTGCTCAAACATATCGCGCACCCGGCTCGCGCCGACGCCGACGAACATTTCAACAAAGTCTGAGCCTGAAATCGTGAAGAAGGGCACATTGGCTTCGCCAGCAACCGCGCGGGCGGTCAAAGTCTTACCCGTACCTGGCGGGCCGACCAACAGCGCGCCTTTGGGGATTTTACCGCCCAGGCGCTGGAACTTCGAAGGGTCCTTCAAGAAGTCGACGACTTCTTGCAATTCTTCGCGTGCTTCATCAATGCCTGCAACGTCTTCGAAGGTCACTTTGTTCTTGTTTTCGGTTAGCAATTTCGCCTTGGACTTGCCAAAGCCCATCGCGCCGCCTTTACCGCCGCCGCCAGACATTTGGCGCATCAAGAAGAACCATAGGCCGACCATGATCAGCAAAGGCAATAGGTTCGCGATCAGCGCGGTCAGGAAATTGGCCCGCGGTGCCTCTTCAATGCGAATTTCGGCATTGGCTTTTTCCAAGCGCGCCAAAAGGTCAGTCGCAGGCGTAGGGACCACGGCGACAAAGGATTTGTCATCTTGCAGGCGGCCACGCGCTTGGGGGCCAATGATGGTGACTTCCTTTACGCGCCCATTGTCCACTTCGTTCAACAGGGTCGAATAAGGCATCGTCGTCATCGAGGCCGATGGGGAAGGACGGTTCATTAAGGTGAACACTGTCACCAGTGCCAAAGCCAAAAATCCCCAGATTGCAAGATCGCGCAGCTTCATCGTTATCTCTTTCTGAAATCACGACCCTTTATGGGAAGCGATTATCCACCCTGCCGCATTATTTTGAGGCGGGTTAGACTAACATAGTCGTTCAATCCAATCATGTAAGCCCATCTTCTGCTCGAATTCGATTTTACTTGGTTACAAATTCGTGTGGTTGACGTGAAATGCCGAAAAGTCTTGCATATTGACTTTGCGACGTCGGGTTTTGGACAGCCACTTCTCCGCGTCGAACCGGGGCGAGCTTGAACAAAAATTCGTCACCCTTACGCGCGATAGAGACCCCGCCAAGTGTTCTGCGCTGGGCTGGGCTTGCCATAAGACCTTTCAGCAATCGGCCCAATTTTTCGGCCTCTGGCGGGCGATCTGCCTGGGTGAGGCTAAAGATCAGCCAGCCCAAGGCCCGCTCCTTTATGACTGGTTCTGCTTCACAAAACGAGGTTGCTTGTAACTGCCAGCCTGCTTCGACTGGGGTCAGTCTACACCGCTTCAATAGGTCTAGGGTGGCTTCTTCTTGCGCCGTTCTCAGCCTATTTGCCGTAACCGCAATCTGGATGATGCGCTCAAGGTCTACCCCTTGCTCGGCCATGTCCTGCACCAGCTTGCGGGTCCGAATGCGTGCGAAATCTAGATTCTGATTGCTTTCATCTTCGAGCCAATCTTGACCTTCTTGCAGCAGCCAGGCACGCAAATCGGCTCGCTTTAGCCCCAAAAGGGGTCGTCCCAGTAAATTTGGGGCCTCAATCTGGGCAAATGGATTGATCGCTATTTCCGCCATACCCGCTAAACCGTCCAAGCCCGACTGCCGCGCTAAGCGCCAGCAAACAGTCTCCACCTGATCGTCCCACGTGTGGCCAATGAGGATCAGCTTGGCACCTAAGCGCCGGGCGACAGTCGCTAAAGCCCGATAGCGCGCTTGTCGTGCCCAAGCCTGCAGCCCGCCGTGCGCGGGCCGATCATCCAGCCGAACGACCTCTCCTGAAAGCCCAAGCGCTTGTGTCCAAGCAATGGCTTGGTCAGCATCTGCAGCCGAAGTCGGGCGCAGTCCGTGATCAATCGACACGGCGTGGAGCGTTGCGCCAGTAGCCTTCGTCCAATGGCTTGCCATCCGGCACAAAGCCATACTGTCACCACCACCAGACAAGGCAATCAGTATGGGCGAGCCAAAATCTTTTTGCCATTGGTCGAGCTTTGAAAGGAATTGCGGCAGGGCCTGACCGATTGGGCTGGGCGCGGGGACTTCCGCGCCATTGGCCACTAGGTGGTCGGACATGGCGACCGCGCAACTTCGGCGTCTGCCCGTGCCTTTAGCGTGGGATCAGGATTGGGCGTCCGACGCCTAAATTCGGCGAGCGCTGAGCATCGCAACTTCGCATTGCCCATCTGACCAAAGGCGCCTGCTAAGCGTACCAAGGATTCAGAAGCACGCCTACCCTGGGGGGCCGCATCCAGATAGCTCAAATAGGCCTCAGCGGCAGGGCCCCAGGCTGATTGGACAAAACGGGCTTCACCCAGAAGCCAACGGCCTTCAATCCCTTCAGGCGCGGTTGGAAAATTGGCCACGAGATTGGTGAGATTGCTCTCAGCGGTCAGGTAATCGCCGCGTTGCAAGGCAAGTTGGGCAAACGTGAACAAAGAGTCTGGCCCGGCCAGTGGTGGTGGGGCAGGGGCTTCATCGCCGACGAAGGCCGGTGCATCTTGCGGAGCGGCCGGGCTGCTTTCGACGGTGGTCATCTCCGCCGCACGCGAGCCGCTGACGATGACGGCCGACTTATTGGCGCGCTCTGCTTCCAACTCTTGCACCAATCGATCTTGGCTTGCTTGCTGCTTGGCTAGCATTGCTTCCAGCACTTCGATCCGCCCTGTCAGTTCTGCCGCTTGGCGCTCAACCTGCTCGAGGCGGATGATTAAACGGGCTGAGATGGGTTCCGCTGAAATCGGCGGAACCGCAACCGGAATTGGATCACCCTTCTTGGTTGCTGACACAGGCGGATTTGCGCCGCGCGCTTGTGCCCAAGCAGGTTCGGCGGTCAGCATCAAGCCGGCACCCATTGTCACAAAGCTCAACAACGCACCAACCCACAAGGTGCGTTGCGCCGCCTTGCTGGTAGAGGTGCCGATTTGGCTTGAGATTATAGAGGCGACTTGAGGTGTAGCCATCATTAATCCAACAACATGGTTTGCGCGTTCCGGTTCACGGCCCAGCCTTCCGCACTTGGGCGCTCATCGATTGGACGCTCCTTCCCATAGGAGACGGTTTCCATCCGATCGGTGTCGACACCAAGTCCTGCCAAGAAGTCACGCGCCGCACTCGCCCGGCGTGCACCTAAGGCCAAGTTATATTCACGCGTTCCGCGCTCGTCACAATTGCCAGCGATCAAGACGCGCTTGCCGGGATTGGCTTTAATCCAAGCCGCCTGACGGGTCAGAATGGAGCGAGCTTCATCGGTTAGGTCAAAGCGATCCGTTAGGAAGAAAATGCGCTCACCGGCTTCGGCTAGCGAAGCATAGGGTGACTGGCTTTCCTGTACTCTAACAGCCTCAGCATTGATCGTGGTGCCGCTAACAGTAACGGCTGGCACTGGCGCGGATGCCACAGGTGCGCTGGTCGCGGAAGCTTCTGGGGCAATTGTTGGCGCAGCTTCTGAATTGGCGGCAACACCTGGCGCGGTGGTTTCGACAATCGGCGGCGTTGCCGTCTTGGTGCTGGCACAGGCGACCAAGGCTAGGCTCGAAACCAGCATCAGTGCGAGAGAACGGACTTTCAAATCAGAGGCTGAAGTTTTGCTTTGGGTAAAGGTCATGGCAGGTTCCTCAATGAAGGGGTGGTTCTAAAGGTGGAGTTTTACGCGACTGGGCAAGAACGCTTAGGGCAGGGTTGCGGACCAACCGGGGTCTGAACCGGGGGCGGACCAAGGGGATTTACGGAGATTGGTGCCAGAGACATCGACTGTCCACAAGCTGGGTGATTGACCGGGACCGCCTTCACGCTGAAACATAATGACCCGGCCATTGGGTGACCAAGTCGGGCCCTCAACCAGATAGGCTTCGGCCAATATCTTCAAGTTCGAACCATCAGATGCCATGACGCCGATCTGAAATTGGCCACCTAATTGGCGCGTGAAGGCAATTAAGTCGCCCTTGGGTGACCAAACCGCAGTCGAATAGCGGCCTTCACCAAAGGTGAGGCGACGAACGCCGGATCCATCGGCATTCATGCCATAGATTTGCGTACTGCCGCCTCTGTCAGAGGTGAAGACAATCTGGTTGCCGTCTGGGGACATATCCGGTGAGGTGTCGATGGCTGGATTGCGGGTTAGCTGGCTCAATCTGCCAGTCCGCAAGCTCTTGATGAACACATCAACATCGCCGTCGCGGTCCGCGCTGAAAATGATCGATTGGCCATCTGGGGTAAAGCGCGGGGCGAACGCCATATTGCCCGGAATAGCGACGGCTTCTTTCCGGCCGCTCTCAATATCGACAACCCAAATTTTGATACCCCGGTCTGACAAAGCCGAATAGACGATTTGTTGGCCTTGCGCATTAAAGCGCGGGTTGAGAACTTGCTCGGTGCCATCGGTGAGATAGCTGGGATTGGCCCCATCCTGATCCATCACCGCGAGCCGCTTGACCCGATTGGTCCGGCCACCACTTTCAGCGACAAACACAACCCGACTGTCAAAATAGCCGACTTCACCCGTCAAACGCCGATAGATCGCGTCAGAAACTTTGTGTGCAATGCGGCGCCAATTCTCGTCGGTGGTAGAGAATTCCAGCCCCAGCATTTGGCTTTCGCCATAGACATCCCACAAGCGAAACTCGACCCGCAATCGCCCTGATGATACGCCGCCGCGCCCAATAACCAGGGCCTCGGTTTTTGTGATGCGCCAGTCAGCAAAGCGGGGCGCGACGTTCACGTCCATATCGCGTTGCAAGAAGGAGTCTGGGTTTTGAACTTGAAACAGACCGGAACGAGCTAGATTATCGCGCACGGCATCCGCAATAGAGCTTCCATGCGGGCCGGAGAAATCGGCAATCGCAATCGGCATAGGCCGCCGATGCCCCTCCGTTACACTCACATTCAATTGCGCCAGCGCTGGCGATAGCCAGGCAAAGGCCATCAAAAGCGCCAGCAGCACGGCACGACGCGCGCGGGAGAGAGCCGGAAACAAGAGGCTGAGTGGTGTCATTATCGATTACTTGACCTTAGAAGATGAATTTTTTGCGGCAAGATAAGACAAATTTTTGTTACAGGCAGCTGTGCATCAAGGCCGATCAGCTTTACGCGCGTCAAAGTCAAAATTCACCAAGCGCCATTGTGCGTGGCGATCGGCTGGCAAGGAGAATGGTGCGCATTGCTGAACGGCCCGCCTCGCCGCGTCAATCGCCACCAAAAGCTTGTTATCCGCGCCGGCTTCGCTGGAAGGGCGGATCAGTTTCGGAACTTTCGCCAAATTTCCATCTGGCGTCAATTCGATTTGAAGCGTGACGATTAGGCGGGGTGAATTCTCCGCTGGCCTCCGCCAACATTGGTAAATTTGTGCCCGAAGTGCTGCTTCCAGATCGCCTGCGAGCAGGCTGCCGCCACCGGCACGGCCTTGTTTAGCGGACTGACCCGAGGATGCGAGTTTTGGTGTACTGCGCCCACCTGAGTCCGCCCTGCTCGCCGCTGCACTGGCGGCTGCAAAGTCAAATTGAAGATCAGGAGGCTGTTGAGCTGGTGCCTTGGTTTTGACCTGGGCTGGCAGGTTTGGCGCTGGTTGGCTGGGCAACTTTCTTTGAGGACTAGCCTTTTCGGGTGCAGGCGGTTGGGTAACGGCTTTCTGCGCACTCGCTGGTGCAGGCTTAGGGGGTGGTGCTTTTGAGACCGGCTGCGGCGTGGGTGCTGCCGGGGTCACATTTGGTGTGGGCTCTAGGGCGGGCGCTGCATCTGCCACAGGGGCGTCAGCAACGGCCATCTGACTGTTCTCGTCGCCTGTCCGCACTGTCTCTGCTTCAGTCTCGGGCCCAATCACGCTGGGTGTATCGGCGACAAGCGCGACAGGGATTACGTCTTCAGGTGTAAAGGCCGGTGGGGTTTGCCACAAGACGAGGCCTAGGGCGATAATCCCTGCATGCACCAAGGCCGAAACAGCCACGCCCGGGCCGAGTGGGCTGGGGTCCTGCCACTTCAGACTGCCGATGTGGGGGTCACTGGCGCGCATGCGCTCGGGGCCTATCCTATTGCTCGACCGTATCGGTCACCAATCCCAGATTGCGATAGCCAGCCGAATTCACCCGCGCCATGACTTGCATCACAATCCCATATGGGGCTTTTTCTGCGGCGCGAATGAAGATTCTGCGATCATAGCCTTCACCGGCCAAAGCCGTTAGGCGCGGCAGCAATTGGTCATAGGCCACCACTTCGTTTTGCAAATAAACTTGGCCATTGGCGAGGATCGTCACCGTTAGCGGTTCTTGCTCGCTCGGAAGGCTTTTGGCTTCTGTTTTCGGCAAATCGACCGGCACACCTACGGTTAACAGGGGGGCAGCGACCATGAAGATGATCAACAGCACCAGCATCACGTCGACAAAAGGTGTGACGTTAATCTCGCCCATCAGGCGGCGGCTGCGTCGGCCGCGCTTGCCGGCTCCGCGCCGAGATCCAATCCCGACCGCCATGTTAGGTCGGCTCCTGCAGGCGACGGGAAACCCGCGCGATCACATCGTCGCTCAAAGCGTCCAAGCGGGTGGCAAAGCGGTCTAGGCTACCGGCCAGCCAATTGTAGAAAATCACGGCAGGGATAGCGGCTAACAGGCCCAAAGCAGTGGCAAACAAGGCCTCAGCAATACCCGGTGCAACAACGGCCAAATTGGTATCCCGCGATTGGGCGATGCCACGGAACGCATTCATAATGCCCCAAACCGTCCCAAATAGACCGACGAAGGGTGCTGAAGAACCAATGGTGGCCAGTACGGCAAGGCCACGCTCTGCACGGGCCATTTCCCGTGCCGTTGCGGCCTGCATCACGCGTTCCATCCGTTCAATCGCCCGGCCAAGACCGGCTTCAGTTTGATTGGGGATTCGACGGGCGTGGCGGGCCTCAGCCATCCCTATGGCCACAACCCGCGCCATGGCGTCCCCTGGTTTTGCGCTCTCTTCGATCGCATCCACGCCGCGCCCCTCAGCCAAAGCGGCTTCAATAAGGCGTGCGCCTTCTTCCAGCTTGCGAATTTGCAGCCATTTGTCGATGGCAACAGCCCAAGACCAAACTGAGGCCAAGGCCAGCCCAATCATCACTGCCTTAACGATCCAATCGGCTTTGAGGAACAAATCGAGGAAGGAAAAGCTTGTTACTGTTGCTACCGCGTCCATGCACGCCTCACTAATGGGTTCAATGGTCAGCTCTGTTCGCGCGAACAGAAGTTAGGAACGAAACTGTCAGAATCGACACCTAGTTAAGGAATACGGCCTCAGTGCGGCGATAAAGTTAATTTCTGATGAGAAAGCCGCAAAAAGCGATCGGCTGGCGACAGATGGCACCGCAGACACGCTCAACACCGGTTTGGCAGTTTGAAACCGCCCTTTGTCTTGACTTTATCTTCGCAAACCCGTATCCGCGCCCCTCTTCTGGCTGGTCCAATCCTGTCCCGGCCCACGATGGTGTGGGCAGTGGGCTCTGGACGAGGCAGAATTCACGAATTCGCCGATGAACACTCTTATTTGAGGGTGACAAGGCTTTAGCAAGAGAGAAATCGCCATGTCGCGCCGTTGCGAATTGACTGGAACTGGACCAATGGTTGGCCACATCGTCAGCCACTCCAACATTAAGACCAAGCGTCGCTATTTGCCAAACCTGCAAGACGTCACCTTGGCGTCTGATGCTTTGGGCCGCGCCTTCAAGTTGCGCATCACCATGGCAGCCTTGCGCTCGGTCGATCACAACGGGGGCCTTGATGGCTTCATTGTGAAGATCGATGAGACCAAGATGTCGGATCGCGCGCGCAAGATTCGCCGCGACATCAAAGCAAAGCTGGCCGAAACAGCCGCTGCCTAAATTTGTGCATTGGGCAGTGGGTAAGCCACGGCCCAAGCCGCACGAGCTCAAAAGCGCGACCTTTCGGGGTCGCGTTTTTCGTTTAAGTTAAACGCGTTTCGGCGAGCCACGTGCTGCGCTTGTGCGTCCTTCCCTCGACCGACAGTCCCATGTCATGCTAACCGCCGCGGTCTCATGCGCCTGACCCAAGATCGCCTTTTCCGTGTTCTCGACCGTTTTGACGAGATTGATGCCCGTTTGTCTGTCTGCAGCGACGGCGGCGAGATTATGCGCCTGTCGAAAGAACGTTCGAGCCTAGCCCCGATTGCCGATGCGATCCGTGCCCTCGACAAAGCACGCGCGGAACGCGGTGAGTTGGAGCAAATGATCCTCGATCTGCCGAACAGCGATGAAATGGCGCAAATGGCGCAAGCCGAGCTTGAGGTCCTGCGGGAGTCGATTCCTGTGATGGAAAAAGATCTGCAAATCCTGCTTTTGCCCAAGGATGCCGACGACGAAGCCGATGTGATTTTGGAAGTCCGCGCCGGAACCGGTGGCGATGAAGCAGCCCTTTTCGCTGGCGATCTTTTCCGCATGTATCAGCGCTATGCGGCCACACGCGGTTGGCGGGTTGAAGTTGAAAGCATCTCTGACGGCGAAATGGGCGGCTATAAGGAAATCATCGCCTCGGTTTCCGGCGAGGGGGCCTTTGGTCGGTTGAAGTTTGAAAGCGGCGTGCACCGTGTCCAGCGCGTGCCTGCGACCGAAGCTGGCGGCCGCATTCATACCTCAGCTGCCACGGTTGCGGTGCTGCCCGCGCGTGAGGATGTTGAAATTGAAGTCCATGAGAAAGACATTCGGATTGATACCTATCGCTCCTCTGGGGCTGGGGGTCAGCACGTCAACAAAACCGATTCTGCCGTCCGTTTGACCCACATCCCCAGTGGCATTGTGGTGACTTCGTCTGAAAAATCTCAACACCAAAACCGCGCCATCGCGATGCGAACCCTAAAGGCGCGCCTTTATGAGCAGCAGCGTTCCGCTCTTGCCGCTGAGCGTTCGGCCAGCCGCCAATCCCAAGTGGGCTCAGGTGACCGGTCAGAGCGCATCCGCACCTATAATTTCCCGCAAGGCCGCGTTACAGATCACCGGATTAATCTGACGCTCTATAAGCTAGATACATTGCTTGAAGGCAGTGGCTTGGATGAAATGATCCAAGCCTTGATCGCCGATGACACCGCCCGTCGCTTGGCCGAAGCCGAGGATTAATTGCCTGCGTATTTGATTGAGCAGCCGTAAGCCGACGTCGCGCGAATGGCTGGGGCTTGTTTGTTTTTGACGGCCGTGATGGCTTCACGCACATAATTGCGGGGCACAGCCCCGGCTGGCAGGACGGCGCGGGGTTGATCGTCTATCGCGCCGGCATAAGCGATGCGGCCCGTTTCATCGATCACAAACATATGCGGGGTTGTCCGCGCGCCAAACGCCTTACCGACCACGCCGGTTGGGTCCAGTACTTTGGCGGTGGGCTTTGCCCCTTTTTCCGCGGTGAAATAATCCGCGCCGCGGCTATCCTGATAGCCTTGCTTGCCGGGTGCGGAAGAGAAGATGGTCAGCCACACAACACCATCCTTGAGGGCTGATGCTTGCACCGCTTGCATCGAACCGCTGCCATAATGGCGGGCAACATAGGGACATTCAAAATTCGTCCATTCCAGCACAACGATTTTGCCGCGATAGGCGCTCAAGTTAAACTTGCGCCCACTGGTGTCCTCCATCGAGATGCTGGGGGCCATGGCACCCGGCACGGGGGGAACACCCTTTGTCTTGGGGTGAGAGTTGGGCTCGCTCGGGGAATAGATGCCGCCCGCCTGGGTCTCGATCCAAGTGAAGCTCGCCAAAGCAAATGCGGCTGCCAGCCAAACAAATCTCATCAGCTATTCTCCTAATTCAGCGCGGTTTTGACGACCTCAGGGCTAAGTAACTGCGGCAGGATCTGCGGTTCTGCCACGCCGGGCTTATAGACGAGGTACAAGGGTACACCGACGCGCCCGTGGCTTGCCAGCGCTTGTGCGATCACATCATCGCGACTGGTCCAGTCTGCCACTAAATAAACCGCCTTGTCGCCATTTAGGGCCTCGCGCACGGCGGGATCCGCAAAGACCGTGACTTCATTGACCTTGCAGGTCACGCACCAGTCTGCCGTGAAATTGACGAAGACGGTTTTGCCTTCCTGTTGCAGCGCTTCGACGCGGGCAGGGGTCCAAGGCTCGCCGCCAAAGCTGGCGGCGGCGGTTTCCGTGGCCTTTGCGGGGGCTTGGGTCACATAAGTGCCAGCACCAACAAGGCCTGCGACTAAGATCATCAGCGCAATGGCGCGACCCTTGTGCCCAGACCAAGTCCGCCAAATCCATACGGCCATGCCAGCAGCCAAGACGCCACCCAAGGCCGCCAAGACGCCCGCTTGACCCACTTGGGCGCTGCTGACCCAGATTAGCCAGATTGCGGTGGCAAACATGGGGAAGGACAAAGCTTCTCGGAGGCGGCTCATCCAAGGCCCCGGCCGTGGCAAAGCCCGCATCAGACCGGGCATAAAGGTGAGCGCCACAAAAGGAGCTGCAAAGCCCAGCCCCAAAGCTGCAAACACACTCAAAGCGCCAATTGCAGGCTGAGTAGCGGCAAAGCCCAAGGCCACACCCATGAAGGGCGCGGTGCAGGGTGCAGCGACCACAACTGCTAAGACGCCTGTAAAGAACGAGCCTGCGTGCCCGCTCTTGCTCGCAAGGCCTGTACCCGCGCCCTGTAGTGAGGTGCCAATCTCATAAAAGCCTAGCAAGTTGAACCCGATCAGGACCATCAACACCGCAAGGCCGACAATGATGGCGGGCGATTGCAGCTGAAAGCCCCAACCAACGGCCATGCCAGCGGCCTTCAGGCCAATCAGCAGACCGGCTAGCCCAAGGAAGCTGGCGAGCACGCCAAACCCATACCACAGGCCGTGGGTGCGCGCTTCGGCCTTATCCCCGTGCGAAGCTTCCAACAGACCCAAGGCCTTCATGGATAAGATGGGGAAGACACAAGGCATCAGGTTCAAAATTAGGCCGCCTAGGAACGCAAAGAGCAGGGCTTGTAGCAAGCCCACATCGGTCGTCCCACCCGCTGTTGCCTTTGGGCTTGATGTGCCAACAATGGGTGCTGCCGCGATCAACTCGGCCTCAAGGCTATAGGCTTTGGCGTTTTTGCCTTCGCCAACCACCAAAACGCCCGAAAACGGGCCGACAAAGGGCTCCGGCAAGGACTTGGACTTCACAAGGTTCAGGCCAAAGCCGTCCTTGCCGCGCACAAACTCTTGCGGCGCAGCAAAATCTACGAGCGCGCCGAGCTTGAGCTCATGGGGGAAGAAATAGGCTTTGCCGTCGGCTGGCACGCCGGTGACCACCAATTGCAAGCCACCAGCGCCCAAATCTGTCAGATGCGCCTTGCCGGGCAAGGGCTTGGGCAGGCCAGCCAGTGCCGCTTGGATGTCTGCGGCATCGCCACTGTCGCGCTTGGCCGCTTCTACGGGCAGATTGATCGCCACGCTGCCTTCGCCCGGAATACAGACATCGGCGCATTCCAGCCAAGTGGCGTCGACTTTGAGCGAGAGGGTGGTGCCGGGCTTGGCTGAAGCTGGAACTTGAACCTCCACCGGCAAGATCACTAATTTTGAAAAGCCGTAATTCACTAAGGGGCCAAAGGGGATGGCGCTGGGCGCTGGCCATTTGATCTCGCCCGCCTTCACGCCGTCGGGCAGCGTCCAGTTTAGGTAGGTAGGTTCGCCGGAATCGCCGGGGTTGCGCCAATAGGTATGCCAGTCTGGTGCGATTTTTTGCCGGATGGCGACATGAAACACGTCACCGGGCTGAACGGCTGCCCGCTCGCTGATCAAGGTGATCTCAACATTTTGCGAGCTGGCACTAGGGCCAACTGGCGTTGATATCCCGCTCGTGGCTTGTGCGTGCGCGAAGCCGACCCACGAGAGCAAGAGCCAGAGAGCTAAGAGGGCGCGTTTCATGCATCAGTCCTTTTCGACCGATACTTAGCGTCCTTCGCGGTGCTGGCCAATGGCGCGGGTCTGGGTCGCGCAGAAAAACGCTGTCGAGATTGAAACTAGGGCTGGAAAAAGCAGACGAAACAAACCACCGTTAGCGTTTCGGACCAAAAACAGGACTGGCTCCGACACTAGAAAGGACTTCTGCGTGAGCATTTTGCCGAAACAACCGGGTTGGTGGTTTGAAGACATCATCGTCGGGCGAACCTATGATTTCGGTGCAGCTTTGGTGAGCGCGGAAGATATCACCCTGTTTCACGAGCGTTTTGCGCCCAACCTACCCCTGAAAGCCAGCGAGCAAGGACGCGAAGGGGCAGGGCCTCGGGCGGCTGAAAGTCATGTCTATGCCCTCTGGCGGCGTATGCTCTGGGAAGAAACCCGTGAATGGCCCGTGCTGCAGCGCTTGGGGCAAGATGCGCTACGCTATTACAAGGCAGCCTATGCTGGGGAAGAATTATCCGTCCGCCTGACGTTTTTGGCGACGGAAGACCGTAACGACCGCGAAGGCGTGCTGACGGCCAGCCACGAAGTGCAAGATCAAGATGGCCTCTTGGTCATGAGTGTGATGACCCGCACCTTGATGGCCAAGCGGCCAGCCAAAGCTGGCTGATCACTCCGTCCCGGTCACCTTATCCCAAAAGCCCTTGGCTTTATCAAAGAAGCCAGTGTGCTCCGGGTGGCTCTTCTCACCACATTCGCCGGCAAACTCGCGCAGCAATTCCTTTTGACGGGCCGTTAGGCTGCGCGGGGTTTCGACAAATAGCTCAACATGCATGTCGCCACGCAAAGCTGATTTCAGCGTGGTCATGCCGTGGTGGCGCAGGCGGATGCGTCGGCCGGTTTGGCTGCCTTCAGGAATTTCCAGCTCAGCTTTGCCGCCATCAATCGTCGGCACTTCGATCTTCCCGCCTAAGGCTGCTGTCGTCATGGTGACAGGGATGCGGCAATAAAGGGTCGGGCCATCGCGCTCGAATAGCTCATGCTTGTTGACCGACAGGAAGACATAGAGGTCGCCGCGTGGGCCGCCGCGCGCACCCAATTCGCCTTCACCCGTTAAACGAACCCGCGTGCCATCTTCGACGCCAGCCGGGATCGCAACCGACAGCGTGCGATCCACTTGCTTGGTGCCGTGGCCGTGGCAAGACTTACAGGGCTTTTTGATGATGGTGCCGCGCCCATGACAGGTAGGGCACGTCCGCTGCATCATGAAGAAGCCCTGCTGGGCGCGCACTTGGCCGGTACCGCTACATGTCGGGCAAACTTCAGGACGGGTGCCGGGCTCCGCGCCCGAGCCGTCGCAGACTTCGCAAACCTGATTGGTTGGGATGTTCAGTTCCGCGTCCTTGCCCCGGAAGGCTTCTTCGAGCGTGATCTCAAAATCATAGCGTAGGTCTGCGCCGCGCGCGGGGCCTGCGCGCTGTTGGGTGCGACGACCACCAAACACTTCGCCGAAGATATCGCCAAAGACGGATTCGAAAATATCGCCTGCGTCACCTTGGAAGCCGCCGCCGCCGCCCATGCCGCCATTGAGGCCCGCCTTGCCATAGCGGTCATAGACCGCGCGCTTTTGTGGGTCAGACAGCGCCGCATAGGCTTCATTGATGTCTTTGAATTTTGCCTCGGCCTCGGCATTGCCGGGGTTCTTATCGGGGTGCCATTGCATGGCCTTCTTGCGGTAGGCGCTTTTCAGCACGGCCTCATCCGCATCACGGGCCACGCCCAGAAGATCATAATAATCGTCGCTCATGGGATCCCCGAATTAGAGCAGGATTGTTAGCTAGAAGTCGCTTTGTGTGTGCTCTGCGTGTTGACCACGGGCAACGGCGAACACTTGAGGCTTAGTTGAGGCGTAGGAGAGGCAGCGTATCCGTCAACCAAGGCCCAAAGCGAATCCCTTTGGGAACAGGTCATCGAGACCCATTCCCAAAGGGGTTGTTTCGATTACTTCTTGTCGTCGGTGACGTCTTCGAAGTCTGCGTCGACAACGCCGTCATCGCCCGCGTCTTTCTTGGCATCGGCTTCCGCCGCACCGGCTTGTTGCTCGGCATACATGGCTTCACCAATTTTCATGGCGGCCTGCATCAAAGCTTGGGTCTTGGCCTGGATGTCTTCGACATCTTCACCCAAAGCGGCTTCCTTGGTGGCAGCGACGGCTGCCTCAATGGCTTCGCGATCGGCGACTTCCAGCTTGGTGCCAAACTCGCTCAATTGCTTTTCAACCATGTGGACCGAGCTTTCAGCGCCATTCTTGGCTTCCACCAGGTCGCGCTTTTTCTTGTCGGCATCAGCATTGGCCTCTGCGTCCTTGATCATTTGCTCGATATCGGCGTCCGACAGGCCGCCATTGGCCTGAATGCGGATCGATTGCTCTTTATTCGTCGCCTTGTCCTTGGCCGAGACCGACACGATGCCGTTGGCGTCAATGTCAAAGGTCACTTCAATTTGTGGCACGCCGCTGGGTGCTGGTGGGATGCCGACGAGGTCGAACTGGCCGAGCGACTTGTTGTCAGCTGCCATGTCGCGTTCGCCTTGGAACACGCGGATGGTCACAGCCGACTGGTTGTCATCAGCGGTCGAGAAGACTTGGCTCTTCTTGGTTGGGATGGTGGTGTTGCGCTCGATCAAGCGGGTAAAGATACCGCCCTTGGTTTCGATGCCCAAAGACAAGGGTGTTACGTCCAGCAACAACACGTCTTTGACGTCGCCTTGCAACACGCCTGCTTGGATCGCAGCACCAAGAGCCACCACTTCGTCGGGGTTCACACCCTTGTGTGGCTCTTTGCCGAAGAATTGCTTCACGGCTTCTTGCACCTTTGGCATGCGGGTCATACCGCCTACAAGCACGACTTCGTCAATGTCTGCCGCCGTCAGGCCAGCGTCTTTCAACGCGGCTTTGCAAGGATCAATCGTGCGCGAAACCAAATCATCGACCAAAGCTTCCAACTTCGAGCGGGTCAGCTTGAGGTTCAAGTGAAGTGGGCCAGTTGCGTCCATGGTGATGAACGGCAGGTTCACTTCGTATTGAGCGGTGGTCGACAGCTCTTTCTTTGCCTTTTCGGCTTCTTCCTTCAGACGTTGCAGCGCAAGCTTGTCATTGCGCAGGTCGACGCCTTTTTCCTTTTTGAACTCATCAGCCAAATAGTCGACGATGCGCATGTCGAAATCTTCCCCGCCGAGGAAGGTGTCGCCATTGGTGGAGCGCACTTCAAACACGCCGTCGCCGATTTCCAGAACGGACACGTCGAACGTACCACCGCCCAAGTCATAAACTGCGATGGTGCGGTTGCCGCCCTTGTCCATGCCGTAAGCCAAAGCCGCAGCAGTAGGCTCGTTAATGATGCGCAGCACTTCAAGGCCAGCAATCTTGCCTGCGTCCTTGGTGGCTTGGCGCTGGGCGTCGTTGAAATAAGCAGGAACGGTGATGACGGCTTGGGTCACGGTCTCGCCCAAATAGGCTTCTGCCGTTTCCTTCATCTTGGTGAGGATCATGGCCGAGATTTCAGAAGGGCTATAATCCTTGTCGCGGCCCGTCACATAGGCGTCGCCGCTGGGCCCCTTGGTGATTTTATAGGGAACCAGATTGATGTCCTTCTTGACCATCGGGTCATCAAAGGTGCGGCCGACAAGGCGCTTGATGGCGAAGAAGGTTTGTTCTGGGTTCGTTACAGCTTGACGGCGAGCGGGTTGGCCGATCAGGCGCTCCCCATCAGCAGCAAAGGCGACGACCGACGGCGTGGTGCGCGCACCTTCAGAGTTTTCAATCACTTTGGCCGTTTTGCCGTCCATGATGGCTACGCAGGAATTGGTGGTCCCGAGGTCGATACCGATGACTTTGCTCATGTTCTTCAAGTCCCTTAAAAGCGGACACCGATCTTTTTGTCCCCCATGCGGAAGCCCAAAAGAACGGCTATGTTGTTTTGCCAGTAAACTGCCCGTGAAGGGCGCTGAAGCTCATATGGTGTCGCTCTGTTGGACCGCAAGGTATGTGTATGAATTGTGCTGCGGTGACGACAAACTAGGATGCAGTTAGCTGCACCAAATCAACATGGCTACTGATTTGAAGGACGAAACCATTCTGCGCTTCGACCCATCGACCGTGCATAATTGACCACCATCTCATCAGTGCTCACAAGAACTGTATCCGTGTCCAAATGATGAAGCCATGCGACGTCTGCTAGACCAAAAACCGAAAACTCAGCTGAACTGCTGCAGAACGAAGAATTGACCGCAACTTCTTGAATTCCAGCAATCAAAGAAGCAAAGCTACTCAGAATCCTAAGGTCGATCTTCCGCTTAAGCGAAACGTTCAGAAGATTGGATACTTCAGCTAACGAGTAGGGCGTCGAAACGAGCTCGTCGGCTTGACTCATTATGCCTTGCAAGGATCGAAAGTCTTGAATTGTGAAATGTGAAATCCGTTTATGCTGTCCAATATGTCGCGTGTCGGCTATCGCAAGGCACAAGAACACCATCAGATTGGTGTCCAGCGCCAATGAGATCACGAGACGGACTCTGCATCTTTCACAAGGATGAGTTCGCCTGTATCAAGGTCAATCCGCAGCAATTTTTGATAGTTTACCAAGTGCGGGGCCATATTGAGTGCCAAACCGCCGGAAGCTAAAGGCGCTACTCGCTTAAACGAAAGGGTTACATCCCAGATCGACTCGCTAACGCGTGCGACGGCTTCGAGCCTAGGCGGTGACCCCGCATCTTCGCCAAAGACGAGGATCGCTAATTCTTTTGCCTTTGCAACAGCTTCTACGGCGTCCATGTTTTAAACTTTCCAGTCGGGTCCTGTCTCACTAACTATCCCCTGAAGTTAAGCCCATCTCGTAAAATCTTCAAGGTTGATCTGATCCTATGAATGGCGTGTCATTCCATCCCACCTATCTGGATCGGGCTGCGCAAGAGGCGCTACTAGCGACCCTTGCGCCCTTGATTGAGGCCGCGCCCTTCTTTCGCCCGACCATGCCGAAAACCGGTAAGCCCTTCAGTGTCCAGATGACCAATCTGGGTCCGCTTGGCTGGGTGTCAGACAAAGGTGGCGGCTATCGTTATCAAGCCACGCATCCCGTTACTGGCCAAGCGTGGCCCGCTATTCCACAAGTCCTTATCGACCTCTGGCAGGCGCTAGCCAATTACCCAGTGCCGCCCCAAGCGTGCCTCGTTAATCTCTACCGTGATGGGGCCAAGATGGGCCTGCATGTGGATGGGGATGAGTGCGACCGCGCCGCCCCAGTCGTGTCCATCTCCTTAGGCGACAGCGCAATCTTTCGTCTCGCTGGGGCGGAGCGCGGTGGACCCACATCGTCGTTAAAGCTCAGTTCCGGCGATGTGGTCGTTTTGGGCGGTGCGTCACGGCACTTCTACCACGGCATTGACCGGGTGTTGTCGGGCTCCTCCACCTTGGTGCCGGGTGGTGGACGGATCAATTTGACGATGCGGGTGGTGGGGTAGTAGCCAAAGGCCTCAATCCCCACCCCGCTCAGCTGCCAGATACTCGCGTGAGCGCATTTCATAGAGGCGTGAGGCGGTGCGTTCGAATTCAAAGGCTTGGTCGCCGGAGCCATAAAGGCGATCGGGTTCCGCCTCGGCACTCATGATCAGCTTGGTTTTATTCTCATAGAGCGCGTCGATCAGTGTGCGGAAACGGGCGGCTTCATTGCGCTTTTCAGGGCCCATGACGGGTACGCCGTCCAGCATCAGGGTCTCAAACCGTTTGGCCAGCGCCAGATAATCGCTGGCCCCAAGGGCTGCGACGCACAAATCCTCAAAGCTCATGCGCGCACAACCCGCTGCGGCGCGCGCGACCTTTACTTCCCGGCCTGAAACGACCAGCGAGGTGGGGCGGGGTTGGGCACCTTGGGTGAGGGCCGCCCAAGCTTGATCCATGGCGGCAAAAGCGCGGCCATCTAGTGGGCTATGATAGACGGGCTGGCTTTCCAGCCGTGCAAGGCGATAGTCGCGCTGGCCATCCAGGGCGTGCAGCTCCAATTTTTCCTCTAACATGGCGATGAAGGGCAAGAAAAGTTGCCGATTAATGCCATTCTTATAGAGCTCACGCGGATGGCGGTTCGAGGTGGCGACCACAACAACTTGGCGCATCCATAATTGCTCAAACAAGCGGCCTAGGATCATGGCGTCAGCGATGTCGGTCACTTGAAATTCGTCAAAGCATAACAGCCAGGCCTCTGACGCAATGGCTTTGGCAACAGGCGGAATGGGGTCATCGCCCGCGCCTTTGACAAAATGGGCCTGCTGCTTGCGCTCTTGTGTGCTCAACGCCCGCCAAGCATTCACGCCAGCATGCACCTCGGCCATGAACTCATGGAAGTGGACGCGCCGTTTCTTTTCAACCGGGGCGACTTCAAAGAAGAGGTCCATCAGCATGCTTTTGCCGCGCCCGACCCCGCCATAGAGATAAATGCCCTCCGGCGCAGGCTCTGGCCTGCCAAACAGGAACCGCGCTTTGCCCGGTCGCCAGTCCGTCAGGCGGTTTTGCAAGACGGCCAACAGTTCCACGGCCGCCGCTTGAGCGGGGTCAAAAGCAATCAGGCCTTGCTCGGCCTTTTGGCGATAGAGGGTGGTGATCATGGGTAAAGCGCAACCCAAATATCTCCCCTCGCCCCCTTGGGGGAGAGGGGACGGGGGTGAGGGGGCTGGTTCAGCAAACACAATCTTGCAGAATGGGGCCGAGCGGCAGCACCCCCCTCACCCCAACCCCTCTCCCCCAAGGGGGCGAGGGGCTTTGTTTGCGCGCAACTCCTCATTTCATCGTCGGGATAACAAACTCAGCCGCGCCCGCGCCTTCAGGCCAGCGCGCGGTGACGGTTTTGACCTTGGTGAAGAAGCGCACCCCTTCGCTGCCATGCTGATTGGCATCGCCAAAGGCAGAGCGCTTCCAGCCGCCAAAGCTGTGATAGGCCAAGGGCACGGGGATGGGCACATTGATCCCCACCATGCCAACTTCAACGCGGCTGGCGAATTCGCGCGCCGCGCGGCCATTGCGGGTATAGATGGCGGTACCATTGCCATATTGGTGGGCGTTGGGCAGGGCAATCGCGCTTTCAAAATCTTCAGCGCGTGCAATCTGTAGGACGGGTCCGAAAATTTCGGTCTTATAGCTATCCATGTGCGGCTTGACCTGATCGATCAGCGAGCCGCCAAGGTAAAAGCCACTCTCATAACCTTGGAACGAGACTTTCCGCCCATCGACGACCAGCTTTGCACCTTCTTCGACGGATTTGTCGATCCAGCGGATGACATTTTGGCGATGCTCATGGCTGATCAGCGGGCCGTAATCGACCTCTGGGTCAAGGCTGGGGCCAACTTTTAGGGCTTCGACGCGGGGTTTCAGGCGCTCGATCAAAGCGTCGGCTACTTTGTCGGTCACGGGTACCGCGACCGAGATCGCCATGCAGCGCTCTCCCGCGCTGCCATAGCCCGCGCCAATCAAATCATTGGTCACTTGGTCGAGGTCAGCGTCGGGCATGATGATGGCGTGGTTCTTGGCCCCGCCCATGGCCTGAACGCGCTTTCCATAGGTCGCGCCCTTGGCATAGATATATTCTGCGACAGCTGAAGAGCCGACAAAGCTGACCGCCTTGACATCAGGGTGCTCTAGGATCGCATCCACGACCGTTTTGTCGCCATTGACGACTTGGAAAATCCCGTCGGGCAGACCGGCTTCTTGCAGAAGCTCGCCCAAGCGCATGGGCACGGATGGGTCTTTTTCGCTTGGCTTGCAAATGAAGGCATTGCCGCAAGCAATCGCCACGCCAAACATCCACATCGGGATCATGGCGGGGAAGTTGAAGGGCGTGATGCCGGCCACCACGCCTAAGGCCTGACGCATCGAATACATATCAATCCCGGGCCCAGCACCTTCGGTAAATTCGCCCTTCAACAGATGTGGAATCCCGCAGGCGAATTCGATGACTTCAAGGCCACGCTGAATATCGCCCTTGGCATCTGGGACCGTTTTGCCGTGCTCGGATGACAACAGGCGCGCCAATTCCTCCATGTCGCGTTCTAAAAGGGTCTTAAAGGCAAACATCACGCGTGCGCGCTTTTGTGGGTTGGTCGCCGCCCAAGCAGGCTGGGCCTTTTTGGCACCGGCTACGGCCTCAGCCAAAAAATCTGCCGATGCCAGTTCGACTAAGGCCTGCACTTTGCCCGTCGACGGGTCGTAAACATTGTGAAAGCGGCCGGTATTTGCTGATTTTGATTGCCCGTCGATGAAATGATGGATTTCGCGCATAGTCCTGCCCCTTATCGTGCGATAGCCTTAGCCTGTGCTGGGCAAGAGATAAACTGCATCGGTTCAGCGGGAGTCAGAGTGCGCCGGCCGGTGTTGAAAATGGGCTTTAAAAATCGCCATGCTGACGATGGCTTGATTTGTGTCTTGCAGAGTTGACTGGCATCGCATACAGATTAAGTTCCATGTTACCAAAGGTCACTAGATCGCGAGGGGGCTTTCTAGTTTGGTTAGATTTACACGGATCAAATGCGGGGATCAGAGATGACAAATTCAAGAAAGACTCTAACCAATAGTGTTGCCGGCTTGGCCTTAGGTTTGGGCCTCATCGTTGGCGCGCCTGCCATGGCGTTGGTGACGCCCGATACCGTGACCCCTGCTTCGGTCGTCGATACCAGAAATTCCCGGCCCTATTGGGTCGGCCTCGGTATTCGTAACGAGGCCGGGAACAACGGTGGCACATGTACGGGCCTCCTGATTAACCCTCGGACAGTTCTGTTCGCTGCCCATTGCGTCGATAGCTTGGCCCCCGGTGCCTATGATGGCAATTCGCGCGGCAATCGCGCACAAGTTGGTTATACGACCGATGGCACTTTTGGCAACATCAATCTTCGCAACTGGCTGTTTGGCCAAGATTTCATTGTGCCCGCAGGCGATGGCCGTACCATGGTGAATTCAACCATGGTTTGGTACGATCCGCGCTCGCGTAATGGACCAAGCCGTCGGGCGAATGAAGGGGCCTTTTTGCCTGCGGATATTGCGCTTGCGGGCTTTGACACCCCAACTGAAATTTTGGGTCGCGATGCATCCAATGGGATCGGGCTTTTGTTCTCTCAAGTCAGCGGTGCCGTTCCTGTGACGATTGGTGGTTACGGCCAGGCCGGCAACGGCTTCACGGGCACCCGTCTTTTAGGAACTGATAACACCTTCTATCGCCGTCTTGGCTCTAACGTCTTGCAATTCCTGGGCACCGGCCGGGATATCAATGTTGGCGTTTATGGCGCAGCAGTCGCTAACGCATTCACGCCATCTACTCTTGGCGACCAAGACATGTATTGGTTTGATTTTGACGATCCATTGCGTGCCACCAGGCCTTTTTCCGCCAACCTCAACCGCCCCTTCAATCAGAATGGCTTTGACTTTGACGTCTTCCCGGGCGAGGCCGTTCCTGGCGAGGCCAGCACGGCAGCTGGCGATTCTGGCAGTCCGTTGGTGACCTCGGCATTTGGTCGAGAAGTCTCCCTCGGCGTTCTTAGTCAGGGTTCGCGTTTCTTCTTTGATGCAGTCGGTGACCCGAATGACAATCTCATCTTCAGTCCTCCTTTCGCCAATTTTGGCACAATTGCTGGCTACAACCCGCTCTTTTTGTTCTGGGATCAAATCCTAATCAACAATCCTTATAAGTACGTGACCGCTGCAGCAGGCGATGGCGAATGGTCAGATGCAACACGTTGGCGACAGGAACTGGACCCACTCTATTTCACCTTGTCTGGTTCGAGTTTAGTCAATGCCCTGCCGACGGTTGCAGCTGCAGGTGTAACCGAAACAGCGACAAACTTCGGAACGGTCACCCCAAATCCCGCCAACATCAAATTGTGCGCCTTAACCCGTACATGTCCAATAACTGGCGGCACGGCCGATCCGATCAACACGGATAATGCCGGCAGGGTAACTTTGGTCAACGCAGATGGGGAGGGCGAGACCGCTCCGGTCGAACTTGTTCCAAGCCGCTTCAACTCGCAAGGCACAGAGAGCTCTAGTGCCGCACAGGCCGGATCGGTGCAACTGACCGGGACTGAAGTCAGCACCAAGGACCAACCCAGCACGCGTGTGGATTTGGTGCCATCGGAGGCATTATCCACTTTGCCTTGGACGACTGGCCGTCTTGCCTTGAACTCTGGCGCGCTGACCGGCGTTGGATCTACCGGCTTTACGCCCAATAACACCGATGGTGTCGCGGGCGTACAAAACTCCACGCGCTATTTTGAGGTGAACTTGCGCGCTGCTGGCACCACCTCGATGACCGGGGTCACCGCCACGATTGACCGCCTGAATGTTCGCGGGGCGCAATCTGGCCTCAACATCAAAGTGGGCAGCCGCCTCACGACGTTGATCTCATCTTATGTCGATGCTGGGACGCTCAATGTCGACGGTGTTTTCGCACCAAGTCAGTTGAATATATTGGGCGGCGCAGTTTCGGGGTCGGGCTCCATCCTTACTCGGTCGGGTGTCCTAGTTGCGGGAGGTATTTTGACTCCAGGTGCCGTGGGTGGTGTTGGAACCTTGACCGTCACTGGCGGCGCAGGTTTTGGAAGCACCGGCATGTTTGGCATTGATTTCGCCAGCGCCAGTTCTGCCGACCGCCTAAATGTCACCGGCAATCTCGTGCTGGGTGGTGGCTTGGCCGCCAACTTCTTGAATGGCTATGTGCCCGACTTTGGCACCAGCTGGACCGTGGCTTCCGCCACGGGCACGACAAGCGGTGCGTTTGCCTTGATTGCATCGAACCTGCCGGGCGTCCTGCGCGCTGTTCCTCGCGTGGTTGGTAAGGATGTCTTGGTTGATATCACGGCTCTGCCCTATGCAGGCTTTGCAGCCTGCACCACAGCTCAGTGTTCTAGCTTTGCAGGACTTCTCGATAGCAACCGCGCCAGCAATTACAGCGCGTTGGCTTCGGTCTACCGCTATTCAGATCGTTTGAATGAGGCCGAGGCGGCCTATTTCTTGCATTCCTTAACCCCTTGGGACAATGCGCTCGCGGCGCAATCCATGTTGCGGACGTCTGAATCCATGAGCACGATGGTGCTGGGTCGCGTTGCGCAAGTTCGTCAAACGGGTGCGCAAGGGGCCAATTGGGGTGGCGTGCAGATGGCGGCAATCAGCGGTGGAACGGGCGTCATGACCGATGCGGGCGATGTTCTGCCAGCATCGAGCGGTTCCAACACCATGAAACCGGGTTGGAGCGCGTTTGGCGAAGTTCGGGGCTTGCGGGCCAGTGCTGAGGCCCAAAAAGGCTTTATTGGCGCCCGCACGGACACGGTGACCGGGCTTGTTGGGGTCGACTACACCCAAAAGAACTATGTTTTGGGTGCCGCACTTCATCTGGCCAATGGCACGAGCAAGCTGTCCAATCGCGGCGCGAAGACAAAGTCTGATGCGTTTGCCGTATCGGCTTATGGCAGTTTGTCCGGTCCCGTCGTGGCCTTGGATGGCTATGTGTCGCGCGGTGTCGGCAATTTAGACACGACCCGTTTCGCTGGCCCCTTGGTGGCATCGGCCTCAGCCGACAGCACCCTGACCAGCTTCGGGGCGGCCCTCAGTGCCACCAATAAGACGAGCTGGGGCTCTTATGTACCCAGCCTGTCGATGGCTTATGACAAGGCTGAAATCGATGCCTACCGCGAATCTGGGCCAATTGGTCTAACGATTGGGGAACGCACGGTCGAATCCCTCGTCGCGCGATTGGGCGTGACCGCCTATGGTGATTTTGGCTCGACGGGTTCTATCAAGCCGTGGGTTCGGGTTGCGGTCGCACAAGACTTCCAAGCCTCTGACACTGGCGCAACGGGGCTTGGCTTTGCCTCGACCTCCGGGGTGACTTTGGCCAATGTGGCGGGCCTAAACCAGGATGAATCCTGGGCCGAGCTGGGACTTGGCGTTGAGGCGAAGGTGAAGTCGGCCACCCTGGGTTTTAGCTATGAGACCACCATTGACCGCACCGATGTGCGCGTTGAGCAAGTGCGCGCCCGCGTTCGCGTCGCTTTCTAATCCGCGTCCCGTGTCAGATAGCCAAGCCTAGGGCGATAAACCCTTGGCTTGGCGTCAGACAGGCTTGGGCTTGCCAAGCCCCAGCAGTCCATGGCAGCTTGTCCTCACTGACCGCCTGTGTCGTTGGACTGTCTGATGTTTGAACAGCAAACCCATCCCGACAAGCATATCATCGATATCCTGATCGAGGAGCGGGCACCGAGTCTTGCGAAATCTGTCTTTTGGCCGATCATGCGGGCGTCGCTCAACAAATTGCTCGACTATGATCAGGCCGTCACGATGGCCGATTCGATAGCTTCTTTGCCGGGCCTGCCAGCTTTAGAAGAAGTGGCGGCTCGCTTATCGGTTCGCACGCAGACACATGGATTTGACCATATTCCCAGAAGCGGCAGGTGCGTGATTGTGGCCAATCACCCCACAGGCATTGCCGATGGCATTGCTGCTTGGGATGCAATCAAGCCCATTCGACCTGATTTGATCTTTTACGCCAATGCCGATGCCCACCGCGTTTCGGCTGGATTTACCGATGTGTTGGTGCCAGTTGAGTGGGAAGAGCACAAGCGTACGCGTGAGAAAACACGCGAAACCTTACGCTTGACGCAAGGGGCTTTTCAGGCAGAGCGGGCAATTTTTATTTTTCCGGCTGGTCGACTGGCGCGTCATGTAAACGGGGTTTTACAAGATCCAGATTGGATGAGTTCGGCTGTTTCGATCGCCCGTAAGAACCACGCCCCGATTGTTCCGATCCATATGACGGGCCCGTGGAGCTTTTGGTTTCACTTTTTTGATAGCTTTTCCAAGGAATTGCGCGATATCACCTTGTTCAAAGAGCTTTTAAACAAGAAGGGCCAGCTCTTCACCCTGACAGCGGGTCCCGCCATCCCGGCAGAGCAGCTTCTAGGCGATGCAGCCGAAGTCACCCAGCATCTAAAGACCCATGTAGAAACGGTCATGCCGGACCAGCCAGATGCCCCTTTTGTGCCTTTGGCCGCACATCCAACGGATTGAACCTCGCCCCAATCTAGGCCGTCGTCTAGCGGCCTGAGTGGCTTGGCTTTCATTTTGACGCGTTCCGCGCTAGTCTCGGGGCGTTATGAAATTCCTTGATCAAGCAAAAATCTTCATCCGTTCTGGCGACGGCGGGAACGGCTCGTCGTCTTTCCGGCGCGAGAAATATATCGAATATGGCGGTCCCGACGGTGGTGACGGCGGCCGTGGTGGCGACATAGTGGTCGAGGCCGTGGACGGGCTAAATACGCTCATCGACTATCGCTATTTGCAGCACTTTAAAGCGGATCGCGGCCAGAATGGCATGGGTCGGCAGAAGCATGGGGCCTCAGCGGAAGATCTTGTCCTGAAAGTTCCTGTCGGGACGCAGATTTTGGAAGAAGACCATGAGACCTTGATCGCGGATCTGGCCAAGATCGGCGACCGTGTGGTGCTGGCGAAGGGTGGCAATGGCGGCTGGGGTAATTTGCACTTCAAAAGCTCCATCAATCAAGCACCTGACCGCGCTAATCGCGGCCTTGAAGGCGAAGAGAAATTTATCTGGCTGCGGTTGAAGCTGATTGCTGATGCGGGCTTGGTAGGCCTGCCGAATGCGGGCAAGTCCACCTTCTTGGCGGCGGTATCGTCGGCCAATCCCAAGGTTGCCGCTTATCCGTTTACCACCCTGCACCCAAATTTAGGGGTGGTGATCCTTGGCCCTGATACGCGCTTTGTCTTGGCCGATATTCCAGGCTTGATCGAAGGGGCGGCTGAAGGCGCAGGCCTTGGTACCCGCTTCTTGGGCCACGTGGAACGATGCGCCGCTTTGCTTCATCTGATTGACGGCACCGAAGAAGACGTTGCTCAAGCCTATCGCACGGTGCGCGATGAGCTTGAAGCCTATGGCGAAGACTTGGCCCACAAACCAGAGATTGTCGCCCTCAATAAGATTGATGCGTTGAGCCCGGAAGAAGTCGCAGAAAAGCGAGCCGCATTATCTAAAGAGGCCGGACGAACGGTACTGGCGATTTCTGGGGTATCCCACTCTGGCGTGCGCGGGGCATTAGGCTTGCTCTGGCGCGAAGTTGGTAAATCGCGCGGTATCTTGTCGCCTGATCTGGACGATGTCGATCTGTTTGGCGACCCATTGGCGGAGGCCAATGACGACGGCTGGGTGCCATGACGCATCAGGCGTTGCGTCAAGCCAAACGCGTTGTTCTGAAGTTTGGATCGTCCCTCATCATTGATCCAGCAAGCGGGGAAGCCCGCAGCGCTTGGCTTTCCACTGTAGCGCAAGACGTGGCCCACGCCCGAAGCCAAGGCCAGCAAATTGTGATTGTCTCCTCAGGCGCGGTCGCGCTAGGGCGCGGGGCGCTGGGCTTGCCAGCGGGCAAATTAAAGCTGGAAGAAAAGCAAGCTGCGGCTGCGGCCGGCCAAGTCCGCCTCATGGCGGCCTGGGGTGAGGCGTTCGCGAAACAGGGCATTGCAGTGGCCCAAGCGCTCGTGACGCCGGATGATACCGAACGGCGGCGGCGCTGGCTAAATGCACGTGCAACCCTCGATACCTTGCTGGCTTGTGGTGCTGTGCCAATCGTCAACGAGAATGATACCGTCGCCACCGACGAACTGCGCTATGGTGATAATGATCGGCTAGCCGCACGGGTCGGGCAAATGGTGGGGGCCGACGCCCTAATCCTATTTTCCGATGTCGATGGCCTCTATGAGTCCGATCCCCGGCAAAATCCCTCCGCGCCCCATATTGGTGAAGTACGTGAGATTACCGAAGCAATTGAGGCGATGGCTGGGGGCGTCAATCAGAAGGCGGGTGTTGGCTCTGGCGGCATGCGAACCAAGATAGAGGCGGCGCGAATTGCGACGGCTGCTGGCTGCAGTGTTGCCATCAAGGACGGCTTTTTGGATCATCCTTTCCTACGTTTGTTAGAGGGCGGCCGTTCGACTTGGTTCATCGCTGCAGCCGACCGCGAAAGCGCGCGACGGGCTTGGTTGGGTCATAGCCTTAATCCAGCAGGCAGTTTCTTTGTGGATGCCGGGGCCGCTAAGGCCCTAAAGGGTGGGGCCAGCCTGTTGTCCATCGGGGTGACCTCCGTCGAAGGGCAGTTTGAGCGCGGTGACACAATTGCCATCAGGAATGGTGCGGGTCGAATCATTGCCCACGGCATCTCTGCCTATTCCGCATCTGACGCCCTACAGATCCTTGGCCGCCACAGCGACGAGATTGAAGAGATATTGGGCTATGCGGGACGGCCAGCATTAGTCCATCGCGACGATCTGGTGTTGGCCTAGCCGCGCAAATCAGGCCGCCCAGCGCTTTTCGTTCAGTTCGCGATCAATGGCTTGGGCAAAGTCCTGCTTGGTCAAAACTAATTTGCCTTGATCGCAAACCTGCTTCCCAAGCTTGCGTGCGACATAGCGGTGCAATTGCCCGTCCGCGCGAATACCCGTCAACCGTTTGAGATAATTCACTTGGGCAGATGTTGGCCGACTAACCGTGGGCGGCTGGAAATCCTGACGGTGCGAGGCACCTGTGGGCTTCGTGAGGGGGCGTTCTGCCTCCAAGGCTGGCAAAAGAGATAATTGCATCGCCATTCCTTTCTGGTCGTGCTGTGTTTGACAAGAACAAGATAGGAACAAAATTCTGAGTCTGCAAGGGGAATCGCGTCGCATCGGCCAAATATACGTCCGAAAATGACGTTCGATTAACAAGTTTCAGTAACTTGGACTATTGGGACCTTGTTTCACGGCCCCAAATGCGCCTTAACCTAGCTCACACGAAGTATTGGCGTGTATTTGGGAGCGCGCATGAACGAGCATATGATTCTTGGCCATGACGGAGTTAAGACTTTCGTCGCTGATTTTGACCCAGTTGGGGCCTATACTGGCCCGCCGGTCTTATGTTTGCATGGCCTCACGCGGAACCATAAAGACTTTTTAGGTGTGATCGAACCGATTCGCCGGATGGGCCGCAGAGTCTTGGCTTTGGACGTGCGGGGACGTGGTCGCTCGGATTGGGACCCTAATCCCAGCAATTATAATCCACTGGTCTATGCCCAAGACGTTCTGACCATTTTGAACCGCTTGGGTCTAAAGCGGGCAGTGTTCCTCGGCACCAGTATGGGCGGCATCATCACCATGTTGGTCGCCGCGTTTGCCCAGTCGTCCGTAGCTGGCGCAATCTTGAATGACATCGGCCCCGAGGTTGACCCTGCCGGGCTCAAGCGGATCCAAGCCTATGTCGGTAAAATCGGGCGGGCATCGAATTGGGAAGAGGCAGCGGCCATGATCGCCGTTATTGGCGAGTCCGCCTTCCCGGGCAAAGATGCTGCTTTTTGGGAGGATTTTGCCCGAAAAACCTGCATTGAAACCCCGGATGGCATTATATTTGATTATGATCCTGCCATTTCCCAAGTGGCCAATTCTGGCGGGACAGAGGCCATCCCAACCTTATGGGATCAGTATGCTGCCTTGGCCCCTATCCCGACGGCGGTGATTCGCGGCGCTTTGTCGGACCTGTTGTCTGCCGACATTGTGGATCGGATGAAGCTCGCCAAGCCTGATCTGATTACAGCTGAGGTCCCCAATGTTGGTCATGCACCAACATTAGAGGAACCAGAGGCATGGACGGCGATTGAAGCCGTCATTCGCCAGACAAAATAGGCTCAAACCAGGTATTCATCATCGTCGTTGAATACTGATCAACGTCAATCTTTGTAAACATATATGTAACCACTTACCAGATAAAACGACCCCCAGAATCTATGGCGCTGAATTCTATCGAGGCAGGCTTGATGGATGAAGATTTCAGCACAGGACCGGGGAGAGTTGTCATGTTGTCTGGGCTGAATAAAGTCGCGATATCCAAAAAACTACCAATGGTAATTGCGGGCCTTGCCGCTTTAGCAGCGGCAGTGACGGGTGGTGCCGCCTATCTAAACTCTCAAAGCAACATCAGTTCCGAGACCCAACACCTACTCACCGAAACAGCAAATTCGCGGGCGGAGGCAGCCAAGGCCTTCTTCGACATGTCAGGCGCACAAGCTAGGGAAATGGCGTCCAGCGCGATCATTTCTTCAGCTTTGGATCGCTTCTCTGCTGCTTATGCGGAACTGGGCCCAGACGCTGAAGCTCAACTTCAAGCCATCTACATTGACCAAAACCCCAATGCGAACGGGCAAAAGGAAAAGTGGGACGCGGCAAACAACGGCACGGCTTATGACGCCGTTCACGCTGAATTGCACCCTTGGTTGCGCAATATCCTGCGCACCAATGACTATTATGATATCTTCTTGTTCGATGCGAATGGTCAGAACGTCTATACGGTCTTTAAAGAGCGCGACTTCGCGACCCAATTAGTCAACGGCAAGTGGAAAGATTCCGGTCTTGGCGTTCTTGTTCGCGATGTGATTGCCGCTGGCGCGAATGCGGAACCAAAACTGGCAGACTTTAAGCCATATGCGCCTTCCGCCGATGTGCCTGCTGGTTTCATCGCTGTGCCAATCAAAGGCGGCAATGGCGAGCTTAAGGGTGTCTTTGCGATCCAATTGTCGATCAACAAACTGGACGCCGCCATGCGGCCTCAGCCAACCAATGGCAAGACGGGCGAGAACACCCTCATTGGCGAAGATTTCTTGGTGCGCAACAACTCGCCCCATTCTAAAGAGCCAACGATCCTGAAGTCCAAGGTGGAAAATGACCTCGTCAAGCAGGGCTTCGAAGGCAAATCCATCACCACCACCACGAACGATGCGGATGGCAACTCTGTCGTGTCAGCCTTTGTGCCGTTCACCACGCTGGGTGCCAAGTTTGTTGTCGCGGCGGATCAAACAGTGGCTGAGGCTCAAGAGCCCCTCCGCGCGTTGGCAATCAACATCTTGTTGGCAACTCTCCTTTCAATGGGGGCAGCAGCTGCTGCAGGCTTCTTCTTCGCCCGCAGCTTGTCCAAGCCGATCTCGGACCTGACGGACAGCATGCGCACTTTGGCTGGCGGCGTCACCGACATGATGGTCCCAGGGCGGGATCGGGGCGACGAATTGGGTGAAATGGCTGAAGCTGTTGAAGTCTTCCGCGAAAATGCCATTGAGCGTATTGCCCTCGAAAAGGCTGCAAGCGAAGAGACCAAGATCCAAATGCGCCGCGCAGAAGCAATCGCTTCGGCTACAAAAGCTTATGAGCAAGTAGCTGGTGACATGCTGCGGACTGTGGCTGCTGCATCGGCAGAGTTGGAAGCAACCGCTCAAGCCATGACGGCCGCTGCCGACCGCACCAATATGATGGCCTCCAGCGTGGCAGCTGCTGCCGAAGAAAGTACCGTCAGTGCCTCAACCGCAGCTGGTTCGGCTGAAAGCCTTACCTCCTCGATCTCGACCATTCAGTCGAACGTGTCTGAATCGAGCTCGGTCGCCATCGAGGCCGTTCGCTTGAGCGGTGAAGCCCAAAGTGCTGTTAGCGAACTGGCCAATTCGGCCCGCCGCATCGGCGAAGTGGTTGAACTGATCAAAGGCATTGCCGACCAAACCAACCTCTTGGCCTTGAACGCCACCATCGAAGCGGCGCGTGCCGGTGAAGCGGGTCGCGGGTTTGCCATCGTGGCGCAGGAAGTTAAAAACCTCGCCAGCCAAACCGGCAATGCGACGGAGGATATCGCTGCGCAAATCGGCTCGATCCAAGGTGCAGTCGATGGCGCAGTCGGTGCGATGTCCCGCATCGAAGCTGTTATCACCCGCATCAACCAAAATGCTGGCATGATTGGTCAGTCGGTCGATATGCAGGCAACGGTCACCCAAGACATCGCTAGCGCGATCACGCAAGTGGCTGCCGCATCTCAATCGGTGGCCTCAGATGTGTCGCGTGTGACTGAAACCGCCGGGGAAACCGGTGCCGCTGCTAGCCAAGTGTTGGCCGCCAGCCGCGAACTCTCAGTCCAAGCCGCAAAGCTGGATCAAGAGACCCAAGAATTCTTGGAGCGCGTCCGCGCCGCCTAATCCGTCAAACACTGCAGAGAAAAGGCCCGCTGAGTGATCAGCGGGCCTTTTTGTTTTACGCCACCGCCAGCTGAAGGGCTGGGGTAAGGATCTTCTGAAAGGCCATCAGTGGGATTTGGCCCTGTTGAGCCAAACTGAAGCGTTGAATGGAGCCCTTTTGAACAAAGCCCAGCTTCTCCAGCAAATGCAGGCTCGCCGGATTGTCGTGATGGGCTTCGGCCTCAATGGTTGTAAAGCTGGTCTGGCGACCTGCCCAGTCGAGCACGGTCTCCAAGGCCTCGCTACCAAGGCCTTGCCCCCAGAATTCAGGCAGGAAAGCATAGCCCAATTGCGCACAGCCGGGGCGAAGCTGGCGCAGGCCAATCTGGCCAACAACATCGCCTTCGCTGTTCTCAACGGCCCAGACAAATTCTAGACCCCGGGTCTCTGCGGCCCGGATCATCAAGATCATGGCGCTGGCATGTAGGGGCGTGAATGGCTTTGGGATGGTGCATAGACCGCGTGCCACTTCCGGCCGGTTCAATAGGTCAGCCAGTGCCAAGCTATCCTCATGCTCCAAAGGGCGAAGCAATAGGCGCGGGGTCAGTAAAGCGGGTGTCATGGCCTCGGTCTCCTTTCTGCTTCTGCGATATCGCGACGCATGACTTGCGTAGGTGAAGTTTTGCCTGTTGCTAGGACGCTCATCTCGCGAATCGCATCGACCTTGTAGAAGCCAAGTTTTTCAAGCACGTGACCAGATTGTGTGTTTGCCGTGGCAAAGCCAGCCACCAAATAGACAGGATTGAGGTCCTCGATAGCCGCTGCGATTAGGGTTTTCCCCGCTTCAGTTGCAAATCCTTGACCCCAGTATGGAACGCCCAGCCAGTAGCCGAGTTCCCAAGCAGAGCTGCCATCGAGCGTCATACGATCCATCCAATGTAGACCCATCGCGCCCATAAAGCCGTCTATCTTATGCTCGATCGCAAAGACGTAGTTTTCTTGACCAGCCCAGAGTTCTGGCTGTTTCTTCAACCACTCTTCGCCATCTTCTTGGCGATAGGGGTGGGGCATGCGGGACAGATTGCCGGATACGCGCAGATCATTGGCCAAGCAGACGATGCGGGCCAAATCCGTCATTTGCATGGGGCGCAGGGTAAGGCGGCTCGTGTCAATCTGGGTACGCATGGCAAAGTCTCCATCAGGAAACCCGCGCGGGGTGGGGGGAGCCTAGCCCGAACCAAAGACTGGTTCTAAGGACCCATTTGCATCAGGGCATAACGCAAACGGGGGGCCGGTGATCCGGCCCCCCGCGCGGGAAATGGTCTGTTTGACCGGATCACCCCTTTCAGGGGGACGATCCGGAGTGGTTCAGGACCGCCTTATTCTGCTGCTTCCGCAATTGGCATGACGGAGACAAAACATTTGTCGTCACGCTTGCGTGTAAACACGACCTGGCCATTGGCGGTCGCAAAGAGGGTATGGTCGCGGCCGAGGCCGACGTTTTCACCAGCAAAGAACTTGGTGCCGCGTTGACGCACGAGGATGTTGCCCGAAACAACCATCTCGTTGCCGAACTTCTTGACGCCAAGACGCTTGGAGTGCGAGTCGCGACCGTTGCGTGACGAGCCGCCGGCTTTTTTATGTGCCATGTGTCAGTCTCCTGTGCGCTTGGTTACGCGTTGACGGCAGTGATGTGAACGACACTGCCCCATTGGCGGTGGCCGTTACGGCGACGATAGGTGGAGCGACGGGTCTTTTTCATCACCATCACTTTGTCGCCCTTGCGGGTTTCCAGCAAAGTTGCAGCAACCGTTGCGCCAGCCACAAGTGGGGCACCAACGGTCACGCCAGCTTCACCGCCAACCATCAGCACGTCGCTGAAAGTTACGGCGCTGCCTGCTTCGCCTTCTAATTTTTCAATCACAAGCTTGTCGCCTGCAGCGACTTTATATTGCTTGCCGCCAGTTTTGATCACCGCGAACATCGCGCTGTTCCTTGATAAGGGGCGAACGAACCAGACCGGGGATCGGGATGGGGTTCGCGGAATAAACGAAAGCGCCCGCCATGACGGCGAGCGTTAGGGAGGGTGTCCTTAAAGTCGCATGCGCCCGAAGTCAATTGAGAATGCTGATGTTCGCGTCGCTTTATGGCACCTTGCAGCCAAGAAATTCCAGCAATCCTAGTTAAAGGCTTTAGGCACTCGGGCAGCCGAAAAGCCAAGCAAGCGCGCTTGCCCATTCTCGATGCCGATTTCAATCGGTGCGGATAATGCCGGAATGGCCATCCCATTGGGCTTAAGCGCGCCTTGTCCGCGAATTTCGCCCTGCCATTGGCCCTCTGGCGTGACTTTCAATCGGCCGGTACCGTCATCGAAAGACAAAGGACCCCAGTCAATTTGGGCTGCCATGATCGTAAACTCGCCCTGCGCCTTTGCCCACGCCTTGGTTGATCTCAACAGAGTCTGGCCTTGGCTGATTGGGCCCGTCAGGCGCAGATGGTCGATTTTGTTGCCTAGAATGGCCGCAGGGCCTTCAGGCAGGGCGCTGAGCTCTAGGGCTGATAAGTCGAACGCGAAGGCAAGCCGGCTGGCGTCTTTGGGGTCAGCGATCACGTGAAGGGCACCAGCCCCAGTTCGCCATGGCCGCGGCCCCAGCTGTGATGGACCAGTGGTTCCCGCCTGCAAGCCCTGAAACGTCAAGGAGAGCCGTGCCAATTGGCCTTCCTTTAGGCGCAGACTGGCCTTTAGGTCTGTCGCTTGCAGCGGGCGCAAGGGCCCGCCGGGCAGCTTTAATTGCGGCTCTAGCGCCCCTTCCAGGGCCCACAGGTTCAGATTGAATGGCGAAGCGGCTGCAACAAAGCGGGAAGCTTCAAAGACAAAACCCGTTCCGGTCTGGACCCGGAGACCTGTGATGCGCGCTTCAAATCGGTAAGGGAAGCCCACGACCGTGACGTTTTCCTGAGGCAAAGCAGGTAAAGCTTGTGCGACATGCATTTGGATCCTTTGCGCCGTCTGCGTCCAGTAGACATAATATCCAGCTAGAACGAGGCCACCTATTGTAAGGGGAATGATAAGACCGACGAGCGACCTAGGGCGCGTTTCAGACATTAGTCGCCACCGCCGCCACCGCCGCCATCGCCACCGCCGCCGCCATCACTATCGCCACTGTTGCTCGACCCCCAATCAGAGTCACCATCACTCTTGGATGAGGATTTAGAGCTAGATGTGCTGTCATTTGAACTGGAAGTATAGATGAAATCTCCACCCGATGAATCATCGCTTCGCCGCTGACGTAGCGCAGCTTGTCTTGCCTCATGCTCTTCCAGCAAAGCCTGACTTGCCGCTTCAATCCGGCTTTCGAGCAACTCCATGAAAGGGCCGCGCTTTAAGCCGGGAGGGATGACAGGCAGAAACTCGAACACCACCTTACCCGGGTAACGCCAAATACCTTTGGCGGGCCAAGATATGCCCGTATTGAGGGCGAGCGGCACGCAAGGCACACCGAGCAACATATAGATGGCGGCGACGCCTGGCTTATAATCGGGCGTGGCACCGATCATTTGGCGCGTGCCTTCCGGGAAGATAATGATGGGACGGCCTTGGTCCATTCGTTCCTTGGCTTGCGCCACCAAAGTCTTCAGCGCACTCATGTGCCCAGAGCGGTCAATGGCGATTAGACCCGCCTTGCGACAATACCAGCCAAAAATCGGCAGGTTTAGAAGTTCCTGCTTCAACACGTAAACAGGCAAATTGGTGAACAGCGTTGGCAAAATGGTGTCCAAAACGCTTTGGTGCTTGGACGCGATCATGATCGGGCCTTCAGGCAGATGTTCCAGCCCGCGTACTTCATAGGTTATGCCACCAATCCACTTCGTGCCAAACCGCATGGCTTTTGCCCACGCCTCCATGACGCGCGCGCCCCCCAATGGCGATAGGAACACATAGGGCACACCTAACGTGCCCACGATCAGCACGCAGCCCCACATCCACACCATCAATAAGAGCGACCGGATCAAGGTCATGGAGTCTTTCCTTTGTGAAACAGACTGACCTGTTTCAGCGCAATTTCGATATCACCGTCCAAAACCCCGCGCCCGATGGAGACAAGATATTTGCCATATTCCAGCGCTAAAGCCCGGGTAGAGCGGTCATTCTTCCACCAATCGCCATCAAATTCACGCGTGGCCTGCACAGGGTAGGGGATCAGGGCCACATCGGGAATAGCGCGGCGCATCTCAAAGAGGCTGCGCGGCATATGATAAGCGTCTGTGATGACAACCAAACTCTTGATCTGATGGACTTGCACCCAGATGGCAGCTTCTTCGGCATTGCCAATTGTGTCGGTCGCCCGGCGGCCCATATCAATGCAGCAGGCGTAAGTCTCTTCCGCCCCGCCCGCCACCGCACGCACCTCCTTTGCGGTGGTCACGCGATTGACGCCAGAGATCAATAAACGCGGCACGGCCTTGCTCTCGACAAGCTTGACGCCGGCAATTAGTCGTTGGTCTGACCCGCCGGTTAAAGCCGCCGCCCCGTCTGCGCGGATCGCGCCGCTCGGGGTTTTAAGGGCGGTCACTTGGTCGCCAAACCGAATGAAGCCGATCAGAAGACTTAGGCCGCCGAGCAGGCTCAAGACAAAGATCAGGCGGGAGATAAAGGTTGACGAACGCACAACCGTGCCCGATGGGCGATGCAGCCCCCGTTCACGGGTCTTTCGTCGCGGCCAGGCCATCTCACACCAAATCCCTCAAAGTTTCCCGCGCAGCGCGATCGGCGGCAACGGCACTGGCACAAGCTGTCACAAGCGGTGCGACCAGCAAGATCCATAAGTCCGTCCAATTCAACAAGGGCGCACCGCTCGTAAAGTCAGACGCCCCAAAAGCAAATACGGTCGATCCGATCAAAGCGATCACACCAGCCGCATTGGCACCCAATAGGCCTGCCACAAAACCCAGCCGCAAAAAGCGGATTTGAACTTCGCGAGCCACAAAAGAGTCCTTTGCTCCAACGAGATGGAGGATGCTGACAGCCTCCCGCCGCGTTTCGAGTGCTGCGCGCGCAGCAAACCCTATCGTCGTGATCGCTGCTACGATCAACGCGACTAACGCCAAGATGGCTACAATGCGTACAACAGTTGAGGTGCGCAGCACCTCGCCCGTGAAGCGGCTGTGATCATCTACGACCACGATAAAGCCTGCGGCCCTTAGGGCTTTTTCGATGTCGGTTTTCACATTGGTTTGCCCAGCTGTCACGCCCACTTCGATCAAGCGCGGCACGGGCAGCGCATCCAATGTTGCGCCCATATCAGTGCCATAATTACGCAATAACTCCTTCGCGCGGTCGCGGCTCATCGCTTCGCTACGTGTCACGCCTTCCACGCGTCGGACAATTTGGGCCGCCCGGATCAAATCTTCATCTGTACGGGGGCTTTGGACCACCACGCTCAACGCGCTTTTGAGATCGCTGGTCCACGTGTTAGCAACCCGCAGCCCAGCCGAAGCGCCAAGCCCAGCTAAGCAACCCAAAGCACACATAATCGCTACAACGATGGTCAATGGTCGCACTTGTCTCGAATCGGCTGGCAAAAGCGCGCGATCCGAATCACGGGTGATTTGTCTCCACAGCGATTGCAGTGCTTTTATCATCGCTTTGCCTTTTGTGCCGGGCCTAAACTGGAGGCTTGGGTCAATTCGCCAGCCTCCAATCTCAGAACAGGGGCCCCTGAACGACGCACCAAGTCAAGATCGTGCGTTGCAATCACAACTGTTGCACCCAGCTTATGAAGTTCAATGAACAACCGAATGATCCGGGCGCCCATCTCTGGGTCAACGTTGCCGGTAGGCTCGTCAGCGATCAGCAGCGACGGTTTGCCAACCACGGCCCGGGCGATCGCAACGCGCTGCTGTTCTCCACCGGATAAGGTTTCTGGTAGGGCGTCAATTCGACCGCCAAGCCCGACCCAGCGCAGCAAATCATCCACATCTTCTGCATAATCGGCCTTTGGTACATCGCGCACGCGAAACGGCATGGCGACATTATCAAATACGGATAAATGGGGCAGCAACCGGAAGTCCTGAAACACCACACCAATCTTGCGCCGCAGCATGGGCAAATCGTCGCGACTGGCGCTGCCGACATCAACACCGAAGAGATTTGCCCGGCCTTGGCTTGGCCGCAGCGCCAGATACATGAGTTTTAGAAGCGTCGATTTGCCCGCACCCGATGGACCCGTCAAAAAGTAGAAACCACCGCTCTCCAGCTCAAACGACACATTGCGCAAGGCTTGGGTGCCGGAGCCATAGGTGACGCCAACTTTGTCAAAGCGGACGATGGGTCCGCCCTCTCGATAGGCAGGGGTGCGAGTTTTTTCATTCATGAGTAGACTCTGACAGCGAATAAGCGCTTTTTTATGGTTGCGCTAGCCGGGTGATTCGTCTCTTTCATGCTACTCACATGCCCTCAATGTTCTGCGAAATACAATGTCGCTGACGCTGCGGTCCCGCCGTCGGGCCGCACTGTCCGCTGTGCGGCATGTGGAAACTCGTGGCGGGCTATGCCTGCGGGTGCCATTAGCTACACTGCCAGCACACAAACGGCGCCCAGTGCTTCCGAAACGAAAAAGGCAGGTCTGCTGGCGAAATTGGGTCTTGGCAATAAGAAAGCCAAGCGTAGCAAGCTAGAACCCCATGAAGTAGCGCGGAAAAAAGCGCTTGACCAAATCAAGACCACCAATCGCTTGGCGGCGGGGATTCCTTGGGCGATTAGTCTCAGCTTGTTAATCGGCGCACTGGTTGCAGCAGCGACTTATCGCACAGACATTGTGCGCGTGTGGCCGAAATCAGCCAGTGCGTTCGCCGCTGTGGGCCTGCCTGCCAATCTTTATGGCGTCGATATTCGCGACATCACCATCACATCTTCAGCCGATGCCAAGGGCCCCAAGGTCGAAGTTAAAGGTATGTTGCAATCGGTATCTCGTACCTCGGAATTCATTCCCTATCTGAAAGTCTCATTGGTTGACGGAAAGGGTCTTGAGCGCCTGTCCTGGATGGTGGATCCCGGGATCGAAAGTTTGGGCCCGGGCAAGGCGCATCCCTTTGCGAGCGCTCGCGCCAATCCAGTGCGCGGTAGCTTGAAGGCTGTGATCACCTTTGCCGACCCGCCACGTAAAGGCCCACGCCCAAAGCCAGAGCCTCCGACAGGCAAGTCTGGCTTGATGGGGGCAGAGCCTGCCGCACCTGCAAAACCAGCGGATGTTCCCATGGTCGATCATGGCGAAGGCCATGACGCCCCCGTGACTGCGCGTTAAGCAAAAGGAGGGCGGGCGTGACAGCACATTTGGATATTTTGGTTTCGGCGCAAGCAATCGACAGCCGGATTCAAGAGCTCACCGGCCAGATAGCCGCCAGGCTGGAAGAAGATGCCGTTGTAATTGGCTTGTTGCAGGGCGCATTCATCTTCATGGCTGATGTGGTACGTGGCCTTGCCCGCCACGGGAAAACCCCGCGCACGGACTTCCTTTGGCTATCGAGCTATGGCGATGCGCATGAAAGCGGTGGCCGCATCAATGTGTTGGCGGATTTGCAAAAGCCCATTGGTGGACGGCAGGTTCTGATCGTCGATGATGTCTATGATACCGGTCGGACGATCCTGTTTGCCAAATCCTATTTGGCTTCAAAGGGCGCAAGCGAGGTTTTGACCTGTTTGTTGGCACGAAAGCCCTTAGCAGCAGAATTACCCGCTCCAGATTATCTGGGTTTTGATCTGCCGGACCGCTTCTTGGTTGGCTATGGTCTCGATGACGCAGGCCGGGGCAGAGGACTGCCGGATATTTGCGCGGTCAGGACTTAGAATCAGCTGGGGGCTCTGTCGGTTCAATCTTGAGACGTGCTAAGATTTGCGGCCAACGGACGGCCACCCAAACCAACGACCATGCATTGCCGAGAAAGAGGATGGGCACAGCCCAGAGCAGGCGGGCTTTTAGATCCTTTTCCACCACCCAGACCGCAAATCCATAAAGCAAAAAGCCTAAGTAGAGATCAATGAGTGAGATCTGCCCCCAAGGCATCGCTGTGATGGCCGCAAACTCCGCCCCAAAATCACCCCGCACACTCGCCCAGCCAATCAAAGCGGTGAAGACAATGGCGAGGATCAGGCAAAGTAGTCGGATGGGATGGGTCATGCTGGGTGATCTAGCACGATTGCGCGCAAGTTCGAGGTTTCTTTGCGTTGCGTTTTTTCTGTCGCCCGCTAATGGAGCGACTAACAGCTAATATCTTACAGCCCGCACGCAGGAACTAACATGGTCACGCTCAACAAGATTTACACGCGCACAGGCGATGATGGCACCACAAGTCTTGCCACGGGTGAGACTGTGCCAAAGTTTGACGCCCGCGTGGAGGCTTATGGCGCGGTCGATGAAGCCAATGCCGCCATTGGTGTCGCGCGCCTCCACAGTGCAGCAGATGCGGAACTCGACGCGATCTTGGGCCGCATCCAGAACGATCTGTTTGATCTGGGCGCTGATTTGGCGACGCCTGAGCGTGGTAAGCCTTTAGCTTGGGAAGCTCTGCGCATTCTGCCCAATCAGGTGACCCGGTTGGAAACCGAAATCGACGCGATGAATGCGTCCATCCCCGCTCTTAATTCCTTCATCCTGCCTGGTGGCACGGCCCTGTCCGCCTATTTGCACGTGGCGCGCACGATTACGCGGCGGGCAGAGCGACAAGTGGCCGCTTTGATGCAGATCGAGGGCGAAGTGGTGTCCCACGCCGTGTTGCACTATCTCAACCGTCTTTCAGACTTGTTATTTGTGGCGGGCCGCAGGGCCAATGCCAATGGCGCTGAAGATGTAAAATGGGTCCCAGGGCTAACGCGCTAAGCCGACGGCTTTACAAAAGCGCTATTGGGCACCGTCTTCGACGATTTTAAACTCAATCCGGCGGTTCTTGGCGTCAGCGTCAGCACTGCCAGCCGCATCCTTGGGCTGCGTTTCGCCATAGCCAGACACGCCCAACAAGCTGGCTGGAACTGACTGAGACACCAGATAATCGGCCACAGATTGCGCACGCCGCTCTGACAAGGCTTGGTTGGCCGTGGCGTCGCCGCGCGCATCGGTATGTCCGCCCAGTTCCACCCGATACGTCTCACAGCGCTTGGCCACCGCTGCCAACGCATTGAGCAGGGGCTTTGAGTCGTCGGCTATAACGGCGCTACCCGACCCAAAATTGATCACCCGTCCATCGAGCAGCGTATCGTACGCGGTTTGGCAGGCCTTTGCGTCCGGCGTGGCACCCATGGTAGAGGCCGCGTCCGGAGCATCGGCCATGGCTTGCCCATCCAACGTAATGGCGTTTTCAAACGCGAGCACAACACCAACATGGCTGGGATCACTCAAAACGGCCTGCTTAACGAGGTCAAAAGCGCGCGCCCGGCTTTGGGCTTCTTCGGTATCACCCGATAGAGTCAACACCCCTGACTTAAAGGTCACTTCTGCAAAGGACAGCTTTTCCTTGTCCAAAGCTAGCCGTGCAACCTCGCGCCAATCGATTTTTTTCGGGGCCTCAACAAGGGTTGGTTTATCTGCAGTCAAAGGCTTGAGCGGGCCAACAAGCGAGAGGCCGGTTGCCGCCAAACCTGCAAGGATCGCAATGGCCACACCCGTTCCCGAAGCAAGGGCTTTCCGGCGACGCTGCGACTTTCCGCTCATGACGCTAACTTTCTTTGAGAAGCACGCCCAAGGCTGCTTAGAAACACGATCTACACCGATTGTCTAACCTTGCTCTTCCCCAGTGTCACCTTGGTTCCTGTATCAAAACACTGTGTGATCGGGCAGATGTCAGGGCGATATCAGGCAGATTGATTGCCGCCTGCGCCATGTCGCGATAAACACCGCCTCCATCTTTTCTCCGACCGGGCTTAGACATGACCGAAACGAAATCAAATGCCCAAAGCCGTCCGCTAGCTCGTTCGCCGCGTGGCTTTATTGATCGCCGGGCGGACGCCCTGTTGGCAGAGCGCAGTGTCGTGGACAAAGTCCTGCGGGTCTATGAATCCTGGGGCTATGAGCGGCTGGAGACCCCCAGCTTTGAATATGCCGACGCGCTGGGCAAATTCTTGCCCGACCAAGATCGCCCGAATGAAGGCGTGTTTGCGCTGGAAGATGATGACGGCCAATGGATGAGCCTGCGTTATGATCTAACCGCGCCTTTGGCACGCTTTGCCGCGCAAAACTGGGATGGCCTGCCCAAGCCTTTCCGCCGTTGCGCCGCAGGGCCTGTTTGGCGCAATGAGAAGCCGGGCCCCGGTCGCTATCGTGAGTTCTGGCAATGTGACGCAGACTGCGTCGGCTCGGCCCGCCCGGAAGCCGATGCAGAGGCGATTGCCATGGGTGCAGCGGCGGTCGAAGCCGCTGGCGTGCCGCGTGGGCTTTATGTGGTCAATGTCTCAAACCGTAAACTGCTGGATGGGCTCTTGGCTAAAATTGGCGTGGATGGGGCAGATACGGCCACGCGTTTGGGTGTCCTGCGCGCTGTCGACAAACTCGACCGCTTAGGCGCTGAAGGGGTTGAGCTCTTGTTAGGCGCTGGGCGCAAGGATGAGTCTGGTGACTTCACCAAGGGCGCGGGGCTCGGTTCCAATGCGATTGCCCAAGTCATGGCCTTTACCTCCACCCGCAAAGCCACACGCCTGGAAACCTTAAACGCCTTGGACGCGGTGGTAGGCGATACCGTGCTCGGCGCTGAAGGTGTAGCAGAGCTTGCGGCCATTGATGCCACCTTGCGCGCTTTAGATATTCTCGAAGACCGCGCCTTCTTTGATCCAGCCATTGTGCGCGGTCTGGAATATTACACGGGGCCCGTGTTTGAAGCCGAGCTTTTGGCTGAGACCTTGGATGAAAAGGGCAATAAAGTCCGCTTTGGCTCCATCGGATCTGGCGGGCGCTATGATGATCTTGTTATGCGCTTTCGCGGCGAACGTGCGCCCGCAACAGGCTTTTCGCTGGGTGTCTCACGTCTGGTCGCAGCTTTGTCCGCCTCGGGCCGCCAACCAGAGGCCGCACAAGGCCCGGTGGTTATCCTCGCCCTCGATGGTGATGCGATGGCGGGCTATATGCAGATGGCCAGTGAATTGCGCCAAGCCGGCATTGCGGCTGAAGTCTATCTCGGCAGCTCTGGCATGAAGGCGCAGATGAAATATGCTGACCGCCGGAAAGCCCCGGTCGTCGTGATGGAAGGCAGCCAAGAGCGCGAAGCGGGCAAGGTAACCCTGAAAGACCTCAATCTCGGTGCGCAACTGGCCCAAGCGATTGAGTCGAATGAAGCGTGGCGGCGCGAGCGGCCAGCTCAAGTCGAAGTGCCGCGTGCGCAATTGGTGCAAGCCGTGCGGGATATGCTGCAGCCATGAACCGAGAGACTGGTCCTAAAATGCAGGCCGCTTGGGCTGCTTTGAAGGCCCGGGGTGGGCAAGAGGTGGCTTTGCCCACGCTGTTGCCTGCCGCTCTGGTGCTGGAATTGGCGGGCGAAGATGTGCGCCCACGCCTCTTTTTTGCGTCTGGCCCAGACGGGTCTGAATTGTGCTTGCGGGCCGATCTCACCATTCCTGCCGCCTTGCAGTATGCGCAAGTCGCTGGGACCGATCACGAGCCTGCTGCTTGGGTATGCGAGGGCAAGGTTTTTCGCGCGCCAAAAGCGGGTGAAGACCGCGCACCTGAATTCGTTCAAATTGGTCTGGAGCGCTTTGGCGATGCAGACCGGATTGAAGCCGATGTGATTGTGTTTCTTGCCGCCTGGGAGGCGTGCCAAGCCGCCGGAGAGCGAAACTTATTCGTCCGCCTGTGTGACGGCGGCCTGTTGCCGCATATCATCGCCAAGGCCGATCTGCCCGATCCTTGGGGCCAAGCGCTGGGCGAAGTCGCCAGTCACAAGAGTGCGCTGAAGCGCGTCTTGGCTCAAGCGACGGGAACCGGACCAAGCCGTCAGATCAGTGCCTTGGAACGTACGATTGCCGAACTGGACCCCGAGCGCGCCCGCAACACGGTCGCCGAAGTCCTAACGCTGGCCAATCTATCGCTGCCCGGCAACCGACAGTTGGCTCATATCGCCGATCGCCTTGCGGCCCGGGCCAAGCGCGCCATTGCGAAGCCGCTTGCACCAGAACTGGCTGAGACTTTGACCAAGCTCATTCAGTTGAACAGCCAAGGCTCGCTCGTGGCCAGTTTGGATGAATGCGTTACTTTGGCAGCCAAGCTCGGCGTCGATCTGATGGATTGGCGGCAGGCGTGGACGTTGCGGCTAGACCGTATTCAGCAAGAAGCGCCAGAGGCTTTGGCGCACGCCCATTTTGAAGCCCTCAGCCCAGAGGCTTTTGACTATTATGATGGGATGGCGTTCGATCTCGCAGCCGATCCCGGCTTTGCACGACCTGTCGCAATCGGTGGGCGCTATGACACACTGGTGGGCGAGATTTCATCGGGTGCCCGACACGCCCGCGCCGTTGGCTGTGTGATCCGCCCTGCGCGATTTGGAGGGCAATAAGATGGCAAGCCTGACCTTGGCCCTGCCCTCTAAAGGGCGCCTGAAAGAACAATGCGAAGCCTGGCTGGCCAAGAAGGGCTTGGTACTGCGCCAGACGGGCGGGGAGCGCGGCTATAGTGCCAAGCTGGATGGGTTTGATGATATCCAAATCCGCTTGGCTTCAGCCAGCGAAATCGGCAAAGCGCTTTTGACCGGTGAAATCCACCTCGGCATTACTGGCGAAGACATTGTGCGAGAGGCCGCCAGCGATGTCGACACCCGCCTCACCATCGAGGCCCGCTTGGGCTTTGGTCGGGCGGAAGTGGTGGTTGCCGTGCCTAATGGCTGGATTGATGTTGAAACCATGGCGGATTTGGCAGAAGTTGCCACCGACATGCGACGTCAAACAGGGCGGCGGTTCCGGATCGCCACAAAGTTTACCCGTCTGACCGCCCAATTCATGCGCGACCATCATGTGGCCGATCACCGCATTGTCGATAGCGCTGGCGCGACAGAGGGCGCACCGGCTGCTGGGATTGCCGAAGCCATTGTCGACATCACAACGTCGGGGGCGACTTTGACTGCCAATGCGCTTAAGATTCTGGATGATGGGGTGATTTTGAAAAGCGAGTCTTGCCTGATGCGCTCGACCTTAGCGGATTGGAGCGATCAGTCGCGCGCGACCGCGGTGCAGCTTTTTGATAGGTTGGGCTTGGCTTAGACCCTTGGTGCGGCGCTGCGGCGCAACGCGCATTGCTTTGTAACGCATGCATCTCGCTACTGCGCTCGCGCTCCCCTCGCCCCCTAAGGGGGAGAGGGGCGGGGGTGAGGGGGCGGCTGCGCAAGAGCCATGCGCTTCGCGCCGTAGGGTGCGTTCCAAAGGAATGCACCACCTAACGCGCCACGGTCTTGGAGATGCTTTTTCCACTTAGACAGCCTTTGCCGCAGGCTCTGCCTCCGCAAAGGCTTCGTTCGAGTTTGAGCGCGCAAGATGGGGCGTCAAGGGGCGCGCTTCGCGCGTCGACGAAGTCGATTTCACCCCTTGACCCCCCAGCTTGCGCAAAGACAATTGTCCGGCGGCTTCAAGGCAAGCGGAGTGCGGCCTTGAAGCCGTTCCAAGTCAAAAAACCTTCAAGCTTGGCCTAACCATCCGCCCGGGGATGTCGTGCGGGCAAAGGTGTAGGCAGCACAGTCGAAGTGGCCCGTGCCACAAGTTTGCCGTCTGCATCAAACAAATCTGCTTCCAGAAAGGCTGCCTTGTTGCCCCATTTAACGACGCGGCCTTCAGCTTCCACGGGGCCAGCAGGGCAGGGGCGCAGGAAAGTGGTTTTGAGTTCTAAAGTAGGCACCGCAAAGGCCATTTGCCCGGCAACGATGCCAGCAATGGCCATGGCTTCATCCAACATGGCCGTGACAAAGCCACCCTGCAGCGCGCCGCGCGGATTACACCATGCAGCCTGACCGACCATTTTGATCCGCACACGGCCAGCTGCTTGATCGATAGATAGCACCTCAAGACCCAGCGTGTCGGAACACGCAGGTCGAGACTTTGACTGGGTAAATTTTGCCAGAACTTCCGCGTCGGTGCGGGACTGGCTGGTCTCTGCGCTCACTTCTTACGCCGGAATGCGTCGAGGCTGACAACAGCACCCGTGCTCGGTGCTTTGACGACGGTGTCCTCGACCTCAGATTCCAAGACGTCATCATCCAAGTCGGCATCAGGTGAGAGATCATCAACCACATCAAACGGCAAAGCAAAGCGTACAGAGGGGTCATAGAAACGGGTGATTGCGGCAAATGGGATCACAATGCGCTGCGGTACCCCGCCAAAATGCAAGGTGATGGCGAACCAATCATCGCGCACTTCCAGCCCTTCATATTGATGCTGGACCACGATGGTCATCTCATCAGGATATTTTGCAGCCAGATATTGGGCGACTTGCACGCCACGGGCACGTGTTCGGAAGCTAATGTAGAAATGATGGTCACCTGGCAGGCCCGTCAACGCAACTTTGATCGCGTCGCGCACGACGCCACGCAAGGCATCTTGGGTTAGTTTTGCATAGCCGATGAGGTCTTCCGACATCAGGCCCGTCTCCTGCTTATGGCCATTTCTGGCGTGAATGAATCGAGTCTCTTCTTAGTCCCGCTTGTCCAAGGGCGCAATCGACTTCGGTGTCCAAGCGAGCCAAAGCGCCCAACACGCGAGTGATCTTCACCTTGGTGGCCGAAGCCGCGTCAATCGCTTTTCCATGGGGCATCTGAGCGGAACAAAATGCGGCATAGCGATATAGTTTGATGCATCGCTCTTTAATTTCCAAAACCTAAGCATATTGCCAATTGAATTCATTTAAGATAACTATTTATACTAATTGTATTGTAGCTTAATTTTCAGTAGCCATTGTGGAGACTGCAAACGCTATGCTGATCCAAAGAGATGCAAGCCCGGGCTCGGAGGGACTAGAGCATTTGCAGGCAAGGCTCTCGGCGGTAAGCCTACACTTTGTGCCACGTCGTCCTGTTAATGGTGCCCGATACGCGTGGTGTTATTGGAATGTGCGCGATCATGTGGCCCAGTTTGGCGGACAGATCCGTTATGGCTGGCTGATTACTGAATTTAAGTCGCTGATGCTTTTAGCTTGGCACCACGCTGTTTGGCAGCGAAGTGACGGATTGTTGCTTGATATCACCCCGCACGGAACCTCTGGCTTCGACGAGGGCATCACAGCCTTCCTAGAAGATCCAATTCAGACCTATGATCTCTCTTGGCCACCAGCGCATGCGCAACAGTTTGAACCCTTAGTCTCAGACCCTAGGTTGGACGATTTCATTCATGCTTATCAGGTTCTTTTTGCGCTGCAGAGCGAATATCTTGAACGACAACGCGCGGTTCCGGGGGTTGAATGTGATGTCTATTCTGGGAACCTGCGGGTTCAGGACCCGAAGGAACGCGCGAAACTCACAGAATTGGAAAGCATCTGGAGGCCAAAAATCGATGCGGCGGACGCCCAACGCGCGCTATTTCAGGATGGGTTGCTGGCCTGCCAATCTGAGCGGCTAAAAGAGACCTCTTCACTACCCTAAGGGCTGAAGAAGATTGATTTTTCTTTTGAAAGGTGGAGGGGGTTGCTGTTGCCGGGCCCCCCTCCGTGCCCCGCCTTCGGCCGAAGCCTTGGGACTTAGTCGGATGTCAATCAGACCGCATTACGCAGCCAAACGGACTTCCTGTGCAAAGTTATCGTTTGCATTTGTGAAAATGGGCGGTTGACGAAGCCCACGCGGGTAAAAGTAACGTCTTTACACATCCGTCGATCCTGATCGGCCCCACACTCGCGTCGATACACGCAGAGAGCTTGGTGGAGCCGCGGGGAATCGCACCCCGGTCCGGCCTGCTTATTTCACGCACGTTTATCACCATAGTCCGGCGAACCGGACATCCCCAATATAGGCCCTCTTTGCGGCTATGGGAAGGGGAACCTCCCATCCAGCGCTTAATCTTGCTTCAGCCAAGCCAAGAGATCCCGACAGACCCGCGCAGGATCTTCCAATTCGGGTGTGTGTCCGAGGTCTGGATAGCTGATGTAGTCGATTTGATCGGCCAAACGGCGCGCGCTTTCGGCGTTTTGCTTGGGGTGACTGCGGTCGGCCTCGCCCCAGAAGGCGAGCAAAGGCTGCTTTGGCTTATTCAACTGGATCGATGGGTCCATGTAGAGCTGATAGGCGCTGGCCAGCGACCACATGGCGCCATGCTCAAACGACTTGCAGGCACAGGCCACAAATTCATCCAGCATGTCCTTTCGGCCAATCGACAGGCGGTACCAGTCCGGCATGCGTTTGGGTGCTAGCTGTTTCATCACCCACTGCCCCAGAAAGGGCCGCGCCAAAATGCCCTTTGGATCTCGGCCCGCCTTCCAAGTTGCAAAGGCGGCTACATCGCCAGCCTGTAACAGGGCAAGTCGGGAGACCAACTCCGGTCGGCGGCAGGCCAAATCAATTGCGCACAAGCTTGCAACACAGGAGAAAGCCAAAATCGCGCCTTCACCGGCCACATCTTTCAAAAAGTGGGCAACGTCATCATTGGTTTGGTAAAAATCGAACCGATAGGCTGGATCAACCGCGCTAAACCCCATGGCGGGGAGTTCGAAGATGATGACGCGAAAATGCGGGCTGAAGGCATCTAGCAGCGCATCGTAATTTTCCAGTGTCATGGGGGGGTCGGCGGAAAAAACCAGCGTGGGCCCGCTGCCCCGCACCCGGTAACGGTATTGAGTGAGTGGCGTCGCGTAAAAGCCAATCTCGGGCGAGGTGTGGGCCGCCCATCCAGCCTTAAAGGTGGCCATCTTACGACGGCCACCCCACGTGTCCAATTTGGTTCCAAGTTCACGGATCGCTTTCATATCAAGGCTGCTCCGATTTGACCGGTTGGATCATGCTAACCGGGGCTTTGAGGAAGGTGACTTTGCCGTCCTGACCATATCTTTTGGTGACACGTTCATGCCAAGCTGGCCCAAAATAGGCCTCCGCGCTGGCCTGATTTTCCCAAAGATAAATGCCACCAAATGTACGATCGCTGCCTTGCGTGAAATACTTATAGATCAGTCGCGGCGTCACGGCATAGGTCGGGATGGCGTCTTGCAAACGCTTTTTGACCAACCCGCTCGTCGCATACCAAGGCGTCTTAATCTCGATAATGGTTGCGACATTGGCCGCAGACGGGGCCACTTGGGCCGCACCGGGTGTCACCGCGGGGACAGAGAAATAAACTGGATTGGCCTTGGCCCCATAGGTTTTTTGTACCCTTTCGAGCCACGCGGCATTGAAGTGGGCTTTCGCGGCGGTTTCATTTTCAAACAGATAAAGGCCGCCAAAATCAGTTTGGCTAAAGGTGAAATACTTGCGCTCAAGTCCCGGTACCCTTGCATAAATGGGGATCGCCCGGGTGAACTCAGCCGTGAGAGTTTCATCGCTCACCCCGGCTGGACGAGGGATAGATACATAGACCGCGACTTTGGCTTGAGCAGCTTCAGCGGCGGCTTGTCGTGGAGCTAAGCCAAACCAAGCCCCCAATCCAATCAACGCACCCAGCGCGAGCAAAGAAAGAAAAAGTTTCATCCGGAATATCCTTTCGTCAGGGGCAAAAACCACCCGTTGCCCCAAATAGAGCTTGACCGATCGGTCTAGCTAGGCATAAAAATGGAAAATAGGTTTTCAAAAATGGTAGATGAACAGGCGATCGATTGGGAAGCAGTCCGGTGTTTCGTCGCGGTGGCCCGCCGCGGTTCCCTTTCCGAGGCGGCCATTGAACTAGGTCTTTCCATTCCGACACTTAGTCGGCGTATCGATGGGCTTGAGGCGCAGCTCGACCTCCTGTTGCTGCGCCGTGGTCCACGTGGGGCACATTTGACCGAGGCCGGGCACGCTATCTTGCAGGTGGCAGAGCCTGGAGCCCGTCAATTGAGCCAAATTGCCCGCCGCGCCCGCGCCCTTCAAGATGGGCCGAACCTGCCGTCGGTGCGCATTTCGGCGACCGAGGCGGTGATTGCCGATGTGTTAGCTCCGCGCTTAGCAAGCCTGCGCGCACAAGATGCTTCGATTAGCATTGATTTAGAGGTCTCCAATGACATCGCCGATTTAAATGCCGGGCGCACAGATATGGCGATCCGCATGGTGCGCCCCTTGGAAGAGACACTCATGGCGCGTCGTTTGCCTGCGATCCGGCTGGGCCTGTTTGCTTCCCCTGACTATCTAAAAGGCAAGGACCTAAACCGCTTGGTCCTACAGGAGGAACATCTACTGTGGCTCGACCGTCAGTATGGAGATATCGCTGAAAATCTTTGGCTCAAAGCGCAAGGCCTAGATGCGACCATTCGCTTTTGTTCCTCAAGCGTGCGGTCTTTGCTCAATGCGGCAGTCGCAGGTGTTGGGATTGCGCCGCTGCCTGCCTTTGCAGCCCTGCAAGCGGGCTTAATTGAAATACCTCTGCGCATCCTGCCAGATCGCCAGCCTTGGCTGGTGTTTCATCGCGACACCAAGACCAATGCGCGTTTGCACTTGGTCCGCGACTGGATCGTTGCCTGCTTCAAAGACGCCTTGGCTGAGGCTTAAGGCACAAAGCTAATCACAGGCGGTGGCTTTGTTTCCTGATGCAACAGGCCATCATAAATGTGGGCGGCAATGGATAGGAAGGCATTGGCCGTATCGCTGCCGGGGGCGGCAACAACAAAAGGCACACCGCCATCACCACTTTCGCGAATTCCCACTTCTAACGGAATCTCACCCAGAAACGGCAGGCCTAAAGCCTCTGCCGTGCGTTTCGCACCACCTTCGCCAAACACATAAAGGCGGCTTCCATCCTGCTGGGTCAGCCAAGCCATATTCTCAATAACGCCCAACACAGGAACATGGGTTTTCGCGAACATGCCTGCGCCACGACGGACATCTGCCAGAGCAACTTCTTGCGGCGTCGATACGATGACCGCTGCATTTAGAGGCACGCGCTGTGCCAAGGCCAATTGGGCATCGCCTGTGCCCGGCGGGGTATCCATCACCAACACGTCTAAAGGTTCGTCAACGGTGCCCCAAGTCACGTCTTCCAGCAATTGCCTGATGGCGCTGGTCACAATCGGGCCGCGCCAAATCATCGGGGAATCACCGTCGACCAGATAGCCAATCGACATGGTTTTCAGGCCATAAGCCACAACAGGCAAGAGTTTCTTATCGCCGCCCACTTCTGGCTCAGCGCTCACAGTCCCCATCATAGTGGGAATCGACGGGCCGTAGATATCGACATCAAGCAAGCCGACCCGCAGACCAAGCGCCGACAAAGCTGCCGCTAGATTGACCGCAATTGTGGACTTGCCAACCCCACCTTTCGCGGACGCGACGGCCAAAATGGCGGTGATGCCTGGTATGCCTGCTTTGACAGGCGGGGCTTGGGCGACGCCTTGTGCGAGGGCTGCGTCGGTGAGCTTTGCCCCTTTGCGAACGCGCTGTTGACCAGCCGGCGGTGCGTCGGTTGTTTGTGTGTTTTGTGCCGCATCAAGATGGGCTGTCATCACCACAGTGACCTTTCCCGCGCCGGGCAGACCCTTGATGGCGGCCGTCGCGGCCTGCTGCCAGTGGCTAGCTGCACTTTCTTCACCTTTTGGCACTGAAATTGTTGCTAACACGTCCCCCCGATCAGAGACCCGTACATCTTCAATAAGTCCTTTATGTACAAGGCTTAAGCCGTCGGATGCGCGCATGGTATCGAAAATTTTTAACACATCCTCGCGTTTGAGTGATCGTTTGATTCCAAACACCTTCTTGATCCCTTTAGCTGAGCACGCACATAAGGGACTGTAACGCCCGCTTGCAAGTCTTTGGCATGTGCCTTTGCCTAGGTTTAGCGGCTTTGAAATGGAAACACGTCTCTATGCCTTGGAATGATAATTCGTCTGGTGGCGGTGGTGGCCCTTGGGGCCCTAGTGGTGGTTCGACTGGCAATCAGCCGGGCAATGGCTCTGGGCCGAAAAATCCATGGGGCAATGGTTCAAACCAGCCACCTCGGCGTCCAGGGACGTCTGGCGAAAGCGGCAATTTGGATGAACTTGCTAAACGCGTTGAAGATCGCTTGAAGAGCGTCCTTGGCGGCGGCGGCAATGGCGGCGGCGGCTTTAAAGGCGGCGGTGGCGGTCGGGGTGAACCCATTCAGTTTGATAAGCGCACAGTCGGGGCTATCGTCCTCGTCGCGGTGTTAGGTTGGGCTGCAACGGGCGTTTACGTCGTTGACGCCGGTGAAGAGGCGGTGATCCAGCGCTTTGGCAAATATGTGTATACGGTCGAGCAGGGGCTGCAGTTCCATCTGCCCGCGCCCATCGAGACCCGTCAGATTGTTGACGTCCAAAACGCCCGGTCTTTGACAGTCGGCGGCGGCTCTGAGGCTGGTGCCAATGACGGCCTCATGTTGACGGCTGATGAAAACATTGTCGACGTTGGGTTCCAAGTTTGGTGGCGGGTTGAAAACTCGCGCGATTATTTGTTCCAAGTTGCCCATGGCCCTGAAGGTCGCGGCAATGCCGAAGAAACCGTGCGCGCGGTTGCAGAATCCGCCATGCGCGAAGTTGCAGGCAAGTCACAGCGTGAACAAGTATTGTCTACCGGACGGGCACAAGTGGAAACCCAAACCCGCGACCTCATCCAGCGCACGCTGAATGAATATAAAGCAGGTATTCGCATCACGCAGGTCAACTTGACCAAGGCTGAACCGCCGGCGGCGGTGAATGATGCGTTCCGCGAAGTGGCGGCGGCCAGCCAAGAAGCGGAAACCAAAATCAACCAAGCCCGTACCTACCGCAACGCCGTGGTGCCTCAGGCCCAAGGCGACGCTGCACGCTTCAACCAATTGTATCAAGAGTACAAGCTGGCACCGGAAGTGACGCGCCAACGCCTGTATCTGGAAACTATGGAGCGGGTCTATCAAGGGGCAAACAAAGTGTTGCTTGATCCCGGCCGGGCGGGTGCTAGCCCGATGGTAGTCTTACCACCTGAACTGTTGAAAGGGGCCGCTGGCCCTGCTGTCGCAGCTTCTGCGCCCTCTGCGCAAAATGCGAACCCACAGGGAGTTGTCCGATGAACGCGCGTACCCTTCCCATTCTGGGTGGCTTGGCCTTTGGTGCAATGATTTTGGCCAATGCGTCTTTGTTTACCGTCAGCGAAACGCAACAGGCGATCACGCTACAATTCGGTCAACCCAAGAACTTTTTCAATATTGATGGCGCAAGCCCCGGTCTGAAGGTGATGATCCCCTTTGTCCAACAACGCGAAATCTATGATCGGCGGATCCTGGATCTTGCCCCTTCTGGCAAAAGCGAAGTGGTGACGGCTGACCAAGAGCGTCTCGAAGTCGATAGCTTTGCGCGTTGGCGGATTGTCGATCCTTTGCGCTTCTATCAGGCGGTCCGCACCGAAGGGCGCGCCCGCGATCGTTTGACCAGCTTGCTGGAGGCCTCCCTGCGGCGCGTCTTGGGTTCTGCCCAATCGACGGACATCATTTCAGGTCGTCGCTCGGCCTTGATGAACTCGATCCGCTCAGAAATGAACCGCGAGGCAACCGCGCTCGGCATTCAAGTCGTTGACGTAAAGATTCGTGCGGCCGATTTGCCGCCAGCCAACCAAGAGCGGGTGTTTGAACGCATGCGTTCTGAGCGCCAGCAGGCTGCAGCCAGCGTCCGTGCTGGCGGTGACCGTCAAGCGCAAGAGATTCGCGGTGGCGCTGACCGTGAGCGGGCCAAGATTATCGCAGACAGCTATAATCAAGACCCAGACTTTGCGGCTTTCTATCGCTCCATGCAGGCTTATGAGAAGGCTTTGCCAGCCGGCACAACGATTGTGACGACGCCAGACAGCGACTTCTTCCGCTACTTCAAGAGCCGCCGTGGCGGCAATGGTGAGTAAGCGGGGTTAGCGCGTAATCCCTTTTCATCTGAAGTCGTTTTGGTGCCAACTTTGTTACGCCCCAAAGTGGTCACCTCCTAAATTAGGCCTGCCGATCTCCCCTCGCCCCCAACGGGGGAGAGGGGGCGGGGGTGAGGGGGGCTTGGCGCTCAAGCGTGTTGCTTTGTGCAATCAAAAGCCTAGCAACGCGATCATCAATATTGTGACTGAAAATGCCCTCACCCCAACCCCTCTCCCATAGGGAGAGGGGCTTTACTTGGGCAGTTCGCCTATACCAAAGATGGCGGCAGGCACATTAAAGGGCAGTAATGCGCTCCGCGTAGTAGGGTGCATTCCATCCATGGAATGCACCATGGTCAAGCAAATCCTGAAATCATTTAAGTCGGTTGTCAGCCAAATGACTCGGAACGGTTCAATGCGTCGCTCCGCTTGCCTTGAAGCCATTCGGCAAGTCTTAGTGCGCAAGCTGAGGTGTCAAGAGGTGAAATCGGCTTCGCCGACGCGCGAAGCGCGCCTCTTGACACCCCATCTTGCGCGCTCAAACTCGAACGAAGCCTTTGCCTAGGCATAGCCTGCGGCAAAGGCGATCTAGGTAAAAAATAATCTAAAAACAGTTATGTATATGTGGTGCATTCCTGTCGGAATGCACCCTACGGCGCGAAGCGCATTGCTGGAGAGTAAGGGGGCTTGTACCCCTTCACCGGCTTCGCCGGAGCTTCCCCGTAAACGGGGAAGCGGCACTGGAAGCAGTTGAAATACGCCGCGCTTCCCCGTTTACGGGGAAGCTGGCCGCGAAGCGGACTGAAGGGGCGTTAAAGCGAACGAAAGCCTAAGCCGCAGCACGAATGGCTTCGAGGCGGGCAAGCTTGCGCTCTGCGGCGGCCTTAAGGTCGGGATCTTTCGCATCGCGCGCGTCTTCACGGGCGTTCTGCAGGTCTTTTTCAAGTCCTGCTGTATCCAAATTTGCCAAGTCCACGGCATCTTCGGCCAAAATCGTCAGGCCCTGTGGCGTCACGTCGGCAAAGCCACCGCCGACGAAAATCTTACGCTCGCTCGCGCCATCGAGAATGCGGATCGCGCCTTGTTGAATCACCGTCATGAACGGGGCGTGCTGGCTCAACACACCGAACTGACCATCCACACCTGGAACAACCACTTGATCGACTTCACCCGAATAAAGGGCGCGCTCGGGTGAAACCAAAGAAAAGTGAAGTTTGCCTGTGGTGGCCATGGATATGCTCGCTGATTGCGGGAAGGGATTTGTTGCGCTGCGTTTAGCATTTGAGCGCCGAGCATGCAAAGCACTGCAACAGTCGAAACCTCACGGCGCCGTGATCAAAAATGTTCCGTGAGAAACCCGACGATTCTTGTTACTCACCCGTCAAGGCGCGCGCCGGTCAGTCGACTAAGCTCTGCGTGCCTTTTGATGCGAAGGAGTAATCGATGTTCAAAGAATTTGTGATTGGGATAGGCGCGTTGGCGGTTGCGGGCTCTGCAATGGCACAAACGGCCGCAACGCCAGAGGCTTTATGCCCAGATGGCGAGATCGTCACTGTGCGCTTTAATGAGCTTACCCCAAGCGGGACCTTTGACGGCTTTAAGGCTGCAGCGGCTGCCAACCAAAAATATTATCGTGACAGGGGAATCAACGGGAATATTCAATTGGTCGGTCGCGTGATGGTTCGCGATCCTGCCACGGGCACTTGGTCCTTCTCGCCCAAGGATGTCTCCACCGCCCACGTCAATCCCCCCATGGGTCGCGGTAACCCCAATGACCCAGATTGGAAAGCGTTTGTCGCGCAATATGATGCCAACTCAAAAGTCTCAGCGCAACGGTCGGTTTGCTATGCGCCCCCAATCGACGAAACCGCGACCATCACTGCGGAAATCAAGAAATTTGAGCAGGTTTGGGCCGATAGGGTTGCTGCAGGGGACGCAACTGGCTTAGGGGCGCTCCTAGATGACAGCTATCTCAGCTATGGCAAAGCAAAGCCGGAGAGCAAAGCGGACATTCTGGCAAGTGCCGCCGATCCCAAAAAGCGCCCGGCCTCAGTCAAGATCAGCGATTTAACTGTGAAAGTCGATGGTTCCTTTGCATTCGCACAGGGTGTTTGGTCGGAAGTCGGCAAGGACGGCAAGACGACGAACTTGTTTTTCCTCGATATCTGGAAACAAGGACGCGACGGCACGTGGAAAGCACTGATCAGCCAAGTCAGCGACGTTCCCAAGTAAAGTAAGGACTGCCTCCAATGTCCTGAGACTAAAAGGCCCCGCAGCATCGCTACGGGGCCCTATTTTTGTTCTGTGCAAGCCGCGCTTACGCGGCTTCAGCAGCCATCTTTTGAGCCTTGGCAATCGCTTCATCGATATTGCCGACCATGTAGAAGGCTTGCTCTGGCAAATGGTCATAGTCACCGTTCACGAGGCCCTTGAAGCCGCGGATGGTGTCTTCCAGCGAAACGAGCTTACCGGGCGAACCGGTGAACACTTCTGCCACGTGGAATGGCTGCGACAAGAAGCGCTCCACCTTACGGGCGCGCGACACAACCAATTTGTCGTCTTCCGACAATTCGTCCATGCCCAAGATGGCGATGATGTCTTGCAGGGCTTTGTATTGCTGCAGGATTTCTTGAACCCGACGGGCGGTTTGGTAGTGCTCTTCACCCACAATACGTGGCTCAAGGATCCGCGACGTGGAATCCAGTGGGTCCACAGCTGGGTAGATGCCTTTTTCAGCGATCGAGCGGTTCAACACGGTCGTTGCGTCCAAGTGGGCGAACGAAGCGGCTGGTGCCGGGTCGGTCAAGTCGTCGGCTGGCACGTAGATGGCTTGAACCGAGGTGATCGAGCCCTTAACCGTCGAGGTAATGCGCTCTTGCAGGCCACCCATGTCGGTTGCCAAGGTTGGCTGATAGCCCACGGCCGAAGGAATACGACCCAAAAGTGCCGACACTTCCGAACCAGCTTGGGTGAAGCGGAAGATGTTGTCCACGAAGAACAACACGTCTTTGCCTTCTTCGTCGCGGAAATATTCGCACTGGGCGAGGCCCGTCAAAGCCACACGTGCACGCGCACCTGGGGGCTCGTTCATCTGACCATAGACCAAGGTGCAGCGCGAGCCTTCGGTAGAGCCATTGTGCTCCTTAGGATCGACGTTCACCTTGGATTCGATCATTTCGTAATAAAGGTCGTTGCCTTCGCGAGTACGTTCACCCACACCAGCCAACACCGAATAACCGCCATAGGCCTTCGCGATGTTGTTGATCAGCTCTTGGATCAAAACGGTTTTGCCCACGCCGGCACCGCCGAACAGACCAATCTTACCACCCTTGGCATAAGGGCAGAGCAAGTCCACAACCTTGATGCCGGTGGCCAAAACTTCTGGCGCTGGCTTTTGATCAACAAAAGCAGGCGCTGCTTGGTGAATCGAGCGCTTGCCTTGGGCCGACACGATGGGGCCGGCTTCGTCGATGGGCTCACCAATCACGTTGATGATGCGGCCCAAAGTAGCCGGACCAACTGGCACCATGATGGGGTTGCCGGTGTCGGTGACTTCTTGGCCACGAACCAAGCCTTCGGTTGCGTCCATCGCGATGGTGCGCACGGTCTTTTCACCCAGATGCTGGGCGACTTCCAACACAAGGCGCTTGCCATTGTTGCTGGTTTCCAAGGCGTTGAGGATGCTTGGCAGTTCGCCATCAAACTCAACGTCGACAACGGCGCCAATTACTTGGGCGATCTTGCCTTTAACATGGATGCTCATAGTGTCGTGTCCCGTTCTAAAAGTCTCTGTTTTGAGCCGCTTACGCGTTTTCTAAGTCTAACCGTCTTTCGATGCGACCAAGCCGTTCGTCAGATCGGTCCATTCGTTTTCCAAGGCCACCCATCATAACGAGAAGTTGACCTTGCGTTTCTTCCAAAGAGGACACACGAGACTTGATGTACGACAAATCGAGACTTACTGCGTCCATCTTACTTCTGATATGTCTCAGATGTTCAAGGATTAGGCTCTCAACATTATCGGTCATCTCAGCTCTCCAGTGACCACTTATATCATAGTTTACACCGCCTGCGCACCCGCGATAATTTCTGTCAATTCGGTGGTAATCATGGCCTGACGCTTGCGGTTCATTTGCAAGGTCAGTTTCTTGATTAGGTCGCCTGCGTTGCGTGTCGCATTGTCCATAGCGCCCATTTGGGCCCCATAGAAACCAGCAGCATTTTCTAGCAAAGCGCCCAAAATCTGGCTGTCGAGATAGCGTGGCAGCAAGGCTTCCAGAATTGCTTCTTCGCCAGGCTCATAGGTATAGACGCCACCGCCCGTATCGGCTGTTGCAACGCCTTCCGGGGCCACAACCGGGATCAATTGTTGTACCGTAGCGATTTGGCTGATGACAGACTTAAAGCGCGAGAAAACCAGATGCGCGACGTCAAACTCACCGGTGTCGAACATCTCAACCAATTTGTGGCTGACTTGCGCGCTTTGAGCCGCACCCAAAGTGCGCACGCCGGTAAATTCAATATGGCCAACCGACAAAGACGCATAGACGCGCTTTAATTGATCGCGACCCTTCTTGCCCACGGTCAAGATTTTGACCGTTTTGCCCTGCGCTTGCAGGCTGACAATTAGTTCACGCGACTTCTTGACGATATTGGTGTTGAACCCGCCGCACAGGCCGCGCTCAGAAGTGGCAACCACCACCAAATGGACCTGATCATTGCCAGAGCCACGCAAGAGCTTAGGGGCCGCATCAGAGCCCTGCACAGACGTTGCCAGATTGGCCACGGTCCCGGCGACTTTTTCACTATAGGGGCGTGCCGCTTCGGCTGCCTCTTGCGCACGCTTCAGCTTTGCCGCCGCCACCATTTGCATGGCTTTGGTGATCTTCTGCGTCGACTTCACCGAAGCGATACGCGTGCGAAAGTCCTTTAAGCTGGCCATGGATTAGTTCCCTCAGCCCCGCTCTTAAGCAAACGTCTTGGCGAAATCATCAAGCGCTTCTTTGATGCGCGCTTCGATATTATCGGCCTTGATGTCCAGCTTGGTTTTGATCGAGTCAGACAGGTCCTTGTACTTCCCGCGCAAGGCAGCCTTCAATTCGGCTTCATAACGCTTGATGTCGCTGACAGGAACGCTGTCCAAATAGCCCTTGGTACCGGCATAGATCAGAACGACCTGATCTTCGACGGCCACTGGCGCGAACTGGTCTTGCTTCAACATTTCGGTCAAGCGCGCACCACGGGCCAGCAAGCGCTGGGTCGACGCATCCAAGTCCGAACCGAACTTCGCAAAGGCAGCCATTTCGCGGTACTGGGCCAATTCGCCCTTAACCGGACCGGAAACCTGCTTCATCGCCTTAACTTGCGCAGAAGACCCCACGCGAGAAACCGACAGACCGACGTTCACAGCTGGGCGCACACCTTGGTAGAACAAGTCGGTTTCCAAGAAGATCTGACCATCGGTGATCGAAATCACGTTGGTTGGGATATAGGCCGACACGTCGTTAGCTTGGGTTTCGATGATTGGCAGAGCCGTCAAGGAACCAGAACCATTGTCTTCGTTCAGCTTTGCAGCGCGCTCCAGCAAGCGCGAGTGCAGATAGAACACGTCACCTGGATAGGCTTCGCGGCCAGGTGGGCGACGCAGCAACAAGGACATTTGGCGATAAGCCACAGCTTGCTTGGACAAATCGTCATAGATCATCAAAGCATGCATGCCGTTGTCGCGGAAATACTCACCCATGGTGCAGGCCGAGAATGGTGCCAAGAACTGCAGAGGTGCAGGCTCAGACGCGGTTGCCGCCACGATGATCGAATATTTCATCGCGCCAGCTTCTTCGAGGGTTTTCACCAACTGAGCAACGGTCGAGCGCTTTTGGCCGATCACGACGTAGACGCAGTAAAGCTTTTGGCTTTCTGGCGCGTTGTTGTCATGGGCTTCGCGCTGATACAGGATCGCGTCGATGGCGATGGCGGTCTTACCGGTTTGACGGTCGCCAATGATCAATTCGCGTTGGCCGCGGCCGACGGGAATCAGCGCGTCAATGGCTTTAATCCCGGTCTGCATCGGCTCATGCACCGACTTACGAGGAATAATGCCGGGGGCTTTAACGTCCACCTGCTTACGCTCGGCTTCGATATCAACCAGAGGGCCTTTGCCGTCGATAGGCTCACCCAGTGGGTTGAGGACACGGCCGAGCAAACCTTTGCCGACAGGAACAGACACGATTTCGCCGAGGCGCTTTACGGTGTCGCCTTCTTTGATCCCACGGTCTTCACCGAAGATCACGACGCCGACATTGTCGCGCTCCAGGTTCAAGGCCATGCCTTTGATCCCGCCTGGGAACTCAACCATTTCGCCCGCTTGGACGCTGTCGAGGCCATAGACCCGGGCGATACCGTCACCAACGGACAACACGGTGCCGACGTCAGCAACAGCTGCCTCAGCGCCGAAGTTTTTGATTTGATCCTTCAGGATCGCGGAAATTTCTGCGGCGCGGATGTCCATGCCTCAGGCCCCCTTCATCGCAATTTTGAGTGCGTCGAGTTTAGATTTGACAGAATCGTCGAACAGCCTGGAACCAACCTTGACGACGAGGCCGCCAAGAAGTTCAGGCTTTAGCGTGGTTTCTACATCAACCGGTGCCTTAAAGGCCCGGCCGAGTGCTTCAGTCAGGCTCTTGAGTTGTTCTTCGCTCAAGGGCTCTGCAGTCGAGACTTCGGCCAGAACGGCACCACGTGCTTGAGCGGCTAAGCTCAAGAAGGCCGCCAGCATGCCGCCCAAGTCCGCCGAACGACGGTTTTGGGCTGCAAGGCCGAGAAAGTTTTGTGTGATGGTGTCCGCCTTCATCTTTTTGGCGATGGCACCAAGTGCTGCGGCCTTTTGTTCCACCGGGAACAGCGGGCTGGTCAAGGCAGCGCGCAAGTCGGCGCTGGTCTGCCAAGCGGCCAAGAGCGCCTTGGCGTCTTGCTCCACAGCAGCGACCTTCTTGGATTCAGTCGCCAGATCGAACAGCGCCGCGCCATAGCGCTGGGCTGCTTCACTGATGGCGCTGTGATTTGATCCACTCAAAGGGTCTACTCACGTGTAAGGCACACCAAAGCTACCAGACTGAGCGAAGGCGTGCACGTTAGATTAAAGGAACAAAATCAGGCGATTCGACACCAGAGGTCTCGAAGCTGCTTTGTGATGCGTGGCGTCTAGCATGGGGTAGGCGCATTCGCAACATTGGGGAGGCAGGGAGTTGCAGGGGGTTTGGGGAGACTTAGGCAGCAGGGACCCTAGCAGCGCGCCCCGCGCCGTAGGGTGCATTCCGGCAGGAATGCACCATGGTCGAGCAATCCCAAAGATCGTCGATGCTTAACCTCAGCCAAATCACTTGGAACGGCTTCAGGCCGCACTCCGCTTGCCTTGAAGCCGCCTGGCAATTGTCTTTGCGCAAGCTGGGGTGTCAAGGGGTGCAATCGGCTACGCCGACGCGCGAAGCGCGCCCCTTGACTCCCCATCTTGCGCGCACAAACTCCAACGAAGCCTTTGCCTAGGCAGAGCCGGCGGCAAAGGCTGTCCAAGTGGAAACAACAAAAGCCAACACCTCAGAACGTAAATGGTGCATTCCGTGTGGAATGCACCCTACGGCGCGACGCGCATGTCCATCCTGCCCCGCAGCACAAACCCCCATCTATCCCACCCCCGAAACGCCTCCACCATAATCTTGCGATGTCGTTTTCTCTCACCCCTTTTACCTTTGCGCTGTCTCAAGCTTCCTACCTGCGCGACCGGGTGCTTGGGGAAAGCGAGTTATTCGAGAGGCCGGCGTTTGTGAGAGCAGCTGTGGCGGCGCGTTTGCGCAAAGGGGTGCGGGCGTTGGAAGCTTTCTTGCGACGTATCTTGATTTTGATGGCGCTGGAGATTGAGCCTGATCTGGTTGCCGAACTACAGACTGAAAACTTGGCACGCGCGAAAGGGCGGAAAGTGCGCGCCATAAAGGCATTTCTGCGGATTTTTCCCACGCCCGGTGGGGCTCACACGTTTGACTTTAAGCAGAGCCTTGGCGCGCCCCGCACGTCAGAGCTACCCCCACATGCCGCCGCTTTGCCACCCGTAACAGTGCCCATTGGCCGTTGGTTGCGGCAGCTGGATTATCTCCAAACCATTATCAAGGACCCAGTTGCCAAAGCGCGGCGGTTGGCTTTCTGCTTAGCGCGGCGCCATCACGGCCTGCTGATAGCGCCCGATCAACACCGCCGCGTCATGCGCGGCTGTGGCACAGAACCCAACTCCATTTTTGACGCTATGGCGTTTCAGATTCTGCAGAAAAGCCGATCAAGGCCACCACCCTTACCTCCGCCACGCCGCTGGCCTAAGCCCACGATCACACTCTTGTAACGATGCCCCGCTCTGGCGATGTAGCGGGGTCGCGGTCGGCTGTACGTCTGCTCCCACTAGCGCCTATACTCAAGCAAAAGCGCGCCAGTCTTACACTTTTCCCGGCCAAAATAGCGCCTTCAAATAATCCCAGCGAGCCCTTTCCGACTGACGATGGAGAGCAAGCGCAAAGCTGGACCGCCGGGCTTTTTGACGCCGCGCTCCCAGTCTGAAACAAGGTTTTTCGAGACATTCAGGTAGCGGGCAAACACGGGCTGAGACACCGCTTCCCGCTCACGGATGGACTTAATGGTTTCAGGGGTGATGTCCGCCACAGGCACGAGGCAGGCATCATCAAAGCTGCGCATCGTAACCTTATCGATGGCCCCAATCTCAAACACGCCCTCCATCAGGTCGTGCACCGAGGCCAGAGCCTCGCTCCGATAGACTTTAGTGTCCAAACCTAATCTCCTTCAGTTTTTTAAGGCACACCAACTGGTCGATTTGGTCTTGCGACAGTTGAAGCATTTCACGTGAGGCACGTTTCATTTCCAAAAGCTCTTCGTGCGTCAGGTTCTTCTTTGCCTTCTTGGCAAAGCCGAACATGAAAATGGCGCGATCTCTCGCCTTGAAGAAAATAATGGTCCGAAATCCGCCTGACTTACCTGCACCTTGTCGAGAGATGCGCTGCTTGATCACGCCAGCGCCCAAATCCGCGTCTATGAGGCCGATACTTGCACGCACAACAGCTTCAACCAACTGGAAGTCTTCAATTCCCTCTTGCCGAGCAAACTTTGCGAACCATGCGTTGATATAGACGCGCATGGCTGATTATCCTGTGGTCCACATCTATCACACAATGTATGATAGATCAAACCTTCTTCTGTAATCTTCCAGGAACAAAAAATCAGATGCTCCGGAGATTGGAGACCCCCGCCCCCTAAATCCCCTCACCATCCTGACCTTCGCGTTCATTCTTGCGTTTGGCGACAATGTTGAGGGCTTCAACCATGACAGAAAAGGCAATGGCCGCATAGAGATAGGCGCGTTCAATATGTTGGCCGAAGCCGTCGGCGACTAAAACCATGCCGACAATCAATAAGAAAGCGAGCGCGAGCATCTTGGTCGTCTCATACTTATCGATAAAGGCGGAGACGGTTTCGCTGGCAAACATCATCACGGCAATGGCGATCACCACTGCTGTTACCATAATGGAGAGATTGTTGGACATGCCAATCGCGGTGACAATCGAATCAATCGCGAAGATGACGTCAATCACGGCAATTTGAGCGACAACGACCATGAGCTTAGATGACTTTGTCTTTGGGCCGGCGTGCTCTTCAACATTCTTAGAACGCACAATGTCGTCGATTTCGAGCGTGGCTTTGTATAAAAGGTACCCACCCCCTGCGATGAGGATCAGGTCACGGGCCGAGAAATCATGCCCCAGAACGTCAAAGAGGGGTTTCGTCAGGCCTGCCAACCAAACCAGCATCGACAAAAGAATGATACGAAGAATGAGGGCGAGGGCCAAACCCATGCGGCGCGCCGAGGCTTGTTGTTCCTTGGGAAGTTTTGAAGCAGCAATCGAGATGAAAATGACATTGTCGATCCCGAGAACAATTTCCAACAGGGTTAATGTCGCCAGTGAGGCCCAGCCATCCGCTGTTGCCATCCATGCAAACCAATCCGCCAACTCTTTGTCTCCTCGCGATGCTGACCCGCAACGCTTGAGTGCCTTGGTTGCCTGCCTCACCCGGAACGGTCAAGCCAGTAAGCGCGAATAGACTCACAAAAAAGTGACGCATGGCAGGGCGGCATCCAGTGAAGGCATTCGTTAACCACGTTTGTTTATCTAGATTGAGGAAATTGCGTTGTAGGATTGCGTCATACCGACGTTCTCCCATCAGCGCCTTAGGCACGCAGGAGCTTGAAATGCCGCTGAAACTATCCCTGAAGCCGAACGAGAAGATCGTGCTGAATGGTGCCGTTGTTCAAAACGGAGATCGTCGAACCACACTTTTACTGCAAAACAAGGCGTCGGTCCTGCGCGAGAAAGATATCATGCAATTGGAAGAGGCGAACACGCCGGTCCGTCGCATCTATCTGCCGATCATGCTGATGTATTTGCAGGGTCAGGAATCGCCCGACCAATATAATGAGTTCGCGCTGCGCATGACGGAGTTCATGAGTGTTGTTCGCGTTCCCGCCGTCTTGGAAGAATGCGTGAACGTTTCCCGCGAAGTCATGACGGGTGAATATTACAAGGCATTGTCCAGATGCCGGAAACTCATGGATTATGAAGCCGAACGGCTGAATATGGAGGGGACTGAGCATGTCGCTCAAAGCGTATCAGAAGGCGCAGCAACGAGTCGAAACGCCGCGTGAGATTGAGTACCGGCTTTTCGGCCAAGTCACCCGCGCGCTGATGGATATCCAAGATCTGCCGCGTCATGAAATTTCCCGCCGGATGGACGCGCTGGATTGGAACCGGCGTGTCTGGTCGTTTATGGCGGCGGATTGCGCAAACCCCGACAATGCGCTGCCAGAAAATTTGCGCGCCTCGATCATTTCGCTCAGCCTTTGGGTGGGCCGCTATTCCAGTGAAGTGATGCAAAAGGGCGAAGATGTTGAGCCTTTGATCGACATCAATCGCACGATTATGCAGGGCTTGGCGAGCCAGATTGAGCTTCAAAAAGAGGCGCAACAGGCTTCCGGGGCCGGCTGATGAGACAGGGTCGCGCCCACTCAACGTTGATTGATGTGGAGCGCGGCCAAAGTCACAGAACGAATCAAGAGGTCGCTGGAGCGCGACATGCGGGCGAGACTGATGCCGCCCTCTAAGCTCGCTAACGCAAGGCAGGCTTTATCATGGGCCGCTTCCGTGCCGCCCAAGGCCGTTTCGAACCGCGCCAGCCAACGCTTTTGAGCGTCACAAATAGCTTGGGTCAGCGCGCTTTCCCCAGGGCTCGCGGCCAAGAGCCCTAAGAGCGGTGTTTGGGTATAATCGCTGCGACGCAACCAAATCACACATTCATGCGCCAATTCCAACAAGACCGCACCGGCGCGCTTATTCTTGGCAAATTCGGCTGCAAGCCGCGCATCCACCTCGTCCGCAATGAACCCAACAGCCGCAATCGCCAGCTCTTCTTTGCCACCGGGAAAGTGATGGTAGAGCGAGCCTTTGGGCAGATCGGTTGCGTCGAGAATGTCAGATATGGCGACGCCGTGATAGCCCCGGGCTTGAAACAGCGCGAGTGCGGCAGCAACCAAACGCTCTTTAGATCCCGTTGGAGTGGGTGATGGTGCAAGGGGTGTTTCTAGATCGCGAATTGTCATGTTTACGTTTCTGAAATGAGGACTTTAAAGGAGGCATTTGCCCGGGCAATGAGGGTGTCGTCAGCATAAATCAAAGCATCGATAAGGCCAGTTCGTCGCGACGCGGTGACCACCCGGGGCACAATCGAAATCCACTGACCAATCCGAGCTATGTCAATATAGTCCACGTGAAGGGATGTTGTTACAATTCCTGAAACAGCTTGTGCCTTTCCCTCCTTGGCCGCGGCACCTTCCAAACGCGCCATGCCAAGCGAAAGGCCCATTGCATTGTCCGAGAGTGCGGCAATCACACCTCCATGCAAAAGGCCACGACCATTGCAATGGCACGTATCGAGGAAAAAGCCTAGTTCATAAACGCCTTGTTCGGTTCGGGCATAAAGGGGCTGCCATGGATCCGTGACAGGACTCTTGCGGGAGTGGGGGGTAAACCCAGTAGGAATATCTGACATAAAAACCAGATAACAAGACCAGACTGAATGGTCTAGTGCGGTGCTGGCTTGAAACGAATGTGACTATTTAGCCTTCTTATCTTTCTTCTTTTTCTTCTTCTTGTCTTTTTTCTTTTTGCCTGCCGCTTTAGCTTCATCGAGTTCAACTGAAGGCATAGCCAAGCGCGTCAGAAGCTCGACGAATCCCGACCGCTTGTTGGCAGGCAGACGGGCTAGGACCGCGGCATCTACCTCGGCAAGCTTTGGCTTCGCCTCTTCATACATGGCACGGCCGATCGGAGTCAGGGTCACTGAATTGGCCCGACTATCCGTCATGGACTTCGTCCGTTGCGTAAGCCCTTTGGTTTCCATGCGCGCGACCATTTCCGCCAAAGTGGATCGGTCGATACCTGTGCGAACCACTAACTCGCTTTGCGAGACGCCATCCTGTTCGGTCAAAACAGCCAAGACTGCAAGTTGGCGCTGGGTCAGGCCATTGGGCCCCAATGCGGCGGCATGCAGATCGGCTGCGGCCTGTTGTGCCCGATGCAGCAAATGACTTGGTGACGCATTCAGGGCGAAAGATGGCGAGGAAGAGCTTTGCAGCGCTGAGGGTTCGCCTGATCCGGAAACTGGTTGCGCCGGCGATGCTTCTTGATCTTGAACACTCATCTCGCTACTCGCCTGCTAGCCCAACAATGGGTGAATTTCACTCCGTCGGCGTCCTATCATTGATTTTTGACGACTGCGCGACACCTCTTTTGCTATACATGATCCTTTCAAGGAATAAGTCACCCGATGCCAGCCAATTTCTCGTTACAAATCCCAGCCGGGGATGATCGCTTGCGGCAAGTTTGCGATACTTGCGGCTTCATCAATTATGTGAACCCGAAGATTGTGGCCGGTGTTGTGGTCGATGATGGGCAGGGCCGCATTCTTTTATGTCGGCGAGCGATTGAGCCACGCCATGGCTTTTGGACCGTACCAGCAGGCTTTATGGAAGAGCGGGAGACCACGGCCCAAGGGGCAGCAAGAGAAGTGTGGGAGGAGGCCCGCGCCAAGGTAGCCATCAATGCCCTTCTGGCTATTTACGAAGTGCCGCGCATCAGCCAAGTCCATTTTATGTATCGCGGCACGCTCCGTGAAGACGGCTTCGCAGCTGGGCCAGAAAGCCTTGAAGTAGCGTGGTTTGCCTTTGAAGACATTCCCTGGGACCATTTAGCTTTCCCAACCGGCGTTTGGGCGCTGAAAGATTGGGCCAAAGTGCAGAATCAATCCGTCTTTGTCCCGTTTTCAAATCCCCCTGGCAGCGAGCACTTGACCCACCCACGCGCGCCCAAAGGTAATTAAGCTTGTGGAATTACCCAGCTCCCGCCGCAGATTTGTCTTTGGATAAAGAAAAGGCCCGAACCTGGCAGGAGGCCTAAGGGCAGCTCAAGACAGGTCGGGCCTTGTTTGACTTTTGGGCGGTAAGGTCAGGTCAGCACGAACAGATTGACCGACCCCTACCAAACCCGTTTAGTTCAAGGCGTCTTTCAACGCTTTAGACGCTTGGAACTTTGCAACAGTTGCCGCTTTGATTTCGACGGTCTCGCCAGTTGAAGGATTGCGGCCTTGGCGTGCATCACGCTTTGAAACTTTAAACTTGCCCAAGGGTGCCAAGGTGACTTCTTCGCCAGCCTTCAGGCTCTTCACAATCGCTGCAGTCAGCGCGTCAATCGCGGTGTTGGCTTTGTCCTTCGTGATATCAGCAGCTTCTGCGACGGCGTCGATCAAATCTTTTTTGCTCATTGTCGTTTCCTTAGTCATTGGCTGCAGCACCCGAGACGGATCGCGGCAGCGTTGCGCACCCGTCCGTAACCAGAGGGATGCAATGGCCGCAAGCAATGGCGCCTCGGGTCCAAAGGTCAAGGCCATCTTGAGGTACGAATCCCCAGATTCTGCTGAGAATCATGGGGTTTCGCTGACAATTATCGGTGATCAGGCCGCGCACGCACGGAATCCAGCCTCAATTTCTGCCCGAACAAGAGGGTCGGCGAGGTTCCGTCCGATCAAGACGAATCGGCTTTCAGGAGCCGAATCAACAGGCCATGGCCCCTGATAATCACCCTCCAGCATCATATGGACACCATGGATGATGTAGCGTCGTGGGTCATCGCCCATTCGAAGGACGCCCTTAAGACGCAAGATGTCGAGGCCGCGACTGCCGACGAGCTCGGACAGCCACGCATCAAACAATTCCTCCGACAAGGGTTCGCTTACGCGCATGGCAAGTGAGTCAATCCCCTCGTAATGGCTGTACGCGTGATCATGATGGTGATGGTCGTGCCCATGATCTTTGTGATCGTGATCTTTGTGGTCGTGATGGTGATGTTTGGGCAGAAAGTGTGGATCTAGGTCCATCGCCCGATCCAAGGAAAAGGCTCCGAGATCCAGAATGGCGTCTAGGTCCACGAGCGAGCGCGAAGTTGTCACCACTTTCGCCCCGCGGTTGAGGCGTTGGATGATCGCTTGGGCAGCTTCAAGTTGTTCTGGGCTGGCAGCATCAGTTTTATTCAGCACAATGACGTCAGCAAAGGCAATTTGCTCAACCGCTTCTTGGCTGTGTTCGATCTGGCGCGCGATATGGACGGCGTCGACGACGCTCACCACGGCATCTAGATAGGCGCGGTTTTTAATCTCATCATCGGCAAAGAAAGTTTGGGCGACAGGGGCGGGGTCAGCAAGACCAGTTGTCTCAATGATTACCCCATCAAAGGTCTGACCACGACGGAACAAGGCCCCAAGAATCCGGATAAGGTCACCGCGTACGGAACAACAAACACAGCCATTGTTCAGCTCAAAGATTTCCTCGTCGACATCGACAATCAGGTCATGATCAATACCGATTTCACCAAACTCGTTGACGATCACGGCATAACGTTTTCCGTGCGGCGCGGTTAGAATGTGGTTCAAAAGAGTCGTCTTACCGGCTCCTAAATATCCAGTCAGCACGGTCACAGGAACCTTGCCTGTCGAATCACTTTGCATGTCTTGGTTCGCCTTACATATCGCTTTTGGGTCAGGATAGAGCGGTTATAGCCAGAAACGTGTGTGTAGTCTCGGGTAACGCACTTAAAAAGACTTCCGAGGTAGACAATAAGGTATTGTTAACCTAGTCAGCCGTCAAAAGATTGCTATCAACAGGCATTCCGGCGAGGGCACCATCCGTTTTAAGCAAGTGGACAATACTTGTGCCTTTGGAATTAAAAACAATGCTCTACCAATACATAACCTCTATTTTAGGGCCTGCAACTTGCATTGAGGCAAACTATGCGTCTCAATTTGAGGCAAGGGTATAATAGATGAATAATATTACCGCCGGGTTTGGTGCCGATCTCGCCGCGATCAATTTGTACAGGCCCGTGCCTGCCAAAGATCTTTCGGATTCTGCCCGTAGTGTGCCTAAGCGCCTGTTTGATGTTGTCTCTTCATTTATCGGATTAATCTTTCTCGCCCCGCTTTTGATTGCGATCTCTGTTGTGATCAAACTAACAAGCCCTGGCCCGGTATTGTTCGCGCAACTTCGGACGGGCTTGGGTGGGAAAACCTTTGTGATCTACAAATTCCGCACCATGACTACGCTGGAAAATGGTGACGAAATTGTGCAGGCCTGCCGCCACGATTTGCGGATCACACGGGTTGGCTCGTTTCTCCGTCGCTCCAGTTTGGATGAGTTGCCGCAACTATGGAACGTCCTGATGGGCGACATGTCGATTGTTGGGCCACGCCCACATGCGGTTGCTCATGATAATTATTATGGGGCGCTTCTACCAGACTATCGCGATCGGTTTCGGGCAAAGCCCGGCATCACGGGTCTCGCTCAGTGCAACGGCGCGCGCGGGCCCACGGAAACACTCGATAAAATGAGCCGCCGCATCCGATTGGACCTCGCTTATATCGAGCGCTGGTCGCTAGCGATGGAAGCCCGAATTCTTGTGAAGACGGTCAAAGTTATCCTCACAGGGGACGCCTGCGCCTTTTAAGGCAGTGTTATCTCCAATTACGCCCGCAAAGGGTCTCGCCAGAACGCCTCGCTGCACTATGATAAGGAGATTGTCATAGGAGACTTGGCTTGATTTCGCGTCGCATCCTTCTTGCAGCCAGTTTGGCTTCACCTTTAGCCCTATCCGCCTGCGGCCCAGAAAAGCCTGCAGAGAAAGCGGGCCGTGTGCGCATCCGCTTTGCCACAGATTGGCGGGCGCAAGCCGAACAGGGCGGCTTTTATCAAGCCGTTGCCAAAGGGTTCTATGCGGACAAGGGTTTAGACGTTTCCCTGATCCAAGGCGGTCCAAGCGTGAACGTTCCGCAATTATTGGCGGCAAATGCCATTGAAATGGGTTTGGGCTCCAATGGTCCCATCGTGCTGAGCATGGTTCAAGCTGGCGCGAAGGCAAAGGCGGTCATGGCTTCGTTCCAAAAGGACCCTCAAGTCCTCATCACCCACCCGCGCGCAGACATAAAGTCACTGGCTGACATGAAGGGCAAACCCATCATGCTGGCGGATGCGTCGATTAATGCGTTCTGGCCGTGGCTTAAGGCCAAATATGGCTTCACCGACGATCAGGTTCGCAAATATACCTTTAACTCTGCGCCCTTTTTGGCAGATCCCAGTTCAATCCAACAAGGCTATGTAACAAGCGAGCCTTACACCCTGAAAACCCAAGGCAAAATTGACCCACAGGTCTATTTGCTCGCCGATTCTGGCTATCCAGGCTACGCCGCCATGACTTTGGTTTCAGACGCTTTTATCGCAGCCCATCCAGAGGCAGTTAAAGGCTTCGTTGAAGCCACGATTGCGGGCTGGAAAGACTATCTGCGGGGTGATCCCGCCCCTGGCGATGCCCTCATCACCAAGGATAATCCCGACATGTCAGCCGAGCTGTTGAGCCAAGCCCGCGAGAAGCTGTTGTCCTATGGCATTGTCGAGACCCCGGATGGGCAGATTGGCACCATGAGCCTCGACCGCTGGAAAAGCTTTTTCGACGTCATGACGGCTGCGGGTGTTTATCCTGCTGATTTAAAGTGGGAGTTGGGCGTTGATCTCAGCTTCTTGCCACAGAAGTCTTGATGCCTGCTGAGTCCCCCGTCCGTTTGAGCGCGCGGCAGGCCTGCGTGCGGTTCGGTGCCTTGGAGGCGCTGGGCCCGATCGACTTAAGTGTTCGGGCGGGCGAATGTGTAGTTTTGTTAGGGCCGTCAGGATGTGGGAAAAGTACGCTCTTGGCCGCGCTCGCGGGCTTGCAGGCGGTGGCGAGCGGCGATGTTCAAGCCAGTGCCACCGGCGGATCGGAGATCCCAGGCGTTGTCTTTCAAGAGCCTAATCTGATGAATTGGGCGACGGCGCAGGACAATGTTGCCCTGCCATTGGCACTGGCCGGTGTTGGCAAGCTGGAGCGGTTGGGCCGCGCGCAGAAAGCCTTAAAGCAGGTTGGCTTAGCTTCTTTTTCGACCGCTTATCCAAGGACGCTCTCTGGCGGTATGCGGATGCGGGTGGCCTTGGCACGCGCCTTGGTCAACGAACCGTCGGCCTTGCTGCTCGACGAGCCTTTTGCAGCCATTGATGAATTGGGGCGGCGCGCGCTGGATGATTTGGTTCTGGCGGCCAAGCAGGACCATGGTCTCGCTGTCTTGTTCGTAACTCACTCCGTCGATGAGGCGGTTTATCTGGCTGATCGCATTCTGGTGTTAAGCCCAAGGCCCGGCCGCATTATGGCCGAAATCGCCGTTCCAGATGTACCGCGCGATCCTGCTTTTTTAACCTCACCTGCCTTCGCCGAAGCAGCCGCAGCGGCCAGACGGGTTTTAAGCGCGCAATTGGTGGCCGCATGAACCGGATCGACATCGCCCCCATTTTGGCAGGCTTGGTGATGCTCGCCCTATGGGAGGGGCTGAGCCGCTTCTTCCACGTCCCGACGGTGATCCTACCTCCGCCCAGCGCGATTGGTGCAGCTTTGATCGAGCGCGGACCGCTTCTGTTACCGGCTGCCGGCGTCACCATGGGTTTAGCACTGACGGCTTTGGCCATCTCAATCGGGCTTGGAACCTTGATTGCCCTTGTTTTTGCCCGCCTGCCGTTGCTGGAGCGCAGTTTGGGCCCTTATGCTTTGGTGCTGCAAGCAACGCCCATCGTTGCGATTGCGCCCTTGGTGATCATTTGGACAGGGATTGAAAATCCCCGCCGGGCCATTTTGATCCTCGCCGTCATCGTGGCGGTGTTCCCGGTTCTGACGTCCGCTTTGGCTGGCCTAAAGGCCGTCGACCCGGGTCTGGACCGTTTATTTCGCCTCCACAAAGCCAGCAGCACGCAGCGCTTCTTGCGCTTGGAATTGCCAACTGCCGCGCCCTTTTTATTGGCCGGGATCAAAACGGCGGCTGGCTTGTCGCTGGTCGGCGTCGTGGTCGCCGAATTTGTTGCCGGAACCGGGGCAACGGGTGGCCTATCATGGCGCTTGGTTGAAGCTGGCAATCGACTGGAGACGTCGACCATGTTTGCCGCGCTCTTTCTGTTGGCTTTGATGGGCCTTGCGCTCAACGCAGTGCTCGCGCTGATTGAGAAGCAAATCCGCGCTTAAGAAGTCTGGCGGGCAGTGAGGTACAAAAAGCAATCGGCAAGGCCTTCGACATAAGTCGGGAAAGCCAGCTGCCAGCCCAATTCCTCTTTCGCGCGCGCATTCGAAACGCGTTTGCACTCGCTATAAAAGCGCTTGCCCATTTCCGATAGGCCAGCCGCTTCAAACGGAACCAAGGGCGGCGGCGCTCGCCCGAGCAGCCTGCAGGCCTCAACAATCACCTCGCCAGAGGCACACGGGCGGTCGTCGCAGATATTGTAAATGCGGCCGGGATTTGGGTTGGCGACGCTTGCAATCAGCGCTGTGACTATGTCAGTGCGGTGGGCACGGGAAAACACTTGGCCGGGCTTATCGATCCGCCGCGCCGTTCCCGACAGGACCTGTTCTAAAGCGCTGCGGCCCGGACCATAAATGCCGGGCAGCCTGAAAACATGGGCAGGGCTGGCTAAGGCGCGCCACGCGGCCTCGGCCTCCGCCCGTCGTTTGGCTTCGATGGACAAGGGCGTCGGCGCTTCATCTTCAAACGCCCAGCCACCGGCTCGGTCGCCATAAATCCCGGTGGTCGACAAATAGCCGATCCAAATCCCCCCTTTGGGAGTCCAAGTTGGGGATAGAGCCAGAAGGGCAGGGTCGCCATCGGCTACAGGTGGGATAGAAGCGAGAATGTGGGTCGCATTTTGGGCTGCCTCAATCAGTTCGGCGTTTGCAGTTCCGTCAAACAGGATGGGAGGAATGCCAGATTTGCGTAATTCCTCAGCGCTATCTGCACTTCGACACGTGCCTTGCACCAAGGCCCCTTGTTCGGCCATGGTTTGGGCGAACGCCGTGCCGACATAGCCGCAGCCCAAGACTAACACGCGCATTTGTTCAAACCCTTTGCCTCAGTTTTGCCTTCTAACCACATCAAAAGAATTCGATGAGCCCTTCTGTGACCCTTCGATCCGCCCTATTTACGACCCTGATCCCGATTACGCTATCGGTCTTTCTTTTGGGGACTTCAGTCCAAGCGGGAACGGATCCGCGCGATGCGGCGCGCCTCCAAGCTTGCATGACCAAGGCAGAGATCAAGCCGGACGAAGCATTAGAAGATGGATTTATCTGGCGCAGCCAAGGTGGCGGCACCTTTGCTGAGCAATGTATCGCCATCGCCCGCATTGAAGCAGGCGATATTGGCGGTGGGGCAGAGCGCTTAACAGCCTTGGCCTCTGCCCCCGATGCCGGTGACCTGGATCAACGCGTTTTGATTATGGCGCGTGCAGCCAATGCTTGGCTAATGATTGAACAGTTTCAGCCCGCTCAAAAGGTGCTGGATGCGGCTTTGAAATTGAAGCCGGGCGAGCCTGACCTTTTAATCGACCGGGCGCGCGCCAAGGCTGGTCAGGGCCTATGGGCAGAGGCGCAAGCAGACTTGACGGCTTGTTTGTCGAGGCGACCGCTTGATGTGCTCGCCTTGCGTCTGCGCGCGGAAACCTTGCTGCAGCAAAAATCCTATGACGCGGCAGAGTTGGACATTGCCCAAGCCCTGCGTCTTGCACCCAAGGACGTCGATAATTGGTTGGTGCGTGGACGGATCCAAGAAGCGCGCCGTCTGGGTCGCGCACCAGATTAAGTCCGGCCTGTAACCGCCACAGGCTTGTTACTTGATCACAGCGTGAACTACGTCCAAGGATAGGCCGCTAAACCATGATTTAGGGGCCAATCGTGACACAATCTGCTGCTTCGTCGCCTGTTGAACCGCAAAAGCTGAAGACCGTAGTCGCAGCGTCCGCTGCTGGTACCGTCTTTGAGTGGTACGACTTCTTCATCTTTGGCCTACTGGCCTCGGTGATGGGCCAGCACTTCTTCGCAGGTTCGCCGCCTGCCGCCCAGTTTATTTTCGCACTCTTGACCTTTGGCGTTGGCTTTGCGGCGCGCCCGCTTGGCGCTGTGGTGTTCGGGGCGATTGGCGACACCAAGGGCCGGAAAGGCGCATTTTTGGTCACTATCATCATGATGGGCGCTTCAACTTTTGCCGTTGGCCTGTTGCCGGATTATGACCAAATCGGCATTTGGGCACCTATCTTGTTGGTCGCGTTACGGATTGCACAAGGCTTTGCCCTCGGCGGCGAATATGGTGGGGCAGTGATTTATGTCGCAGAACATTCACCTGCCCACAAGCGGGGGTGGAACACGTCCTGGGTGCAGACTTCGGCTGCCGGGGGACTGCTGCTCGCTTTGACGGTCGTCTTCATGACTCGCCTGATTTTGGGCGAAGAAGCCTTCCAATCATGGGGATGGCGGGTGCCATTCCTTCTATCGGTTTTCTTGCTCGCGATTGCTTTGTGGATCCGCTTGCAGTTGGAAGAAAGCCCGATGTTTAAGGCGTTGAAAGAAGAAGGCGCGGCCTCTAAAGCGCCCTTGTCTGATGCCTTTGGTCAATGGGGCAACTTGAAGCTGATCTTGCTCGCCTTGTTTGGCCTGATGATGGCGCAAGGCGTGGTTTGGTATACCGGCTTCTTCTACGTCCAAGTCTTCCTGGAACGGCAGCTAAAAGTTGACCCCCAGATCATTAATATCTGGCTTTTGATTATCACCACCATCTCCGCCGTCTTGTACGTTTTTTTCGGCTGGCTGTCGGACAAACTGGGTCGCAAGCCCGTTATGCTCGCCGGCATGATTTTGGCGGTGTTGAGCTTCTTCCCAGCCTTTCATCAATTGGCCATAGCGGCCAATCCAGACCTCGTCGCGGCCCAAACTGCGACGCCAATTGTCGTCCGCGCAGACCCAAGCACCTGTTCGGTGCAGTTTAATCCTGTCGGCAAAACGCCCGACGGCAGAGACGCCTTTTCCTCTAGCTGTGATGTTGCCAAGAGTTATCTGACTAATTCGGGCATCTCTTACGACAATGAGGTGGCCCCCACAGGAACAAACGCGCAAGTCAAAATCGGAACGGTCACGCTAGATAGCGTCGATATCTCAGCTTTGGATGCAAAAGCGCAAAAGGCCGCCAAGGATGCCTTTGCTGCCAAGATGAAAACGGCTTTGAAAGCGGCAAGCTACCCTGACAAAGCAGATCCTGCAAAAATCAATCACCTCGCGGTGCTGCTCTATCTGATGGTGTTCGTGGTTGCCGCAACCGCGCTTTACGGGCCCTTGGCGGCAGCCTTGGTTGAGATGTTCCCAACCCGCATCCGCTATACGGCGTTGTCGGTCCCCTATCATGTCGGAACTGGTTTCTTTGGCGGCTTTATGCCGGCAACCGCGGTCGCCATCGTCGCGACGACGGGCAATATGTATTCCGGTCTTTGGTATCCGGTGATCATTACCGCCATCAGTGTCGTTGTGGCCTTAATCTTCCTACCCGAAACAAAGGATCGCTCGATCCACGATCTCTAAAGCAAGGATCACAGCGGCTTGATGCATGAAGCTGACGCACCCGTCATTTTTTGATTGATCCTTTAGAAATTTGTGGCATGTTAGGCTTAGAAGCGACACGTTTAGATGTTGCTCTACGCTCAAGGACCAAAGCTGGGATTCCAAAGACCCGGAACTAAATAAAATGGGAGTGATTGAAAGCATGACAACGTCACACATTACCAAGGACGCGCTGTATGATGCGGTAGCGCCAACCGATTTCGCTGCCATGTTGGAGATTGATCGGCACACGAGCCGTTCGACAGCTTTCGACAAAATTATCTCTGCCACCCACGACCATTTCTGGGACCCAACAGACAAGCGCTACATCGATTTTGATGAACCGTTTGACATGGAAAATCAGGCCTTGTTGCCAGATCATATGGTTCCAGCCCTTGAGACCCCTTATGTCCAAGAATTTTTCAAGGATAAGCCGAAAGAGCTGATCCGCTTTAAAAATGAGATGGCACGCTGGCAATTGTCGGCCATTCTGCATGGCGAACAAGGCGCACTGAACCTCTCTGCTTCACTCTGCCATGTGTTGCGTGATGCTGGCGCGCAAGAATATGCTGCCAACCAAGCGCGCGAAGAGGCCCGCCACGTTGCCGCTTTTGCCGCCTATATCAAAGCACGTTGGGGCAGCCCTCTGCCATGTGGCGAAGTGCTGAAGACCTTGCTGGTCGATATCGTTCATGCGCCTGAAGTTTACAAAAAGGTCGTTGGCATGCAGATGCTGATCGAAGGCCTCGCCATGGGCGCCTTTGCAATGATCTACAAAGAGTGGAATGACCCGCTGGCGCGCAAGTTGACGCAATTGGTTATGACCGACGAAGCCTTCCACCACAAGTTCGGTAAGATCTGGGCGGATCGCACCATTCCAAAGCTCGACGCGGCAGAACATGCAATTGTCGAGGACTGGGCGGCGCACTGCTTCCAGACCCTGTTGTTCAATTTGGTTGCGCCCCATCAAATGCGCGCCATCTATGACGAATTCGGCCTCGACCCAGACATCATCATGGTCCAGTTTCAAGAGATGGTAACCGATGAAGACCGTCGTGAGCGGATGAAGGAAGCCACCAATATTTTCCGCGTTCTGGTGAAGACCTTGTGGAATGCCAATATCATCACAGATCGCACCAGAGCTTTCTACGCCATGTATGTCGACTTCGCCGAATTTGAGGCTGAAGGTGAGCATATGGTTGGGGATGACATTGCTGAAGATGGCATTCGCTTCCTGCAGGCGGTGAATTTCGGTGTTAACACCGATGCCTTGAAGCAAGTGAAGATTGCGGCCGAATAGGTAATTGTGAGTTCGTTTTACAGAAAGCCCCGCTGGTTATGCCAGCGGGGCTTTTCATTTTTGCCGATTGCCGTGGGAGGTTATTTGGAAATTTCTCCCTGAATCCAGCCAGTCTAATCAGGTCTAGCCCACGTTGGTCTAAAGTCACGCGTCTCGAAGCAGTCGACGTTAACTCTCATTAACCGCGCATTTACCATAACACCCCCAAGTCGAGCAGTACGAAGAAAGTCGAATCCACACTTTGGACTGTTCAAATTCTGCGAAGCAGTAAATGAACGATCACGGTAGCTGAATTTCTTCGGAAATTTCTTGTGGGGCCGCAAAACTTGGCGGAAGAGTGATTCGAATGAGCGGACAGTCGCCATGGAGTGTGAAAGGCGTAGAGCCTCGGACTCGCGAGGCTGCGAAGGATCTCGCACGCCGCGAAGGTCTGACACTTGGCGAATTGTTGAACCGGCTGATTGCTGAGACCGATGAGCCCACCCAAAAACCAGTTATAAATGCAAAATCAGCAATAAATTTTGGCCAAGAAGCCAATCGCTTAACCGCTGCATTGGAACAATTGAGCCGACGCCTTGAGTCTGGTGGCGTGGAATTGGTGCCCCCGATGCCATCTCCCGGTGTCGATGATCGCTTGTCGCAAAAATTTGAAAAGCCGGTGGCGGCTGGCGACACTGCCGTGGGTCGTATTGAGACCCATTTGAATGATTTGCGCGAAACCCAAGTTGTCTTGAGTGAGCGCTTACGCCGTATTGAGTCGCAAGATCCAACGCACGCGTCTCTGGCCGCCCTCAAATCACTTGAATCCGCGCTCTCGCGCTTGGCTACCCAAGTCTTTGAGACTGACAGCCGTGTCAGCCAGATTGAGAAAGTAACCCAAGAAGCTATTCAGACGGTCGACCAAAGCTTGGGCCTTGTGGCTGAACGTTTGGCCACGACAGAGGCCTTGGCGCAAGAAACAAACCACCGTTTTGTTGAAGCCATGATTGATTTGTCAGCGCGTCTGACCGGTCTTGAAGAAGTTGGTGAACGGGCCGGTGGTCCAGACGTGTCGGTCTTGGAAGACCGTTTGAGCCAACTGGAAGATATCACTTCCCAAACCCTCTCCCATACCGTCGAAGTTGCCAACCAAGGCATCAATCAGGTTACAGAGCGAGTGCACGGCATTGAGACCTATGCGCAGGACAATGCGTCGCGCATGGTGGAAGCCTTGGTTGATCTTTCCGCCCGCCTGACCCAACTTGAAGGTGCCGGCAAGACTGGCGACACACTAACGGCAGTTGAGGCGCTGGAAGCCAAAACCAATGAGTTTAGTGCGCGCCTCAATGAATTGACTGCCGAAATTGAAGCAGCCCGTGCAGACCTGCATGGGCAAGTCCAAGCAGCCCTCTCCAGCGGCATTAACGGCCAAATGACGGAAGTGGCTCAAGCCCTCGCTAGTCGGCTCGATGCCAGCGAACAACGCAGTCAAGATGCGTATGATCGGGTTAGTGCCAAGTTTGAACAAGCAACCCAAGCGCTTGATTCCCGTTTGGCCCAAGTTGAAAACCGCGAGAGTACGCCAGACCAAACTGGCTCTATGGCGATGAAATTGGAGCTCGCGCGTATCACACGCGGCATTGATGAGCGCCTGTCGTCAATTGAGCGCCATGATGCTTCGGTCATGGAACAGACCGGTCAGCATATCCAACGTTTGGCGCAAAGTCTGGGCGACCGGATTGATGCGTCCGAGCGTCAATCCGCCGAATCGATTGCGACAATCAGCAAGCAAATGCAGGAATTGGCTGATCGCCTCGCCGTCAACCATGACAAAGCCGTCCAAGGTCTTGCTACCACCTTTAATGAGAGCGATTCCAAGACCCGACAATTGCTGGATGAAGCATTAGGGCAAGTGCGCTCAGAAGTTCAGTCGGTAGATGCGCGCGTTCAGGCCTTGATCGCGCCCTTGCAGCAGGATTTTGTTGCGTTGGGTGATCGTTTGGACAAGGCGGAGCAAGGTGCCCTTTCGGCGTATGCTGAGCCGATCTTTGATCCCAATCACTCTGTCGATTTGGGCGGCCCAGCTGGCCATAACGCAAGTTCTGTCAAACCTGTGGCTCAATCGGGTGAGGATGGCTTTAGTTTTGAATCCCGTGGGGACTCGCTGGAAAAGCCAAAGTTTGACGATCCATTCGTGATGGACAGCCCTACCGCCAAAACTGCTGCGGCGTCTGCAGCTGCGAACCCAGCGCGTCGTGGCAGTTTTGGTTCGCCCTTCCCGGATGGCGAGGATAGCGAGCACCTAAACGACTTTGCCGATTTACGCGATGACGTGCCTGATCCGCTTGCTGGCGGACTTGATCCGTTTGGGGGCGAGGTGGATGCAATGGTGCTGGACCCCACCAGACCCATCGACGACGATTCTGATGATGGTCTATCAAGCTTAGATCATGACTGGGATGGGCCAAACAGCAAGACCAGCTCTGCCCCCGACTATTTGGTTGCGGCCCGCCGTGCCGCCAATCAAGCCGCAGCTGCGCGAGAAGCCGCTCAAACCAAAAAGAAGCCGACGCTATCTTTAAAGGGCCCCGCTGGCAAAGAGAAAAAGGCCGAGGCAGCCAAAGCTAAACCATCGGCAAAGCCACAGGCACCTCAAGCAGTTAAAGACGCTAAAGAAGGTGGTAAGCCCAAGAGCCCCTTGTCGCCTGTTGGGATTGCCGCGGCAGCTGCGCTAGTCGCAACCGGCGGCTTTGCCGTTTATAGCCAGTTGAAGCCGTCTTCTAATGTAGACGAAAAGCCAGCCGCCCTTAATCAGGAAAACGTACCTTTGCCGCCAGAGCTGGCGGCGCAAGCGGCGATCCCTGCGCCAGTTGAAGGTGCGGTGCCAATGCCCGCTACAGAAGTTGCGGAAGTCCCAACAACGGCTGCAAGCCCTACTCCTACTCCTACTGTCGCAGCCACTGCTGCCACTGCTGCCCCTGCGCCAACGGCTGCTGCGGCTGCCCCAATTGCAGCAGCGGCAACTGCGGCGCGGAACATCCCTAGTCCGCCGCCACAATTGCCAAAGGCGCAATTGGTGACCCCAACCACAAAAGCTTCGGTCGCAGCACCTGCGTCACCACCTGCGAAGCCTTCACCAACGCCGCAGCAGATCGAAGCAGCCCGCATCATGGCTTCCGCCGATGCGCAGGCTCGCGCTGCGAGAGCGCGAGCCGAAGCCCAGCGCGACCGTTTGCGCTCTCCAACTTTTAAAGCTGCGCGCGCTGATGCACCACCAAGGCCGGTGCAGCGTCCAACGCCACCTCGCGTTGCTACGGTCGCTAAAGCGTCCACCTCCAGCGCTGCAGCGCCGCCGCGCGTCGCGTCAGTTGCTGCTTCTGCGCTGGCGACGACCGCCGCCGCAGCTGCACCAACCCGCGTGCCAGTCACCCCAACAGCGGCTACCCCCGGCGCACCGGCGGCCAGCCCTCCCGTCGCTTCTGCCGCAACAGCTGCCACAGGTTCCTTGTTCGACCAAGCCATGGCGCGGGAGCAAGCTGGCGATGGGGCGGGGAGCGTCGCGCTGTTGCGCCGTGCTGCTGATGGTGGCGATACGCGCGCGATGAACCGCTTGGCCAGAAAATTTGAGACGGGCGATGGCGTCACCAAAGACTTGGCGCAAGCACGCGCTTTGACCGAACGCGCAGCCGCGCGCGGTAGCCGCCAAGCGATGCACAATTTGGGCGTCTATTATGCCAATGGTGATGGTGTCCCTCAAAACATGGCACGCGCCGCCGAGAGTTTCCGTCGCGCCGCACAACGTGGTGTTACCGATTCCCAATTCAATCTGGGTGCAATGGCAGAGCAGGGGCTCGGCGGGCCAAAGTCTGACGTTCAGGCCTATTATTGGTTTGCCTTGGCCGCCCGCGGCGGCGATCAGGATGCTTTGGCTAAGGTTCGCGAAATTGGTGCTCGTTTGACGCCGGAGCAAAAGGCGGCTCAAGATCAATTGGTAGCGAAGTTCCGTCCTGACGGCGGATCCCCAGACTAGGTGCCCCTATGTCGACCCCAAATTTAGGTATTGTTGAAGGCTATTTCGGCCAGCCCTGGACTTGGGATGATCGCCGCGCTGTGGTCGAGACTTTAGCCCCTTATGGCTATCGGTTCTTCCATTATGCGCCAAAGGGCGATCCCTTTTTGCGCCGGCGGTGGGTTGAACCCCATCCCTTGCAGGAAGCCGGACAGATTTCGCAGTTTGTTGCCTTCTGCCAAGGTTTTGGTGTCCGAGTTGGCATCGGTCTAAGCCCCTATGAAGCCTTCAATGATTTCAACGGCAACGTCGCCAACACCTTTGTCAATCGGGTTGAAGACTTGGCTTCGCTGGGCATTCAAGACCTCGGCATTTTCTTCGACGACATGCACTCAACCCTGCCGGACCTTGCGCAGCGCCAAATTGAAATCATGCATCTGGCGCGCGATACTGCGCCGCAGCTGAAGCTGTCCATGACCCCAACTTATTATTCCAACGATCCCGTGCTCGACCGTGTCTTTGGGCACCGGCCAGAGCATTATTTGCGCGAGTTGGGCGCGGGCCTTGACTCAAGCATCGACATTTATTGGACAGGTGAAGAAGTCTGTGCGCGCGAAATCTCACTTGGCCATATGCGTGAGATCGGGACGCTTTTGAAGCGTAAGCCCTTGTTGTGGGACAATTACCCCGTCAATGACGGGCCTCGCATGAGCCAGTTTCTGCACCTTCGTGGTTTCACCGGAAGGTCACATCGCTTGGCAGACTGGGTCTCCGGCCACGCAATCAACCCAGCGCTGCAACCCTATTTGACCTGCGTGCCTGCCATTTCCTTAGCGATGAGCTATCAGCAGGGTGATGATTATTGTTACGGTGCCAGTGGCTATGCCGCTGCGGTGAAGGTTTTGGGTCCAGAATTGGCCAACATGGTCCGCGCCGACTTAATGAGCTTTCAGGACTTGGGCCTTACCAAACTGGCGAAGCGGCGCGACTCTTTGATTGACCGCTATCAGTCAATCGACCATCCGGCAGCGCGAGAAATTCTGGCTTGGCTGCAAGAGGAATATGCGGCCACGACGGAAATGGTCGAAACGCAATAAACCGCTAGCGGCGGCTGCTGGCCCTAGCGCGGGCCAATTTCCGGCGAGACAATAGGCTCGGGCCTTCTGTCGTCTCTGCTTCAGATAGGACGCCCAGCAAACGCTCTTTCAAAATTGTAATTCGCCGCGCGTCAGACAGTTTCAGTCCGCCCCGATCGCGGAGGTAAAAAGCATCGGTTGCCCGTTCGCCAACGCCGTCAATATGGGCTGAGGTCACGTTAAGCCCTTCATCCTCAAAGACTTGCGCTAAGTCTGCCAACAGGCCGGTGCGGTCTCGGCCAGAGACTTCGACGATTGTATCAAAGGCCGCACCTTCATTATCGATCATAATGACGGGCTCGATCGCAAACGCCGCAGTTCGATTGGTCGGCTTTTTGACGGTGCTGGTGTTCGCTGCGATTCGACGATCGCGTTCCGCCTTACTTTCCCCCTCCAACACCACGTGCAGCCGGGTAAACAGGCGGTCAATTGTGTCTTGTCGGCCTTCGCCGAAGGCTGCGCCTGACTGATCTTGCAGGGCAAACACATCGAAGGCTTGGCCACCCTTAGAAGTATGGATACGTGCATCAATCACATTGGCACCTGCCTGCGCAAACACGGCGGATAGCGCTGCAAAGAGGCCCGGTTGATCGGGAGAAAGCACCAGAATTTCTGTAGCACCGCGACTGGGCGCAAGCCTTGAGGCAAGCCAATAGGGCGCTTCTTGACGCAAGGCCTTGGCCACTTCTGCCCCGTGCCACTTCTGCTGGTCAGTATCAAAGCCAAGCCAATAAGCATCCTCCAGACTGGTGAAGAATTCGGCGAGGATCGGATCAATCAAGGCTTGAGCGCGGCGCTCATCGGCTTGGGCCTTTAGTTGTCGACGCACAAAGCCCTCGTCGGACCGCCCACCCCGCAGCGTGGCCTCGGTCAACTTATAGAGGTCGCGTAAGAGTTGGGCTTTCCAATCGTTCCAAACCCCGGGGCCAACGGCACGAATGTCGGCCACCGTCAAAACCAGCAACAGGCGCAACCGCTCCAGTGTACCGACCGTGGCAGCAAAGTCGGTGATGGTTTTCGGGTCGCCAATATCGCGGCGTTGGGCAACCTCGCTCATGATCAGATGGTGACCGACAAGCCACGCAACCAACTCAACCTCTTCAGTTTCTAGCCCTAAGCGGCGGCAAGCAATGTGGGCCGCCTTTGCGCCTTCAATCTGCTGGTCGCCTTCGCCCTTACCGACATCGTGCAATAGCATCGCCAGATACAGCGCGCGACGGTTTGCGATCCGGGGGAAAAGTTCTGTTGAGACAGGTAATTCCTTCCGCAGCCTGCCGTGCTCAATATCGGAAATATTGGCAATGCCGCGCAACGTATGCTCATCCACCGTAAAGTGGTGATACATGTTAAACTGGGTCTGCCCAACGATGCGGCCAAACTCGGGGACAAACTTCCCCAAAAGGCCTGCTTCATTCAAAAGCCCCAGCGCTTGGGCGGGGTCCTTCTTGGACGTGGCGACGTCTAAAAAACTCGCCACGCACTTTGGATCGTCGCGCATAATCCGACCCTTGGCGGCCATGCTGCTCACGCGCGCCAGTGCGGATGGATCGATATCGAGACCCAGATCATCGGCCATCTTGAAAATATCGATCAAGGCCGAAAGATCATCGGCGACCTGTTCAGGGTGGGCAAAGCCAATGCGGCCGTGATCCTCAAGAAAGCGCGGATCATCCAGCTGCTTGGCCTTTTGTGGACTAGCAAAAAACCGCGAAATCCCGCGTGGCAGCGCCTTTTGCCGGTCTAGCTCTAGCCGGGCGGATAGGATGCGCGTCAAGGAACCAACTTGCTTGGTGACGAGAAAATAGCGCTTCATAAAGCGCTCTACCGCCGGATTATCCGCCCGGTCGCCATAGCCCATGCGGCGGGCCATTTCGGGTTGCAAGTCAAAGGTCAAGCGCTCTTCCGCCCGACCAGTCAAAAAGTGCAAGTGACAGCGCACCGTCCATAAGAATTCAGCCGCCTGATTGAAATGCTTCATGTCTTCGCGGCTGAAAATGCCCTTTTCAACAAATTGGCCGACGTCATCGGTGCCATGAATATATTTGGCGATCCAGAACAAAGTGTGCAGGTCGCGCAGACCGCCTTTCCCGTCTTTGATATTGGGTTCGACCATATAGCGGCTTTCACCGGTGCGACGGTGGCGATTGTCGCGCTCGGCCAGCTTCGCTGCCACAAAGTCAGCAGCCGTGCCGTCAAACAAGTCCTTGCGCAGCCGAATTTCCAGCTCACGGAACAAGAGTTTGTCGCCACAGACAAAGCGGGTCTCCAGCACAGACGTGCGGATGGTCATGTCTTCGCGGGCGGCGCGCAGGCATTCAGAAATGGTGCGCGATGCGTGGCCAACCTTGAGGCCCATATCCCACAGCATGTAGAGCATGTATTCGATCACGCTCTCAGCCCAGGACGCGTCTTTGATGGGCCGCACGAACATCAGATCAACATCCGACGACGGGGCCATGGAATTGCGGCCGTAGCCGCCCGTGGCGCACACACTTAGCCGCTCTGCCGCTGTAGGGTTTCGCGCGCGGAACACGTGGGTGACGGTAAAATCATAAAGGGCGGAGATCACTTGGTCTTGGACCGCCGCTAAGAGGTGTGAGCAATCAAGGCCGCCCGCGCCACTCTCTAAACGCTCTTGCGCGATGAGGCGGCCGCGAAACAGCGCGCCTTTAAGCAAGTCCAAGGCACGTGCCCGTGCCGCCTTTTCGTCGCCCAAATGGTCGAGTGCTGCTGCCGACAATTGTACGCGCAGGCGGTTGCCGTCGACGACGGCTTCAATCGACCAGGGCCTTAAAGGGGTACGCTTTGGTTTGCTCATGCAACTTCATGCACGCACAGGGGTTGATTTGTCATTAGGAAGCGTGCCGCGGAACTGCCAATCGCCAAGCCGGCCTTCAAGCCAAGACAGGTTCAGGCGCCCAAAACTGCTTCAATCTAAAGCCTGAGGATGCGCTGGCATCGACTGAAAACCACGCAACGCCGCTCGTGGGCAGATGCTCGCGCAAGGCTGCTTGCCCTCTGTCTACGCCAGGATCACCCTTCATCAGGGTGCGGGCTAGGTCGTGTAGGCCCGGATCATGCGCAATGATCATCACCCGGCTCGCCTTCGCGGACTTAGCGGCGCTAAAATAGATGTTAGGCGCTGCCAAATAAAGCTGGCGCGACATTTGAACTTGAGCATCGGGGAATGCCTGATGGCTGGCATCCCAGGTTTCCGCTGCGCGCAGGGCAGTGGAAACCAGTGCGAGTTGTAAGTCGTAGCCTGCTTGCTTCAGACGTTGGGCTTGAGCTGCTGCCTGAACCCGCCCGCGCGGAGTCAAGCCACGACTGAAATCATCGCGCGCTTCATGCGGGCGCACGGCTTTGCCGTGGCGAAACAAGATGAGGTCGGTCAGCATAAGCGTTTTGGGCATCCTTGAGGGCAGGACATCACCCATAGCCTGTTTCGACAACTATTCTGACACGTCGCTGCACTTTTTTCTGCCGCCTGTCGAAATGGCCATCCGCTCAAGTGTCATGCTGGTGAGAACGCGAGAAGCGAGAGCTGCTTCCCCGTCTCTGAGATGTTTGAAGGAGCAGAAAATGGTTGAAGCTGGAACACAGCGAAAGTTGCCGCCCTGGTTCTGGGTGGCCGCAGGCCTCGGCGTTGCGTGGAATATCTTTGGCCTCGTTCAGTTTATGGGCGCAGTCACAGCAACTTCCGCAAGTCTGGCGGCCAAGGGCATGACGCCAGAGCAGATTGACGTCTATTTGTCGATTCCGTTCTGGATGAATTTTGCTTTTGGACTTGGCGTCATCGGCGGGCTGATTGGTTCGATCTTGATGCTGTTGAAGAACAAGGCGGCCCAGCCTGTCCTTATGGCTTCACTAGTCGCCTATATCGTTCTTTACATTGGCGACATTGTTCACGGCGTGTTTGCGGCCTTGGGCCCGCCCCAAGTGATTGTCCTCACCGTCGTGGTTGCCATTGCAGCCGCCCTCCTATGGGTCGCCCATTTTTCCAACAAGCATGGCCGCTTGGCCTAATCCCCTCTCACCCCCCCTCGACCAGACCCGTGGTCTGAGTCATAAAACCAATGGAGACTGATAATGCAATTCATGTTGATTATGAACGAAACCGAAGCCGAACGGTCCAAGCGGGACGACCCAGCTACTGCCGGTGCCTATTGGGGTGGCTGGTCTGCCTTTATCGGGGCTATGCATCAATCTGGCATCGTCATTAATGGCGATGGCCTGCAGCCACCTCATACGGCGACGATCCGCGACGGCAAGCGTGTGGTTCAAGACGGCCCCTTTGCCGACAGCAAAGAACAATTGGGTGGCTATTTCATTATCGAGGTGCCAGATCTGGATGCCGCGCTTGAGTGGGCGGCAAAATCCCCAGCGGCCAGTGGCGGCTCGGTAGAAGTCCGCCCCGTGATGCCACCGCCACCCAAAGGCTAAAAATGGCAGATGCGCGCGTCTCTCCCACGACGCTTCCCGACAAGGACAAAATTGTCGAGACAGTGGTGGCAGCGGCGCGCGCCTCCTATGGCCGCCTCATTGCGCTTTTGGCTGCGCGCGACGGGGATTTAGCTGCCAGCGAAGATGCTTTGTCAGAGGCCTTTGCTTCAGCATTAAAGGTCTGGCCCAGCCGCGGTATTCCCGCCAATCCGGATGCTTGGCTTTTGACGACAGCGCGTAACCGCCTCATCAATGCCCACCGGCATGAGGCCGTCAAAATGCGGGGTATTGACGAGATTTTGCGCCGGATGGATGCACCCTCTGCCGCGCAGGAGCCGATCCCAGATCAACGCTTGGCCCTGATGTTTGTTTGCGCGCACCCGGCCATTCAAGAAGACATCCGCACCCCTTTGATGCTGCAGACCATCCTGGGCCTTGATGCTGCCCAGATTGCCTCTGCTTTTTTGATCTCGCCCACCACCATGGGCCAGCGTTTGGTCCGGGCTAAGGCTAAGATTAAGGCCGCGGGCATCGGCTTTAAAATCCCCGATCTCGACGTCTTGCCCGAACGGTTGGAAGACGTTCTGTCGGCAATCTATGCAGCCTTTGGGACATCCTTTGATGCCGTTGCGGGGTCAGACGATCAAAACGTCTCGCTGGCGGCAGAGGCGATCTTTCTGGCCCGATTGTTGGTCGCCCTCTTGCCGCAAGAGCCTGAGGCTTTGGGGCTATTGGCCCTGATGCTCTATAGTGATGCGCGCAGCGCAGCACGCTGGGGGCCAGATGGGACTTTCATCTCCTTGAAGAGCCAAGATGCCAGCCTGTGGGACCGCGCCAAAATCATCGAGGCCGAGGGCTTATTGTTCCAAGCCTCCAAGCTTAACCGCCTTGGGCGCTTTCAGATTGAGGCCGCCATCCAATCCATCCATGTTCAAGCGCCAATCACGGGCGCAACCAATTGGGCTGCGCTGCGGTCTTTCCACGAACTCCTGCTGACCCATCGCCCGAGTATCGGGGCCTATGTGAGCTATGCGGCGGTCCTTCAAGCCATGGGGCAAGGGCAAGCGGCCCTCGAAGTCTTGTTCAGCCTTGATGCGAGCGATGTCAGCACCTATCAGCCGTACTGGGTGACGCTAGCAGCCGCCCATCGCGCCTGTGACGACAGCACAGCCGCAACCTTGGCAATGGATCGCGCCATTGGCCTGACCGAAAACCCAAAGGTTCGCACGTTTTTGTTGCGAGAGTGGGGGTGATGGCATGGTTGTGGCGACTTTGGCCGAAGGGGAAGGTCTGGTTTGGCGGGATAAAGGTGAAAGCGGACGTCAAGTGGCGGTCTAAAGCGAATTTGGCTGTCGCAAAGGAGATGAGCACCCTATGGCTCGAGGCGCATCATTGGAGAATTGCACATCCGATGTTTTTGCCGGAACTTCAACTAGACATTGATCATCAGCGTAGACTGGGTCATCCACCGGCGCATCGTTTCGCTTTAGGAAAAGCCTTTTTGTAGAGCACTCTGCGTTATTCACGTTTGCCAGTACGCTAGACTCGGAAACCATAAAATTTTTCGCGCATTCGACTAAAACTCTGATGGATTTGGTTACTGGACTTAAAGATAAATGCACTAACTATAAGGTAATAGAAGTGGGATAGAGACTAGGTATTAGGCTTGATGGACACTGAAGCCAACAAGTTAACCTTAGCCATTAAGGGGCCTCGGTCGCGTTCAAAGCGCGGCAACCTGTCCCTTATGACTGCTTTGGCCATCCTGCCGTTGTCATTGGTTATAGTTGGTGCCGTAGAATTGACGGCTTTAAGCAATGAAAATGCAATCATGCAGGCAGCAGCCGACGCGGCTGCCCTGGCCGGTGCACAAAGTCTCACAATTGCTGGAACGTCTAAGAAAAGCTCGATTGATTACGCTGAGAAATTTGCATTGAACCAAATCGGGGCCTACGCCAACCGGGCAAAAGTGAGTTTTTCCGCATCTGATGGCCCCGATGGGTCTTTTACGGTCCAAGGTGAGGCGATCCGGCCTTCATTCTTCGGAGACCTCGTGCCGCCAGGTGGCTTCAAGGTAAATGTCCAAGCGGTTGCTGAAGCCTTGGTGAAGCAGCCCCTATGCATCCTTGGCCTTGAGGAAAAGGCAAACAGCTTCAGCATATCTGGTGCGGGTACCTCAAAGATAACGGCAAAGGGATGTGTGGTTCATTCGAACAGTGATCACGAGGTTAAGCAGAAGGCTTCCATTGACGCCGGAACGATTAGAATGACGGGTAAGCCAAGCGGTGCGGCTTTTTCGCCTGAACCACAAACCGGAGCATTGGTAATCCCCGATCCCTTTAAAGATCGGAACATAGAGCCGCCCAAGTCCTGCGCATCCGTACCTGACGGCGGAGAATTGGAGATGAAATCCGGGACGAAGATACTTAGCCCTGGAACCCATCGTATCGAGATTGAAATGAGTGGAACGGCTACATTGAAGCTTCTGCCGGGTGAGCATTACTTTTGTGAGGACTTGGAGTTTGAGGACAATTCGAGGCTCGAAGGCCTAAACGTCGCTATGTTCTTGATGAACGCCAAATTGATGGTTGAGGACAATACCTATGTTTCTTTAGAAGGCAGAACCTCAGGTTCCTGGGCTGGATTTGTAATTGTCAGTAGCCGCTCGAGTACAGATCATGTCAGTTTTAAATCCACCAAAGTGGATCGACTTCTGGGCACAATTTATCTACCCAAAACAACTATATACGTAACCTCTCCAGGCGAAGTTGCAAAAGGCTCACAATGGAGCGTTGTTGTTGCGCGTAATGTTATTACATCCAATTCCTCTAGCCTCGTCATTAACTCAGATTATGCGAGCTCCCCTGTCCCTGTACCTGATGGCGTAGGTAACAAAGCAGGTGGGGCAAATTCGGTCCCCTTACGGTTGAGGCATTGACAGGGCAACTAACCCGACGACGGATGAATGTCCGCTTCCGAGCAACCGCCAGCCCACCCTAAATGGCAATCCCCGGCTCAAAGCGCACCAAAAGCATGTCGGACTTGAGCACCCTGACATGCATGTGCTCGAAATAAGCCGCAAGCATTGAGGGTTCCACCCTTGCCCAGGCGCGCTAATAGGGCGGCGCCGTCAGCCAACTGAATAAACTCTCCGCGCTGGCCGTATTTCGTTTGTCAAATCAAAAGCTGGTGATTAGCTTGAACCCATCTTTTTTTGGCAGATTCGATTGGATGAATTCCTCATGCAGACTTATTTGAAATGGCTTTTTTCGTGCCTAATCTTGGCTGGAATGTCGCTCACCCCGCAATGGGCTCAGGCGCAAGAGCCGATCATCGACATGCATTTGCATGCTTCCGCCGCCGATGAGCAGGGCCCAGCACCATTGGCGATGTGTGCGCCGATGGACCCAATGCCGGTTTGGGATCAGTCCACGGACTATGAGACCTTTCTTATAGCGTGGTTCAAAAATCCGAAATGTGCCAACCCGATTTGGTCGCCGAAAACAGATGATGAAATCCGCACCAAAACGCTGGAGATCATGAACCGCCGCAATATTTTTGGCGTCGTTAGCGATAAATATGCGCGCCTAAAAGTTTGGAAAGCCGCCGCCCCAGACCGGATTATGAACGGCCTGCTGCCAGAACTTCCCCCAAAGGGCAATGTGACCAAGGATTTTGCCGAAGCTAAGGCTGCAGGCATCATCACCATGATTGGCGAGATTGGCACGCAATATGTCGGCATTGCGCCTAATGATCCAAAGATGGAGCCTATTTGGGCTGCTGCTGAGGCCAATGATCTTCCCATTGCCTTGCATGTCGGCCCTGGCCCTCCGGGCGTCGCCTATTTGCCGGGTTCAGGCTATCGCGCGCGTCTGAGTAGCCCTTTGTTGTTGGAAGATGTGTTGGTGAAGCACCCCAAGCTGCGCATCAATGTGATGCATGCGGGCTTTCCTTTTCTGGATGATACGTTGGCGCTGATGTACGCCCATCCGCAGGTTTATCTAGATACTGGCGTGATTGTGTACACCCAGTCCAAGCCTGCCTTCTATCGCTATTTGCAAACCTTGGTCGAGGCGGGCTTTGGAGAGCGGATCATGTTTGGTTCTGACCAAATGGTCTGGCCTGAGACCATCGAGATTGGCATCAAAGTGATTGAAGATGCGCCATTCCTCAGCGCCCAACAAAAGCGCGACATTCTATATAACAATGCCGCCCGCTTTTTGCGCCTTGATGAAGCAACCCGCGCCAAACATCGCGCAATGGGTGGCAAGTAGACGGGTCAAGTGGCCTATCCCGTCAAGACAGGGGAGAGCGCCTTGCTAGTTCGCAGGCGCAAGAGCGCGACGTTCTAAGCCTAATGCAGCTTGAACTTGGGTCGGATGATTTGGTTGACATGGCCGATCACGATCAGCGTCACACCGCGCCACCAGCCGTGGATGGCAATCAGATGCATGCGGTAGAGCGACTGATAAACCATGCGCGCGATCCAGCCCTCAACGCGCATGCGCCCGCCAACCAGATTGCCCATGAGGCTGCCCACCGTGGAAAAGCGGCTGAGGGATACCAGCGAGCCATGGTCGTGATAGACGAAATCTTGCTGTGGCTGGCCCTCTTGCGCGCGCACCAGATTGTGAAACACTTGGGCAGCCATCTGGTGGGCCGATTGTGCGCGCGGTGGGATCGGGCGGTCGCGACCTGGCAGGATGCAGGAAGCGCAGTCGCCCAGCGCGTAAATGCGGTCATCGTTCGTGGTCTGTAGCGTTGGACGCACCATGATTTGGTTGCCGCGTGTCAGCTCGAGGTCACCCATCGTGCGGATTTCGTCGGCCCCCTTCACGCCGGCGGCCCATAAAATGAGATTGGATGGTATGACCTCGCCGCTGCTGGTATGAACTTCATTCTTGTCGAGACGCACCACTTGGGTGTTGTCGAGCACGTTGACGCCCAGCTTTTCCAGTTCGTGCTTAGCACTTTCGGCGAGCTTTTCATCAAGGGCGGGCAGAATCCGGGGGCCAGCCTCGATTAGCGATACTTCGAGCTTTGATTCATCGAACACTTCCAGCCCATAATGGCGCAAGGCCTTGGCGGCATTATAGAGCTCGGCCGCAAGCTCAACCCCGGTCGCGCCGCCGCCAACGATGCTGATGCGGACACAGGCTTCTAGATCGCCGGTTTGGTGGGCGTGATTGGTGCGAAGGCACGCATTCAGCAGCTTTTGGCGGAAACGGTCGGCTTGGGGGCGGTCTTCAAGAAACATCGCGTGTTCGCGCACGCCCGGAACGCCGAAATCGTTTGAGATGCCGCCCATAGCCAGCACCAGATAATCATAGCGAATGGTGTGCCGTCCAATGATCTCTTCGCCACGCTCGTCCAGCAAAGGGGCGGTGGTGACGGTGCGGGCGGTTCGATCCACGCTTTCAAGGCTGCCATTGAAAAACCGATAGCCCCAGCGCACCGCATGGCCGCCATAGCCCACTTCGTCGAGATTGGCATCGAGGGACCCGGCTGCAACCTCATGCAAGAGTGGCTTCCAAATATGGGTCAGATTGCGGTCAATCAGAATGATGTCGTGCGCCTTGCGGCCATAACGCGATCCAAGCAGGCGCACGAGTTCCAGACCCCCGGCACCGCCGCCGACCACGACGATTTGCGTCTTTCTTTGAGCCACGTGATCCCCCTGCCAACGCGAAATTTCTATCTCTGGCGTATCAGGGATTGGCGTCTGAACTCAAGCCAGAACTTGTGCCCCACGCCGCGTGGCGGTTGGGGTGTCTGGGATGGGGCAGGATTTGACCTGAGTGCTCGATTCCGTCACAAGGCGTCGCAACACTCTCCCACTCCACGTGAAGAATGAGACCTGAATGGCGAACCGTGCACTCTTGGCGACCGAAGCCAAAGCTTGGCCCTTTGAACAAGCCCGTTTGCTGTTGGATCGGGTCAAAAAAGTCGGAAAACAGGGCCCAGTCATCTTTGAAACGGGCTATGGCCCGTCAGGCCTGCCGCACATTGGCACCTTTGGTGAAGTCGTGCGCACAACCATGGTGCGCCAAGCCTTTATCGCGCTGACCGATGGCACGATTGAGACCCAGTTAATCTGTGTCAGCGATGACATGGATGGCATGCGCAAAGTGCCAGACAATGTGCCCAATCCAGAGGCGCTGGTGCCCTATCTCCAAAAACCTCTGACCGATGTGCCCGATCCATTTGGCACCCATGAAGGCTTTGCCCAGCACAATAATGCCCGCTTGCGCGGCTTCTTGGATAGCTTTGGTTTCGACTATCAATTCAAGTCCGCCACTGAGCTTTACCGCTCTGGCGCTTTTGACGCCACGCTTCTGCGCGCGCTCGAAAAGTTTGACGAGATTATGGGCGTAATGCTGCCTACTTTGGGTGAAGAGCGGCGCGCGACCTATAGCCCGTTTCTGCCAATCTCCCCCACCACTGGCCGCGTTCTGTATGTGCCGATGAAGGCCGTGGATGCCAAGGCGGGCACGGTGACCTTTGCCGATGAAGACGGCACAGACGTTACGGTTCCAGTCACCGGTGGCCACGTCAAAATGCAATGGAAGCCAGACTTTGGCATGCGCTGGGCCGCGCTCGGCGTTGACTTTGAAATGTATGGCAAGGACCACCAGACCAATGGCCCAATCTATTCCAAAATCTGCCGCATCTTGGGTGCGGAGCCGCCACTGCAATATTGCTATGAGCTGTTCTTGGATCAAAATGGCGAAAAGATCAGCAAGTCCAAGGGCAATGGTATCTCGGTGGAGCAATGGCTGACCTATGCGCCGCCTGAGAGCCTGTCGCTTTACAATTTCCAAAAGCCACGCGTCGCCAAGAAGCTCTATTTCGATGTTATCCCCCGCGCCGTGGATGAATATGTCCAGTTTCTCGACGCGTTTCGCCGGGAAGAGCCTGCTAAGCAGTTCGAAAACCCTGTCTGGCACATCCATAATGGCCATCCACCCCAATATGGCTCGCCCATCAGCTTTGCCCTGCTTCTAAACCTCGTCTCAGCCGCGAACGCGGAAACCAAGGACGTGCTGTGGGGTTTTATCAAGCGTTATGCGCCAGAAGCCACACCAGCCGATCAGCCTTTACTGGATGAGCTTGCAGGCTTTGCCGTCGCTTATTATCGTGACTTCATTCAGCCAACGAAGAAGTTCCGTGCACCAACCGAAGCCGAACTTGCCGCGATTTTGGATTTGAAAGCTCGTCTTGAAGCGATGGGGCCCGATATGCGCGACGGCGATGAAATCCAGAATATGGTGTTTGATGTCGGCAAGTCGCACCAGTTTGAAAACCTGCGCGATTGGTTCAAGGCGCTCTATGAAGTCTTGCTAGGTCAAGAGCAAGGCCCGCGCTTTGGTGGCTTTGTCGCCTTGTTTGGCATACCGGAAACCATTGCTTTGATTGAGGAAAGGCTCGCTGCATGGTCTTAAAGCTGCGCGTCGCGACCCCTGACGATATGCCCGAAATGAAGGTCTTGATGGCCTTGGCGATTGGGCAATTGATGCACGACTTTCTGACACCCGAACAAGTCGAAGGCAGTCATGAGACGATGGGGATCGACACGCAATTGATCGAAGACGGCACTTATTTTGCGGTCGTGGAAGAAGACGGCAAAATCGTCGGCTGTGGCGGCTGGAGTCGGCGCGGCACCCTTTATGGCGGCGATCACAGCGCCGGGCGCGACAATCGCCTCCTCGACCCCAAGACCGAGCCTGCAAGAATTCGCGCCATGTACACTCACCCAGACCATGTTCGCCGCGGCATTGGCCAGATGATCATTGATGCAGGCGAGGCCGCCGCCCGCGCCGAAGGCTTCAAGACCGCACAAATGGGGGCCACTTTGGCCGGTGAGCCGCTTTACCGCCGCTGTGGCTATGAGTTGATTGAAGTGATCGAGAAGCACGCCAAAAATGGCGCGATCATCCCCTTAAAAATCATGGGCAAGACGCTTTAGCCAAACAAGAAAGGTCGCTGGTTACCCAGCGACCTTTCCATTGCCAGACCGGTGAAATGGCCCGATCTCAATTCGAAGAAAGGCTTACAATCCTTAAGCCTTCACCTCCGAAGGGATCCTGACAGACATTTCACGCAAGGGTTGACAATGAGACATAGGATCACCTCCTTTCAGTTGCTAATGGGACCCCTATAGCGCCTTAGTTTGAGGCGTCTGTCTAGAGGGGGCGGGGAGAGTTTTTTTATAAGTCTTGCCTTGTCCCCCCCGAAGTGCGGGGGAGGACAAGGTTAAACCCTTGAAGAATTGGTTCAGAGCTCAGCCTTAGAAGCTATAGCTTGCCGAAATGCGCCAAGTCCGACCCAGAACTGGGCGAGCGAGATAGTACCGTGCACCCGCGTCACCAGAGATGAATTGACCTGCGCGTGGATTGCCTTCTGTCAGTCCGATCTCATTGGTCAAATTGGCCCCAGCCAAAGCCAAAGTCAGCTTGTCTGTTAGGGTCCAACGGGCGTTCAGATTGAGAACCGTATAGGCTGGAAGGGACTGAGAGTTAGCCGTATCGGCATAGCGTTTGCTATAGTATTCGATAGGCGCTTCAACCCTAATCTTGCCATCCAACAGGTTCACGCCCGGTACGGCGCGCAGACCGATTTTCGGGACCCGAATGAGCTGCTTACCATTGAAGCTGACTGTCACCGGTGTGCCGCCAACGTTTTGCGTGAATGTGAAGTTCTCATATTCTGGGTTTTGCCACGACACGGCGACAGAGAGATCGGCCCAATCCAATGGCCGAACCACGCCTTCAAGTTCGACCCCGTATGTCTTTGTATCTGCATAGCCAATTCGTGTGGTGAACGAGTTTGTTGTGGAGTTAAAGACGTTGTCGGTGAAGCGCACGTTCTCAAACTTCGTGTTGAAAACGGTCGCATAAGCATCGAACAGGGCTGATTGGAATTTGATGCCGCCTTCGGCCATGGCTACAGGCGTTACCTTAATGTCCGTGCGGAGTGCATCGCCCGCGCTACCTTGAAACTCCGATGGCGAGGGAAGTCTAAACGTATCGGTATAACGAGCAAACACACCTAACTTGTCGTTGACTTGGTAATTGGCACCGAGCGTAAAGCCCGTATCATTATAGTCTCGGTTGATGGGTGTGAACACGCCCGTGCCGGTGATGAATTGATTGTCGGCCAAGGTTCCAGCAACGCCGAGGTCGATCGTTTGCTTGCCTTCAACGGACCCGGTGAACTCAATGCTTTCATAGCGCAGGCCAGCATCAATGCGCAGCTTTGGCGTGACTTGCCATTCATCCGAAACATAAAATGCCGTTACTGTGGCATCGATAGCTGCGTTGTCATAGAGCGATCCATAGCGCAAAATTCCGTTGTCAGTAACGCGACCGACGATTGCACCGGCTGCATTGACGGCAACAATATCTAGCCGCTCTGCTTGGTCCTTCACGTCCAAATTGGCCGTTGCCATGTAGCGATCATAATCATAGCTGAAGTTGGAGAAATATGCGCCGAACGCAAAGTCGTGCGTTTGGTTGCCAATTTCAAATTTACGCACCACACGCATGTCATTGGTAAATTCGTCCAACGGCACCGACACACTCAACAAGTTGCCGCTGACAACTAAGCCGTTGCCATTTTGATTGGCGACATCAAACGTGGTGCCGCGCGTCACATAACGATATTCAACATTGGTGGCACCGGGGAAGGCCGCGAGTGCGGACGCGCGAGCGCTGTTCAGACGGGCTTGGGCGGTCTCAATATTGCCGGTTGGGAACAGGCCATTGCGCACAATTTCACTGGTGCGGAAGCGCGCGATATTCTGAAAGCGCCAGCCAGCGCCGATATCGAGGTCCGCTTTAACCGTTGCCGCTGTCAGCTTAACGTCGGTGCCACGGGAAAGATCGAAATCCTTCGGACCGTTCGGGCTGCGGAAGCTGAGCAAGCGATTGTCGTTGCCAGCAAGGGTGCCATAATTTGCATCGAACCCTGGGACGCCTGCGACATCGCCGCTGCCATCAAAAGTCAGGGGCACGGGCAAGAGGAATCCGACGTTATCGTCGATATGCTTCACATTGATATCGATGCGACCGCTTTCCCACACACGACTTAGACCAACGCGAATTTGACCGCCCTTGTTTTGGGTAAATCCTGGATCACGAACACCTTGGTCGGCACGATAGAAGCCACCGACTGTTAGGCCCCAATTGTCGGAAAGCGGGGCACCGTAGAAGAAGTCGGTGCGATACATGCCGTAATCGCCAAACTGCGCTTTGATTGTGCCTTCGGGCTTGCTGCCTGCTTGACGGGTAATGAAGTTTACCGTCCCGCCGGGCGAATTTGACGCAAAAATGGAAGCAGGACCGCCACGAACCGCTTCAACGCGACCGATTGTTTCATCGACACGGAAGGATTGGTCCGCATTCAACCAGCCAAGGCCGCCATCATGTTGAACGGTCAGGCCGTCTTCTTGAATTGTTACAGAGGAATAGCCGTCAGTCGGGATGCCGCGTGTGCGAACATTGTTCGAGGCTTCGCCGCCGGACGCTTCAACCCAAAAGCCAGGAATTGCTTTAAAAACTTCTGCGGTGGAGATCGGGGCTTGGAGCCGAAGGGCATCACCGCTGATGGCGGTGATGGCATAGGACACGTCTGCCTTGCGCCGCGCGGTGGTACCCGCGCGCGCCGTCACCACAATTTCTTCAACCGGGGTTGCTTCAGAATTCAAGTTTGCGTTCTGTGCAAATGCCGGCATAGACAAGCATAACGGCAATAGAGCTACACTTGCCAAAATATAATTCCGTGTACGCATAGATTAGTCCCCCGTCGTTTCGAAATACCATTCACAGGATGGCACGAACCACGGGGGTTACTATTTAGACATTGTGAAACTCGGATGACATATAGTTATAACATTTATCACTTAGGCAGCAGATATACCGGGTTCGAAATGAGCATCAGCTTGCCATCCCCATCTCGGACATTCACGCGAACCCAATAAGGAGCGGGTGCATAGGGCAGTTTCAGCTTGCGCACCCGATCCTTTCCATCAATCACGCGGTCCTGCAAAATGATGTCAGGAGCGCCGCGCCCAAGCACCAATTGAACTTGGCCGGCAGGTACATCACGGAGGTCGATGGTCAGCTCAGCACTCTCGCCTTGCCGAAGCGAAAGAGCCCCACCCATGGCGACGACTGATCCTGGCCCTGCGGCGCTGAGGTCTAGGTGCGCTTTGCTTTGACCGGTCAGATCGACAAACACGCGCCCGCTTCTCACGCCGTCTAGAATACCTTTTTGCGACAGCTCAGACGCGTAAACCACTGTCGTAGGGCGACCAACTGGAAATTGGCGGGTGATCGGCGCATCTGGATCGTGGCTGTCACTGCCACCAAGCCCCGTGATGCGAATGCCTTGATTGAGCAAGTTCTCCCAGAAGGGAATATGACTGAGCTGTCCTTCAGCTGAACCAACAAAATGCATGGTGCCGCCATTGGCGATTTCAACGGCATCAAAACGACGATAGTCAACGTCTTTGACAACATAGCCGCACCCCATACAATCTTCACCGGAAGGCATGCCTGGGTGATTGATAGAGATTATGCCGCCCTGCTGCCGCACCTTGTCTACAAGACCGCCAACCTTAGGAAGACGATCACTACCGAGTTGAAACTCTAAGGGCTCCGTTGGTCCGATGGCGTTCATATGGCCGAAAAAGGTGGTGATCTCGCGCCCCGGAATAATAAGTAGGGTATCGTAATAAGCTTGCAGTTCACGCAAAACGCTGTGGTGAGAGGCGGCATTATGCTCGGTTACCGAAATGAAATCGAGTTTTGCGGCCCGGGCTGCTTCAAGCGTCCGAAATGCAGGGCAGGGGATCCGCCGACCCGACAGGCTGTTACACGTGCCGTCGCTATGGCCTGTGTGGCTGTGGAAGTCGCCGCGATACCAACCCGCTGTGTCCTTGATAGGTTCTGCTTGAAAGGCGGAACGGGGCAAAGGGTCGCCTGCTTTGCCAAAAATGATGCGTGCTTTGTAGGAGGCTGTCACGCCGGACCGAATGTTGGGCACCCCTAGGATAAGCTTCCATTGGCCCGCGACCACTGGCCCCGGAACATAAGAAGGTGTGGCGTCGCTGCTAGCAATGGTAACGGTTGACTTATTGCCGCCACTCCACCCGCGCAGACCATTAGGATCGGAAAGGCCAAGATCAATGACCGTTCGTGCTTCTTTTCCCGTATATTCGAAGGCGATTGTTAGGCGCTCGACACCTTGAGGTACAACAAACGGCACCTCGATATAGGTTTGATGGTCTTTTCCGCTAATGGTACCGGTCAAGACCAAGTCTGGCTGGGCCGTTTGCGCATGGGCAATCCCAGTTGTTGTGAATGATGCCAAAATTGCAATAATCAAACCAACGAAAAACTTCATCGCGCCGACTCCAAAGCCTGTAACCAGCCTAGAGTGACGGGTTAGCAATCATCGGTGACATGGATGTGACCTTTGCAGCAGGCTGCGCGCTGTCATCCGCGATGGCGTCAGCCAATCGGGGACCCTATGTCGCAAACGCTACTGGGTCCCCGCTCGCAGCTCACGCTTCGGCGGGGATGACAGTGCAGTTAGCGCAGCCCCTAAGCCGCGATCTCCACTGTCCAGCTTTCGATGACAGGATTGGCCAGAAGTTTGGCGGCCATTTCTTTGGCCCGCGCTGCACCGCGTTCTGGGTCGGTTTCGTCGAGTTCGATTTCGATTACTTTGCCGACGCGGGCATCTTCGGCCTCATGAAAGCCAAGGCCGCGCAGAGCTTCGGCAATGGCGCGGCCTTGAGGGTCCAACACGCCTTTTTTCAGACGGACATTCACAATGGCTTTCATCAGTCGGTTTAGCCTTCTACAAACGCGCTGCGTGGGTCTTTGAAAATACCCAAGCGCTGGGCGACTTCGGCATAGGCCTCAGAGACGCCGCCCAAGTCTTGCCGGAAGCGATCTTTGTCGAGCTTGTTATTGGTACGTGCATCCCACAAACGGCAGGAGTCCGGGCTGATTTCATCTGCTAAAACAGTCCGCACCATGTCGCCTTCATAGAGGCGGCCAAACTCAAGCTTAAAGTCCACCAAGCGGATGCCAACCCCGGCAAATAGACCCGACAAATAGTCATTGATGCGCAGGGCAAGGGCCATGATGTCATCAATTTCTTGTGTGGTGGCCCAGTTAAACGCGGTAATATGCTCTTCCGCCACGATAGGGTCGCCTAAACCGTCGTTCTTATAATAGAATTCAACGATGGAACGGGGCAGCAATTCACCTTCAGGAATGCCCAAACGCTTGGAGATCGAGCCTGCAGCAACATTGCGAACAACGACTTCTAGCGGAATGATTTCGACTTCGCGGATCAATTGCTCGCGCATATTCAGGCGGCGAATGAAGTGTGTGGGCACACCAATCGCATTGAGATTGGTCATGATGAATTCTGAAATACGGTTGTTCAGAACGCCTTTGCCTTCAATAATCGCATGTTTTTCAGCGTTGAAGGCGGTTGCATCGTCCTTGAAATACTGGATCAGGGTACCAGGCTCTGGCCCTTCATACAGGACCTTGGCCTTGCCTTCATAAATTTTCTTGCGGCGGGACATGGTCGCGCTCTCCTCAGTGGTCAGGTGGCAAGGCACGCACTCGCAGCCGTCGCGGCCCGAGTCGAAACTCCTAACGACAGAACCACCCTAACAGGCTGCGCGACAGGCCTCAATCATGTGGCGCATCCCCTTGCGCTTACTTGCGCAGAGACCTATCGAGACCACATAGAAGTTCCCACTTAGGAACCTGTCCGCTGACGTGTTTTTTAAGGAAGTCTGACCATGAGCCAGTTCGATGAGCGCAAGAGCGCGGAAGAAGCCAAATATGCGCACGATAGCGAGCTATCATTCAAAATCACCGCTCGCCGTAACAAGCTTTTAGGTACTTGGGCCGCCGGTCTTTTGGGCCTCGAAGGTGACGCCGCAGAAGATTATGCCAAGTCCGTCGTCATGGCTGACTTTGAAGAAGCTGGCGATGAAGATGTCTATCGTAAAGTCAAAGCCGACCTCGACGCGAAAGGCGCCGATGTGAGCGAACACCAGATTCGCCGCGAAATGGAAAAGCTCTTGGAAGTCGCCCGCCAACAGCTGACGGCCTAAGTCGATGCGCGGTGCGCTGATCTTGTGTGGTTTTGCCTTCGCAGTGGCGACCTTGTCTGCCTGTGCTTTGGGCCCGGTTGAATCCGATCCTGCCCAAGCAGAAGCCCGCGCGGCATCGATGCGTCAAGATTGCTATCGCCGCGGCGGCACGTGGAGCGAGGAGACCCGCACCTGTGTCGGCGCCGATGCCATTCGGCGCTAATAGGGCTAGACAAGCCCGACTAGAGCCCCCCACTATGTTGGATACGTAGCGCAGTCAGGTGGGGGGCAATTTGATGCAGCGGCGGGCGTTTGTATCCTTATTGGGCGCAAGTCTGGGTGCAGGACTTGTTGGCCCCGCCTTTGCGGCCAAGCGCAAACCTGATCCCCTCGCAGGCCTCGACGCTGAACTTGACCTCGCGCGCCAGAATTGGCGTGTGCCGGGCTTAGCAATTGCCGTTATCAAGGATGGTGCGTCGATCTATGCCAAGGGCTTTGGCTGGCGCGACGGGGCTAAAACCCAAGCTGTCACGCCCGATACCTTGTTTGGTTGTGCGTCGCTCACCAAGGCTTTCACCTCGGCCACGGTGGCGCTTTTGGTGGATGAAGGAAAGCTCACTTGGGATGAACCCGTCACCACCTACTTGCCTGAGTTTAAAATGGCTGGCGGGGTGGAATATGCCAGCTTGAGCCTGCGCGACATGCTCTCGCACCGCACCGGCCTCGGGACCCACGATCTGGTTTGGTACAATAATGAGCAGCTGAGTAAGACAGAGCTTTTGGCGCGCTTGCCTTATCTAGAGACTTCTGCCCCCCTCCGCAGCCAGTATCAGTACAATAACCTCATGTATATTTTGGCGGGCCTCGTGGTTGAACGCGCGACTGGCCAGTCGTGGGAGGCCTTTACAGAGGCCCGCTTGCTGAAACCCTTAGGCATGGCGCGAACGGGATTTAGTCCCAGCCAAATGGCCAAAGATCCTGACTTCGCTTTTGGCCATAAACTTCTGCCCAGCAAGCAAGCCGTGCAAATCCCTTTGCGGCCCGAAGATGCGATTGGCCCAGCGGGCGAGATTTATAGTTCGGTCACTCAGTTTCTGCCTTGGATGGAATTACAACTTGGCCGCGGCCAATATCGTGGCAAGCGCTTGATCTCGGTGGCCCAAAGTGAGGCCATGTGGGCCCCGCTTGTTTCGACCGGGGGGCAGCCCGAGGCGACCGAGTTGAGCCGTGGCCTTTATGGCCTTGGCTGGCGAACCGATTTTTATCGGGGCATGCGGCGGGTGGCCCATGGCGGCAATCTCAATGGCTTTTCGTCCCGTGTGACCCTGTTTCCAGAGCAGAATGTCGGCATTATCGCTTTTGCCAATATGCGCGGTACGCCCTTGCCAGGCCATGTAAGCTTGGACCTGTTTGATCGGCTAATGGGGTTAGAGCCAGCCAATTGGTCCGCCCGAGGGCTTGCCCGCCGCGATACCAATGAGGCCAAGGCAGCGACTCAGGCCCCGCCTATGCCCATCCCCAACACCACACCGTCGAGAGAGCTTGCCGCCTTTGTCGGCACTTTTGGGCATAAAGGCTATGGCACTTGGACGGTCACCCTCACCGAGACGGGATTGCAGGGGGCCTATAATGAGATGCCAATCCGACTACAGCATTGGCACTACGATGTATTTAATGGCCAGCCAATGCGTGAGGATGACGACGATCTTTTGGATGTGAAGTTCGCGTTTCAAGCCGACATGAATGGTAAAATCCGGTCCTTAGAAGTGCAGATGGATAGCGATTTCCCCCCTGCCATCTTTGTCCGGACATCTGGCTAGAATAGATCACGCGACCTTTTACCAAATTGCAGTTCTTAAGTCATGGATTTGTCATAACGATTGATCCAAGCTGCCCCGTCACGCGTAATGCTCATAACCAAATCAGGTGCGGACAAGGATCGGAGAGATCAAATGGCCACGTATGAGACAGCCGAAGCCCAAAGCGCAACGCGACGGTTTGTCAAACAGGCTATGAAGGCGCCTTTGCTTGAACATGATCACGAGCGAGAGCTTGCCGTTGCGTGGCGCGACCATCAAGATGAGCGCGCACTGCATGAGTTAACGACCGCTTATATGCGGTTGGTGATCTCTATGGCTGCCCGCTTCCGCAATTATGGTCTGCCGATGAGCGACCTCGTTCAAGAGGGCAATATTGGATTGATGCAAGCGGCCGCGCGCTTTGAACCCGACCGCGAAGTGCGCTTCTCCACGTACGCAGCTTGGTGGATACGCTCAGCGATCCAAGATTATGTGCTGCGCAATTGGTCCATTGTTCGCACCGGCACAACAGCGGCACAAAAGTCCCTGTTTTTCAATCTGCGTCGCCTACGTGCGCTGATCAGCGACACGGGCGAAGCCATGATGACGCGTGAGAACCGGGAGATCATTGCTACGAAATTGGGCGTGAGTGAGCGTGAAGTCGAACAAATGGCCTCCCGCCTTTCGGCTAATGACCGTTCGTTGAATGCCCCGATGTCCGATGGTGTCGATGGCGGTGGTGAATGGCAGGATATGTTACCCGATGAGGGGATTCTGCCCGACCAAGACGTGATGGAGCGCACCGATACCGAGCGTCGCACCAATTGGATTCAAGAAGCGCTTAAGTCTCTCAATCCGCGCGAGTTAGCTATCATTCAGCAACGCCGCTTGACCGATGAAGGCGCAACCTTGGAATCTTTGGGCGTGCGGATGGGCATCTCGAAAGAACGGGTTCGCCAGATTGAGCATCAGGCCATGAAGAAATTAAAGGCCGCCTTGATCAAAAGGGTAGGAGACCCCGAAGATAGCGGCCTTCTGCCAGACGTCTGATCGGTTCGTTAGCGCACCGCAGCCCGGTCTGCATAAAGAACCGCCGTGTAAATGCCCTTGGAACCGGTCATGCGCACGGGTACTGATACGCCCATTTTGCCGACATCTGCTAACCAGATTTCAAGGCGGATCGGTTCGCGCGTTTCACCTGGCTTCTTCTGATTAAAGCCCGCCACTTCGGTATAGGTGCCGCGGCAATAGGTAGCCGGGCCCTTATAGGCTGGTGTCGAAACATTCTCGATCCCAACAAATTGGGTGCGGATGTCATAGCGTCGCTTGCCATCGAAAATCTTCACGGCACCGCCACAAGCCCGGCCAGCATCTCGACCCGTCACGAGTGAAAGCTCCATCAAGCCTGTGACAGGGTCGACCGCTTCAAGTTTTTGGGCAAGGCTTGCCGGCGGGAAGCCCATATTGCCCCACATTGGCGCGACCGTCACATCAACCGAGCGGCCACCAAAAGCCATGGTGATGCGGCGTTTTTTGCCATTGGTTTCTTGATTGACAAACGAACGCGGCTTTAATTGGCCATTGTCAATCGCGCCTTTCACGGTTGCAACGCCAGCGTCATTGTTAAACGACGCAGCGATACCGGAGGTGCGATAGGTCGCCTCGCCGCTATAGCTATCTTGGGTTAGGCTGACTTTGAACGAGCCACGTGCCAACTCCAACGGCCCAATTCTGGCCCGCAAGGAAATATCGACTGATCGGCTCTGACCTGGACTCAAAGTGGTGAGGAGGCTCTGGGAGGGGCCGTTCTGGGCGATGCTGGGGGTTGCAAGCACACAGAGGGCCACAATCGAACGCACCAGCGAGACTTTTGACATCAGAATTTCTTTCGTTTCGGCTTTTAGACGAAGGCAAGGCTAGGCTTTCCTTACTGAACGCAAGGTGATTGCTTATGGTCGCAAATGTGGCGCTGTCTAGCCACCGGCTGCACCTAGCAACAGCCGGTTAGTCCCGCCTAGGATTTGAAGATCTAATGATTCTGACAGGCAATTTGAAGTTGCGCCCGCCAAGCCGCTAAAAGGGAAGGCAGGAGGTCGGGCGGGCTCGCGGCGTCACTCAGATGGACGTCCACAGCGCGTGCTGCCTCACCAAGGGCGGTAAAGCCGAAGGTCGCGGCGTTGCCGGCTTGAACATGGGCAAGACGGTGCAATCCTTCAAAGGTTCGGGGCTCTGCAAAACCGAACTCAACTTCGCTTTGCAATCCTTCAAGCGCGCTGAGATCTTCTCTAAGGCTGGTCATGTAACTAAGCTTCAAGGTCGATAAATCTGGCGGACTGCCGAACGCGCGCATGCATTTTCTCCCGATGTTCCTCAAGGATACAGAAAAATGCTTATCGCTTTCATAAGCTCGTGAGGATCGTTCTCAGTGACTTTTTGGCGCTAGCATTGCATTTTCTTTCGCTGATAACTCTCTGATTTATAGGTTTTTTATTCCGGAATTTGCAGCTGTGTCGTGATAAAGTCATATATTTGTCATATAATTGTTGTCATAACGTCATTTTAGTGTCACATTCGAATAACGGGACAGATTAAGTCGCGCAATTTTGTGGGTCATTCAGGAGATTACTATGACACACCGTTTTGTTGGACTACTCGCGTTTGCGGTTTTGGCTGCCGGTTCTGCAGAGGCAGAAGTCGCCGATCAGAAGGTGCTGGCCAATGCTGCACCCGAGGTGGTTTTTAAGCAGATTGAGCAGGCTGCCATCAACATGTGTGCCGAGGCGGCACGTCGTGACAGGGTTGTGAATGAGGCGCAATGCGTCAACACTCTGATCGCTTATGCCGTGGCGGAAGCTGATCGTCCAAACCTAACGGCAGTCGCTTTGGCCGAACGTCCCGAGATCGCAACGGTGCGCGTACAAATGCCTGAAAATAATGCCGCACTTCAGACCACATCCTTAGCAGAATAAGGTAAAGTGCTAGGTCTTGGTTTTAGCCATCCGTCAGGCGAGCGCGGGCCAACTTAGCTTGAACTTGGCGCAGCTCAGCATCGGCTAGTTTCACTTGTGCCGCCACATCGGACCGGATGCGGGCGACATCCGTCGGGCTCAACACGGTGCACGCTTGGTCTTTCTGTGCCAAGCCACAGAATTTCTTGCCATCCGCTCGAACGACGAAGAATGACGGGTCCTGCTCATTGATCCGCGCGGCCAGCGCTTGGCTGACTTCTAATCGAGCCCATGCTTGATCGAAAGCCTGCTCAAGACCCTCGTACTGGCTTTGAGTGACGACTATGGGGCCATCAAGGCTGATTTGAATTGCAGCAACATGGGCCTGCTCAGCGGCCTTAGCCGCAGCGGCGGCCTGCTCGGCCCACTTGGCAGATCGGTTTGCCTCAGCCTCTGCAAGCGCTTTCAAGCCCTTCAGAGAGGCGGGTGCAAAGGCTGCCGCTGGAGCCACCGCAGGCGCTGGGGGCTCAGGCGGCTCAGGCGGAACCGGGACTGCAACCGGCGTATAAGCGTCAAACTTGGGTGCCGTATCGGCCATCACTAGGCGAGGCGTGGGAAGCAACAATGGCCTCTGAAAAACCTCAGCGACTACGCTTTTGTTTGGTGCCGCATGGCTGCCTTGACGCTTTGTAGGGGCAGGGCTTGTGCTAGCCAGCGCGGTCGAGGCGCGCACCTCAACCTTGCGGGTTATTGTGGTGTTGCCGTAGGGCAAGCCCACAGCCAACTTCAGGCCGTCCATACTGAAGGCGCGAGCGTCTGGTGTTGACCATAAGCCATTGATGGAGCCTGCAGCCCCGAAGCTGACCAACAAGGCCGCCGCAGCACACACTGTAAGTCGAAGTCGCAAGGCTAATCACCTCATGAGCGGCATCAAGGGAGGGCCACTAATCTCTTCCACCCCATCCAAGCGGGATCGTCAACGCGATTTAGCGAAATTCCGCGCAATCTAACATAAGTTTAACAACGCCGTCATGGAAAGCCCATGTTGGGTGCATCGCATTGGCCTGTTTCACCCTAGACAACGCCCGCCGAGTCCCTGACCTTGTTCCGCAAACGCACAGGGGTCCCCGCTCTGCGCTTCGCTTCGGCTGGGATGACAAGCGCAAGGTCAAAACCCTCTACTCGCTCACCTTTTGCTCAATCGCGCCGAAGATTGAGTGGCCCTTAGCATCGTCGGCCCAGATTCGTACGATTTGGCCGTGTTTCAGGAAAGGCGTTTTGGCGGCTCCGTGTAGGATGGTTTCCACAACGCGTACTTCTGCCAAGCAGGAATAACCAAGACCCCCTTCTGCGATCGGCTTACCGGGTCCGCCTGCTGCGTCGCGGTTAGAGACCGTGCCAGAGCCGATGATGGTACCAGCGCAGAGGTTACGTGTGCGTGCGGCATGGGCAATTAATTGACCGAAATCGAAGGTCATATCCAAGCCGGTTTCAGCCCGCCCTAATGGCGTGCCATCTAGGTCGACGCTTAAAGTCACATGCAGTTTCCCGCCATCCCATAGGGGGCCTAAGCTTTCTGGAGTCACAGCAACGGGGGAAAAGGCGCTGGCTGGCTTGGCTTGGAAAAAGCCAAAGCCCTTGGCCAATTCATTGGGGATCAGATTGCGTAAGCTGACATCATTGACCAAGCAGACAAGCGCAATGTGGTCGCGCGCTGCTTCGGCGCTAATGCCCTGCGGCACGTCGGTGGTAATGACGGCCACTTCGGCTTCAAGGTCACAGCCCCAGGTTTCATCGGCGAGTTTGATGGGTGAACGCGGCGGCAAGAAATCGTCAGAGCCGCCTTGATACATCAAGGGGTCGGTCCAGAAGCTCTCGGGCATCTCCGCGCCTCGGGCTTGGCGCACCAGCTGGACATGGTTCACATAGGCAGAACCATCGGCCCATTGATAGGCGCGGGGCAAAGGTGAGTGGGCTTCCCGCTCATGAAAGCGTTCAGTCGGCACTGCCCCGCGCTCGAGCGCTTCGCTCAAAGTCTGTAGGCCAGGGCCACAGTGAGTCCAGTCGTCTAAGGCGGCTTGCAAGGTCGGGGCGATCAAGGCTGCATCGGTGCAATAATTGAGGTCGGACGAGACGACGACGAGACGTCCATCGCGGCCGGATTTAAGAGAAGCAAGTTTCATGGGCGTTTCCTCATGGCTGGGTTGTCCCAGTACGTTTTATCCGGCGCGTTCTAAACAGGGTCAGTATTTGCGTGGCTGGCACGGGCCTTTGCGTGTAGCCAGTCTGCATGGCGGGGGGCTTTTTTGGTTTTGGACCATTCGTCCAGCATGTCTGGGGCCACGCGCCGCAATTCGGTCAACTCTGCGGCGGTGCCGGTATCGTGTGCGAGTTCCAGCCTGTGTCCATTGGGGTCAAAGAAATAGATGGAGCGGAAGATACCATGATCAGTTGGCCCGATCACCGAACAACCGCGCGCCTCAGCACGGGCCTTGCCTGCCAACAGGGCCTCTTCATTGGCGACCTTAAAGGCGATGTGCTGCACCCATTCTGGCGTATTGGGATCGCGGCCCATGTCGGGCTGCTCGGGCAACTCAAAGAAGGCCAACACATTGCCGCCACCGGCATCGAGAAATACGTGCATATAGGGATCGTAAGCCCCGGTTGACGGCACATGATCTTCAGCAAAGGCGATTTGGAAGTCCATGCCCAGCACATCGTGGTAAAATTCGACGGTCTCCTTGGCATCGCGACAGCGATAGGCGACGTGATGGATACCCAAAAGCTGGCTCATGTTTGCTTCTACCCCTTAATTCTCGTCCGCATAAATGGCGACTCGCGCTGGACTGATCGCACTCATGTGCGCGCGGTACATGCCAGGCGTGTTCATGCTGGACACAGTTTGACCCCGGGCATTGACCACGATGACACCGCCATCGCCACCCAAAGCCGTCAGGTCCTTTTTCATAACGGCGTCGGCCGCATCTTGCAGGTCCATGCCGGGTTCAGCCGCCTTGTCACAAATGGCGCGCGCAACGCCTAAACGGATGAAATACTCGCCCGTGCCCGTGCCGGAGACTGCGCAACTAGGCGTGGCATAGGTACCGGCCCCAATCACTGGCACATCGCCAACCCGACCCCATTTCTTGCCTGTCAGGCCGCCAGTTGAGGTTCCTGCCACCAGCACGCCCTTGGTATCGCGCACGACAATGCCAATCGTGCCAAAGCGGGCTTCGCCAGACTTGGCCGCATTGGGACCAGAGCGGACGGGGCCATCATTGTTTAAGCCCGGTGGCTTGGGCGGGATTGGCATTTTCTGTTCGGTCAAAACTTCTTCCAAAATTTGCCAGCGCCGGGCCGTCAGGAAGAAGCTATTGGGCACTTGTTCGAGGCCTTGCTCGCGCGCGAACTGATCTGCGCCGTCCCCAATCAGAAACACATGCGGGGTCTTTTCCATCACGGCACGCGCAGCACTGATCGGGTGGCGGGTCGTCAACATGCCAGCGACAGCGCCCGCTTTCAGGCCAGGCCCTACCATGATGGCGGCATCCAAAGTTGCCTTGCCAGATGCATCAATTGCGGCACCGCGTCCGGCATTAAACAGGGGATTGTCTTCTAGATATTGAGCGGTTGCTTCAACGGCGTCGATACCATCGCCACCCTTGCGCAAGATGTCGGCACCAATCTCAATCGCTTCAGCCAAAGCAGCACGATACGCTTTGTCTTGTGCAGGCGTCAGGTCCTTGCGTTCAATGACACCAGCCCCGCCATGAACCGCAATCGACCAAGCGGGAATAGGGGCAGGCGGAGTGGCGAGGAAGGTGCGGGTTTTTTCTGGCCCGTCCCCCATCTGGGTTGTTATGGTGCAGCCACCAAGTGCCAAACTCAGAACAACGATACCGCCGAGCGCCCCTAACTTGCCCATTCTAACCGCCTCCTATGCTGACCTTAGCCTTGCAAAACGCCGCGCCGAATTTGGTCTAATTCGATGCTTTCAAACAGAGCTTTGAAATTGCCTTCGCCAAAGCCCTCGTTTCCTTTTCGCTGGATAAATTCAAAAAAGATAGGCCCCACAGCATCCTTGCCAAAGATTTGCAACAACAGGCCTTGGCCTTCACTGGGCGCGCCATCGATCAAAATCCTGCGTTGGCGCAGGGCCTCTACGTCGTGGCCATGGCCGGGCAGGCGGGTGTCGATCAAGTCAAAATAGGTATCGATGGTGTCTTGCAACTCAACGCCGCGGGCGCGCAATTGATCGACCGTGGTCATCAGGTCAGTCGACCCCATGGCGATGTGTTGAATGCCTTCGCCCTTATAGCGCTGGAGAAATTCTTCGATCTGGTCAGTCTTGCCTTCTTCGCCCTTGCTTTCGTTCAAGGGGATACGGATCTTGCCACAAGGGCTGGTCATCGCCTTGGAGAAGAGGCCGGAGACTTTACCCTCAATGTCGAAATAGCGGATCTCGCGGAAGTTGAAGATGCGCTCATAATAGTCCGCCCACACATCCATTTTTCCCCGGAAGACATTGTGGGTCAGGTGGTCGAGATAGGTTAGACCTGTCGAATTGATGGCTTCTGCCTCGGCGGCACCGGGAATGGGCTTAAAGTCCACATCATAAATGCTTTGCGCCCCATAGCGGTCGACCAGATAGATGAAAGCACCGCCAATGCCCTTAATAGCTGGTATGTCTAATTCCATCGGCCCGATCGGGCTGTCCACGGCTTCTGCGCCGCGTGCGATGGCCTCGCGAAAGGCGTGCGCGGCATCCTTGACCCGAAACGCCATGGCATTGGCAGATGGGCCGCGCTGTTCGCGGAATTCTGCGGCTTGGCCAACGGGTTCCATATTGAGGATGAAGTTGATGTCGCCTTGCTTAAAGCGGATCACATTCTTCGAGCGGTGCTCCGATACCGCGGTAAAGCCCAATTGGTGGAAGTAGGTGGCCAAGGCATCTGGGTCAGGGCTTGTGAATTCAACAAACTCAAAGCCATCAGTGCCGAGTGGATTTTCAAACAGGTCCGCCATAGGGTGCTCCAATCAAGAAAACCTCATTGTAGTTTCATTTGTTACTAATTGCCAAGATGGTGTCGCGCCTATTTTGCCAGTTTCTCCGCCTGTTCCTCCAGCTTGCGCAGCATCATATCAAGGCGTTCGGCTGCTGGCCCGCCAATGGCCTCGATCAAGGACTTCTCAAAAGCAAGTGCAACCGGGGAGACTTCTTGCACGATGGAGACGCCGGCGGCCGTGAGGCTCAATTCAACGGCCCGGCGGTCTTTGTCATTGGGCTTGGACTGGACAAGACCGCGCGAAACCAACACCTGCGCCGCACGGCTGACGGTCACTTTATCCATGGCCGTGCGGCTAACCAATTTTTGTTGCGACAGGAGTTGTCCTTCAGAAAGGATTGCCAGCAAGCGCCATTGCGGGATGGTCAACCCAAACCGCGCTTCATAAGCTCTAGAGATCAGCGCGCTGACCTTGTTGGACGCGACACTGAGCCGATACGGAAGATAGGTTTCAAGATTGAGTGGTTTCATGGTCGTTGCGAAACTCGTTGGTTTGAAAAGACAAGGTCGAATGCCAGTTGCCTTCGTCCAGATTCTCCGAGTTTGGACAAAGCCTCTAGTGCTTCTTCGGCTTGGACGATACGAGACTCAGCCTCTTGAAGGGAAGCCATAAAATAAGGATCGTAGTCAGCTGAGTGCCGCGCCTCTTGCAAAGCGACGCAATTGGCGGCCCAAATTCGCTGGCTGGTGAAAGAGTCGGCCAGAGCCACTTGAAGCGAGGCATTGTCCAACCCATCCGCCTGGCGAGAGCTGCTTGCCTTCCCTTTTTTGCCTGCGACTTTGGAAGCCTTACTCTTTGCGCCATCGGCGATTTGTTGCGCAACTTTTCGAAGGGTATTGTGGTCCAGAGCACGAAATGCCCGCTGATGCCTAACATAACTTCCTAAACCACCTGACTGTTCCGGATCAGCAAAGCAATTGGCAATAAGTGCACACACCTCAGCGAATACGGCATAATAAGCGGTGCTCACCGCCTTGTTTCTTGCCGCTTTAGCGGTCAAAGTATCGCCCGACACAAGCAGCAAGCGCGCGACCTCCAATAGCGGGTGTGCCATATCTAAGCTGCTAGTTCTTCTTCGCCAGCCAATCTGAGATACACAGGACGATCATCTTGACGTTCGGCAAGGACGGAAGAGGCCCAAGAAAGCGCGTCTCGGTAGTCCGGTCCGTTCAGGTACGGTTTGCTTGGAGGCAAGTAAAGCGTGACAAAAATGGCCTCTTGATCCGAAGAATCAAGTTCGGTCGCCGCCTCAACACCGACCGGAACCCAGCCTAGAGACTTGAGGCTTCTGCTAAGGGCTTTCTGCAAGAGTGCCGTAAGCTGAAGATCATGTTCCATTCGGTAAGCCTTTAGCACAAAAAGTGAAGTTAGGCCAACAAAATTCATCCTACCTGCGTTTCAGGCGCCGTAGTCACAAAGGCTGGGTGGGCGCGCGCTTTTGCGTCTGCCGCAACTAAAAGCGGGAATGGCGCAAGGTCCACGCCATAACGGCGGGCATTGTTCATCTGCGGAACCAAGCAGATATCAGCCAAAGTCGGGGTCGGTCCAAACAAATAGCCCAAGCCTTCGTGCCAGCTGCGCTTGGCGGTCTCGGCTTCTAGGGCCACAAAACCCTTGGCAATCCAGTCGGCGCACCATTGAACTGTGCGGGCTTCATCGGCACCAAAGTCGGCGGTCAACTTGCGCCGCACGCCAAGGTTCTGGACTGGGAAGATATCGCTCGCAATGGCATGGGCAAAGGCACGGCACAATGCGCGCTGCCAAGGATCAATAGGATAAAGGCTTGGCTCTGGGATGGTGTCTTCCAGCCAGTCCATAATAGCGAAGGATTGGGTCAGAACACCTTGTTCGGTCACTATCGCGGGAACTCGGCCTTCTGGGTTGAGGGCCTTGTAAGCTTCGGACAGATGGTCGTTGGCAATCAAGGAGACGGCGTGGCTTTCACTTGCCACCCCCTTTAACGCAAGCGCTATACGGACCCGGTACGAGGCTGAGGAATGAGAAAACGTGTGTAATTGAAGCATGGGCGCATTCTAGCATATTGTGCGGGTGGTCACCATATAAGCTTGGTAGCAAGGTCTAGAAGTGCTGCGAATCCCGCGATTGGCTCTTAGCGCGCCATTTGCCAAGGTGCCAAAACAGCCCTGCACACAAAATCGTGTAGTAGAGTTGTCTTGCATCCAATGCCCTGCGGCATGATATTAAGGCCAAGCAATGCAGCAGAAGTCTGCTCGCATGTTAAAGAGGAAAGAAAATGAACGACCAAATTAGGTTTCAAGCTCAAGCGATCCCAGCCGGGAACACGATGGACATGTCCGTCGACGCTGGCCTGCGGAGCTTTATGTTGGGCGTCTACAATAAGATGGGTCTTGGCTTGGTGCTCTCGGGCATTTTGGCCTATATCACATCCTCGGTTCCCGCAGTTCGCGACATGTTGTTTGTGGTGAATGATGGCCGCATCGGCTACTCACCTTTGGGCATGATCGTCGCGTTCTCGCCGATGGTTATCTTGCTCATATCGAACTTTGCGATGCGCAACCCATCGAAGACCGGTGCGAACCTGCTTTACTGGACGATTGTGACGCTGATCGGCGCGGGCCTTGGTGTGTTGGCCTTGGTTTATACAAGTCAATCTCTGGCTTCGACCTTCTTCATCACCGCGTCGGCTTTCGGCGCTTTGTCGCTCTGGGGCTATACCACCAAGCGTGATCTGACTGGCTTCGGCTCGTTTTTGATCATGGGCGTATTTGGCTTGATCTTGGCCAGCATCGTTAACATCTGGCTGAAAAGCCCGATGATTATGTTTGCCATCTCTGGCTTGGGCGTGTTGATCTTCTCCGGTTTGATCGCCTTTGACACCCAGCGCTTGAAGTTTGAGTATTATTACTTGAAGGGCAACGAAACTGCGATGTCAGTTGCCACAAGCTTGGGTGCATTGAGCCTCTACCTGAACTTCATCAACCTGTTCCAGTTCTTGCTCAGCTTCTTGGGCGACCGCGAATAGGCTGATTGCCACCGCTAAAAACGAAAGCCCGCTGACGCATGTCGGCGGGCTTTTTCTTTGGATAGCATGTGGGCCTTAAGCCTCATCCCCCTCATCCAACACATCGTCGAGCAGGTCTTGCGATTGGGCGAAGGGCAGGGTGGCGATAGGCGCGCTGCCTGGCAGCGTTTCAACCGCCCGTAATTGGCGACCCAGCACGTTCTCGCGCGTGCGGGCTTGTTGCACCACGGTCTTGGCTTGATCCAACTTGTCCTCAACTTTCTTGAGGACGCCGCCAAACTTCTCAAACTCCTGCTTCACCTTGCTCAGCACTTGCCAAACTTCGCTGGAGCGTTGTTGGATCGCCAAGGTACGAAAGCCCATCCGCAAACTCGTCAAAGTCGCCATCAGGGTCGTGGGCCCTGAGACCAGAACTTTAAAGTCGCGCTGCAGGCTGTCGACTAGGCCGGGCCGGCGCACGACTTCAGCAAACAGGCCTTCGGTCGGAAGGAACATGATGGCAAAGTCGGTTGTGTGCGGTGGCGCGATATATTTCTCGAAAATGTCCTTGGCGGCGATCTTAATCGCCTTCTCCAGACCCTTCTGTGCTGCATCAATGCCAACCGTGTCAGCCCGCTCTGAAGCATCAATCAAGCGCTCATAGTCTTCCACCGGCAGCTTGGCGTCGATTGGCAACCAGACTGGCGTGTCGCCGTCATTGGGTAAGCGGATGGCAAATTCGACCCGCTGATTGCTGCCCGGCTTTACCTCTACATTCTGGGCATATTGCTCTTGGCTCATGGCCTGTTCCAGCAGCATGCCCAAGGTGGCTTCCCCCCAAGTGCCGCGCGCTTTCACATTGGTGAGAACCCGCTTGAGGTCGCCAACACCGGTCGCAATCGTCTGCATCTCGCCGACGGACTTGAACACGCGCTCCAATTGCTCATTCACTTGCGTGAAGGAAGCGCCGAGGCGCTGCTCCAGCGTCCCCTGTAGCTTTTCATCGACCGTGACGCGCATCTGCTCGAGCTTGGCTTCATTTTCTTGCCGCAGCACATCGAGGCGGCCTTCGACGGTTTGGCGAAGCGCAAGCGCCGTGCGGTCATTGGCTTCCATCATTTCCTTGATCTGGGTTTGCGCCTTGCTGAGGCCTTCAGTTTGAGAGCGGCCTTGCGCGGTCATGCCTTCAAGCAAGCCTGATGACAGAGTCGCGATGGCTTTGTTGACCTCTTCGCGGAGCGCGCGGCTATCTTCACTGGTTGCCGCGCGATACTCAGCCAGACTGGCTCCAAAGGCGTCGAGACGCTCTCGCTGGGCGGCCGACATGATATCGATCAAACGCTGCAAGTCTTGCGCGATGCCGGCCATGCGATTGGCCATTTCTTCCCGCGCCTGAATATTCTGACGCTGGGCTTCTTCGCGGACAGAAGTGATTCCAGTCTGTAGGTCCTGACGATAATCAACAAAGCGCACATTCATGTCCTCAATCCGCCGACCGAGCTGCGTCAAAGGCCGGTTAGACCGCGTCAGCGCAAAATAGAGCGCGACCAGAAGGATCAAGACATAAAGGCCAATAACGGCCAGCAAATTCAAAAATTCTGGAGTCAACGTGTCTGGGCTCGTGGAGGGGGCCATGTCTAGGATGTCCTTGCGACTCAATCTGGAAATAGTGTGACGCGTTTGTGCCACAGCTGATGCCGGGCTCACACACACGGCGGCAGTCTAAACCTGTTCTACGTCAGAACAGGACGTAGTCTAGCAATCGATGGGATTGGTTTGGCAAGACGGGAGATAAAAAAAGGCCGCGCCATGGTTAGGCGCGGCCACCCTCTCGCGAGAGCCAAAAGGGCGTCTCCTCCCCGAAACGCCGCCGGACCGAAGTCCAAGCCCCTTTTGTGTGACAATCTGTCACCTTTCTGTCAAGTCCTTTGGATTCTCTGTTGCAGCAAAGCCAGTCGACTGGACCTCGTTGCGCCGGGCTTAGACGACCTCATAGTCCCCCCAAACAACTGTGCTGACCGCCTCTGCATAGGATTTGCAATTCCCGCCCCAATTCTGGGTGATCTGACCTTTGTCGTTCTTGTACCAAGAATTGCAACTTGGGTCGGCCCAGACGGTATGGCCCAATGCGTCTTGCAACTCGGCAATAAAGCGGGCTTGCGCCTCTGGCTTTACGGCAACGGACTTAACCTTCTGATCGATCAAGCCTGCCAAGATCGCCTGCACATAGTCAATCTGACGCTCGAGCATGTAGGTGATTGAGTTGTGGCCTAGATTGGTATGCGGGCCATAGAGCATGAAGAAATTAGGGAAGCCCTTGGTTGTGATCCCCAGATAGGCTTCTGGCCCCTCCGCCCATTGATCGGCAAGGTGGGTGCCATCCTGGCCGACCACGTCTAAGCTCCAATGCCAGCCCGTCGTTTCAAAACCTGTGGCATAAATCACCACGTCGAGGTCATAATAGGTCCCCGATACGACCTTGACTCCGGCGGCATCAAAGCCCTCAATTCGGGCGGTTTCCAAGGTCACATGTTCTTGGGTGAGGGCGGGATAGAAGGTGTCCGTGAACAGAAAGCGTTTACATCCAACGGCATAGTCGGGCGTGAGTTTGGCGCGCAATTCTGGATCGGCGATTTGCTTCTCCAAATGCCGTTTGGCGATGTCGGCATAAGCCGCGCGGCCTTCTGGCGTCCAACTAAAAGTTTGCCAGAAATACGTGTCAGCGGTGTCAAAGATCATCGCGCGGTTGCGAGCACCGAGGTCCATGGCCGCCTGCGGATTGCTGAGCAGCAAGGCGATCTCCGTTGCTGGAATCTCGCGGTCGCCGCGCGGCCCGATATAATTGGCAGAACGCTGGAACACGACCAGAGAACTCGCCACTTTCGCCACTTCGGGAACCAACTGCACCGCACTGGCGGCAGAGCCAATGACGCCGACGCGCTTACCGGTCAAATCCACCTCATGGTTCCAAGCCGCCGAATGCATGCTGGCCCCTAGGAAGCTCGTTTGCCCAGGAATTTGTGGAATGGAAGGGCGATTCAATTGGCCCAGCGCGGAGATGATTGCCCCAACCTGTCGAACTTGGCCATCGGCGGTGGTTAAGGTCCAGCTTTGCGCGGTCGCATCCCAAACTGCAGACGTTGCTTCGGTGTTGAGAGACAAGAGCGGCTCTAAGCCAAAGCCCGCGACTAATTGTTCGCAATAGGCTTGGATCTCGGCAGAGCTTGGATAGGTATTGGTCCAGTGAATGGCCGGCGCAAAACTATATTGATAGAGCGCAACGGGCACGTCGCAGGAACAGCCTGGATAGGTGTTTTGCGCCCAAGTGCCGCCGACTTTCGAGCCTTTTTCAAGCAAGATCAGATTTTGATAGCCTGCCTGTTTGAGCCTTATGGCCGCCGCCAAGCCCCCTAAGCCGGCACCGATAATGGCGATCGGTGTTGTATGATCCATGGCGCGTGCTCCCCTATTTTGTTATGGAGAACACGATCACCTAAAACGTCTGGGCTTTCAATGGCTGAATTGCCCAAGCGCTAATCACGCCGCAAATTTTTCAAGTCCAAGGTGGTCGACGCAGCCAGTTTCCCGCCGTCACCGATCAGGTTCAGGGTGAGGGTGCTTGCCGCCCAATTGATCTCGATCAGGCCAAAATTGACGGCTGCATAGCCGTCGCCAATTCGAGTGGTGGCAGGCTCGTTGTAGGTGGTCGTGCCTTCTGCGACCCGAAATGGCATGTTGATGGCTGAAGCGGTGATATCGGTTAGGGGATAAGCAACGCCGTCTCGAATTTGGTTGATCGATCCATAGTGACGGTCCCCAGACGCAAAGACGACGCCATTTGCCCCAGTTTGTGCGATCAAATCATAGAGGCGCTTTTGCGCATCCGGGAAGTTGCCCCATCGCTCATAGCCGTGGCCGTCGGCTACCACCTGAATAGAAGAAACGATGAGGCGCACATCGGCTGGTTTTTCCAGTTCAGCCTTCAGAAAGGCCCATTGCGCCTCGCCCAAGACATCTGCGCCAGAGCCTGTTGGATGGGGAATATAGCGCTCTTTACCGGGCGCATCACGTTGATCGGTCAAAACTAAGGGCGCGCGGAAGTAGCGCGTGTCGAGCATAATGACTTGCAAGACTTGGCCTTTTGGACCGGCTTGAAACGCGCGATAAATACCAGGTCGTTTGCGCAGCGGGCTGCCCGCGGGTATGTTCCAGAATTGATTGAACATGATTTGGGCTTGCGCTTTGTAAGCAAAGTCGCCGCCGCCATCATTGATGCCGTAATCATGGTCGTCCCACACCGCTTGTGTCGGAACCTTGGAAACAAGCGACTTAAAGGCCGGCACCTCAGCCAGCTTGCCATAGGCCTCGCTTAGGCTGGGTAGGTTAGGGTCTTTTGGCGAGTAGGAGCCATAAACATTGTCGCCCATCATGAGCAAAAGGTCGGGGTTTTTAGCTTCAACCTGCCCAAAGAAACTCAAGTCCTTGGCCGGATTAGAGCATGAGGTAAGTGCAATTCGGCTGATCGCACGCCGTGGAATGGCCGGTGTCCTTGGGGCACGCGGAAACGCAGAAAATGGAGGCGCTTCGTTGGGGGAGATAGCACAACCAGCCAAGGGTGTGGCGGCTAAAGCGATCGTGGCGGCGGAGGTCAAAAAGTAGCGGCGCTGTATCATGATATCAGACCTATCATCGGCATGCGTCAACTTCACGACGAAACTCGGCTGCATCTAATTACAAAATACTTTGCCGCGACAATTTGCAATTAACCAAGCGACAACCAATTCACGTATAACCTATGGGTAAGTTGCATTCTTTGTGTGTTCTCGATGCTGACCAAAGCAACACGTGAGGGTCCACACATGAAATTCGATTCAATTGGCGCGAAGGTTACGTTGGCTGGGGCGCTTTCATTTGCATTAGCGGCAACCGCAGCCGTTGCGGGTTTGTGGGTTTCCACCCGTTATTATGACGGCGTCGACAAAGCCGTGTCAGCCGCACGCGTTCTTCGCAATCACATGCAGGCCGATATGATGCATGATGCGCTGCGTGCCGATGCACTCGCCGCACTGTTGGCATCCGATCCGGCCTCGGCCATCTACACGCCAGCTCAGGTCAAACAGGACACGGAGGAGCACAGCGCTATTTTTGAAAAAGCTGTGGCCGATTCCAAAGCCACCGCGAAAGACCCAAAAGTCAAACAGGCCCTGAACGAATTGGCACAGCCCCTAGCCAATTATATCCAAAGTGCGAAAAACATCGTCGGAAGGTCTGCCATTGATGCTGCGGCTACACGCGCGGAAATGCCCGCCTTTTTAGAACGGTTCACTGAGCTAGAACAATCCATGGAAGCCGCTGCAGAGGTGATTGAAGCGTCGGCCAATGAAGCTGCGACAAGTGCCGAATCAGAAGCGCAGTTCACAGAACTTGTCATGGCGTCGATTCTGCTTTTCGCCTTCTTGTTTGCCGCGGCTGTCAATTTCTTCATGCGGCGGCAAGTGGCAAAGCCCGTCGCTGATTTGGCTGAGGCCATGAATAGCCTTGCTGCGGGTGATCTGACCGTCGTGGCACCCCACGCGCAGGCGGGTGGCGAAATCGGTTCTTTGTCATCGGCCATGGGACGGTTCCGAACCAATGCGCTGGAGCGCAACAAGCTGGAAGAGCTGGCAGCCTTAAGCGCCAGCGAACGTGAGGCACGCGCAGCGAAACTCACCATCCTCACCGAGGAGTTCTCCGCCATGATGAGTGAGAGCCTATCTACCTTGGCGTCTGCGTCGCGAGAGCTTGAGGCCAGTGCGTGCCAATTAGGGGCTATGGCATCCCAGACCCGATCGCTAACCCATGTCGCCGCTTCCGCCTCCTTGGAAGCATCTCAAAGCGTTTCATCGATCGCAGCGGCAACAACCGAACTCACCGCTTCGGTTGACCAGATTGCGGGTCGGATGTCCCAGTCTGTTCAAGTGGCTGAAAATGCCGTGACGCTGGGCCGAGAGACCGATAGCTCCGTCAAAGGCTTGGCTGAGGCGGTCGCCGAGATCGGCGAAGTGGTTGCCCTGATTGAAGGTGTTGCGAGTCAAACCAACCTCTTGGCTTTGAATGCGACCATTGAGGCTGCCCGCGCCGGTGAAGCCGGAAAAGGATTTGCTGTTGTGGCAGGGGAAGTGAAATCCCTCGCGGCACAAACTGGCAATGCAACCCAAGACATCGTTACGCGCATCAGCCGCATTCAACATGCCTCAGATCATGTTGCCGCTTCGGTCTTGCAGGTGATCACGATGATTGAGGAAATGCAAAACCTATCGCGGGGCGCGGCCGATAGCGTGCGTGAGCAAAGCGGGGCAACCGAGCAGATTGCCCATAGTGCTGGGATGGCCTCCAGCGGCACAGACGCGGCCCATTCCAGTGTCGGGGAACTCGAATCCGCTGCCAGCGACGCGGCAGGGGCTTCTGTGGCGGTGACAAAGGCTGCTGAAGATGTTGCCCGCCAAGCCGCGATGCTGCGGGAAAGCGCTGATCTTTTCTTCAGCAACATTAAGGCGGCTTGAGATGGTTGGCCGCTGGTTTCCCCCCGCCCTTCTGTCGCTCACCGTTTTCGCGACAGCTTCCTTAGCTCAAGCCCAAGATAGGGGCGAGGCAGGGCCCATTTCGATTGAGGGCAATGTAACGATCGATGTCCTTTCTAATCTCCGGGGTGGGATTAAGGAGGGCTCACGAACGCTCAACAATGTGTCTGTGCAAGTCAATTATGACGGGTCAGCCCACGGCCTGCGTGGGATCAAGGCCAGCATTGGCGCGGTCTATAATGGCAATAAGTCCGTTTCCGGTGACCTTGTCGGCGATTTGCAGGGCGTTTCCAATATTGAAACTGGCAGCGAAGCCCTAAGGCCTTATGAAGTCTGGATTGCGAAGGAATTTGGCGAGGACGGCTCTTATTTGAAGTTGGGTCTGATTGATCTTAATGGCACATTCGATGCACCCGGCAGCTCAGCCTTATTCCTCAATTCCTCACATGGGATCGTGCCCACCTTCGCGCAATCCGGGCTCAACGGCCCATCTGTCTTTCCGACCCTTGGCTGGGCGCTTGTTGGAGAGGTAGCGCTTAGCGCGAACGTAAGACTGCGCGCAGGCGTGTTTGATCCAGTCCCTGGCGACCCACTCAGGCCTGAACGCACAGACCTACGGTGGCGCAAAGACGACGGCCTCTTGAGTGTGTTGGAAATGGAGCAACAAGGGAAATCTTGGCGATGGGCGCTTGGGGGCTGGGCCTATTCACAAGCCAGTGGCGATTCACTTGCGGGCCTTCAGAGCGGCAATTCAGGTCTCTACGGCGCAGTCGAATATACTGTGAACAATACCACAAGTGCCTTCGTTCGGGCTGGAACAGCCAAGTCAGATTTCAATGCTGTAGATGGTTATCTGGGCGCAGGCGTTGTTTGGACTGGACCTTTGGAAAGCCGTAAAGAGGATCAATTCGGGATCGCATTGGCCCATGTGCGTACCGCACCTTTGACCCGTTTCATCGGCTTGTCGGAGTCTGAAACAAATCTAGAGATGACTTATGCCGCACCAATCGGGGGCGGATTTTCCCTGCAGGGTGATGTCCAATATGTTGTCGACCCAGGTGCTAACCCAGTTAGCAAAGATGCGCTGGTTGCAGGCGTACGATTGAGCTGGGCGTTTGGCGGCGACTGATCTGGCCACAAAAAAGCCCCTCACCGGCGGCGGCCGATGAGGGGCGCAGGGGTCGCATGAAGATTTAGACGAGATCGAAGCGATCCAAATTCATGACTTTGGTCCATGCGGCAACAAACGCATCGAGGAAGCGGGCATTGCCATCTTGGCTGGCGTAGACCTCTGACAAAGCCCGCAATTGCGAGTTAGAGCCAAAGACCAAATCCACCCGTGATGCCGTCCAGACGATCGCTCCGGTTTTTCGGTTGCGGCCTTCGAAGTGGCCTTGTGCTGTTGCGGATGGGGCCCAAACCACGTCCATATCGAGCAGGTTCACGAAGAAGTCCGCGGTCAAAGTCTCTGGCGCGTGGGTAAAGACCCCTTCGCTCACCCCAGAAGTGTTGGCACCCAACACCCGCAAGCCACCGACGAGCACCGTCATTTCTGGCGCGCTGAGGGTTAGAAGCTGGGCACGGTCGACCAAAAGCTCCTCGGCCGAAACGGAGAGATCAGCCTTCTGGTAGTTGCGGAACCCATCGGCGACGGGTTCCATAACTTGGAACGAAGCCACATCAGTCTGGTCTTGGCTGGCATCCATCCGCCCTGGGGTGAAGGGAACCACAACAGGGTGACCGGCCTTGGCAGCCGCTTGCTCAATCCCAACTGAGCCTGCCAGCACGATCAGATCTGCCAAAGAGACCTTCTTATTGCCAGTAGCTTTCGCGTTGAAACCAGCCTGAATAGCGCGCAATTGATCGAGCACCTTGGCCAATTGTACGGGCTGATTGACTTCCCAATCTTTTTGAGGAGCCAGAGCGATCCGCGCCCCATTGGCACCACCGCGCTTGTCCGATCCACGGAAGGTCGACGCCGAGGCCCAAGCCGTTGACACCATTTCAGACACGGTCAAGCCGGAAGCCCCGATCTCTGCCTTCAACGCGGCAATATCGGTTCCATCGACCAAGTCGTGGTCACGGGTTGGGATTGGATCTTGCCAGATTAGCTCTTCCGCAGGAACCCAAGGGCCTAAATGCAGGGCGCGTGGGCCCATGTCGCGGTGCGTCAGCTTAAACCAAGCCCGGGCAAAGGCATCGGCAAACTGATCTGGGTTTTCATGGAACCGCTTGGAAATCGGTCCATAGATCGGGTCAAACCGCAGCGCGAGGTCCGTGGTGAACATGACGGGTGCATGGCGCTTGTTAGGGTCATGGGCATCAGGAACCATGCCATGGGCATCGGCTTCTGCCGGTACAAACTGGATCGCACCAGCTGGACTCTTAGTTTGCACCCATTCGTAACCAAACAGATTGTCGAAATAATTGTTATCCCACTGGATGGGATTGGTGGTCCAAGCGCCTTCTAATCCGCTGGTGATTGTATCGGCGCCCTTTCCGCTACCAAAGCTATTAGCCCAGCCAAAGCCTTGTTCCTCAATCGTCGCACCTTCAGGCTCTGGGCCGACATATTGGCCCGGGTCTGCGGCGCCATGGGCTTTGCCGAACGTATGACCGCCGGCGATCAGGGCGACGGTTTCTTCGTCATTCATCGCCATGCGGCCGAAGGTATCGCGAATATCAAAAGCTGAAGCTAAGGGGTCTGGCACGCCATTGGGGCCTTGTGGGTTGACATAGATCAAGCCCATTTGGACCGCCGCCAAAGGATTCTCGAGGTCGCGCTCACCCGAATAGCGTTCGTCGTCCAACCAGCCCTTTTCTTTGCCCCAATAGATGTCCTCTTCAGGCTCCCACACATCCGCGCGGCCACCAGCAAAGCCAAAAGTCTTGAAACCCATGGACTCAAGGGCGCAATTGCCAGTTAGGATCATGAGGTCGGCCCATGAAATTGCGCTGCCGTACTTTTGCTTGATCGGCCACAAGAGGCGGCGGGCCTTGTCGAGGTTGCCGTTATCGGGCCAGCTGTTCAAAGGCGCAAAACGCAAGGTTCCGGCACCTGCACCACCGCGGCCATCGCCGGTGCGATAGGTGCCAGCGCTATGCCACGCCATCCGAATGAAGAAGGGGCCATAATGGCCGTAATCGGCTGGCCACCAATCCTGCGACTGGGTCATCAAAGCCATGACGTCGGCTTTAAGTGCGTCGAGGTCCAACGCTTGGAAGGCAGCGGCATAATCAAAGCCATGCGCCATTGGGCTCGAAAGGCTCGTATGCTGGTGCAGCATTTTCAAATTCAGTTGGTTTGGCCACCAATCGCGGTTGGATTGGGTTCCGACTTTAGCGGGTTGGCCGCCGCTATGCATGACGGGGCATTTGCCTTGCGTTTCCATCTTTACGTCCTCTTCTTCAAGCTACTCAGGTCTTGACTTAACCATACGGCAGGCAGTCATATTGGTCCAATCGATTATATATTGTTAATCAATAGTTTTTATCTATATTGACCGGTGTATCCGCCGTTTCTGGCGGGCTTTAGGTCGTTTTGTGCAGGCGACTTTGATAAAAGCTCGGCTTATTCATCACGATCCCAGCCGCTTCATCGAGTGCCATCACGGCGCGCGACAGCGCCATATATTCTGCGCCACCTGGCCGATAGGCTTGCGCCATCGTCAACAGTTGATCGCGATAAGCGCGCAAGCGCTCAAAATCCTGCTCTGGAGCAAGAAGGCCTAGATAAGAACGTGCAACCATGGCCGACATTATGTTCTACTTTTGTTCTTTTGCAACACCGAAAAGCGCTGGATCGGCTGTTGGGTGACATCAGGGTGTGGACAGCACGGTATGGCATGCCGGCAGCTTTCCTTGACGGTGCCGTCACTTTGGCTTCCTATGCTGGCAAGCCGTCTGCGATGGGCGGGGATCCTGGGGAGGGAAACACATCATGACACCACTTTTAATGCCATTGGCGTGGACATTGGTTTTGGCGTTCGTCCAAATTCTTTTGTTTGATGTCGCGCGGACCGGCCAATATGGCTTGAAATGGAATATGGGCGCCCGCGATGAAACCATGCCGCCACTGTCGCCGATGGCAGAGCGTTTGCGTCGCGCGCAAGACAATCTCTATGAGACGTTGCCTTTGTTCATTGCCGCGGTCTTGATCGCGTTTGTGGCCGGTAAGGAAAACACAATCACCGTTCTGGGCGCGCATATCTATCTGTTCGGGCGGATCCTTTATGTGCCGCTTTATGCCTATGGGATTAAGAATATTCGTTCCTTGGTATGGATCGTCTCAACTATTGGTCTCGGCATGGTCATCGTGCCCCTGCTCTTTGGTTGAGCGAACCAATCTGCACCTGCAGCATTCAGCGCTTCATAAACAGGCGCTGGATGCAAGCTGCTCCGCCTATGTCCTTGGCTGACTGGACAAGCCAGACCGGACGCGCAAGATCGACTTTGAGGTCTTGCTTAATCAGATAATGGATACCGCACATGCGCGCCAATGCCCTTCGCCAAGCCAGCTTAGCTTTTGTTAGCCTCAGCTTTGCCGCGTTCCTCGGTCAGCCCGTACTGGCCAAGACCTTGCCGTCAGAACGGGCTGCGCGCGCCTTGCATGAGCGGATTTTGACGCTCGACACCCATCTCGATACCCCGGCTGTGGTTGCGCGCCCGGGCTTTGATATTCTCAAGCACAATGACTGGAAGACCGCATTCGCCCAAGTCGATGTGCCGCGCATGAAGGAAGGCGGTCTCGATGGTGGCTTTTGGGTCATCTATACCGCCCAAGGTCCACGCACGCCCGAGGGCCTGAACGCTGCCCGTGATGCGGGCTTGATGCGCGCAGTGGTGATCCGCGAAATGCTGGCGCGCAGCCCCAAAGTCTTTGGCCTTGCCTTAAAGGCAGATGATGCGGCCAAGATCGCGGCCGAAGGCAAGCGCGTCGTCTTTATGTCGATCGAGAATTCCTATCCTTTGGCCAAGGACGTCTCGCTCTTGCAGACCTATTACAAACTGGGTGTGCGCCTCGTCGGGCCGGTTCATTTTGCCAATAATGATTGGGCTGATAGTTCAACCGATAAGGCCGAATGGGGCGGACTTAGCCCGATTGGCAAACAATTGGTGGCAGAAGCCAATCGATTGGGGATGGTCCTCGACCAGTCGCATGCGTCCGACCAAGTGCTGGACCAAATGCTGGAACTATCGACCGCTCCGATCATCGCCTCGCACAGCGGCTGTAAGGCGATTTATGACCACCCGCGCAATTTAGACGACGACCGCCTCAAGGCCTTGGCCGCCAAAGGCGGGGTGATCCAAATGAATGCCTTTGGTGCCTATTTGAAGGCTTTGCCGCAAACACCAGAACGTCGAGCAGCGCTAGCCAAGCTCGCCGCAGCTTATCCCAATCTCGCCAGCCGCAGCCAAGCCGATCAAGATGCGTTCCGCCAAGCCCGCGCGCGCTTGGACGAGGAATTCCCTGAAAACCGCGCGACCTTTGATGATTTCATGGCTCATCTCCTTCATGCCATCAAACTGATTGGTGTCGATCATGTCGGCATTGGGCTTGATTGGGATGGCGGTGGCGGTGTCGTCGGCCTTGAAGATGCGTCAAAAGTCTGGAAGATAACCCAAGCCCTGATGGCAGAGGGGTATTCCGAGGCAGACATCGCCAAGATCTGGGGTGGCAATGTTCTGCGCGTCATGCGGGAAGTCGAAGCCAAAGCGCAGAAATAGGCCGACAGGGGAAGGCACCTTGGCCAAATTGGCTGAAGCGGTTAGACGTCTTCAATGACCCAATTGAACACCCAATTCCTTACCGCTTTAAGTCTCCAAGTTGATTTCGCCGCCATGGCACGGATCGGCAAGACGCCACTGGGCAATCGCCTGATAGCCCCCGTTTTAGGGGGACGATTTGAAGGCCCGCGCCTGACTGGCGAAGTTTTGCCCGGTGGGGCTGATTGGGCGCTCTATCGCGGCGAAGACCGCATGCTGGTCGACGTGCGTCTGACGCTAAAGACCGATGACGGCGCGCTGATCTACCTGACTTATCAAGGCGCATTGCGGACTACGGCAGAGGATATGTCGCGATTTAAAAAGGGTGAAACCCTGTCGCCCGAAGCCTTTAATCTGCGCACTGTCACCCGGTTTGAGACCGCCGCGCCCCAGTATGACTGGTTGAACGACATGATTGGGATTGGGGTTGGCACGCAGCAGCCTTCAGGCGTCGTCTATCAAATATTTGAAGTGCTCTAACTTGCGCTGGAGCAATGGCTTTACAAGCTGACGTCAATGGCATTAGCGAGACCCAATGCTTGCGTGTGAAGGGTCCTGACCGTGCCAACCGATATTGAAATTGCTCAAGCCGCAACACCAAGGCCCCTGACCGAAGTGGCAGCCAAAATTGGCATTTCAGCCGACGCTTTGATCCCTTATGGCCGCACCAAAGCTAAGTTGGACACAGCCCGATTGGCCCCACGTGAGCCCGCCCAAGATGCAGCGCTGATACTTGTCACGGCGATGAGCCCGACGCCCGCAGGCGAAGGCAAAACCACCACCACCATCGGTCTAGGCGATGGCCTAGCGCGGCTGGGCAAGTCGGTCGCGATTTGCTTGCGAGAACCCTCACTTGGCCCCTGCTTTGGCCAAAAAGGTGGTGCGACGGGCGGTGGGCACGCCCAAGTGATTCCGATGGACGAGATCAATCTTCATTTCACAGGCGATTTTCACGCCATTACGGCCGCGCACAATCTTTTGGCCGCCATGGTCGATAATCACCTCTATTGGGGCAATGCACTCGGGATTGATCCGCGCAGAGTGGCTTGGCGTCGGGTGATGGACATGAATGATCGTGCGCTTCGCTCGATCGTCACCTCTCTTGGCGGCAATGGCCAGCCGGTCGAGACAGGCTTTGACATCACAGTCGCGTCGGAAGTCATGGCGATTTTTTGCTTGGCAACAGATTTGGCAGACTTGCAAGTACGTTTGGGTGCAATCATCGTTGCCTATCGGAAGGACCATAGCCCCGTCACCTGCGCGGATTTGAAGGCTGAAGGGGCGATGACGGCTCTTTTAAAAGAGGCGTTTGAGCCAAATCTTGTGCAGACTTTGGAAGGTAATCCTGCCCTGATCCATGGCGGGCCATTCGCCAATATTGCCCATGGCTGCAACAGCGTGGTCGCCACCAAGACCGCCATGGGCCTAGCCGATTTTGTAGTGACCGAGGCAGGCTTTGGGGCCGATTTGGGCGCTGAGAAATTCTTCAACATCAAGTGCCGCAAAGCAGGGCTCAGCCCAAAGGCGGTCGTTGTGGTTGCCACCATCCGCTCTCTGAAAATGAACGGTGGGGTGGCGAAATCAGACCTCGGTCGAACCGATGTCGACGCGCTGATCCGAGGTTGCGCCAATCTCGGCCAGCATCTGGAGAACCTCGCTCGCTTTGGGGTGCCGACGCTCGTTGCGATCAATCATTTCGTCCAAGATTCTGCCGATGAGATTGCCGCAGTGGAGACGTTTGTGAAAGGCCATGGCAGCCGGGCAATCTTGTGCCGACACTGGGCAGACGGGGGCGCTGGTACCCAAGACTTAGCCCAAGCTGTTGTCGAACTGGTCGAGGCTGACACCGCGCGCTTCCAACCGCTCTATGAAGATGCCTTGCCCTTGGGCCAGAAAATCGAAACGGTCGCCAAGCAAATCTATCGGGCAGCGGAGGTCGTGATCGACAAAGCCGCACAGGCCAAGTTGCGCCGCTGGCAAGAGGCAGGCTTCGGCAATCTACCCGTATGTATGGCCAAGACCCAATATAGTTTCTCCACCGACCCAAATGTCTTAGGCGCGGCGCAAGGTCATGTGGTCACGGTCCGCGATGTGCGGCTATGCGCCGGGGCAGGCTTTGTCGTGGCGTTGTGCGGCGATATCATGACGATGCCGGGCTTGCCCCGTACCCCTGCAGCTGAAGCAATCGGGGTGGATGCAGATCGTCACATCACCGGTCTATTTTGAGGGCGTAGTTCCGATTGTGAACGGACCAATTGCGTCCATGATCTTAGGGTCACCGGCAGACTTGGCCCCGCCGAAAATATAGCCCCCTGCGTCTGCTTCCAGGCTGCGATAAGCAGCATCATAGTCCCAAGTCGTCAGATAAAGCTTCGCACCAGTTAGATCGGCCTGATCGCCAAAGCTCGAGCTTGGGAAAATCAGGGTGATCCGCTTGGCATCCTTGTCGACAATGATACTGGGGGCAGGGCTTGCTTTTGTGCCTTCCTGTGTCGCACTCGCGCCAACATGGCTAAACAGGGCATTGGTCCAACCATGGGCACGGAAGCGATAATGCCAGGTCATATCGCCGGGCAAATCGCCACGCTGGTTTGGCATCGCCCGTGCCCCCGTCGCCGACTGACCCGGCAATTGAATAAAGCCGGTTAGGCTTAGGTGATCAAAGCCATTCTGTGGACTCCAAACTTGGCTGATGGCACCCATGTCGAGCTCGAGCTTGAGTGCGCCACCTGCCGTTGACACCCGAACCCCACGAAAATCCATCGTTGGCAGCGCAAAGCTTGGATCCGTTGGATAGACATAAGCAGCACCAACTGGCCCTGTGTCGTCGCCAGCCGGGTCGGCCATTTCATTGCGCAGGCTCCAAGAAGGGCGCACGTTAAATCTGCCAGCGGGTGAGGCTTGTCCCGATTTAGCCGAATAAGCGGTCACGCGATGCGTGATGGTTTCATCGACGAAAGCGGCAGTGGAAAGCTTGGCCTGCCAGCGGCCTGTGGCGTCGGCTTGAACCGATTGTGCCTCGCCCAAATTGCCATCTAGAACCAGCTTAAGGTCTTCCCCGGGTGTGGCTTTGCCGCGCACCATCAAAGTGGGCTCAGTTACCGGGCCTTGCGGTAAGGCGTCCAAAGTCAAACCAACTGCGGCTGCCTTCAAGCTGAGAGGTGGAGCTTTAGAGACCCGCCACACCGTGCCTGCATGTGGGGCAAGCTGTGTCGTCAGGCGCTGGTTCTGGCCGACGACAAGGAGGGGTGCTTTGCCGTCCATCGCAAACAAAGGCTGCAAAACTGTGCCAGATCCAAGGCCAATATCGAGATTGTCTAGAAGCACGGGATGGTCCGCCGTATTCATGGCAACCAAAAGGGTCTCGCTACCGTCCTGCATCAAATAGACCAATGCGCCCGCGCCTGCGGCTTCCCCGGCCAAGACTTTGGGCGTGCCGCGCGACAGAACCCGGTTTTCCCTGCGCAACTTCGTCAGGCTGGCGATATAGCGGTAAAGGGGGCTGGTTGTGTCGAAATGATCGCGCCCACCCGAACCCCAGCCTTTCGCAAACATGGCTGCGCGCTGCACGGTGAAGCCCTGCTCAGTGCCGTAATAAATCACCGGGATGCCCGGCAGCGTCATCATCATCAATAGGTTTTGGCGTAGCCCAATTTCCGTCCCGCCACTCAAAAATCGGTCGACATCGTGATTGTCGAGGAAGCTTGGCATTAGGTGGGGCCGCTGGTGCAGCGCCATCATATTCTCGATCCGAAAGGCTAATTCAGCAGGTGGCCTACCGCGTGCAAACACATCTGTCGCCGTGCCATAGAGCGGGAAATTGATCATGCCGGGGGCACGGGCTTCGCCATTCGGCCCGACCATATAGCTATTGACGCGCCGCGCGACCTTGTCTTCAAAGCGGCGGTCCATGCCAAAGCCCTCACCGAAGACATGGAAGTTATCGCGGCCGGTCCGCCGAGCGACTTCTGTTATTCCCGGGGCTTTTGGGTCCTTGCTATACAGGAAGTCGGTCATAAGCTCAGGCGGGACATAGAAGATCGTATCCACGCGGAAGCCATCGACACCCGCTTCTTTGATCCAGTGCGCGTAGGAATCGCGCAGCGCCCGCTTTACGATTGGATTTTCGGTATTGATGTCATCGAGACCGCTCAATTGGAAGTTAAGCTCTTGATCGCGCTCGGAAAGGTTATTGATGTCGGGCGTCCAGTGATAGATCCCAGCTTCGCGGTCCGCCTTGCGGCGCGGGTCGTTTAAAGAGAATGGATATTGCGTTGGCGCCGCCATGGGCACAGAGTTTGGGTAAGGCACATAGCCTTTCACCGGGTCGGCAGGATCATACTCGGACCCATAATTGAAGAAATTGCCCGTATGGTTGAGGACAATGTCTTGGATCAGATACATGCCCTTCCCGTGCAGTGCCCGGGACAGATTTTGGTAGTCTTTGAGCGAACCTAAGTGCCGATCAATCGCCTTGAAGTCACTGGCCCAATAGCCATGATAGCCGCCGTAACCAGTTGCGGGGTCCAGCCATTGGTTTTCCACCGGCGGCGTCACCCAGACTGACGTCGCGCCGAACCCCTGAATATAGTCAAGGCGCCTTTCAACGCCCTTTAAGTCTCCGCCTGAAAACCGTGCCCGTTGAGCGGGATCAAACTCACCCTTGCCCTGGTTGTTATTGCTCGGGTCGCCATCCTCAAAACGATCGGTCATGACAAAATAGATCACCTGATCGCGCCAATCCGGCGAAGGTACGTGTAGGGGGCCGGGGGTCTGTGCCATCGCACCACCCCCTGCCAAGGACGCATAGGTCAGGGCAGCCAAGCTCAGGCCTTTAAGTAGCGAACGAAAGGTCATGCAGATGTCCTTGTAGGCTGAGGCAAGCTGCGCTCTTGACCGGCTTGTCGATAGGCGCGCGGCGTTAGTCCAAACCTTTGTTTGAATTGGAAGGCAAAATGGGCGGGGCTCGCAAACCCTGCATCTTGGGCAATGATGCCAATCGCCTCGCGGCTTTGCACCAAGCGCCTGGCGGCCAATTGGAGACGATAAACCCGCACGTAGGTGGTAAGGCTCATGCCCATGATCTCAGCGAAGCGGCGGGAAAAATAATTGGCCGACATGTGACAGAGCGAGGCCATTTGTTCCAACGTCCATTCTTTGCCCGGTTGAGTGCGTAGCGCGTCGAGAGCCGGAAGTAGGCGGTCGACCGGCAGCGCTACTTTTTGGCCTTGCCGTTCCGCCCGCGCACTGGCGATCTGCGTCGCATAGGCGGCCCAGACGATCAGCTCGGCAGTGCGGGTCACGATTGCCGACCGCGGGTTTGACTCGCTGGCTTCCAATAAGAGATCACATAATGTGTTGAGTTGTTTGGCCTGACCCTCGGTCGGGACGCCGTAGAAAGGGCGCGTCAAATCCAGCTCAGGAAGGGCTTGTTCGAGCGCTTGAACCGTATCTGCGTCTAACTGCACCAGCACCCAGGACTTCTCACCGGGACTAAACAGATAGTCATGGTGGCACATGGGGGGCACATACACCACGCTGTGCGGGTGCAACGTCATCTCCTCGCCATCGAGCCAGAATGAACCAATCCCGGACTCAAAAATTACGAGCTCAGCGACGCTATGATAATGGGGAAAGCGGTCTAGACCCGGCGCGTCTTTGCCATGCTGAACCCGTTCTGCCCAAACGGTCATGCCCGGGGCTAATTCGACGGGTTCGCAAAGATGACGCAGCGGCATAGTGCCACCATGGCTTGAAATGAGGCTGGGTGCAAGATTGGGCGGGCTGACGAACTTGTGAGCCTTTTGGCTAAAGGCGGCCCAAATCAGCCTGACAATTGACGTGCCAAGTGATCCCCTACGCGCAGTGCATTTGCGACAATGGTCAGGGTCGGATTAACTGCAGCGGACGATACAAACACGCTTGCATCCACGACATAGAGATTATCTAGATCATGCGCCTTGCACCATTTGTCGACAACTGAGCTTGTCGGATCATTCCCCATGCGAAGGGTGCCACATTGATGGGCGGTGCCATAAAGTGGCAGCTCTTTGTCGAGAGTGAAATTGGCTTCAAATAGGGACGAGCTTTCACGTGTGAAGCCTTGAAGGCCCGTCTCTAGCTTTTCAACGAGCTTCTTGTGGGCGGTCAAATCGCCTTCGGTGTAAGAGAGCTTGATCCCGCCATTTTCGTTTAGAGTGACCCGATTGTGAGGTAGCGGCAGGTCTTCAGACATCACTAAGAAGCTGACCATGCGTTCTGCAAGAGCATCGCTAAAAGAGTCCGGGATCAGATTGGGGTTCACGACATCGGCTAATTGCCCTTCCAACGTCTGACCCGACATGTATTCCAGCATTTGAATCTGCCCCATGGGATAGGGGAATTGTTCCTGTGAGTCGCGGTAATAGAAATCATTGACGCACAAGGTCTTCGGAAAATTGGACTCAAAGCGCGCCAGCAGCGATACCGAAAGCACCGCTGAAGTGGAATGATACATATAATTGCGCCCAACTTGGTCTGAACTATTGGCGAGGCCATTGGGATGTTTAGGGCTAACGGATTTCAAAAGTAGGGCCGCCGAATTGGCAGCCCCTGCTGCCAACGCGACATAATCGGCCGTGAAGGTCACTTCCCCATCTGGTCCAGACGCCACCACTTCGGTAATTTTCTTACCGCTCGCGTCGGTCTTCAACTCAAGAACCTTATGGCCGGGCAAAAGCGTGACATTGTGATAAGCTTCAAGGGGCTCTAAGGCAGCCGTGCGCGCATCGACCTTGGCCAGCAAGCGGCACGGGAAGCCGCCACAAGTCTTGCACCGCACACATTTGCCTTCACGCGGATTTTCATCATTGCGGCGAATGCCCAAGGGCAGTGGCGAAGGTGTCCAGCCTAAGTCCTCAAAATGCTCTTTCAATCGGATCATGCCCGGATCATGCGCCAAGGCCGGGAAGGGGTAGGGCGGATCGTAAGGGTCATCTGTGGGGTCAATGCCGCGTTCGCCATGAACCTCCCACATGCGCTCAGCCATCTCATACCAAGGCCGCATGTCTTCATAGGTGATCGGCCACGCCGGGCTTATGCCGTCAAAATGCTCCATCCGCTCAAAGTCCAGAGACTTAAAGCGCATGAGGGCTGCTCCATAAAAGCTTGTGTTGCCTCCAACCCAATAATGGGTGTTGGGCGTGAAGGGCTTATCGTCCTTGTCGGTCCATTGCTCATCGGTGCGATAAATCCGGTCGACGAAAACCCGCCTTGGATCCCAGTTCTCGCGACCGACTGGAAGATGTTCGCCGCGCTCAAGGATCAGGATAGACTTGCCAGTCCCCGCCAAGGCTTGAGCAAAGCTAGCGCCCCCGGCGCCGGAACCGATGATCAGAATGTCATAATGGGGCATGGTGGTCTCGTCAGGCTTTAGGGTCGGGCAGGGCAAATTTCTTGGCTTGAGGGCGGATGAGGGCCGCCGTCCAACTATCAGGCAATACTCTCATAAATGCAACCGCAAGTTTGTTCGGCCAACCGGGGACAACCACCTCCTTGCCAGCCTCATTGGCGGCCAGGGCAATGGCAACCACGTCTTCGGCTGTTTGCCTGTAGAGATTGGACTTGGCGATCAATTGATCGGTGCCATTGGCTTTGGCAAAGTCGCTTTCGGTTTGACCGGGGCAAATGGCGGTTACCAGCACGCCTTTGTCGGTGACTTCGGCTGCTAGAGATTGGGTCATTTTCACGACAAAGCTCTTGGCAGCAGGGTAAAGCGTATGGCCCGCCGCACCTGAGGAAAAGGCGACCATGCTGGCGACATTAATGATGCGTCCATAGCCGCGTTGCACCATGCCCGGCAGAAGGGCATGGGTCAGGCTCACGACTGAGGTCACGAGCACGGCGACAAAATCAGTTTGCTGTTCGGCTTTGGTCGCCAAAAAGGTCTGAGGCAGGGAATAGCCGGCATTATTGACCAAAATGTCGCACGACCGTCCGTGCTCTGCCAAAGCTGTCACGATTAAGCCAGTCGCTTCTGGCTTGGACAAGTCAGCTTGGACTGCAAAAGCCGAAATCCCATGCTGCTGAGACAAGGCCGCTGCCAAGGCTTCCAGTCGATCGAGACGGCGGGCGACAAGGCAAAGGTCCACCCCCTGCTTGGCATAAGCGCGGGCAAAGGCTTCGCCAATGCCCGAGGAGGCCCCTGTGATGACGGCGAGCCGACGCGGCAATGAAGGATGGGTCAAGGTGGATCGCTTTCCCTAATCAAGTGCGTCACCTTAAGGCGAATTGCAAAGGCATGCACGAGCCTGTGGCTGTTTGCAGATGTCCAGCGGTGTCATTTTTGGCTTATGACAAGAAAAATACAGGCCTTTTGGTTGGCAAGTTGGAATAGGGGTGCAACAGTTAAGACTGGATATGCTGAAAGCTGATTGGTACATTCGAGATCAGGTTTTGGCATACGGACCAATTTTTGGGGGGCCAAAACCGATGTCTTTGAAGTCTAATATGCTGTGTTGCACCATTCTTGCGACACTTTCGATTACCACGATCGCGCCAGCCTTCGCACAAACGGCATCCGTGCCAATCGCGCCTGAAGCGGCAAAAGAGGCAGAAGTCGTCGTGGTGGTCGGAACCCGGATTGAGGGCGCAAAGGCTGCTGGTGACTTGCCAGTGTCGGTTTTGTCGGCTGAACGGATTGCGGCGGTCGGCAGTGTTTCGGGCGACGATTTGTTCCGCTCCATCCCGCAAGCGGGTGACGTTCAATTTCAAGAATCGCGCACGACCGGCAATCTGAATGACGCGCGCGGCGATAATTCCTCGATCAATTTGCGCAGCGTTGGCACTGGCAACACCTTGGTTTTGCTTAATGGTCGTCGCATGATCCTGACGCCAGGCACGCAGACTGAGAACTTTGTGCCGGTGCAAACCGCCAATACGAACTCTTTGCCCGTCGGGGCAATCAGCCGCATTGAAGTGCTGCGCGATGGTGCCGCCGCCATCTACGGCGCAGACGCAGTTGCTGGCGTCGTCAATGTGGTGCTTGATAAGCGGTACAAGGGTGTGCGTGCTGATGTCCGTCATGCGTTTGCCGATGGCACCGAAGAATCGACGGCAGCGATCAAGTCGGGCTTTGAGATCCCAGGCGGCGGCCGCTTAATGCTATTTGGCAGCTACACCCACCGCACCCCTTTGATGGCGAGCGAGCGGGAGTTTTCGGCCAGTGAAGACCACAGAGCAGCCTTGTTTGGCACGCCTTGGGCAGGCGATACCTCCTTTGACAACCGCTCCACCTCCTCGCCTTGGGGTTCGTTCACGGTCCTTCCGGCAACCACCGTAGTACGACAAGGCACGACGGCGCTGACGGCTTCAGGCGTGTTCCATGTGGAGCCGGTGAACAACTTTGCGGCGGGTTGCTCCAGCACCGTTATCAACGGTAATCTGTGCTTGCGCAGCGGCACAATCACGGGCGCAAACTCCCGTGTCTTGCGCTACGATGAAAACCCAGATCGCAGCATTCGCGGCGAGTTAGATCGCGCCACTCTTTTTGGTACCTTCAGTCAAGACATCGGCTCGATGGAGTTCTTCTCCGAGCTTGGCTATTATCATGCTGAATTGGAAGGCAAGCGCGAACAATCGGCCCCGATTTCAAGTGCCGTAATCTCTATCCCCGCCACCAATTTCTACAACCCGTTTGGTGCTACCACGATCAATGGGGTGGCCAATCCAAACCGCTTGGCCAATTTAACCGGTGTACCAACAACCGGCTTGGCGCTGCGCATCACCACCTATCGCCCTGTCGATACCGGTCCTCGTACGTTTGTAGTCACCGACGACATGGTGCGCGGTCTCGCAGGCTTGCGCGGGGATTGGCGTGATTTCAAATGGGAATCCGCGATCACCTATTCCTGGGCCCGTACCGATGACGAAACCCGCAATGTCATCAGCAACACCCTGTTCCAGCAGGCTTTGGCGAAGTCCACCCCAGATGCCTACAACCCCTTCAATGGTGGAACCCAGCCGACCTATTCGTTTGGCGACGCGACACCGAGCAATGCCGACACGATCAAGTCCTTCTTGGTTGATGCCAATCGCATCGGCACCACTTCCTTGACCACCATCGACTTCAAGATCTCCAAGGCAGAGCTGTTTAAGCTACCAGCAGGGTCTGTTGGCTTTGCTGGTGGTGTCGAAGTTCGCAACGAGACCTATGAAGACAATCGTGACGCCCGCCTTGATGGCACGGTCACCTACACTGACGTTGTCAGTGGCATCACTTATGGCACTGACATTATGGGCGCGAGCCCGTCGCCAGATGTGAAAGCTGATCGCTCGGTCTCCGCGTTGTTTGCTGAACTTTCCGTACCGGTCGTGTCAGAGGAAATGAATGTTCCGCTGGTCAAGTCCATCGACTTGCAATTGGCGGCACGTGGCGAAAGCTATTCAGATTTCGGCGAGGTGGTTAAGCCAAAGATTGCTGGCAGCTGGGTGATTGTTGATGCGATCAAGCTACGCAGTTCGTGGTCGCAAAGCTACCGCGCACCAAACCTCGCCCAATTCTATAGCGCTGGGACGCAAGTAGCGAACACACGGACCGACTTTGCAGCCTGCCGCCTGAACAACACGACCTGTACGGGCGTCAGCACATTGGAAGTGCGGGCAGGCAACCAAAAGCTGAAGCCAGAAGATGCGGAGAACTTCTCCTACGGTCTGGTATTCCAGCCAATCAAGGGCCTGACCTTCACCGTCGATTCTTGGTCTCTGAAATCCGATGGCGTGATCGGGATCCAAGGTGCGCAGAACCAGATTCTCTACGATCTGTTGCTACGCCAGAGTGGCAAGTCCAATCCGAATGTGGTGCGTTTAGCACCGGTCGGCACCCAAGTGGTCGGTGATCTATCCTTTGTGCAGGACGACTATTTCAATCTTGGGCCCCGCACTTTGGAAGGGATCGACATTGGCCTGAGCTATGATCTTAAGACCAAAAAGTATGGCAACTTCAGCATCGACTTGGCCGGTTCAAAACTGACTGAATTCCAACAATCGGCTTCACCTCTGCAACAAGAGCTGATCGACGCAAATGCCGCCGGCAAATTTGGTACCGGTGTGACAATCACCCAAGCTGGTAGCCAAATTCAGGTCAATGGCAATCCAGAATGGCGCGCCACGGCGAACCTGACTTGGCGCAAAGGCCCCCTCAGTGTCGGTGCCTTGGTCAGCTATGTTGGTCCAGTCTTTGATACGGGCACCTTGCTGGTCGATGGACAAAACTATCAGTTGGAATCCATGACCACCGTCAACACCTATGTTCAATACCGTAAAGATGGCTATCGGGCACGTTTTGGCGCGCGCAATGCGTTTGACCAAAAGCCACCGCTCAGCTCGTCCAACTATGGCTTCTTGGGTTCCTTGCATGACGCCGTTGGTCGAATGTTCTATGTGGAACTGTCCAAGGACTTCTAAGAAGCATGTAAACACGTCACAGGCCTCTTTCTGGCGCTTGTCATGAAAGGGGCCTTGATGTCTTGGTTATTAGGGTTGAATTTTTAGCGGGAAAGAAGCGGCGATGAAGCAAACATCTCACCTGATGCGTTTGGTTGTGGGGGTTGTTGTTTCAGCCTCGCTGATTTTCACCCCCGTACAAGCCCAGCGCAAGCAGCTTCTTGAATATCCCAGCATCCACTCACCCGTTGTCGGCCAGTCCGGCATGGTGGTGACTCAGAATGCGACCGCGTCCAAAGTTGGGGCTGACATCATCGCCCAAGGTGGAAATGCAGTAGATGCGGCGGTTGCGATTGGCTTTGCATTGGCTGTGACCTTGCCACGTGCCGGTAATATTGGTGGCGATGGATTTATGTTGATCCACGATCAAGCCACCGGCAAGCAACACTTTATCGACTTCCGCTCCGTCGCACCAAAAGCTGCGACCTTGGCCATGTTCATCGATAATGCGGGCAAGGAAAGTCCAATCGCGGGCAGGGGCTATTTGGCCCCGTCGGTCCCCGGCACGGTTGCGGGCCTTTATCTGGCCCATCAAAAACACGGCAAACTACCTTGGGCCGCCGTTGTTGCCCCAGCTATTGCATTGGCGCGTGATGGGATCGCCATCACGCCAGACGAAGCCTTCGTGTTCGAATGGGCGCAGGAACGGCTATCGACCAGTGAAGCGGGCAAGCGGGCTTTTTACAAGCCAGACGGCAGTCTTTATCGCGCTGGTGAAGTCCTAAAGCAGCCCGATCTGGCGTGGACTTTGACTCAAATCGCACAGCGCGGGGCGGACGGCTTCTATAAAGGGCCTGTCGCGCAGAAGTTTGCTGCTGATATGGCGCGCCACAATGGCCTGATTACCGAAGCTGACCTTGCGGCCTATCGCCCCGTTGAGCGTGAGCCCTTGCGCGGCACCTATCGCGGCATCGACATTGTGACCGCACCTCCGGCAAGTGCTGGCGGGGCCACCATGCTCAATATCCTCAATATTCTTGAGAATTTTGACTTGAAGACTTCCGGCGCGGGGTCTGCCCGTTCGCTCCATTTGATGTCCGAGGCGATGAAGCGGGCTTATATTGATCGCACCGAGGTTCTAGGTGACACTGACTTCGTCAAGGCGCCCGTAAAAGGCTTTATCTCCAAAGCTTATGGCCAAGAGCGGGCCAAGAGCATTGATCCAAGCCGGGCCTCTGAAGTTAAAAAGCTGACTGTCGGTGATCCGCTGCGGTTTGAAAGTCCTTCAACCACGCACTACTCGGTGGCAGATGCGCAAGGCAATGTCGTCAGCACGACCTATACTTTGGGGGCGGACTTTGGTTCTGGCGTCATGATCGAGGGCACTGGCATTCTTTTGAACAATCAGATGAATAACTTTGACCATGAAGGGGCGTTTGAGGCGCAAAAAAATGGCACAAAGCCACCCCTGAACGCCATGGCACCGGGCAAACGCATGTTGTCGACCATGATGCCGACGATTGCCTATAAGGATGGCAAGCCTTGGCTGGTGGTGGGCACGCCGGGTGGCAGCACGATCATCACGACCGTTACGCAGCTCATCGTCAATGTGATCGATTTCAAACTCAACATCGATGAGGCGACCCACCAACCGCGCATCTATCAAGGCTGGACCGACACGTTGCGGGTGGAGCCAAACTTCAATCCAGACACGGTCGCATTACTTGAACGCATGGGCCATAAGGTGACGTCGGATGAAACCATGGGCAGTGCCCAGTCGATTATGATTGAGAATGGCCTCTTCCTCGGTGCGGCTGATCCCCGTCGTCCGGGTGCCTTGGCGGTTCCAGCGACAGCACCTCGCTGAGGCAATTGTTCGGAAGGTGATGGCTTGAATGACACAACCTATGCCATAGGTTGGGAGCTCTTCAGCCGACGGATCCATTCATGCAAGCCACGCTATCTCCTTTGAAGTTTCAAGACCCCTTACGCACTGCGAAGGGGGAAGAGCGGGCCTTTGTGGCCTTTGATGGCTTCCAAACCCTTTGGTTCAACACCGGCACGTTGTGCAATATCACTTGCGTCAATTGCTATATCGAAAGCTCGCCTACCAACGACCGCTTGGTCTATCTGACACCCCAAGACGTCGTGCCCTTTCTGGACGAATTGGCGGCGGTGCAGCCCGGCTCCGTGGAAATTGGCTTTACTGGGGGTGAGCCTTTCCTGAATCCCGACATCATCGAAATCCTGACCATCGCTTTGGAGCGCGGGCATCCAGTGCTTCTTTTGACGAACGCTATGCGGCCGATGATGCGCCCGCGCGTGCAGGAGGGGATCAAAGGCTTGATCGCCCGCTTTGGCGACCAATTGACGTTTCGTGTCAGCCTCGATCATTGGAGCGCCCGCTTCCACGATCAAGAACGTGGCGAAGGCGGCTTTGACGAGACCTGCGTGGGTCTCGATTGGCTGGCCGCCCAAGGGGCAAAGCTAGCCATTGCTGGGCGGACCTTGTGGGGCGAAAGCCAAGAGGCCAGTCAAGCAGGCTTTCGGGCTTTGGTTGAAGAGCGAAAGTGGCCGATCGACGTCACCGAGCCCTTATCGCTTGTTTTGTTCCCGGAAATGGACTCGCGCGTCGATGTGCCCGAAATTACGCCAGCCTGCTGGGGGATATTGGGGGTCGATCCGAAGGGGCTGATGTGTGCGAGTTCCCGCATGATCGTTAAACGAAAAGGTGCCGATGCCCCGGTCGTTTTGCCATGTACTCTTTTGCCGTATGAGCCTGAATTTGAAATGGGTGACACGCTGGCGGGAAGCCTTGGACCCGTACGTTTGAACCATCCCCATTGCGCTAAATTCTGCGTTCTGGGCGGTGGCTCGTGTTCGGCTTAAAGCGCGTTTTGATCCTAATGGATCAAAGCCGCTGCTCTAATCCAATGTTTGGCCGAGTAGGCCGCCAAGCTCTTGGAGTAATTGAGCTTCAGAGGTCACTTTGATGGTCCGCATCCCCATGGCTTTCGCTGGCTTAAGATTGATGCCCAAGTCGTCCAGATAAATGCAAGCTGAAGGGTCTACCTGAAGCGCGTCGCACATTAAAAGATAGATTCGAGGATCAGGCTTGCGGATCCCGATCTTGGAGCTTTCAATGACGTGATCAAAGATAGCCATGACCTCGCCGACCGCTTGGGCTTTTTCTCGGGTTCCCGCCATCCCTGCACCATGGCCGACAGGCACATTATTGGTGATACACCCCAAACGATAAGTGCCTTTCAACGACTTCAGAGCGGCGATTGCGCCCGGGCGCAAATCGCCTGCCAGCAAGGCTAGAACATCGCGGCCCGCGACTTTATGCCCCAGAGCGGTGCTCTCTGCCGTGAACAAAGCGTCAAAAGTTGCTGCGTCAATCTCCGCCCGCTCAAACAAAGCCCAAGCATTGGTATCTGGGTTTACGCTATTGACTTGGCGAATGAAGTTTTCGGGTAATCCGAGTTGCTGTTCATACCGCGCGAAGGCTTCAAATGGCGATGAAGTTAAGACCCCGCCAAAATCCCAAATCACTGCTGCGATTTCACTCATTCTGATTTTCCGCCCCCATCACGCTTTTAAGGGCACATTAGGCACTTTCCCGGCATGGGTTCAAGCATTGACTGGCACAGGTTTCGCAGGTTTTAAAGCATTTGCTACTTTGATCCTTTAGCTGCTGAAGGCATATTTGCACAGCAGTTTCAGGTTTTGTTGTTAGGTCGGAACAAATCGTTCGGGTCATTAAAGAGGGGTGCTTAGGGTGAGTGAAGAGACTGATGGGCACGCTTACTTTACCGAAACCGACTATGAGGTATTCAATATTTTTCCAGGAATGTGTCCTGCTCAAATTCGCGTTGTTGGCCTCCTAAAGGGGATCAAGACACCGGACTTTGAACAGGAGTTCCATTTCTTGGATCTGGGTTGTGGCCAAGGATTTGCCTTGAATGCCTATGCCGCTGTCTATCCGAAAGGCCATTTTGTTGGCCTAGACATGGCAGAAGGTGCAATCGCCGGTGCGCGTGCCCTAGCTCGGGACGCAGGACTAGAGAATATCCGATTTGAAGCGGCCACGTTTGCCGACTTCGCGGCACGAACCAATCAGAAGTACGATGTCATCACGCTACACGGCATTTGGACTTGGGTGGGTCCAGAGGTCCGTGAAGACGCGCTGGCTATTCTGCGCAACTTTTTGAAGCCCGGAGGCGTGGTTTATATAAGCGGAAATTCCGCGTTTGGTCGCGATCAAGCAAAACCGGCCCATGCCATTGTTCATGCAATGCGGCGAGACAATCCGGACGAAGAGGTCCCAGATCTCATGAAACGGTTTGCCCAAGTCTTGAAAGACAATCCGATGCTTCTCGGGCATGCTCATCGGGCCGCGTCGTTCATAGAGTTTTTAGTGAATGGAAAAGCGAATTTCTTCGCGCATGAGTTTCTTTCAAGAGCGTGGTCGCCAGTGGCCTTCTCCGATCTAGCCGCCGATATGGCCCGGGCGGGCTTGACCTTTTTGGGTTCAGCTCATCCTGCATGCCTTTTTCCCGGTCGATTTTTTAAAGAGCCCCACCGCAGTTTCGTAGAAAGCTTCCAGAATCCACTCGACCGCGAGACCGCTTATGATGCGTTGATGGCGACAGAGTTCAGGACTGACTTGTTTGTAAAGGACCCAGAGCCCTTGTCCGCCGATGAGCAACAACAATTGCTTCTCGCCACCCCACTGATTGTTAAAAATCGCTCGCGCCTTCGACTCGACAATAAAGCGACTGGCGAAGTAGCCGATATTTCGACAACTAAAGTCTTTGAAGCTGTTTGCTCGCAACTTCTCCATGGGCCTTGCACGCTTGGTGAGGCTGTTTCAAAGCATAATCTCGGTGATGTAGCTACCAAGGAATTATCAGATACAGTTCTTCTCCTCTTGATGATGGGTGCGGTTGCTGCTGGCATTGGCGCTGTTCACGATCCGGAGACCACCGCGCGTGGGCAGCGTTTCAATCAAGCCGCATTCCAGATTCATGCCCGCTTAAACGGGACGACACCGCTTATCTCTCCGCAAAGTCGCGGCCCAGTTTCACTCTCGATTATCGACAGTATCGCCATTCGGGCGGAGCGCGACGGCATAGATCCTGTCGCCACCCTTTTAAATGTTACTGGTACAAACAAAGTTAGTGTGCGGGTGGACGGGCAAGCAGTGGAAGATATCGCGGCAGTCACTAAGTCCTACCAGCGAACTTTTGCGGTTTGGCCGCTTGTGCGCCGCCCCGCTTTGGTAAGTGTGGGCGTTATTGCCTAGTCGGTAATTGGGACCGGACTTGTCCAGACCATCCAAATAGCTTCTTCACCGGAGTTCTAAAGGTGTGGATGGTATTTCTAGGAAATGTGTTGGACGTCTATTCCAGGCTCCAACTTCGCCATTAAAGCGAAGATTGACCTAAGTATTACGCCGTTATCATGTATATACATGATTTTTATTGACTTTATAAGTACATGATGACTTCCTGCTTTGGGTAACCCTCTGTTGAGTATCTGAATAATCACACCCAGTCACGTTTGTAAGGTCGCATCCATGAAACGCGTCGCCCTTTGGTCTTTGTCGGCATGCTTGCTGGTCCCTGCGCTTGCATCGGCACAACAGCCCATAGAATTGCAAATGCCGCCTCACGCCAAGCCCGGCCAATGCTTTGCGCGCGTGCTCGTTCCGGCTACCTATCGCAGCGAGACCATGCCAGTGGTCATCCGGGATGCACATGAAAGCGTGCAGGTGAGCGACCCTGTTTTCAAAAGCGAGATTAAGAACTTTCAGATTAGTGATGCCTACAAGGATTATGTCGTAACCCCACCAACCTTCCGGACTGAACAGCAGAAGATCGTTGTTCGTCCTGCCCATGAGCGCTTGCGTGCTTCCCCGGCCGTGATTGGAACCCGTCCCGTAACAGTGGTGATCCGCGAGCCACGACTGGTTTGGCGTCTCGGTAGCAAGGGCTCAGAAGTGCGCCGCATTGATGCGGCCACGGGCGAAGTTTTCTGTCTGGTTGAAGAGCCGGCCAAGACCGCTGTGATGCAGCGCGAGGTTCAGATCACACCAGCACAAGTCTCGCGCGAGCGCATTCCTGCGCTTGAGGAAATCATTGAGCGGCGCTTCCTTGTTACGCCTGCCGCCGTCCGAGAGGTTTATGTAAGCGCGCAATCCAAGGATTTAAAAATCCAGACTTTGGTTGAACCAGCTCGTGAAATCCGGACCAAAGTGGAGCCCCGCATTGGCAACATGCAGCGCCAAGTGGAAGTGACGCCGGAACGTTATGAATGGGTCCCCGTTGTGTGCGTCGATACCCCAGAGGGTAAGCATTCTATCCAAGCTGTACAACGTGCTTTGGCGGCGAGAAAACTTTACAACGGTCCAATCGACGGGCTCATCGGCCCAAAGACCAAACAAGCATTGGCGGCTTTCCAGCGTGCTAATGGTCTTCCAGGGCAAGGAAGTCTGACGGTGGCAACTGCCCGCGCCTTGGGCTTGTGACCAATCCTTCGTTTTTGTGTGCGTGATAGTTGTGAAGCCTGAATTACTTCTCAGTTGATCTGACCCCGTACTCTTGCGCTAAATATTTCTTCGGGTATCAGTTTTTCGATCTTGGAGATCCTGTACTTTGGCTGCGTCAACTTCGATTCCCATAACCATTCTGATTGTCGATGATAATCAGCATATGCGCGGGATATTGAAAGAATTGCTGCGCGCTGCAGGTGTGAGTGATATCAAAGAAGCCTCAGACCCTGTTGAAGCGTTTGAGTATATGAAGGCTGGTTCCGTAGACTTGCTCTTGGTCGATCTCGCTATGCCGCTGATCGATGGTGTTGAGTTCACCAAAATGATTCGCACAAACGAGGATAGCCCCAACCACTTCCTTCCAATCATTATGATTACTGGCCACTCTGAGCGGTCCCGGGTAAACGCCGCGCGTGATGCCGGTGTCAACGAGTTTTTGGTGAAACCAGTCACCGCAAAAAGCTTGATGGAGCGCTTGTCGCTGATCGTAAATCGGCCGCGCAACTTCGTGAAGAGTAAGAATTATTTTGGCCCAGATCGCCGCCGCAGGCCGGACCCCAATTATGGTGGCACCGAGCGCCGCAAAGACCTGAAAACAAAGATCTAAGACCTGCTGTTTGTAGTCTTCCAGCGAGGTTTATCTGTGGTTCAGTTTCAATTTGTGGGATGAAGCGCGATTTGGTGTCGATAATCGCTGAAAAAATAGCAGCAAAAAATCTCACATAATTTGCTGAATAATATGATATTTTTGACGATTCTTTGCGTGTTGTTTTTTGAGGTGAAAAAAACGTTTGCGTCCCAGAAAAATAGCCTTATACGCGCTTCTTCCGGCGGACCTGGAAACAGCATCCAGTCCACTAACGCCCCCTCGGGCCCAGGCCACACGGCAGCGGCTTCCACCCCCGCTTCCGGCGTAAGCTTCCAAGGGCGGACCTGACTTACATCCGGGTAAGGATCGGGGTTCCGATTTTTGCCTAGCATGTCCGACTAACGCCGGCCTGGGTTTAGATCATAGGGGGGTCCGCATGGATCACTTCAATTCTGCGCACGACGCTGTCGTGAAGCTGCGTCCGGATGTGCCATTGGCTGTCAACCGTCCGCATGTTGTTCGTGCGGCTGCACGCTGGTTCCTCGATTCGTTCGAGGGCGATATTCTCTACGCTGTGAAGGCAAACCCATCGCCGTGGGTGCTGGAAGCCTTATGGCGTGAAGGTGTGCGTCATTTTGACGTCGCTTCCGTCAATGAGTGCAAGCTGGTTCGGGACATGTTCCCAACGGCGACTTTGGCCTTTATGCATCCGGTCAAAAATCGTGCAGCGATTGCACGTGCCTATCACGAGTTTGGCTGCCGCATTTTTGCGCTCGATAGCGTGGATGAGCTTCAAAAAATTCTTGATGAGACCGATGGTGCGACGGACCTAACCTTCGTGGTGCGCCTGCGCGTCAGCAATGCTGATGCTAGCCTAAAGCTAGAGGCAAAGTTCGGGGCTATGGGCGAAGAAGCTGTGACGCTTCTGCGCCGTGCCCGGGCCGCTACCCAAGAAGATCTCGGTGTATCGTTCCATGTTGGCAGCCAATGCATGAACCCAAGCGCTTGGCGTGCGGCCTTGCGCGAAGCGTCGCGTTTGATCATTCAAGCTGGCGTAACCATCGACGTAGTCGATGTTGGCGGTGGCTTCCCCTCGATCTATCCGGGCATGAACCCACCTCCGATGCAGCTATTCGTCGATGAGATTCATCGCGTATTTGACGCCATGCCAGTGACGATGAATTGCAAACTGTGGGCAGAACCTGGCCGGGCCTTGGTGGCTGAAGCGACCTCGATCGTCGTCAAAGTTGACCTGCGCAAAGGCGATGCGCTTTACATCAATGATGGCTCCTATGGGAACCTTTTTGACGCCACCCACGTCAATTGGGTCTATCCAGTGTCGATGATCCGTCCCGACGGCGGGGCCAACTCCAAACTGGCTGACTTCCGCTTCTACGGGCCAACCTGCGATTCCATGGATGCAGCCAAAGGACCCTTCCGTTTGCCAGCCGATATTGGCGAAGGCGATTGGATCGAGATTGGTATGTTGGGGGCCTATGGCGTCGCCATGGCGACCCGCTTCAATGGCTATGGTGAGAGTGTGGATGTTATCGCAGAAGATGCGCCACACGCATCGATGTTTCCGTTGCACCACCAAGTGGCAGCGCGCGCCAGCCGTTTCGCAAAAGGCTAATACAATCTGCGCGTTCGTTTAGATCAGGCAGGCCTTGAATTCAGGGCCTGCCTTTTTACTTTCGGGGCGATGATTTACTGCACACCACCGCCATCAACCCTTTGCCGAAGCCTGTGACTTGGACTATGTCACACGTACCGCAGTCGGTATGAGGATACGCGTCGCATGGTCCAGCTTACACTTCCCGCCAATTCTCGCGTGACCAAGGGCAAGCATTATCCTGCCCCAGCCGATGCTAAGAAAGTGCGGACGTTTAAGATTTACCGCTATGACCCTGAGACGGGCCAGAACCCCCGTTGGGACACCTATGACGTAGCTGTCGATCAATGCGGCCCGATGGTGTTGGACGCTCTCATCCATATCAAGAGCACGATGGATGCGACCTTGACCTTCCGCCGCTCGTGCCGCGAGGGCGTGTGCGGATCGTGCGCGATGAACATTGGTGGGCGCAACACTTTGGCCTGCACCAAGGGCCATGATGAAATTCCCGGCGATACTTTGTCGGTGAGCCCGCTGCCACACATGCCGGTGATCAAGGACTTGGTGCCGGACCTCACGAATTTTTACGCGCAATATGCCTCCATCGAACCTTACATGCAGACGACGACACCTGCGCCCGAGAAGGAATGGAAGCAAAGCCCTGAAGACCGCGAGAAAATGGATGGCCTGTATGAGTGCATCCTGTGCGCCTGCTGCTCAACCTCGTGTCCATCCTACTGGTGGAATGGCGACCGCTATTTGGGCCCCGCAGTTCTTCTGCAAGCCTATCGTTGGCTGATTGATAGTCGCGACGAGGAGAAGGGCAAACGCCTCGACAATCTGGAAGACCCGTTCCGGCTTTATCGTTGCCACACCATTATGAATTGCGCCCAAGTTTGCCCCAAGGGCCTCAATCCCGCCAAGGCGATTGGCGAGATCAAAACCATGATGGTTGAGCGCGCGCTTTAAATCTAGATTGAGACAATGCTCTGTTGAGCATTTTGCCGCTGAATCTCACAGCCGGATCGCGCTCTCGATCTTGTGGGCCAGATGCGCATATTGGGGATAGTCCTCGCATAGGATCTGCAGGAAAACGTCCCAAGGCGGAATATTACTCATATAGACAGGCCCTTCGAGGCCGGCATAAGCGCCACCGCCAATCTCCGCAGAGAGGCCACCGCCTGGCCCGGTGTACAGGCCACCGCCAGGTCCTGTGTAGAGACCACCACCGGGTTCCCGGCTAAGACCGCCACCACGACCGTTGGAAAGGCCACCGCCGGGCCCCTTGTAGAGGCCACCGCCAGGACCATCATACAGCCCGCCGCCCGGCTCTTTGGATCGACCGCCGCCCGGACCTGTATAAAGCCCGCCACCGGGGGCTGCGCTGCGTCCGCCGCCTGCTCCGACCGATTGATTACGTGGCCACATGTATGTTTCTCCAAACACTGATCGTCGCAATCTTAGCGCCTAAAGTTTAACTTTAACTAACGCAGAGACCAAAAGAAAAAGGCCGGAGGATCTCCGGCCTTAATTGCTTTTTCTAGGTCAGTTGAAAGTGACTTTTGGAACCGCACTCACCGTGGGGCGCTCATTGCGATCCAGCTCGAAGAAGTTGCGCTCTGGGAAGTTAAAAATACCCGCGACGATATTGCTGGGGAAGGACTGGGTTGAGGTGTTATAGGTCGCGACAGCCGCGTTATAGGCGCGGCGCGAAGCACCCAACTTGTCCTCGATATCTGCCAGTTCACCTTGCAGGGACTGGAAATTGGCGCTGGCTTTCAGGTCAGGGTAATTCTCGGCAACTGCCATCAGATTACCCAAAGCCCCAGACAGGACCTTTTCTGCCTTCTCCAACTGGTCGGGCGAATTGGCATCCAAAGCACCCGCACGCGCGGCGATCACAGCGGTCAGCGTGCCTGATTCATGGCTCGCATAGCCTTTGACGGTCTCGACCAAGTTCGGCACGAGGTCATGGCGCTGGCGCAGCGCCGCATCAATATCGGCCCAGCCTTGGTTGCAATTTTGGCGCGCTGCCACGAGATTATTATACATGCCGGCGACCAAGAAGATCAAAACAACCGGGATGCCGACTAAGATAAACATTTCCATCGCTACTTCTCCCAACAAAGGCCCCTAGCCAGCGCCTGAATGGCACAGGTTGACCTACAAATCGTTAAATCTCGTTGAGTCTGTTTGATTTTGATCTGTGATTTTGGTTGCTTTCTGTTTACTTGGCGGTGTTAAACTCACCACCTATGAGACATCAAGCCCTTTTTGACCAAGTGATGACGAGTGGCCTGCGCGATTGGCTGGATAGCCAAGCCACCGCGCGGGAAGAGGCCAAGCGCCAAAACTTGCAGACTCTGATGATCGGGATGGGCATCGCAGTGGCTGCCGCCATCGCTGTTATGTCATTCATGCCCGAGCAAGCCGAGTACGGTTTTGTGGTAGGGGCGATGATTGGTGGGATTACTTGGTGGGTTGCGAACCTGCCTATTCAAGCCATAACGCAGCAGATAAAAGTGCGGGCGAATGAAGAATTGGGCGCAGCACTTGGCCTGCGCTACCATCTAAATGGGACCCCCAGCAGCGACTTTGAACTTGCCACCCGTATGGGCCTTTTGCCATCCGATCCCGATCAAGCTGACTATAGCGACTTCTGGGAAGGCACGTTTGGCAATTGCGAAGGCAGCCTTCACGAAGCCCATCTGCAGGAATATCAGCAGCAGGGTAAGCATCGCCGCCTTGTCACCGTGTTTCAAGGCGTGGTGATGGGTTACCAGTTTGCGCGGCCGTTTTCCTCCACCACTTTGGTTCGCCAAGATATGGGCCTATTAAATGGTCTGTTTAACTTCGGCTCGCGCCTAACAGGCCTCAAGCTTGAGCCAGTCAAGATGGTCCATCCCGACTTTGAGCGCCGTTTTGAAGTGGTCTCCACCGATCAAGTCGAAGCCCGCTATCTCCTCCACCCCGCTTTCTGCGAGCGTCTGATGGAGATGGAAGCGGCCTTCAATGGCCACAATATGCGCCTCGCTTTTGCGCAAGGTAGAGTCGTCGTGGTGATTGAGACTGAGGATATGTTCGAAAGCGGCGGCATCGAAGCCAACGGCGATGACGCCCGCTTTGCCACCACCATCGACCAACTCGGCAGCCTCATCGAACTCACCCAAACGCTGAATGAACGGGCGCGTTGAGGGGGGGCACCTTGCGTCTATTGGTCTGATCCCTGTATCAGGCCCACTGATCCAATATCTACACTCCCATAAAGATATATCCTTGCCTTGAAACCTGCGGCTAAGCGAGGTTAGAGTGGCCTATGACCTTGCCGAGCGATTATTTGACTTATCCCAAGCGTGGCTATGGCCAAGACATCGACCGCTATGCGTGGCGGCAGGCAGACCAGCGGACGCCGTTTCACTGGCCCGGCGACAAGACCGTAGCGGCTTTGATCGTGATCCCGTTGGAATTCTTCATGCTGAACCCTTCGGGCAAGCCGTTTAAGCATCCGGGCGCCATGGTGACGCCCTATCCAGACCTGCGCCACTATACCAGTCGCGACTATGGTAATCGGGTCGGCGTATTCCGCTTGTTGAAGGCGCTGAAGTCAGCGGGCCTGAAAGCCACTTTTGCGGTGAACGCCGTTTTGCTCGATAAGAAAAAGCCATTGATTGAAGCGGTTTTGGCCGACGGGCATGAGATTGCCGCCCATGGCTGGGATACAGATTCGATCCATTGCGGCGGCATCGACCCCGATGTCGAGGCCGCCTATGTCGCTCAAACGCGCGAGGCCTTTGCCGCTGCCGGGCTCAATCCGCGCACATGGTTGTCGCCCGCCCGCCAGCAAAGCGAGCAGACCCCAGATTTGATCAAGGCTGCAGGCTTTGACATCTGCCTTGATTGGGAGAGTGACAGCGTGCCGTGGCCAATTGCGACCGCGTCGGGGCCTCTAACTTGCGTGCCATTGGCCAATGAATTGGATGACCGAAAGCTTCTGATCGACCAGCGCCAAAGCGAGGCGGAATGGCGCAACCAAATCCTCGCCGCCCGCGATCTTTTGGTCGAGGAGGGGCCGCGATATGGCGGCCAAGTCCTGTCCTTCACCTTAACACCTTATGTGTCGGGCCTACCGTTCCGCGTTTGGGCTGTGCGGGAGGTATTTGAATCGCTCAGCGCGGATGCTCACGTCTGGAGCGCGACGGCGCAGGAGATTGCCGATGCCGCGAGCTGAACCCTTCACCTGGGAGAGCCTGCGGGCGCTCGCCTTGTCGCTCAACTTGCCCAATGTGGAAGACGCGGTCTCGTGGGGACAGCCCAATTTAAAGGCGCATGGCAAGATGTGGGTGTGGTGGAGCCCGCAGGAAAATGTGCCCGTGTTCAAAACCACGTTTGAAGAGCGGGAGTTCCTAATCGAGGTCGATCCGGAAACCTTTTACTTCACGCCCCATTACAAAAGCTGGCCCTTGATCCTAGCCCGTCCAGATAAAGTCGATCCCGATTGGGTGGTAGCAAATCTCAAGCGTGTCTGGCGCGAGCAGGCCAAAAAGACTTTCCTGAAAAAATGGGATGCTGAGCAGGCGGGAAGCGCCCAATCATGAATCGCCGCGACGTCCTGTTGACCGCCTTAGCCGCTGGAGCCAGCTTAGCCATGACCGATGCCATCGCCCAAACCTCGCCCATGCGCTATTCAGCCTTGGCGCTTCAGACCCGCTGTGATGCGGTTAATCAGGACAGCACAAAAGAAACGGCGCGGGCGCGCATGAATGCGACCATGGCGCGCGTTTCCAGCCAGATTGGTGCGGCCAAAGCCTTCCTTAAAGGCTTTAATGGCTATGATCTCAAGCTCGTGGTCTTGCCCGAATATTGGTTGACGAGCTTCCCTTTGGGCGAAACGCGCGAACAATGGCAGGCCAAAGCCGCCATCGACATGAAAGGGGCAGAAGCCGAAGCGATAGCCGCGATTGCGCAAAAGCACGGCCTCTATCTCTGCTCTAATCACTATGAAAACGACCCTCATTTCCCCGATCTCTATTTTCAAGCCAATGTGGTTTATGGGCCGACTGGCAAGGTCATGTTGCGCTATCGCCGCATGATCTCGCTCTACACGCCGAGCCCCTATGATGTGTGGGACAAATATCTCGATGCCTATGGTCTCGAGGCCGTTTTCCCAGTGGCCGCGACCGAGATTGGCACGTTGGGCACGATTGCGTCGGAAGAAATCCTCTACCCCGAGATCGCGCGTATGGCCGTATTTAAGGGCGCTGAAATCTTGCTGCACCCCACCAGTGAAGTGGGCAGCCCTAATTTGACCCCCAAGCACATCTCCAAAATGGCCCGGGCGGTGGAGAATATCGCCTATGTCGTTAGCGCCAATTCGGCGGGCATTTACGGCACCCCAGTTGCCGCCAATTCAACCGACGGCATGTCCATCGTGCTCGATTGGTACGGGCGGACACTCGCGGAAGCGGGGACGGGCGAGACTTTCAACGCCAATGCAGTCCTCGATATCGCCGCTTTGCGCGAGACACGGAAGAAAACGGGCATGACCAACACGCTCTCGCGCTTGCCGATGACAGCGTTTGAGAAGACCTATGCCGATACACGTTTGGCACCGGCCAATAAGACACCGGACGGCAAGATGATTGAACGTGCTGAAGTTTTGGCCCGACAACGCGCGGTGATTGAAGACATGGCTGCCAAGGGAATTCTGCGTTAGCGTAACGTCAACTACATTAAGATGGTTATATCAATGTATTTAGTTGTAGAATTTCTTGGTTAAAAAGACCATACTCTTTAGTAAATCTATAGGAGGTGAGTGTTATGGGCCAAGTCAGTTCCGAGCGAGGACTGCATGAAATCATTGATCGCGCACAGCTAATTCTCACAAGTTGGCAGGCCTTTGTTGAAGAACACCCGGAAACGCAGTTGCATCCGACCTTATTGTCGATCTCGGATGAAGTCACGGATTTGATGGCAGCCTTTTACCTTGAGGCGTCAGAAATGGCGCTAGATCACTCTCCAGTGTCTGGCCTTGCAACCGATCTGAAAATGGTGAAAAAGGACCGCGTGATGTGAAGGCAGCCGCCTTGGGCAGAAGCTCGGGTTCTGGCAGGTTCCTTCAAATCCTTGCGGGCGTAGTTCAGAGGTAGAACGTCAGCTTCCCAAGCTGAATGTCGTGGGTTCGATTCCCATCGCCCGCTCCAGTTTTTGGCTGCGAGCCACTCTAAATGATATCAGGAAGTGCGTGACCATGGTGCATTCCAAGGCCGGAATGCACCCTACGGCGCGAAGCGCATTGCTGCTGAAACGCCCTTCTCGATAGTCACTTCGAGACCGGTAAATCCGCGCTTCCAGCAATCTTTAGACTTCTGGGGCGTGAATGTTGTGCCACCAAAGTGATCGCGTGGGGATGACGATGGAATTTCAAATGACCAAGCATCAGGTCGCTCGAACAGCGCGACCAGACGCGGAAACCTATGATAAGATACACCTCTTGAAGAGCACGTTAACGTTACGAGCAACGTATCAGATCAGACTTCTGTTGTTTAGGGCAGTGCAAGAAGGACGAAAGCTGGTTCTCAATGTTCAAAAGGACTGCGTCATCCATGATGACTTGAAAACGTTGATGAAGGAGCATCGGAAGAGCATTGAATTGGTGAGGCGATAATGGGGCTCTATCTGGCGATATTTGATGGTGATGTGGAGTTGGATGGCGTCGAAGTCGGGGCATATGCAGACTTCTCGACGTTCCGAGACGCGGTCGTGTCAAACTTGGAGGCTGGGAATGCTGGTAGCCGCTTTCCGGCTTTGATCCTGCATTCAGACTGTGATGGTGAGTGGGCGCCTGAGCAGGCCGCTGCCTTGGAAGCTGAACTAGAGGTTATTGCCAAGGAGTTTGCAGGCTTTCCGCCTGTTCCGCTTGATGGCTGGAAGTCCGAGGTAGCCAAAATGGTCGGAACTAGGCCAACAAATCTTGCTGACAGCTTCTTCGACATAGACGGTGAACCACTGCTAGAGCGCCTAATCGGCTTGGCGCGACTTAGTCAGGACCGCCACCTGCCCATTCTGTTCCAATGATCTCAATCACCCAAATCCAAATCAGGCCCATTCCCTGGATCGATGCATTGAAGTGATGGACTGACCGGCACACCGTACGCGAGGGCTCGCGGGAGGGTGGCGCTGATGTTGCGAGACAAAGCGGGGCTTTGAGGCGGTGGCAGCTTCTCCGTCAAATCCAAGTCAAGACGGTGATGTGACCGGTGCGGCGCGCGGGGCCTTGGAATCGTTGGCGTTCCTGTTCTGGATCTTACCCGTTGAACTGACTTGGCCCGGGCGACGGTCCGTGCCGCTCCTGATCTGTAGATAGAGCTGCAAAAGGCTCCGCCGCCGAGTGGCGCGGGTGTGGTTGCCCTCCCCCAAGGTGATCCCAGCGCCATGTGGTACCGCTTTGCCGGTCGCCAGATGGGCACCTAATAATGGCGGGTGGGAAGGTTCTTACGCTGCCTCGGTCGCGCAACGCCAAGCGGCCCCTGCCACCACTGCGCCCGGTGCTTTCGCCAATGGCGCGACAGTCGGCAAGCAGGAAGAGCAATTCTCGTCCAAGTCGGAAGTGATCAACAGCGAATGATCAGGCCGCGCGCAGCAGCTCAGCCACCACCGATGGCCGTCGCGCGATCATCGCCAGCAGTACTTGGGCGGGACCAGTGGGGTGACGGCGGCCCTGTTCCCAGTTGAGCAGCGTCCCCTTGGCAACGCCGATGCTTTTGGCGAACTGACTTTGCGACAGACCGGTCTGCGCCCTGATCTTGGCCACATCGATTACCGGCACCTCGATAACGTGGACACGCGCGCCGGTATCCGCGCCCCTGGCAAAGGCAATCGCTTCATTGAGGCCCTCGGCCAACTCATCGTAAAACTTGCTCATCTTCGTTCTCCATAAGTTGCCAGCAGCGTCTTGGCCAACTGCACCAGGTGGGCCTGCTCGGCCTTGGTCAAGTTACTCTTATCATTTTTGGCAAACACGCCCACCAAAAACAGAGGGACATGCACGCCGCCAAAGACAAACAACGTCCGGTATCCACCGCTCTTGCCGCTGCCTTCGCGGGCCAAACGGACTTTACGCAAACCACCGCCGAGCGGCACGCCAGCCTCGGGGTTAGCCGCGATATAATCGACAATGGCCGCACGTTCCTCATCCGACATTATTGCTTTGGCTTGCCTCTCGAAGATAGCCAGTTCGACAACGGTTTGAGGAGCGATCATGAGGTGGATTTATAGGCTAATGACGTATATGTCAATGGCGTACAAACTCGCTAACTGTGACCCAGCAATGCGCTCCGCGCGGTAGGGTCCACTCCGTAAGGAATGCACCAACTCAAAAGCCACGCGCAGCCAATTGCTCTTCAAAAGGCATTTGCTGTTGGCTTTGTTTTGGCAGAGAGACGCTTTGAACTTTTCCAAGAGTTTTGGCTGCGGCCCAATATAAACGATCTCGCGAATGGCTTGACAATGGTGCATTCCAAGGTTGGAACGCACCCTACGGCTCGAAGGGCATGGCCGGCCTAAAGGTCGGCCTAAATTGTAAGGCCCACTCTGGCGGACAGTCTTGGCCTGGTGCACAGAGGCTAAAAGGTCACAACGACGGCGGCATAGCCAAAGAGGGTTCGCCCCTGCTTGGGAGCGTTGGGGGCGGTCTTGGCAAAGCGGCCGGGAAATAGAGCTGACACGCCAGTTTCCGCTCTCACGGTGCTTGGCACCAGCCAATAGCGCATCCGACTGTCCCATGAATGACCAATAAAACGGCCTGACCGACCTGTTGTGTCCTGCAGTCGTGCATCGCTCCATAGGTCCGTTGCGCGTGCCAGATATGCAGCTTTATAAGATAGTCTGAAGTCTAGTTTTTGTGATGGTGCAAACTCCACCCGTGCACCGGGCGCATTGATGTTGGCGGGCGTCAGAGGGCCATGAATACCAGTATTGCCAAGGTCTGTGCGCCTGCCACCAAACAGACGTTCAAATCGGTCAAAGCGCCCATCCGTTGGGCTTTTGTCGCCGCTGGCAAAGTCGTAATCGAGTGAGGCGCGCCAGTTCCAATCACTTTTGAAATTCCAAGCCCAATGGGCATGGAGTGTCCAAGCATTGACATCAAGGTCGCGCACATCTGTCGTTGCATTTGTGGCACGTCGCGATCCTGTGCGCCACGATGCCTCAACTTCAAAGTCGGATCGCCCTTCTTTTGGTGCACGAAACACGCGAAACCCCGGCTGGACGTAATCTCGATTGGGCGTTGCAAAGTCCTTTGTATCGCGTTCTTTGAGGCGGTAGATGAATCCCTCAATCCAAGTGTCGGGAAACAATGCCTCTAGGGCTTTTGGATGGCGATAATGTGCGCCCCAAAATACGCGGCCCCATTCTTCCTTATCGGCAACGACTTCATTGTCGGCCAATTCGGAAAAAGTCGATGGCAGTCGGCCCACGGGTGACACATAGACCAGATGCCATTCATTCCCGCGCGCTGAGACGCTGCGCCAATAGGCCCCCGTATAGGCAAAAATAACGTTCGCCATCTCCACGCGTTCGAGGACGCGACGGCTGCCGATATCTAAGGTCTGCCGCCCTAAAGTCAGGCTTACATCCTTTTGGCCGAGCGTGCCATCAAGATCAAAGCGCACATAGGCCTGCAAGACGTCTAATGCATTGACATTGCTGGTGGACAAGGGCGTCCCTGAATCATCCAACTCCATCCGTGAGTCTTGAATTTCCAAGCCTGCCGTTACCTGCGGCAGCTCCAATCCTGCAAGATTGGCCTCGGCCAATACTAAGGTTCGAAACGCTAGGACCTGGTCGCCACCTTTACCGCCAGCACGAAACTGACCGTCCAATGTCTCATAACGTGCCCTTGCTTCGCCGCGCAAAACTACCCAATCTGGCAGTTCCAATGCTTGATCGAGCTTAAAGGCTGCTGGGGGCGTAACTTGGGATGCTGCCAGATCCGGTGCCATTACGGCCAAACTGAACAACAGCCAGAGTAGGGGTTTACAAGGCATAAAGCGCGGCCTTCTTGACTAAATCCGATAATTCTGGAATTCTCGTAGCATGAAAGATCAAGATGCTATAGAGGCCTTATCGGCGCTTGCACATCCCACCCGATTGCGGGTGTTCAAGCTGCTGGTTCAGGCGGGCGCGCAAGGCGTGCCGGCGGGAGAGATTGCGCGGCAAGTGGGCGTGCCTGTCACCACCATGTCCACCCATCTGGGCATTCTAAGCCGCGCTGGTCTGATCAGCCCAAGCCGGGAGAGTCGCTCAGTCTTTTATGCGCTCAACATAGAGGGCACCAAGGACATGTTCGCCTTTCTGATGGCGGATTGTTGTGGCGGACGGCCTGACTTGTGCCAGCCCGTATTTGCGGCCGCTGACCTCGCGTGTTGTGCGCCAAACCCAACAGAAGTGGCCGAACATGAACCTGTTTGAGCGCTATCTCACGCTCTGGGTTGGTCTTGCGATCCTTGTAGGCGTCGGGTTGGGACAAGCGTTTCCTGCCGCATTTGCTTCCATTGCGGCGCTTGAAGTCGCCAAGGTCAATTTGCCCGTCGCCGTTCTGGTTTGGGCAATGATCATCCCGATGCTGTTGCGGATCGATTTTCGCGCGCTTGGTGGCGTTGCCGCCCATTGGCGGGGGATCGGGATTACGCTTTTCATCAATTGGGGGGTGAAGCCGTTTTCGATGGCTGCACTTGGTGCAATCTTTATTGGTTGGCTGTTTCGCCCGCTTCTGCCGCCTGAGCAAATTGAGAGCTATATCGCAGGCCTCATTTTGTTGGCTGCCGCGCCCTGCACCGCCATGGTCTTTGTGTGGAGTAATCTCACCAAGGGCGAACCCCATTTCACCCTCAGCCAAGTGGCGCTGAATGATGCGATTATGATTGTCGCGTTTGCGCCGATCGTGGCGCTATTGCTGGGCTTGTCTGCCATCACGGTCCCTTGGGAGACCCTTGTGCTTTCGGTGGGCCTTTACATCATTGTGCCTGTCGCGGTGGCACAAGTTGTTCGGTGGTATCTGCTGCAATCTGGAGGTCCCTCGCGCTTGGAAGGCGCGCTAAAAGCGCTGGGCCCGGTTTCCATGACAGCTTTGCTGGCGACCCTCGTTCTGCTGTTTGGCTTTCAAGGCGAACAAATCCTAGCCCAGCCTTTGGTGATCGCGCTTTTGGCGGTGCCCATTCTAATTCAAGTCTTCTTTACCTCTGGCTTGGCCTATGTTCTCAACCGCGTCAGTGGTGAGGCGCATTGCGTAGCGGGGCCATCAGCCTTGATCGGGGCCAGCAATTTTTTTGAGCTTGCGGTTGCTGCTGCCATCTCGATTTTTGGCGTAAAGAGCGGGGCGGCGCTGGCAACGGTCGTCGGCGTCTTGATTGAGGTTCCCGTTATGCTGGCGGTCGTCGCGGTCGTGAACCGAAGCCGCGATTGGTATGAGCGTGGCAAGGCTGTGCAAGCCCGACTGGCGGCAAAGACGCCATGAGTGACGTCTTTCCGATTGTGATTTTCCATAACCCGGATTGTGGAACGTCGCGGAATGTTCTGGCGATCCTCCAAGCCGCGGGCTATTCGCCGGAGGTCGTTGACTATCTGCACGCAGGTTGGACGCGCGGACAGCTTGAGGCGCTGTTTGCAGCTTCACGCCTCACCCCGCGAGAAGCGTTGCGTGAAACCAAATCGCCTGCAAGAGAGCTTGGTCTTTTAGAGCCCGGTATAACGGACGAAGCCATCCTCGCCGCCATGCTGGATCACCCGATCCTCGTCAACCGCCCATTGGTTGCCACCCCAAACGGTGTGCGCTTGTGCAGGCCAAGTGAGGTCGTTTTGGATATATTGGATCGTCTTCCCAACGGGCCATTTTACAAAGAAGATGGCATGCTGCTAATAGATGAGAACGGCGTTCGCGTTAGTTGATTGGCTGGATCAAGAAGCCGCGCCGCATCGGATACAACACCTGCGGGACCGCCGCCTAAGCAAAGAAAAATGGCCAGTAGCGCTTGAGGCGACGCAGTGACCGACCCTGCGTGCTCTCTCTAGGCCCGCTTGGCTGCTACGACTGCGCCAAGGCCTTCTAAGAGGCTTTGGCTGATGGCTTCTTGGCTTGGCTCCAGCGACGCCAGTAATTGTATGGTCTTGCCATGCACGTCGATGGCTTCCCAATCCCATTTACCGGCGCTCATGATTTCATGCACTTCGCACAGCGATTGTGCGGCGCGAGAGACCCAATCTGCTTTTACGAAGCTTGCGCTAGAGATGATCTGGGAAGACATTTCATAGATGCTGCGAACAGATGCTGGGTCTTTGGCCCGCACAATATCGGTGAGCTCTTCGATCTGGTTGCGCATAACCACTTCGAACTCATCTTTCATCAAGTCGATGTTCAACTGGCTGTGGCCCGCTAGCTCTTCAACGGGCAGTTTCCCAACTTTCGCAAGTTTGCGCTTCAAGGAGTTATGGTTTGGCTTGGTCGTCATATGAGATTTACCCGAACTGGTTTTAACATGTCATCTATTCTGCTTTGATCGAGATTGAGCCCAGCAATTTCGCTAACGGTCGCATCCAGATCTGTGGCGCGGCGTCCTTGTGTAATCCCGGCAGGCAGGCCAGTTGCCCGAACCCGGCGATCCGGTCCGCGGAACGTAGGCGTGTTGACCAAGTCGCGCGTGTCTTTGGCGAGCCACAAAATGCGCTGCAGTAAAATGCCAGGTGCCACAGGTTTGGCTACCACAAAACTTGCCCCCGCATCGCGGTACAGGCCGATTTGAACTTGGCTGGCGTGGCCGGCAACGGCGAGGATTGGCGTCTCGGATTTTTCACCTTCAAACTCGGCGCGGAACCTGCGGGTGATTTCGATGCCATTCATCTCAGCGGTCGAGCAATCGAGTATGATCAAATCAATGGCATTGACCTTGTGAAAGTCAAAAGCTTCCTCGACCGTGCGCGCCTTTAAGCGCTTGGTCATGCCAAAGCCTGAAGTCACGGCCGAAAGCATATCCATCGTGTGGGGGCCATCAGTCAATAAGATAGCCGTTAAGCCCGTTTGGGTTGGGGTAGAGGATTTGCTACTCACACCATCAAATCCCTTCTTAGAAAAGCTCTGGATCCACCAGCAAGTCGGATTGGCGGGCAACCCCCCCCTGATTGTTTGGTCGTCCATCGCCAAGACGATCAGCCATTTGGGCTAAGGGCAGTTCCGCAACCGCGCGCTCAAACGTTATACCTTGCGACAGCCCTGTCATTAAGGTCGTCAAGCCATCGAGAGATTGCAGAATATGGTCGAGCTTTTGCGCTTCAATCATGCCAGCGGGGCCTAGACTGGCTGCGCCGACACTAACCAAACCCTCCAAGGAAGCGGTCTCAGCCCGAATGGCTGCAAGCTCTCGCGCCAACTTCGCCAGAATAGGGGCGGGTAGGGCTGTCATCAAAACAACTCCACATCGCCGATAGAGGTTTCCATGACTGGCTTGGGTAGGGGCGGCGGCGGCATGCCTTGGCTGACAAATTTCTGGAAAGCGCGGCCTGTTGTGGGCCAAAACTCCACCCGCCGCGCGCTGGTCCCCTCGGTGCTGCCACCCAGAACGGGTATGCCTTCGTCCATCAGGAATTTTTTTGCAAACGCGGCATTGGCGGCACCCACATCGCGGAGGCCTTGGAACATCTTGCCACCGCCAAACACCTTGGCTTCCAGCCGCGACTTAATCGCGCCCAACGACATCAGATCATTGATCAAAAGCTCTGCCAGATAAGCGCCATATCGGCCATGGGCATCATAAACGGAGTCAGGGTTCTCAGGTAAAAGGAAATGGTTCATGCCGCCCACTTTTGCGGCGGGATCATATAGACAAATGGCTATGCAGCTGCCCAGAATTGCGGTTAGGCACACCTCAGGGTCACTACTGGCGTAATGTTCGCCCTGGTTCACATGGACGCGCTTAGCAAATCTAGAAACGTCTGCTTTTGGGCTCATGTCAGCTTTCCAAAAACACTCTCAAGCTTGGCTTTGAGCTGGTCGGTGGTGAAGGGTTTTACCAGAAAGTTGTTGACGCCAAATTGCACTGCGCGCTGAACCAGCTCGGCATCGGCACGGCCAGTCAACATGATGAAGGCTGTGCTGGCGACAGGTGGGTGGGCCCGGATCGCGCGCAGGAACGCCAAGCCATCAATCTTGGGCATGTTGTAGTCAGAAATCACAAGATGGGCAGGCTTAACAATCAACTCGCGCAGACCCGCCTCCCCATCGGCGGCTTCACGAATTTCTCTAACCCCAATTTGATTAAGGCAGGTCCTGACGAGAGTCCGCATGGACTGTTGGTCGTCTACAACCAAAACATTCAGTGCGCTGGCGGCGGGCATAGCTTGTTTCCTAAGTGAGGTTTTTTTGGAAGGAGCAGGTTGATAGAATAGCTTCCGCGATCCGGCGGAGTGGGACTTGCCGCTCCACCGCACCAAGTTCGAACGCGGCTTTTGGCATGCCGTACACAATGCAGCTAGCCTCATCTTGGCCAATGGTTGCTGCTCCGGCTTGGCGCATGGCGAGTAAGCCTTCGGCACCGTCACGGCCCATGCCGGTAAGGATCACGCCCGTTGTTGGTCGGTTTAAAGCTGCAACGGAATGGAACAGGGCATCTACGGAGGGCTTGTGACCATTAATCAAATCGCCCTCCACCAGCCTGCAGCGTGGTACAAGGGAATTGGTGACTTCTAGGTGGAGATGGCTTCCAGGGGCCAAATAGGCATGACCTGGCATCAGAGGGGCCCCGTCTTCAGCCTCGGTCACATGGATCGCCGAAGCTCTATCCAAGCGCGCTGCAAACTTCCCGGTGAAGCCCGCTGGCATGTGCTGGGTGATCAATATGGGGGGTGCGGTTTCTGGTATAAGCGGCATGATCGACAAAAGAGCTTCAACCCCACCCGTGGACGAGCCAATGGCGATGACATGACCCGACTTCGCGCGAAAACTTGTATCGGGAGTCGCCGGTTCGGGTTGGGTCAGCGTGCGGACATTGGCTTGCGCTGCGGCCTTCACTTTGCCGATTAAGTCCGGGAAGCCAGTGTTAAGGCTGATTGCCCCAGTTGGCTTACCCACAACATCAACCGCCCCCAGTTCCAAAGCTGCTAAAGCAACCTCCGTGCCGGCTTGGGTCAGTGTAGACACCATGACGACGGGCATGGGCCGCAGTCGCATGATTTTCTCTAGAAACTCCAGCCCATTCATGTTGGGCATCTCTACATCAAGGGTAATGACGTCGGGCGATAGGGCCTTGATCATGGCACGCGCTTCATGGGGTTCTTCGGCTGTGCCCACCACGTCGATCTCGGGATCTGCGTTTAGAACCGCTGAGATCAATTGCCGCATGGTTGCAGAATCATCGACAACGAGGACTTTGATCGTCATGCCCGCCTCCGCCGATAGGTGGTGAGCCCCGTTGCTTCGAAATAGCGTTCCGCAGGCCCCGATACGCGCTCAGAATGACCGATGAACAAATAGCCGCCTTCGTGTAGACATTGGGCAAAGCGCGCCCAAATGCGCTCTTGGGTTGGCTCGTCAAAATAAATGGCCACGTTGCGGCAGAAAATGGCGTCAAACTTGTGCTTCATCGGCCAAGGGCCCAACAGATTTAGCACGTTAAAGCGGGTTAGCTCTCGCAAAGAGCTGCGCGCTGTGAGTTGGCCGTCTTGGAAGCTTTCAAAGAAGCGCTGGCGCGATTGCGGTGGAACGGGGTCCAGAAGCTCGCTGCGATACGTGCCATCACGTCCTTCAGCGACCATGTTTGGATCGATATCGGTGGCGAGGATGCGGACGTCATAAGAGGTAGCATCGGGCATGGCCGTCAGTATGGTCATCGCCATGGAATAGGGCTCTTGACCGTTTGAGCAGGCAGCAGACCATAGGCGCACCCGCTCACCCGATCGGGCCTTGTGGGCGAGGTCTGACAGAAAAATATTGTGTAGAGTGTCGAAGTGATGCGGCTCTCGGTAGAAGCGGGTTACGTTTGTCGTCAAGGCCGCCAGCATGGCTTGCAGTTCATCTGCGCCATCGGCACTGTCGATCATCGCACAATATTCTGCAAAGCTGTTCAGGCCCAGGATGCGCAAGCGTTTAGCCAGCCGGGAATAGGCCAGCGCAACTTTTCCGTCGCTGAGCACGATACCCGACATTTCTTTCAAGGTTGCGGCGATTTGCGCGAAATCGTCCGCGGTCATGACATAGTCGCCGCTTACCAAGCTCGGTTTGGCTTGCCGGGCAACGCTCATGCGGCTTCGACTTCGATTTCAGGAAGCACCAGATTGACATCAAGCAAGCTCAACAGCCGTTGACCAACTGGAATAATCCCCGTGATTAAGGCCTTCATCTCGTCCATGGCGACCGAGGGCGCTGGCTGGATCTCATTGGCCTTCACCATGATGATTTCTGAGACTGAATCCACCAACAAGCCAACGGCCCGGTTGGCGATCTGTACCACCATGATGACGTTGCGGCCGCTGGGTTCACACATGCCCAAACCAAGGCGTGCAGACAGATCCAGGATCGGCAAAATCGTGCCGCGCAAGTTGATCACGCCTTTCATATAGCCCGGGGTCTTGGGCAGCGGGGTTGCTGCGGTCCAGCCGCGGATTTCGCGGATGGCCATAATGTCCACACAGAATTCTTGGCCGCCTGCCATGAAGGCCATCAATTCTTGCTGTGCGTCTTCAGGAGTGTTTAGGGGGTCGGACATGTCACTAACTCGCTATCTTGAATTCAGATTGATTGGCTTGCTGGCGACCAAGAATTACCAGCGCGTCAATGTCGAGAATGAGGGCGACCCGTCCATCGCCCAAGATGGTCGCAGCCGAGATGCCGTCAACTTTGCGGTAGTTGGTTTCAAGGCTTTTAATCACAACTTGACGCTGGCCTTGAATATCATCGACCCAAAGCGCTACTTGCGAGCCGCCTTCGTTTTCGACCACGATGGCGATGCCGTCGCGGCCATTGATCGCCGGCGCATCGGGTGGGGAAAAGCCCAAGACCCGACCGGTGTCGATCAAGGGCAAGAAGCGCTCGCGGAAGCGGATCACCCAATCGCGCGCGCCAATCCGGTGCAGGTCGCCTTCTTTCGGCGTAAAGCTCTCGATGATGGAAGACAGCGGCGACAAAAGCGTCTGCCCGCCTGCGCGCACGACCATGCCGTCCAGAACTGCCAAGGTTAGCGGCAGGCTCATGGTGAAGACCGACCCCTTACCCGGCGTGGAAGCAATTGAAATCCGTCCACCCAATTGCTGGATCGAGCGGCGGACGACGTCCATACCAACGCCACGACCCGAGATATCCGACACGGAGTCGGCTGTCGAAAAGCCAGGCAGGAAGATCAGATTGTCGGTTTCTTCGTTGCTGAGATTGGCGTCGGCCGCGATCAGGCCGCGATCGATTGCAATCTTGCGTACGCGCTCGCGGTTGATGCCGCGCCCATCGTCGCTAACCTCAATGACGATCCGGCCAGAGCGGTGGAGCGCCGCCAATCTGATGATCCCCTCTTTGGGCTTTCCAGCAGCTTCGCGCCCTTCCACATCTTCAAGACCATGATCAATCGCGTTGCGGATCATGTGGGTAATGGGCTCTGCCAAGCGGTCCACCACCGTTTTATCAACTTCGGTCGCTTCGCCTTCGGTGATCAAACGGACGTTTTTGCCCGTCATATCCGCAACTTCACGTACCAAGCGGGGCATGCGCTGAAATACCGATTTTACAGGCTGCGCGCGAATGGCCATCACGCTGTCTTGGATTTCGCGCGACAATTGTTCAAGATCTTCAAGGCCGACCTTGACGGTCGAAGAGGCGGCGACCCCGCATTCGGCAACGCTTTGTGCTAGCATAGCTTGTTGAATAACCAGCTCGCCGACCACATTGATCAATTTGTCGATCCGATCCAGATCGACCCGGATGGAAGCCTGCCCGCCGGCGGCAGGTGCATTATTGCCCGCTGGGGCTGGTGTTTTGGCCGCAGCAGCGCTGGGGGATGGTGATTTGGGCGCGGCTGTTGGTGATGCGGCTGGCTCGAACGAAGCGGCGGCCATAGCCAGCAGTGCTTGAATATCGACTTCTGCCTCTGCAGGGGTATCGAGGACCGGGGCAGGGGCAGTTGCAGCTGCCAAAAGGGCTGCAATGTCCACCTCCGCTTCCGAGGTTTCTGCGACCGTCGCCAGCGGATCTGCTTTGGGCAAAATCACGAGGTCGCATTCGCCTTCAACAAATTCAAAGATCTCATTGATTGCTTCCAGCTCGACCGGCGCGTCGAGTTGGATTGTCCAACTCAGACACGCTTCGGGTTCTGCAAGGTCTGCAAAGGCGCTAAGACCGGAAGTATCCAAGGTAATTTGGCAAGGCCCAAGACGAGCCAACTCGCGCAGGAGCAAAGCAGGTTCATTGCCGGTTTCATAAAGCCTTTTGTGCGGCTTGAACTCGATGATCCAAGCCTCGGGCGCAATTTCCTTTGGCGCACCAACGGCATCACCGAAATCAAACATCACCGGCGTGAAGTTAAACTCAGCCTCAATCGGGTCTCCTGCGAGACTTGGTTCTGGAGCAGCTTCAACCACAGAACCGCCGCCATCCATCAGGGCGCGAAGTTCATTGGCTATTGTCTGCGAGCGCTCTTCATCCATCGACGGGATCAGGCCACGCGCAAAGCTAACGTGATCTGCCAGAACGTCCGAGGCATGTAACATGGCGCGTATGGCGATATCATCGCAAGTCTTCCGACCTGAACGCAGCTCATCCATATAGGTCTCGAACACATGGGCGAAGCGGACCAATTCTTCTAGACCAAATGCACCGGCGCCGCCTTTGATCGAGTGAATCGCTCTAAACGCCGCATTGATCGTCTCTCCATCGCCATCGCCAAAGGTCAAAGCGGTGACGCTGGCCTCAAGGTCTGTCAGCAATTCTTCGCATTCAAGGAAGAAAGTTTGCTTGATGGCTTCAAATGGATCGTCTGAAGACATGCTGGCTTATCCTGAAACGCGGCGAACAACATCCACCAGTTTGACCGGGTCAAACGGCTTAACGATCCAGCCAGTGGCACCGGCTTCTTTGGCGCGGGCTTTCTTCTCGGCAGAGCTTTCCGTTGTCAGCACCAAAACCGGTAGACCCCGATGCGCTGGATTGGCACGAACGCCTTCGATGAAGCCAAAGCCATCTAGGCGCGGCATGTTGATATCGGTGATCACGACATCTGCGCCCTCACGTTCCAGCGCCTCTAGGCCGTCAATGCCATCTTCCGCTTGCACGACCTCGTAGCCAGCATCGCTGAGCGCCAGCATCAACATGTCACGCATGGTGCGGCTATCATCTACCGTCAGGATCTTCTTCGTCATTGCGGGTCTCCTTGCGGACTAAGCTGGTTTAGGGGTGCGCCAAACGCCGACCATTGGGCTGTTAGAGCTTCACTAGGGTTCTCGATGGCAAATTGGCTCTCTTGCTTAGCCCAAGCGTCGTGGGCGGCGAGCAGAATCTGGAGGCATTGGCCACCAAGCGATTCAACTTGGCTTCCATCAAGGGTAAGCGGCTGCCCATCAAAGCCCATCAGGGCCTCATGTAGGGCAGGGGCAGCGCGGGTGTCCAAATTTGCGGGAAGCAAGAAAGCGTTCATGTTAGATCATCCAATCTCAATCAAAACTCTTCCCAGTCTTCGGATTCAGTCTGTGGTGCTGGCTTGAAGGCGGCACCGCCCCGGCCCACGGGCTTAATGGCTGCAATGGTCTTACGAATGGATGGTGAAACACTGGTTGAAACTTGCGGGCGCGAAGCTTGCGCCGCGCGAGCTGTTCTGGCGGGCGCACCCAAATTAAAGCTTGAAAGCGAGGCTTCCAGCGAATCCCCTTCGCGGTTCAGTGCATGACAGGCTGCCGTAGTTTCTTCCACCATGGCCGCATTTTGCTGGGTCACTTGATCCATATGGTTCACAGCCGAATTCACTTGGCCAAGGGCGGTCGCTTGTTCTTGTGCAGAGGCAGCGATCTCGGTGATCAGCGCATCAATCTCGCCCACGCGGGCGACGATCCGGGTCAAAGACTCGCCGCTGCGACCGACTAAGGTTACACCGGAGCTGACTTGCGCGGAGCTATAAGAAATCAAAGTCTTGATCTCTTTGGCGGCGTCGGCAGAGCGTTGCGCCAGAGCGCGCACTTCAGAGGCCACCACGGCAAAGCCGCGACCGGCATCGCCCGCACGGGCTGCTTCCACCCCGGCGTTCAGCGCCAAGAGGTTGGTTTGGAAGGCAATTTCGTCGATTACGCCGATGATCTGGCTGATCTTCTGGGCCGAGTCTTCAATTGCCGTCATTGCAGCAACGGCGTCACTTACGACGGCGCCAGTGACTTCAGCTTCCCCGCGTGTGTCGCGAACAACGGTTGAAGCTTGGCGGGCACCAGTTGCGGTTTTGTTGACGGTTGCAGTCACCTCGTCGAGGGCAGCCGCGGTCTCTTCAAGGCTTGCGGCTTGTTGTTCGGTGCGGCGTGACAAGTCATCTGCTGCATTGGCAATTTCGGTTGCCCCGCCACGGATCGAAGTTGCGTTGGCTGCCACAAAGGTCAGGGCTTCCTGCAATGTGCTGACAGCTTGGTTATAGTCGTCGCGGATTTGCTGGAATTCTTCTGGGAATTCTTCGGTAATCGTAGAGGTTAAGTCACCATCGCTTAGGCGGCCAAGTGCCGAGCCGAGGGCGGCCACGACGTCGGCCTGCTCTTGGGCGCGGGCACGATTAATGCTCTCCTCGCGCTGACGCAGCTGTGCAGCAGCCTGTTGCCGGTTAGCTTCTTCTTCCGCCTCAGCCTTGGCTTTGTGAGCCAGCATGTCTTGAAGTTCAACGACCGAGCCCGCAATCGCCCCGATTTCATCGGCGCGATCAACTTCGGCCAGTTCAACGTTGGACTTGCCCTTCGCGAGTTCGGACAGAGCACCTTGAAGAGACGCTAAAGGTGAAATGATGCCTTTGATTGCAAACCAAATAAGGCCTGCTGAGAACACAAGCCCTAACGCTAAGATTGCCAACATGATGGTGATGGCGATATTTCCGGTCAGCTCAGATTTTTGCACGGCTGAAGTGCCAAAAGCCGCAATCTCATCACCAAGGCTCTCCATCTTGTCTTCAACGACTGTGAATTGGTCGGCGAATTGCTTGAGCGCCTCGGCGGACGGTCTCTCGCCTGTCGCCGCAATTTGTTGGATCGCTTGGGCGCGCTCTGCATAAGTGACCAACTCAGGCTCGAGGACGGTGACCAATCCAACCAACTTTGGGTCTGGTGAGAGAGCTTTGGATTGTTCGATCGACTCGGAGAAAGACTTTGCGTGCTCGGCGAGGTCCGCTTCAGCCACTTTGGGGTCAATCCCATAGGTTGGGTCCACAGCCAGCATGGAATTGAGCACATCGCCGCGAATGGCATCATGCATCATATCGGCTTGCATGTGCATCTTGGACATTTTGGAGGCTTGATCCACCGATTTCTTGGATTCGATGAGCGCGTTGGCAGACCAGATGCCTGCGCCGGCACAGACGACGATCATCAAGGAAACGGCGGCGCCGCCCGCCCAGACCTTTTGCTTAATCGTTTTCATATCACTCTACTCCTGATTTTGACTTTAGCGGCCGGAACCGAGTTAATTTTCAATAGGTTACGATTAGAAAGCGACCGAGAGGCGAACGCTGGAGACCACCGCGTCTTCTGCAGATCGGATCCCGCCTGGATTTGGGGCATATTGAAGGCTACCCTTGAGGGTAACGGCAGCGCCTAATTGATCCGCGAGACTGACTTCGACGCCAGACTCCGCGTCCAAGGGGTCATCGCCTGCAAGGCGTGCCGTGTCTTTAAACAAGTCTGAAACATAGGCGCGACGCACCCCAAGTGAAAATTGGCTATTGGGGCGGCCTGAGATGATTTGGTCCACCAAAATCCCTGCTGTGACCGAGCCTTGGAAATCCGAGGTCTCACCATCTGAATAGCCAGCACGCACAAACCCGGTCACAGACCGACCAGAGTCAGATTCCATCAAGGGTTGCTCAACGAGGCCATAAATGCCCCATGGATTGATCGACCCGGCAGGACCGCTGGATCTATAAGCCGGGGCTTTATCGGTGTAACGCCAAGCACCCAAAGCGAGCAGGCCTTTGTTGGTCAGACCTGCTTCAGCGATGGTGAGGGCACCCTCATTGAAGTTATTAGGATTGCCAGGGTCGCCCCAATTATGGGCGCGGGCCCCAAAGACACCAAGACGCACATAGCTTTCTTCGGTTGGGTTGATGGTCCCCACCAAGGCTAATGCGGATGACGGGAAAATTGCAGGTCCGTTACTGCCGGTGGCGGCTAATTCGGTGCCAATCCCGTAAGGAGGGCCGACCAGCAGACCGGAAGCGTCTGTGGCATAAAAATGGGCGTTGAGATCCATATAACCAAAGGAAAGGGCCCCTTTGTCGCCAAACTTCTTCTCAAACGCGAACTCATAGACTTTAAAGCGCCCATCTCCGACTTCGATGTTGGTGACGCCCTCTAAGGTGCCAATCGCATCATTCGGTCGGTCACCCGAATTGCCCAACACATTCATATAAAAGGTGGTGTCGTTGAGCCCGAATGCTTTCTCAAGGTCCCAAGTCACCATAACATTGACGTTGTCGAGATAATAGGACTTGCCGTCCGCTGCGCCTTTGTGGGCGGTGATCATTTCGCCTGTATATTCGGTTTCAATGGACAAACCGCTGGGCTCTAGTGCGCCGCGCAAACCATCTAATGGCTTCTTGCCCTCGGCCAGAACAGGCGTGGCTGCCTGAAATAAAGTCAGAAGACCCGCAATAGCCAAAGTTTTTTTCTGAAGCTTCACAGTCTGCCTCCCCCGCTTTCAAGCGATCGACGCGTCTTCGAGAGGTTCCGCACCCTTGTTATTTCTTTGGTGGTGGGTCCCAGCGGCCGAAGATCAGAAGACTGATCGAAGCCACCACGATCGCGCGAATTTTTGCTTCCGAAAGTCCCACGATTGCTCAGGATTGAGCCGTTGAAATCATGGTCGCAGCTAACTCTGAAATGCTTAATAAATGGATATTACTTGATGGTGCTTGGAAATATTGGCGGGATTGTATTGATTCACTCAATACCTAACAATCACAAAATCTATCCAATTCAACGTGATAATTGCCAGCGTCTTTAGGCATTTTGACTTGTGGTTACCTCAAGAAATTGCACATTTGCGAAGCGGCCTGATTCGTTTGTGCGGCGATCGACACACCCGTCGCGCATCTATTTGTATTTTATGCATAGTTTTAAACTATTGAACTTACTGTTTCAATCAATTGGTTTTTATTTAAACTCGCTCTATATCGCGCTCGTGCTGTTCAATCAGTCGAACAGCCACGGAGAAAAATAAAATGTTAACAGTTGGCGATACCCTCCCTGAATTCACGGTAACCGGCGTAAAGCCTGGTTTCAAAGCTCATGAAGAAAGCGGCGAAAGCGCTTTCTTCGACATCACTCAGAACAGCTTCGAAGGTAAGTGGAAGCTGATCTATTTTTACCCAAAGGACTTCACCTTTGTTTGCCCAACCGAAATCGTTGGCTTTGACAAATTGGTGGGCGAGTTTGCTGACCGCGACTGCGTCGTGCTTGGCGGCTCGACCGACAATGAATTCTGCAAGCTGGCTTGGCGTCGTGAGCACCCAGATTTAGCGAACATGAAGCAATATGCCTTCGCAGACACCAAGGGTGACTTGGTCGATGGCTTGGGCGTTCGTGAAAAGGGTGCAGGCGTTGCGTTGCGCGCTACCTTCTTGGTTGACCCAAACAATGTGATCCAGCACGCTTCGGTCAATAATTTGAACGTCGGCCGCAACCCAGACGAAATTCTGCGTTTGCTCGACGGTTTCCAAACCGACGAATTGTGCCCTTGCAACCGCCCAGCAGGCGGCGCTGTACTCTAAACGAGATGCGTCGGATGGCGGGCCTCCTGTCCATCCGACGCCCTATCTTTATTGGCCTCCCCAAGGATTACTCCAATGACGCTCGACCAATTGCGTGAACTCATTCCAGACTTCGCGAAAGACATCCGCTTGAACCTTGGCTCGTTGGCCAATGAGACAACCTTGACTGACCAGCAAAAGTGGGGTGCGTTCTTGGCTTCCGCTGTAGCGATCGGCCAGCCACAAGTCCTTAAAGCCTTTGAACAAGAAGCCGCTGCCAGATTGACGCCGCAAGCCATTGAAGCTGTGCGTGCCGCTGCTGCCATCATGGCCATGAACAATGTCTATTATCGCTCGCTACACTTGCTCAGCAATCACGAGTACCAGACCCTACGTGCTGGTTTGCGCATGAATGTGCTGGCCAATCCAGGCGTCGAGAAGGTCGACTTCGAATTGTGGAGTTTGGCGGTCTCGGCGATCAATGGCTGCGGCATGTGCCTCGACAGCCACGAAGTTGAGCTGAAAAAGCATGGGGTTCCCGCCCTCAACATCCAAGCTGCTTTGCGCATCGCATCGGTGGTTGCTGCGGCAAGTGCGGTTTTGCGCTCGATCCAGTAAGAAATCTAAAGCGCGCTGCAGACCCAGCGGTGCGCCCTAGGCCGCATTGTCATAAGTGCCCCAGGTCGCGCACCAAATTGGGCAATTTTTCTTTCAGCTTGAAAAACCCCCCGGTCGCCAATGGCCACGTTCGGCTATCCCAAGATCGGCGCAGGCTGACAAGCCGGATGCCATGGACGGCCAAGGCCCGCTTTAAATCCGCCAGATGCCACGAAATCGGTCCGACCGGCGCATAGGGTGTCGCGATCTCGCGCACACCTAGGCCCAGCGCCCAGTTCAGCGCTTCGTCGAGAGTGGTCATCAGCGGGGCCTCTGCATGGAACGTTTGCTCGAGGCGGGTGCAGGCGTCTTGTTCCGCCCGGCGCAGAAACTTATTCTTGGCCCCGTCTGCCGGGCCAGTCTCGGGCATTTGTAACAGGCCAGCGCCCATCACTTTCGCGCTAAGTTGCAGCGACTCAGGATGTAGATCGTCACCATGCAGCAAGAGGCCGACGCGCTCTTCAAACAAAATCTCCCCTGCGGGCAGGGTACCGGGGCCAGTTTCCAAAAAGGGCTCGCTTAAGGGCAGCGCGTTTTCGGATAGTTGGCCAACAGGGTTAAAGCGCGCCGCGGTGTGAGTTTCGATATTGCTCGCGCGCGCGACATAATGCTTGCCTTTGGTATGGAGCCCCGCCACCCAGCGCCACGACAGGGTGTTGGACGCCACATCGGCATCGAGAAGGTGCTTAAAGAAGAAATCCGCCCCCAATTGCCACGGCAATTCCAGCGTGAAAATCCAGATACTGGCAAACCACATACGCGCGTGATTATGCAGCCAGCCCAAAGTGGTGAGCTCGCGCACCCACGCGTCAAAGCAAGCAATACCCGTCTCGCCCCTCTTGGCGCGCGAAAGCTTTTGGGCAAGCTCATGAGTTTCTGCGACCACTTGATTGAGGGCAAGGCGGTCTTGGTTAAAGCGCGTCAGCACTTGCGGCCGCATCTCCAGCCAGCCTTTCCAATAGCTGCGCCAATAGACCTCTTGGATGAATTTCTCTGCCTTCACAAAGCCATGGCTGGCCATCACGCGGCTGACGACTTCTTCTTCGGTGATCAATCTGCGCGCAAGCCAGGGCGACAAGGCCGACACATTTGATCGGTCATCTGGCCCCAGGTCGCTATTGCGCGTGCGGGCATAGGCGGTGCCCGCGGCGGGTAGAAATGCCTCTAAGCGCGCGAGCCCAGCCGCTCGCGTCCCCGTCCAATCAACGCGGCTTAGGGCTTGCGGGGTGGGGTCAAACGGCAAAGACGACATGGGATTGGATACGCAGTGGGCAAAGCATTGGTTCAAGGGTGGCTGTGAAAGGGGGGGGTGATGGCCTCCCCTACGAAGCGGGGAGAAACATTTTCTTGTTCGAAGGCTTTTCAAGTGAATCCATTTGCTGCAGGCTGAGGCTCTGCTTAACCCGTGTGCGTGACTAAATTTACATACATTTGTATATACATTTTGAGGCGGCGATGGTATCTGCGCTAAAGAGGCTATTCTATGAACATCTCGAAAGATCGGCTGGCCCAGATTGAGGCACTGCCGGAAGATCACATCGACTTTTCGGATATCCCGGAAATGGATTCGGCATTCTTCGAAACCGCGCGTCTAGTCATGCCAGCTGGAACCACGAAGCAGGCGATTTCGATCCGGGTGGATGACGACGTACTTCAGTGGTTTAAGGCCCAAGGCAAAGGACATTTGAGCCGCATGAATGCGGTGCTGCGCGCCTACATGCTCTCCCAAGCCAAAGAACGGACCTGACCATGAAAGACTTTATCCTGCTGATGCATGCTGACACAATCTTGCCAGAACGCGACGCGGATTGGGAACCCTATATCGGTAGGCTGATCGAGATGGGGGGCTTTCAAGGCGGTAGCTCCATCGGGCAAGGGCAGACGTTTCGCAAAGAGGGCGATGCGGCCCCTCTGACCCGCCAGCTAACGGGCTATATTAAAATCCAAGCCGAAAGCGTCGAAGAAGCGCGTGCCGCCTTGAAGGGCAACCCGACCTATGAAGCAGGTGGTAGTGTGGAGATAAGGGAATTGGTGGAGGGGTAGGGGACGGCGGCATGCATATGCGAGGCCCCTGCAGTCCGCTTCGCGGCCAGCTTCCCCGTAAACGGGGAAGCGGCGTGTCTCAACTGCTGCCGCTGCCGCTTCCCCGTTTACGGGGAAGCTCCGCCAGAGGCGGTGAAGGGGAAACCCCTTTTTACACCCCGCCCAAACCCCCGTGCTACAAGGGCCGTCGTCTGACCGACAGGTGGTGGCGGGGCGACCTTCATAAAATTGTCGCTTGCATTCTTGGGCGACATCGTGTCTGTGCGCGCTGGGCCACCCGCTCCCACCGGCGGGCGCTCATCTGAAAGGATGGGAGTAACATGAACGCGAATACCCCTAAGCCGCACATGCGGCCCGCTGACCCTCGGTTTTCTTCGGGTCCCACCAAAAAACGCCCCAATTGGAGTCTCGACGCATTGTCGGGTGCCGTCCTCGGTCGTTCTCACCGTTCCAAACCCGGTAAAGCCCGCCTGAAACTCGCGATCGATCTGACGCGCGAAGTGCTGCAGGTGCCAGACGGCTATCGCATCGGCATTGTCGCAGGCTCGGACACGGGTGCTGTTGAAATGGCGATGTGGTCCATGCTGGGGCCAAAGCCCGTGGCCACCTTGGCTTGGGAAAGCTTTGGCGAAGATTGGGTGACCGATGCGGTCAAGCAATTGAAATTAGACCCGGTGGTGATCAAGGCCGACTATGGCCAATTGCCTGACCTCGCCGCCGTGCCCGCCAAAACCCATGATGTGATCTTCACTTGGAATGGCACCACCTCTGGCACCCGCGTCCCAAACGCGGACTGGATTCCGGCTGACCGCGAAGGCATCACCATTTGCGACGCCACGTCTGCCGCCTTTGCCCAAGCTTTGGATTGGGACAAGCTCGATGTCGTCACCTTCTCCTGGCAGAAAGTGCTCGGCGGCGAGGGTGCGCATGGCATGCTGATCCTCGGCCCCCGTGCTGTGGAACGCCTCGAAAGCTACAATCCCGCTTGGCCGATGCCGAAATTGTTCCGCATGACCAAAGGCGGAAAATTGGTCGAAGGCATTTTTGAGGGCGAAACGATCAACACCCCCTCCATGCTCGCTACCGAAGACTATATTGACGCGCTGACTTGGGCGAAAAGCGTCGGTGGTCTGACTGGTTTGCACGGTCGGGCTGATGCTAATTTGGCCGCGATTGCTGAATGGGTCGACAAGACCGCTTGGGTCGACTTTTTGGCTGCCACGCCTGAAAGCCGCTCGAACACCTCGGTCTGCTTGAAGGTCGTGGATCCCCGCGTGACGGGCCTTTCTGAAGATGGCCAAGCCGAGTTTGCCAAAAAGCTCGCAGGCTTATTGGACAAAGAAGGCGTTGCCTTGGATGCTGCGGCCTATCGTGCAGCCCCTCCGGGTCTGCGCCTCTGGTGCGGGGCGACTATCGATACAGACGATGTCATCGCTCTGACCCCTTGGCTCGACTGGGCGTTTGAGACGCTGGTGGCCGAGCTTTAAGCTTAAGCGCTATGTCCATCATATTGCGTGAAGCGACCAAAGCTGACCTCGCGTTGTTGAAGCGCTGGGATAGCTATGAGCATACGCCTCCTGATCCGGATGAAGGTTGGAATTGGGAGGAAGAACTCGGTGCGCCTTCGCCAGGAAGAAGACAAATCATTGCGGAGCTAGACGGACGTCCTTTGGGTTTCATCCAGTTACTTGACCTCAGCCACGATGTGTCAGGATATTGGGAACATTTGGAACGTCCGGCTGGCCATGCATCAATCGATATTTGGATCGGCGAAGTGGAAGACCTCAATAAAGGCTATGGGCGCGAGATGATGCGTCAGGCAATTGCGGTCTTGTTTGCCGATCCCGCCATCCACACAATCCTTATTGACCCGCAAATCGAGAACGAAGGCGCTATTCGTTTCTACCGTCGACTTGGATTTCAATTCATTGAGGAACGCGAGATTTGGGACGAGGACGTTCTAATTCATGCGCTCACCCGCCAAACTTACGAAAAAGGACTAAACCCATGACCGAACCACGCGTTTTGATCTCTGATAAGATCAGCCAAGCTGCCATTGATATCTTTAAGAACCGCAATGTCGCTGTCGATTATAAGCCCGGCATGACCAAGGATGAGTTGATTGCCTGCATTGGCGAGTATGATGGCTTGGCCATTCGTTCTGCTACCAAGGTTGATGCGGATGTTCTGGCGGCGGCCACCAAATTGAAGGTGATTGGCCGCGCAGGCATCGGGGTCGACAATGTCGATATTCCAGCCGCGACCGCACGCGGCGTCATCGTCATGAACACGCCTTTCGGCAATGCAATCACCACAGCAGAACATGCCATTGCCATGTTGTTTGCCGCGTCCCGCCAGATTGGGGCGGCAGATGCATCCACCCAAGCCGGTAAATGGGAAAAGAACCGCTTCAATGGGGTAGAGCTCTATGCCAAGACCTTGGGTGTGATTGGTTGTGGGAACATTGGCTCCATCGTGGCCGATCGCGCCTTGGGCTTGAAGATGAAAGTCGTCGCCTATGACCCATTCCTCAGCCACGAGCGGGCCGTGGAAATCGGCGTGGAGAAGGTGGAATTGGACGAACTTTTGGCCCGCGCCGACGCCATCACGATGCACGTGCCTTTGACGCCAACGACTCGCAATGTCCTATCGGCTGAAAACCTCGCCAAAACCAAAAAGGGCGTCATCATCGTCAATTGCGCCCGTGGCGGCTTGGTAGACGAAGCAGCCTTGGCGGAGCATTTAAAAACAGGCCGCGTTGGTGCTGCGGCGTTTGACGTGTTCGCTGAAGAGCCTGCGACCAGCAACGTTTTGTTCGGCTGCCCCAACTTCACCGCCACCCCGCACTTGGGTGCCTCCACCACCGAAGCGCAAGAAAATGTCGCCTTGCAAGTGGCCGAACAGATTGCGGACTATGTGTTGACCGGGGCAGTGACCAATGCGCTCAACACGGCTTCCGTCACGGCCGAAGAAGCGCCAAAGCTAAAGCCCTTCATCACCTTGTGCGAAAAGCTCGGCGCCTTTGCTGGTCAGATTGTCGACGATGGTCTGGAGGCGATTGAAGTCGAGTATGAAGGTGAAGTCACCGGCCTCAATATTAAGCCCTTGACCGCCTCGTTGCTGGCTGGAATCTTGAAGCCCTTGTTGGCTGACATCAATATGGTCAGTGCACCGACGATCTTGAAAGATCGTGGTACGCCCTTTAGCGAAGCTAAACGTGACCTCTCCCCCACCTATGACAGCTTGATCCGCGTGAAGGTCCAAACTGGCGGCAAATGGCGCACGGTTGCTGGTGCTGTGATTGGCGGCCAGCCCCGCATCACAGAAGTTAAAGGCATGGCTCTAGAGGCCGCTTTCCATTCTCGGATGCTTTTCGTCAATAACTCTGACACCCCAGGCTTTATCGGCGCTTTGGGCACGATGCTCGGCACTGCAGGCATCAATATCGCGACTTTCAACTTGGGCCGCGTCGCCGAAGGCGAAGACGCGATTGCGCTTGTGGGTGTCGACCAACCCGTGCCAGCCGCCCTGCAGACAGAGCTCAAAGCCCTGCCACAAGTGCGTTATGTGAAAGTACTTGAATTTATCTAATCGACTTTGGTCTGGACGTTGGCGGACCCCCGTCAGCGTCCAATCCGTTAACAGATTATGAATCAAAAGCTTAGATTTGGGCGTTTTTTGCCCAATTAACCTGAAATCGTCGCGTGATCGTCATGGTACGGACACGGGACTGTCGCCAAATCGCTTTATCGCCCCGGAGCATCGCAACCGGGGTGTTGGCAAATGAGCAAAGCAAGTGCATGGAAGCGGTCACTGGAGGTTACAATGGCCCTTACCCGTCGAGCTGCCCTAACATCGGGCGCATTCGTCGCCGCGGCTTGCACCGCGTCCGCGGCAGCAGCTGAACAAGCGCTCTTCGCCCATGGCGTCGCCAGCGGCGACCCGCTAACCACCCAAGTGATTATCTGGACGCGCGTCAGCCCGCGCATTCCCGGTAGTGACGTCACCGTTACTTGGAAAGTGGCGACGGACTCTGCACTCACGAACGTCATAAAGCGCGGCAGCCTGAAGACCGGTCCCAGCCGGGATCATACGATCAAAGTGGACGTCACTGGCCTAAAGCCCGGCACCATCTACTATTACGGCTTCTCGGTTGGCAGCGAAGTGTCCACCATTGGCCGTACCCAGACAGCACCAGCAACCGGTGGTGAGCGGTTGAATATCGCGCTGGTTTCGTGCTCCAATTTCCCTGCTGGCTGGTTCAACGCCTATCAAGCCATTGCCCGTCGCGGTGATGTCGACTTGGTTCTCCACGTTGGCGATTACATTTATGAATATGGCCCTGGCGAATATGCCACCGAATGGGGCAAGACCGTTGGCCGCGTTCCCGAGCCGCCTAAAGAAATCACGACGCTGTCGGACTATCGCTTGCGCTATGCGCAGTATCGCACCGATCCTGACCTTCAAGCTGCGCACGCTTGCGCACCATGGATGGTAACTTGGGATGACCACGAGACGTCTAACGACGCGTATAAAGATGGCGCGGAGAATAATAATCCGTCGACAGAAGGTCCGTGGAACCTGCGCAAGGCCGCTGCCCTTCAGGCCTATTATGAGTGGATGCCTTTACGCAATCCGGCACCTGGCAAGTCTTTCGAAGCCATCAACCGCACGTTTGACTGGGGCGACTTGGCGACCATCGTGATGTTGGAAACCCGCGTTCTAGCCCGCACCTTCCAACTGGATTATGAAACAGACCTTGAACCCGCCCTGTTTGACGTCACCTCCGGCAAGCCCGTTAAAATCACGGATCCTGCGCGCCTTTCAGCGCTCGACCCCCGCAATTTGCCGCAAGGCGTTATGGCTTTGCCAGATATCGCAGGCTTTAAAGAGAAAAAGCTGAATGACCCAAGCCGCGAGCTGTTAGGTGAAAGCCAGCAAGCATGGTTGGCAGAGGCTCTAACCAAGTCGGTGAAGTCCGGCAAGAAGTGGCAAGTGCTGGGCAATCAAGTCATCATGGCTCGCGTCACTTCGCCCAACTTTAATGCAGGCCTGCCGCCCAGCGTGCTGGAGGCCGTTGCCAAAGCGCGCCCTCAGACCAAGGCCTTTTTTGAGTTGTCTCAATTCAATGTGCCGTTCAATTTGGACGCATGGGATGGTTATCCTGCCGCGCGGGAGCGCCTGTATGCATCTGCCAAAGCAGCCGGTGCACGCCTGATCGTCTGCACAGGTGATACGCATGCGGCATGGGCCAATACGTTGAAGGATGCCGGCGGCGAGGTTCGCGGCGTTGAATTTGGCGGCACGTCGGTGACCAGCCCTAGCATTGCCGACACCTTTGCGAATTTTGGCTTGGAAGGAGCAGCTCTAAACGAGCTCATCACCCGCGCCAATCCAGAAGTCGAATGGCATGAAGAGACCAAGCGCGGCTATACTTTGGTGAGCATTACGCCTGAGCGGGTGCGTGGGGACTTTATGGAATTGGACACCGTAAAGTCCAAAACCTTCCTTGTTACGAAGGCCACCAGCTGGGAAACTGCTTATGGACCTAAGCCGCAAGGTTTGGTTGCGGTCTAAAAGCGCGTTTTGATCCGCAAGGATCAAAGTTGCGCGTTTAATTCAAAGCGCGCCTTTATCCCAACTTGAAGCAACCACTTGTCAGCGGCTTCAAACCGGGCCTAGATTAGGCCATGAGCTTTGATACTTCTGCCCAGTCATTACTGCGTCGCGCGCCAAAAATTTGGTTCGAGCGACGCGAATTTGATGCGATCCTAAACCTCTATGGGCGCGGGCAAATGGCTGGCGAATGGCGCGACTATGCCATTGATGATGGCCCCGATGCCGTCACCTTTTCCATCTTCCGCCGCGCGAGTGAGAACCCGCTCTATCGGATTGAGAAACGCCCTGCCTTGGCATCCAAGCAAGGCCAATGGAGCGTCATAGGCTCCGCTGGCCAAGTTTTGAAGCGCGGCCATGAGCTGGCCGCGACTTTGGATGTGTTAGAACGCAAATTGTTGAAAGTCGTGCGATAGTCGGCCTTTGCCTCAACGCTTCCGGCGTGCCGTCCAAGCCATGAGGAAGTTTCGACCGTCAGACAGGGTTTGCCCTTGGATGACCGAATTGGCGCGCAATCGCCCAGAATGCCAATAGGCACCGGAAAGATCGGCAGTACGGCCCGCAAACACGATCTCATTGCCCTTTATGGTATAGCGGCCATTTTGGATTTCGCTGCCATAGAATGTGCCTTTGAAGGTGCCCGCGGTGACTTCGGTGACAACAAATTCGGTCTTGCTGGGCTCTGCATTTGGGTCGCTATAGAGGGAGACATCCCAAGTGCCGATGAGGGCGGATGGCATGGGGGCCACGTCCACCTTTTCGTCGGCTTCGTTGACATTAATGCTGACACAGCCGCCCAAAGCGCTCGCAAGCGCCAGCGCTGCTGCCGCACCCAATTTGAAGTTCATGATGATTTCCCCAGATGAAAGTCGTCCCGCGCTTGTCCTGCCAGAACGCCGTGTGACGAGCCAGTTAAATGCTTGTAAGGTTCAAGCTGGGCTAAATCCGCTTCCAGAAAATCGTGGTGGGGGCAAGCACGCCGTCTGGCGTCAGCGCATAATCTGGCAAAGGTGGCAGCGGGCTATAGCCGGCTTTCCGGTAAAGGTGTTCAGCAGCAGAGCCGGTCTGAGTGTCGAGCACCAAGAGCGATTTCCCTGCAAGCTGAGCCCGTTCTTCTGCCGCGACTAGTAGCCGCATCCCAAGGCCCAATTGTCGGACTTTGGTGTGAACAATCATTTTGGAGATTTCGCCACGATGGGGTTGGTTCTGTGGCATATCCAGAACGACTTGGACGGTGCCCAAGATCGCCCCTTCGATCTCAGCTACCAATAAGGCCTTGTCACCGGCTTGAACCGCCCGCGCTACATCTTCCCAATAGGTCCGCGCGCGTTCCGGCACCATCGGCTTGAGAAAGCCCAAAGAGGCGCCACCCTCAACCGCATCGATCAACACGGCGCACAAATCCTCCAGTTGGCGCGGATTTAAGGCCTCGGTCAGCGCCCGGATCTGCATCAGGAAAACCCTGTCCCGCCCGTCGCTAGCCCGCGCGCAGCCATATCAGCTAAGGTTTGGTCCCAACAATGGTCGCGGTAGTGACCTGCAATCTCAACGGCGGTGGTAAACCACACGTCATCCTTGTGCGAGGTGATATAGCTCAAGGCCCGCTCAAACGCCTTGATCCGATGGCTTTGGCTGACCAGATAGGCATGGAGCGGGATACACATAACCGTGCCACTCTCACCACCTTCTTCCAGCAATTGGTCGAAATGGCGCATGAGAACGTCGGCATAGCGATCCGCACTCATCGCCAGCGCGCCATAGGTGATGACGTCATTGACTTCCAGCGAATAGGGCATGCTCATCAGCTTGCCCGTCTTGGTTTTGATCGGCTGGGGCTGGTCATCTTGGAAGAGGTCACAGGTGTACCAGAAGTCATATTCAGCAATAAGGTCGAGCGTGCGCTCGGTATGGGTCAAGGCAGGGGCCAGATAACCGCGAATGCGCTGGCCGGTAGCCGCTTGTACCGTGGCGATGGAATCCTCCAACACCGCGCGCTCTTGGGCTTCATCCATTTCATAGGAATAACGCGTGTTATAAATGCCATGGGAGAAAAACTCCCACTTGCGTTCAACACAAGCTTCGATGATCTCCGGGCAGTGCTGGCACATGGCGACATTGAGCGAGATGGAGCCGCGCAACTGGTGCCGATCCAGCATCTCCATCAGCCGTTGATGACCTACCCGATTGCCCCAGTCGCGCTGGGAATAGCCGACAACATCGGGTGAAGGCTTGGGCCAACCCGGCCGTTTTGGGTTCACCGGCGGCATAAACTCATAATATTCGATATTAGGCGCAATCCAGAAAGCGAGCTTCTTCCGCTCGGGCCAGATGATTTTCGGCCGGTTCAGATAGGGCCAGTCGTCATAGAGATTTGGTTCAGCCTGCATAGGCAAAGTTTGCGCGACCTGTTGGGTGAAGGCAAGGGGAAATCAGCCTCCCTTGTTCAGCTATTGAGATGGAGTTGCCCCTTCAGTCCCTTCGGGACAGCTTCCCCATAAATGGGGAAGCGTCTCCAGCCTGCCGCTTCCCCATTTATGGGGAAGCTCCGCCGAAGGCGGTGAAGGGGTTATCATTCAGGGATGACAGCCGATCCAACCCAGCCCTATAGTGCTCCTCGAACAGCAAGCTGGGAGACTAAAGCATGCCCCAATCAGGTCAGAACTCGCGCCGTACAGTTTTAGGGGCTTTGGGGGCCAGTACGGCGGTGCCGTTCCTCCCCAGCGCCTTATGGGCCAAAGGGCAGACAGGCCCGGATGCCAGTTTTGCGAAAATCGCCGCAGACTGGCTCGACCAATCGATGCGCTTAAGCCCGGTTTCGGCGACTTGGACTGGGGATCACCGGTTCGACCATTTGTTGAATGATTATACCCCTGCAGGCCGCGCAGCCTCGCTGAGCTTTGCCAAGTCCATCCTAACGCGTTTGAATGCGCTCACACCCAGCACCCTTTCGCGCGCCAATCAGGTAGACCGGGCAATGCTGGTCAACGCCCTTGAGGCGCAAATCTGGACGACTGAAACGCTAGAAGATTGGGCGTGGAACCCCTTGCTGTGGCAAGATGCGGCGGGCAGCGCCCTCTACACGTTGATGGCGCGCGATTTTGCGCCCTTGCCCCAGCGGCTGAACAATGTGACCGCGCGCTTGAAACTTCTACCGGGCTTTCTGGCCAATGCGCGCGAAAACCTTGTGCCCGCGCGCGTGCCAACCCCGCATGCCGTGACCTATGCCCTGCAAAATCAGGGCTTGAAGTCCATCATTAAAGACATGATTGAGCCTGCGAAAGGTGCGCTGAAAGGTGCGGAGCTTGACGCGCTTAATGCCGCGATTGCCGGCTTCTTGCGTGCCGTTGATACCCATCAAAGCTGGATCGATCAGACTTTGGTGCCAGCCGCCAAGGCAGACTTCCGGGCTGGCGCTGCCCGGTTTGACAAGCAATTGACCTACACCCTCTTATCGCCGCTCTCGCGGCAAGAAATCCGCCGCCGGGCAGAACAAGCGGTGCGCGACGTACGGGCTGATATGTATGCGGTTTCCGTCAAAGCCTTGTCTGGCCGGGCCGATGCCCCGCCGTTGCCAGCGCAACCGACGCCCGCCGAGCAGCAAAAGGCCATTCGTGCTGCCCTAGATCTGGCCGCAACAGATCGGCCCGCGCGGGATAAATTGGTGGAAGTGTCGACAGAGGCGACCGAAATTGCGCGCAAATTTGTCGCGCAAAAGGATTTGATCACCCTACCGAACGGCCCAGTCCGCATCATCCTGATGCCAGAATTCCAACGCGGCTTCTCGGTTGCCTATTGCGACAGCCCGGGGCCGCTGGAGAAGCATCTGGATACCTTCTATGCTGTCTCGCCGATCCCGGACGATTGGACGGAAGAACAGGCCATCTCCTTCACCCGCGAATATAATCGCCGCGGCATTCAAGACATTGCCGTGCATGAAGCCATGCCCGGCCATTATGTCCAGATTTTCCACGCCAATTCCTACCCATCCATCCTGCGCGCCGTCTTAAGCTCGGGCAGCTTTGTGGAAGGCTGGGCGGTCTATGCCGAGACAGTGATGGTCGAAGAAGGCTTTATGGCCGACGACCCGCTCTATCGCTTGACCCAACTGAAGGTCCTCCTGCGCACCATCACCAATGCCATCATCGACCAAGGCATCCATGTCGACGGCTGGAGTGAAGCCCAAGTCATGACCTTCTTGACCGAGACCGCCTTCCAAGAAGAGCGCGAGGCAGCCGGCAAATGGCGTCGCGCGCAATTATCTGTCACGCAGCTTTCCACCTATTTCGTTGGCTTCTCCGAACATATGGAAGCCCGTGCCGCCGCCAAAGCTAAACCAGGCGAAGCGTTCAAGCTGAAGGCTTATCACGATGGGATATTGGGCTTTGGCTCACCGCCCGTGCGCTATGCGCGTGCGCTGTTGCTGGATGAGGCGATTGGGTGAGGGGGGGCCGCGCGCGCAGCAGATTACTGGAGTTGATAAAGTGTCAGTTTCATACAGCTATTTACCTAAACTGCGATTTGATCCCTACTTACCGATTACAAAGGGGCAAATTTTGGAAGTGCAAGCTTCTTTGGTTCTGGGTGCACCGGATGCTTTTTTTCGTTTTGATGATGCTCCAGAGTATATGCAGCAAACGTTGGAGAGCACCATTTATCAGCTTCATATCGGTGTTGATCACGTATTTAGGAAAGAACGTCATGCTCAGGCACGAGAGCAAATGCATGAAATCATCCGAAAGGCCTATTACACCTTCAAGGACGGTTCTGTGCATGATGGTCGTTCTTTAGGCTTCGAACTTGAAGACTTGATCAGGGACACCAAGCCATAAAAAGTTCTGCGCTGTTCGAGGCCGATCTAACTCGGAACGCCCTTGCTGCAGGCTGTGCCTTAGCAAAGACTAAAATCGATTGTCAGCGCGCAAAATGGGGCGTCAAGAATGGTTGGGCTGCTCTGATGCGAGCACAGCGAGGCTTAGAGGCGAGAAAAGCCCCCCTCCCAGAGGGAGAGAACCTAGTCTCGGTGGATTCTCACCCCCGCCCCGCAAACCAGGCATCAATCTCGCCCACGCCCACCACATCGGCATATTTCAGAAGTAGGTCCGTCAAATTGGCGAAGTGATAGCTTTCGTGCTTATCGGCGACGCATTCTTCCGGCACGATGGTGCGATAGCCGTGGCTGAGGCTATCCACGGCGGTGGCGCGGACGCAGCCTGATGTTGAGCCGCCGGTGATGACCAGCGTATCGACCTTGTGCCAGACCAGATAGCTCGCAAGTTGGGTCTCAAAAAAGGCCGATGGCATGCGCTTGGTATAGGTAAGGTCAACCGAATGATCGATCTCGCAGCGAGGGTCGAAGAGGTGGCGCTCGCTGTCATATTTGATGTTTTGTAAGCTGTCGGGCGTATTCGTGCGCGTGCCCCAAACGCCTGCATCGCCTGCGTCAGGCTTGTAAGCCACGCGCGTCCAGATGACCGGCATATCAGCGGCGCGTGCCAAGGCGCTGATGCGATTGGTGTGCTCAATCTGGCGCGGATCGGTGACGTACGAGGTGTTGGGGAATAGGTCTGGCCGCGTATAGGCCTGTTGAAAGTCGATATTGACGATGGCAAGTTTAGTACCAATGCCAAACTTAGCACGATTGGGATTGGCTTTAACGCGGGCATAGATTTGCCGCGCTGTTAGGTCCTCACACACCATGGTCGGTTCAAAGGAAAGCGGGGGCTGGGCCATGGAATGCTCCTCTCGTTCAGGTCAGACGTTTTTGACCGCGCGCGCGACCGATGGCTGCGGGAAGCCAGCATCGCCAAAAGTCGCGGCAATGGCTTTGTTGGTGTCATATACCACCTGCCAAAAATGGTCATTGTGGCAGAAGGGGCGCACCAAGAGCTTGGGGCCCGATTCGGTAAACTCAATGATCTCAATCACAGGGGCGGGGTCTGCAATGACATTGGGGATGGCGGATACAGCCTTGAGCAGCATTGCCCGAGCTTCATCCGGGCTGACGCTGGCCGCCAACTGCACCCGCAAGTCCACCGCCCGATAGGGATTGGCGGAATAGTTTTGAATGATCGCGGTGGAGACCGCATTATTGCCAATGATGGTGCGCACATTTTCCAGCGTGTTGATCGCCGTCGCGAACATGCCGATCTCGGTGACGGTGCCAGTCACCCCTGCGGCTGTGATGAAGTCGCCGACTTTGAACGGCTTGAACAGGATCAAAAACACGCCTGCCGCGAAATTGGACAGCAGGCCCGACCAAGCCGCACCAACCGCAAGGCCAGCGGCCGCCACCAAGGCTGCCAAGCTGGTTGTCTCTATGCCAAAGACATTGAGGATAGCGATGACCAGAAAGATGTTGAGGCCGATGGTGACGATGGAGCCGATCCACGTCTTGATCGTGCGGTCCATCGTGTTGTGGAGGAGGGCGCGTGCGATGGCCCGGCCAATCAGGCTAATCACCCAACGACCGATGAACCAGAGCGCAATGGCACCCAGCGCCTTTAAACCAAGATTGATAGCCGTCTCCATGCCAGTTGCGATGAGAGTCGGCAAAATGTCGGTTTCAAACTGGGTCATGCGGGAAGGGTCCTAGCCAAGGTGCCAATTTGGATGAAATTTGGGTCCAATGTCTGGCGTTTGGCTGGATGGTCAAGCGGGCGCGACAGAAGTCTATCGCGCCCGCCCCAAAAAGCTATTTCTTTGAGCCGAACAGGCCGCCCAAAGCATTCTTGGCCATATCGGTCAGGTCGTTGATGGGATTGCCGTCGCCGTCCTTGTCGAGGCTGGCGACCATGCCCGACAGCGGAGTGTCTTTCAGCTTGCCCAACATGTCGCCGACGAAGGTTTGAGCGGCACCGGTCAGTTCCGCCGCTTTTTCGCCCAAGCTGGTGGAGAGGCCAGCGGCAACGCCTTGCACTTGCTCGAGCGGCAGGCCGGTTTTCTCTGCGATGATCTGAGCCGAACCCATGATGTCGCCACCGCTTTCCTTGGCATGGGCCAAGAGGTCGGCAGCCAAAGCTTGCGCGCGCTCAGCTTCAAGGCCGACTTTGTCGCCGAGGGTTTTGAGGAAGTCGGCACCGCCGACTTTGGTAATTAATTCTTGGACATTAAACGACATCTGGCTTCTCCTCAAAGTGAAAGCCCCATTAGCTTACGGGCACTGCCGCCTTAAAGCCATGCCACGACGGGTTGATGACACAGGCAAAACTTCAAACAATTACCCCCTTACTTGTGGGCATCCACATAAGCTTTGAGGACTTGCTGCATTTTCTTGATATGTCCTTTGCCACCACTTTGCGCGACGAAGAAGTCATAGACCTCGGCTTGCAAGCGTAAATGAACCGATTTCCGGCCTTGAGGTTCTACGAGGACGGCATCTGCCCAGAAGTCAGGGCCCAAGGATGGGCCGATTGGGGCATTGGGGTCGTGAAAAAGTTCGCCCCGATCCTGCATTCCCTGGAGTTGCTCAAGAGTATAGCTGACTAAGTTTGTTTCGCTCATCTTGACCGCCTTTCCATGCACTGATGATCCTAAGTTTTTCGCCACGAATTGTGTGCACGACAACTAGGCACTCATCTTCAACAATCCCAATCGAGACAAAGCGTGTCTCGCCATAGTCCTGACGGAGATCGACTTTGGTATAGACAGGGCCTCTGAAGATTAAGGCTGCACGCCCAAAGCTGACTTTATGCTTCAGGATATTCGCCCTATTCTTCGCTTCATCCCATTCAAATTCCACAGGCGTAACCGTGAGTGCCAGTCTCTTCGGCAAGATAGCGAAGAGGCCTTAGTGTGGCCGCACAGTTGGTTACGCTAGCCCATCAGCTTAGCCATTGCCTGACGGATTACAGAATTTGTGTATCGGGAAAAATGCATACACGTTTTGTGTACACAAATCAACCCTCGACTTACCCCGCGCCGCCCACAGTCAAGCCGCCAATGCGTAAGGTGGGTTGGCCGACGCCGACGGGGACGGATTGGCCAGCCTTGCCGCAAGTGCCGACGCCTTTGTCGAGTTCCGCATCATTGCCAATCATGGAGATTTTGGTGAGCGAGGTTGGCCCATCGCCAATCAGGCTGGCCCCTTTGACGGGGGCGATGATCTTGCCATTCTCAACCAGATAGGCCTCCGTGCATTGGAACACGAATTTGCCGGAAGTGATATCGACCGAGCCGCCGCCGAAATTGATAGCGTAAATGCCGCGCTTTAAGCTCGCGACAATTTCAGCCGGGTCCATCGAGCCTGATTCCATTGTGGTGTTGGTCATGCGGGGCATGGGGCTGTGGGCATAGCTTTCGCGGCGGCCATTTCCGGTTGGGGCAACGCCCATGAGGCGCGCATTCATCCGGTCTTGCAGATAGCCGACCAGAATCCCATCCTCAATCAAAACGGTGCGTTGGGTCGGTGTGCCTTCATCATCAATGGTCAAAGAACCGCGCCGATTGGCCAGAGTACCATCATCAACAACGGTTACGCCGGGCGAGGCGACGCGCTGGCCAATCATGCCGGCAAAGGCCGAGGTACCTTTCCGGTTAAAGTCACCCTCAAGGCCATGACCGACGGCCTCATGCAACAAAATGCCGGGCCAGCCGGGCCCTAACACCACATCCATTTCGCCTGCTGGGGCGGGGATGGCGTCCAGATTGACCAAGGCGACGCGCAAAGCTTCATCGGCGAGAGCCTTCAGATGACCTTCTTCGATCCATTGCGCATAATCGGCCCTGCCACCTGCGCCTGCGGACCCATTTTCACGCCGACCATCTTTCTCAGCGGTGACGGAGACATTGACCCGCACCAGTGGCCGAGTGTCGGTGCGCACATCGCCATCCAGGCGCACAATGGCGATTTCTTTGCGCGATGCTGCCAGCGACACGGAAACTTGAACAACCCGAGAGTCCTTAGCCCGCACATAGGCGTCAATCTCGCCCAAAGTCGCAATTTTGGCTTCAAAACTGGGCGCGGAAAGGGGGTCGCTGTCACTATAGAGCTTCGCATTGGTGCGGGCAGGGGCTTCGGCTAAGGTCCCTGAATGGCCGCGTTTGGCGATGCTGGCCGCGGCAGAGGCGCGCTTGAGCGAGGCTTGTGACAGCTCATTAGCATGGGCATAGCCGGCGGCTTCCCCGGCAACCACGCGCAGACCAAAACCCTCATCAGAATCATAAGAAGCTGATTTTAAACGCCCATCATCCCAGACGAAACTCTCGCCACGTGCACGCTCTAAGAATAATTCCCCATCATCGGCATGATAAAGAGCGTCTTTGAGTACCGCTTCAGAGCCCGCCGCCAAGGCCAATTCGGAGAGGGGGGCGAGGGTTTGTTCGGTCATCTGCTCAGTCATGGGTATTCCTTCCAACGTTCATGCAGACTTAAGCAGTGTTGGCGGCAATGCAAATAAGGGATACAGCCAGCCAAAATAGCAGGCCGGTCATTGATTTTAGGAAAAATCCGATGCCTTCGGCCCGATTTGCCAAATTTCCGGGATTGTGCCGGTCAAGTGAACCTTAGGGAAAGGCAGGTGGGCGGGCAGGGACACGTCTGGGATTACTGAAAAGCATGGTGTTTCCAATGTGTCGCCCCACTTTCCCCGCGCCGCCTAGGCGTGTTATGGCCTTGTTTGATTAGGGCGACTCTTTGTTGCCCTGCGACAATTTGTACACATCGACGCACGTGACAAATGGTCTCGGAGAGCTATTTCGGTTTGACGAGGCCACGTCATGGGTTTGAGGTGGTTAAGGGGAGCATCATATGCGTCGTTGGCAATCGGCAGGATTGGCAGGATTGATCACTGCGGCATCGGCCGCTGGATTTGCTTGGGCAGATCAGCCTGTGGATAAAGGCTATTCACTTCAAGCCCCAGTTACGGAAGTCGCAAAGGACATCACCTTCTTTCATGATGCGATCCTGTTGCCGATCATTGTCGTGATCTCGCTGTTTGTGGCGGGTCTGTTGGCTTATTGCGTCATTCGCTTCAACAAGCAGGCTAATCCAGTGCCTGCGAAGTTCACGCACAATACTACCATCGAAATCGTGTGGACCTTGATCCCGGTTTTGATCTTGGTTGGGATTTCGGCCTTCTCGTTCCCATTGCTCTATAAAGAAGACCAAACACCTGCCAAATACGACATGACACTGAAGGTCACTGGCCACCAATGGTATTGGAGCTATGAGTATGCCGATGCAGAAGGCGTAGGCTTTGACGCCAACATGTTGCCACAGGATGAGGCGAAGGCCGCTGGTAAGCCTTATCTTTTGGGCACGGATAATGCAGTCGTTGTTCCCGTTGGCAAGATTGTTCGCGTGCAGGTAACCGCTTCTGACGTGATCCACTCTTGGGCCATGCCGTCGTTCGGCGTAAAGATGGACGCTGTACCAGGTCGGTTGAACGAAGCTTGGTTCCGCGTGGAAAAGCCAGGTCTTTACTATGGCCAATGCTCGGAAATCTGCGGCGTGAAGCATGCTTACATGCCAATCGAAATCAAAGCGGTGCCGCAGGCTGAGTTTGATGCGTGGATTGCCTCGCAGAAGTCGGCTGACGCTGGCTCGACCAATCCTGCAGCGGCCCAGTTTGCTGCTACCCCAACTTCCACGGCCGCTTCGGCCCAAGCCAATTAAATCTCAGGGACATATTGAACATGGCAAGCACTGCTGCTCATCTTGAAGCCCCCGCGATGGCGGATTTGAGTGACCGCCCATCGGTCTTCAATCCCATGCGTTGGCTGTTGTCGACTAACCACAAAGACATTGGCACCATGTATCTGGTCTTCGCGATTTTCGCAGGGATCTTTGGTGGCGCGCTGTCCGGTATGATCCGGATGGAGTTGATGGAACCCGGCCTGCAATATTTCGGTGTAACCGGCGACCCAACGGCTCAAGGCCCTTGGGGCAATGCCCATAACTACAATGTGGTTGTTACCATGCACGGCCTGATCATGATCTTCTTCATGGTTATGCCCGCGATGATTGGTGGCTTTGGTAACTGGTTCGTACCGCTGCAAATCGGCGCGCCAGACATGGCCTTCCCACGCATGAACAACATCTCCTTCTGGCTGTTGCCATTCTCCTTTGCTCTGGGCGCACTCTCCATGATCGTCCCCGGTCAAGGTGCAGACCCAGGCTTTGGCGGTGGTTGGGTGCTTTATCCGCCGTTGTCGACCTCGGGACATAATGGTCCATCGATGGACTTATTGATCCTGTCGCTTCACATTGCCGGTATCAGCTCGATCTTGGGCGCGATCAACTTCATCACCACCATCTTCAACATGCGCGCGCCTGGCATGACCTTGCATAAGATGCCGCTGTTCGTGTGGTCGGTTCTGGTGACCGTCTGGTTGCTGTTGTTGTCCTTGCCAGTTCTGGCAGGTGCCATCACCATGTTGCTGACCGACCGTAACTTTGGCACGGGCTTCTTCGACCCTGCCCAAGGCGGCGACCCCATCATGTACCAGCACTTGTTCTGGTTCTTCGGTCACCCGGAAGTGTACATTCTGATCTTGCCAGGCTTTGGCATCATCAGCCACGTTGTCTCGACCTTCTCGAACAAGCCTGTGTTTGGCTATCTCGCCATGGCTTACGCCATGGTTGCGATCGGCTTCATCGGCTTCATCGTGTGGGCACACCACATGTATACGGTTGGTATGGACGTTGATTTGAAAGCCTATTTCGTGGCTGCAACCATGATTATCGCGGTGCCGACCGGCATTAAGATTTTCTCGTGGATTGCCACCATGTGGGGCGGTTCGATTGACTTCAAAACCCCAATGCTTTGGGCCATCGGCTTCATCTTCTTGTTCACCGTCGGTGGTGTGACCGGGGTTGTGCTGGCCAACGCAGGTGTGGATACCGTCCTGCACGACACCTATTATGTGGTGGCACACTTCCACTACGTGCTGTCCTTGGGCGCGGTGTTTGCGATCTTTGCAGGCTTCTACTACTGGATCCCGAAGATGAGCGGCCTGAAGTACTCTGAATTGCTGGGGAACCTGCACTTCTGGGTGATGTTTGCGGGCGTGAACCTGATCTTCTTCCCGCAGCACTTCTTGGGTCTGCAGGGCATGCCACGCCGCTATGTGGACTATCCTGAAGCCTACGCGTACTTCAACCAGATCTCGTCCTACGGCTATTTCATCACCATTGCTGGCATGGCGATCTTCTTCATCATGTTGTTGGATATGTTCGTGCTGCGCCGTCGTCCTGCGGGTGCAAACCCATGGGGTCCTGCGGCAACCACGCTGGAGTGGACCTTGTCGTCGCCTCCTCCGTTCCACCAATTCTCGGAACTTCCAAAGTTTGAGGCCAAGGATCACCACTGATCCCAACCTCGGTACTTAACCGGACTTTACACGCTCCCGAAGGTCCACTTCGGGGGCGTGTTGCGTAGAAAGCCATCATGACCGAAATCCCCGCCCAAAATCTGCCCGGCCAAAATCCTGTTGAGGTCCAACCTAAGCGGCGTATTGCCGATTGGAAGGATTATCTCGACTTGATGAAGCCGCGCGTGATGTCCTTGGTGATTTTCACGGCGGTGGTTGGCTATCTTTGTGCGCCGGGTGACCATAATCCAATCTTGGGCGCTCTCGCGATTTTCGCCATTGCCATGGGGGCAGGGGCGGCTGGCGCGCTCAACATGTGGTATGACGCCGATATTGACGGTCTCATGAAGCGCACCCGTATGCGCCCCGTGCCGGCTGGCCTTGTCCATAAGGACGAAGCCTTGGCGATGGGCATTGTGATGAGCATTTTGTCGGTATTGTTGCTGGCATTGACGGCGAAAGACTATCTGGCGGCAAGCCTTTTGGCCTTTACCATCTTCTTCTACGCCGTTGTTTATTCCATGTGGCTCAAGCGCTCGACCCCACAGAATATCGTGATTGGCGGGCTTGCTGGCGCTTTGCCGCCACTGGTGGCTTGGGCGGCGGCAACCGGGGATATGCCACTGGATGCTTGGCTGTTGGTTGGCATCATCTTCTTATGGACCCCGCCACATTCTTGGGCCTTGGCTTTATACAAAGCAGGCGATTATGCATCGGCCAATGTGCCGATGATGCCCGTTGCCAAGGGTGCCGCGTCAACCCGCTTACAGATTTTCCTCTATTCCATCGCCCTTGTCATTGTCGGCGTTTTGCCGGTTTGGACAGGGCTAGGCGGTCAGATTTATGCGTGGGTATCGGTTTCGACCGGCCTCGTCTTCCTGTTGCTGGCGTGGCGCGTCTTTCGCTCTCGCGCTGGCGATGCTGACGGCCGTGAAGAAGGGCGCGCGCTTTATTCCGACAAGCAGATCGATAATCGCCCCGCGCGCGACTTGTTCGCCTTTTCGTTACTTTACTTGACGGCGCTGTTTGCCGCATTGCTGGTCGAACATGGGTTCGCCCTGCATACGCCCCTTTTCGGCTAAGGCTTTGGCCTTAGATTAAGAAAAAGCGGGTCCTGAGACTGAGACAATTTTACACGTTTGCAAGGCGAAGATAATGACCGATAAAGCGCCCCTCGACCCGATCGCTGCTCGCAATCGTCGCAGCTTGGCGATTGCCCTTTGCCTCTTCGGCTTTGTCGCGATTGTGTTTTTGGTGACCATGGTTCGGCTGCAGGGTCACGCCCTGAACAAGCCGTTCTAGGAGCAGTCGATGGCAATGTCTAAGACAGCACGTTTCGGCTTGATCGCGGGTCTGGTGCCTCTCGCCATGCTGGGCGCGGCCTATGCCGCGGTGCCGCTTTATCAGCTGTTCTGCCAAGTAACAGGCTATGGTGGTACCACGCAAGTCGCCACGGAAGCAGCGAGCCAAGTTCTGAATCGCACGATTCAAGTCCGCTTTGACGCCAATGTCGCGCCAGGCGTCCCTTGGTCGTTTAAGCCCGAGAAGCCGGTGGTAACGCTAAAGCTCGGCGAAAATGGCTTGGCTTTTTACACGGTTAAGAATGAGTCTAACCGACCTGTTACAGCCGTGGCGACCTACAATGTCACGCCCCACAAGATCGGTCCTTATTTCCAGAAGCTGGAGTGCTTTTGCTTCCAAGATCGAACGCTGCAACCGGGCGAAAGCATGGAATTGCCCGTGATCTTTTACGTCGATCCATCGTTGGCGACCGACCGTAATGTCGATGAGGTCACCGAAGTCACCCTGTCTTACACGTTTTTTGAAGCAGGCGATAAAGCGATTGCGCAAGCCCAATCGGGTGGAGCCGAACCAGCAGTGACACGACAGTGAAGGAAGCTGACGTAAAACGGCTTTCTGTGGTTGCCTCTTTCGGCAAGAACGCGCTAAACGACTAGGTGAACTTGGGGATTCCCGCGCCTCTAGCGTTGGGACATAGTACAGGGCCAAAACATGGGTCACGCCGCCGTAAAACATGACTACCACCTCGTCGATCCCAGCCCTTGGCCGGTTGTATCGTCGCTGGCACTCTTCATTCTGGCCATTGGTGCCGTTATCTTCATGAAGGGTTTTGTCGATGATCCTCTGTCGGTCATCCAAGGCTATTTCGCCAATGAAGAAGCGGCCAAGGCAGCTTTGGCGGGTGGCTGGAAAACCGTTGAAGCAGGCCTTCAGGCCAATTCCGGCTTCCAAGGCCTCGACCCTTCGTTGCAGGCCAAAACAATCGCAGACTTCAAGACATCCCAGCAATGGTACTGGCTCTTGGGCAAAGGCGACCCAATTGTTTTGATCGGCGGCTTCCTATTTACGCTTTACTGCATGGCCTCTTGGTGGGGCGATGTGATCAAGGAAAGCCATAAGGGCGATCATACACCAGTCGTCGGCATCGGCCTTCGTTATGGCATGATCTTGTTCATCGCTTCTGAAGTCATGTTCTTCGTGGCTTGGTTCTGGATGTTCTTTGAAATCGGCTTGTTTGCGGATGAGCGTACGCTCTCCACCATCCCCGAAGTCGCTTCGGCTTGGGCTACTTGGCCGCCAGAAGGGGTGGAGACCCTTGATGCTTTCCACCTGCCACTGATGAACACGCTTGTTCTTCTGCTTTCAGGCACAACCGTCACTTGGGCACACCATGCGCTGCAAGAAGGCAACCGCAAGTCTGCGCAATTGGGCCTGATAATCACGGTTCTGTTGGGCTTGGGCTTCACGGGACTGCAGGTTCTGGAATATGAGCATGCGCTGCATGAGAAGTATTTCGGCTTCGGTGGGGAAACCGTTGGCGTCTATGGCTCGTCCTTCTTTATGGCGACGGGCTTCCACGGGGCGCACGTCATCATCGGCACCATCTTCTTGGCCGTCTGTTTATTCCGCCTGATGGCTGGCCACTTCACCGAAAAGAAGCACTTTGGTTTTGAGGCTGCTGCTTGGTATTGGCACTTCGTGGACGTGGTGTGGCTGTTCTTGTTTGCCTTCATTTACGTAGCCTTCTCGTAGGCGAGCGCTACATCACAGACTGAGTGGGCGGGAGGCAACTCCCGCCCCTTGTCGTTTCAAGCCCTTGTTTCTGCAAAACCTGTCTGCGCGCGGGATCGTTTGTGCTAAGGGGGGCGCTCGAAATCTAAACTGGCAGACCAGATTGATTGGACAGAAGTAGATGGCGGTAAGTGTGTGGAAGGCAGGGTTGCTCAGCTTATGTCCCAATTGCGGGCAAGCACCCCTGTTTGACGGCTTGTTGAAGATCAAGCCCATCTGCCCATCTTGCAAAGCCGACTTTTCCATCGAAGACGCCGGCGACGGCCCCGCCGTTTTTGTTATTCTGGCCGCGGGTGCCATTTGTGTGCCCTTCATCCTGATCGCTGAATTAGCCTTTCGCCTGCCAATTTGGCTCTTAATCCTGATCGCTTTGCCCTTCACCGCAGCCGTATGCATCGGCTTATTACGCCCGTTCAAGTCGATGATGTTTGCCATGCAATGGCGCTATCGGGCAGGCGAAGGCCGACAGGCCCGAAAGAATAGCCATGACTAAGCCACCTTTGGTCGAAACCCCAGAAGGCTGGGTTCCGGCCGGTCTGAAAGTGCGCGGCAAGACGGGCAGGAAGCAAATCCCTGCGTCGCCCAAGGCCCAGCCGGCGATGCCACCCGTGCCCCCTGTAGAGCCTGTGCAAGCGGTTGAACCTGAAGCAAACCCACCCAAACCAGCCACAGAGTCCAAAGCCAGCTTTCGCCCCATGCCGGTTCTGACCGTGCTGTCCATCATCTGCTTAGGCATTTTATACATGCTCGGTGATTGGCAATGGACCAAGTATGTGGAGAAATCTCGTGCGCCCGCCGTTAGTGCCGCTACCGCACCCGTTTCCGTTGCAGCGGCCTTACAATCAGCCCAGCCTGAATATAGACCTGTTGAGCTGACCGGCCTGGTTGATCCCCGCAGCGTCAATGTACGCGCGCTACGCGATGGTATCAGCGGCTATCGCATCTTCACGCCCGTGGTTTTGGAAGATGGCTGGATTTTTGTTGATCGTGGCTTTGTCGCTGAAGCCGATGCCGACAAAGTGCCTGCGTTGTCTGGTCAGATTACTTACCGGGGCGTGCTGCGCAAAGGTGCTAAAGCTAACAGCTTTACGCCCGATAATGACCCCATCCTGAAGGATTGGTTTTGGCCAGACTTGCCTGCCATGGGGGCCAGCTTGAAACTAACAGGTGGGTCGCCGGCTTATTATGTTGCCCTCAATCTCGTCGACCCATTGGAGACCGGTCAGACGCAAATCAATCCATGGGCTGATAGTAAAGGCGCTAATCAAATTCCCCCCGAAAGACACTTAGGCTATGCCTTAACATGGTGGGGGTTTGGCTTCGCGCTCATCGGGGTCTATACGGGCCTGCATATCCGTACCGGCCGTCTACGTTTTGGTCGCTCCCCATCCTGAACTTCAACCTGATAAAGCAAAAACATGCGCTATATTTCGACCCGTGGCGGGTCCCCTTCGGTTTCCTTCCTTGACGCTCTGCTAACTGGCCTCGCACCAGACGGTGGCCTCTATGTGCCTGAGAGCTGGCCACGCTTGAGTGAAGCGCAAATCCGCGCGGCCGCGACCGCCCCCTATGCGGATACTGCCGCGGCGATCCTGTCCTTGTTTGCTGGCAAAGATCTCAACATGCAGGAAGCCATCGGCCTGACCGAAGAGGCCTATGGTAGCCAATGGGCCAATCCGGGCATCACGCCGGTGCAGCAAGTTGGGCCGGGGGACTATATTTTAGAATTGTTCCACGGGCCATCTTTGGCCTTCAAGGACATTGCGATGCAATTGTTGGCCGGGCTTTACACCCTCGCGTTGGAACGCCGTGATGCGCGCTTGGCCATTGTGTGCGCGACCTCGGGCGATACTGGCGGGGCGGCGGTGGAAGCCTTGAAAGAGACCGACCGCGTGGACTTGTTTGTCCTGATGCCGAAAGGGCGTGTGTCCGATGTGCAGCGCCGCTTTATGACCGCCTCAGGCGGCGACAATGTGTATGCACTCAATATTGACGGCGACTTCGACACTGCCCAAGCCCTCGTCAAAGCGTTGTTTGCCGACAAGGCTTTCGCGCAAGAAGTGGCGCTATCGCCAGTCAATTCGATCAATTGGGCGCGCATTATGGCCCAGTCTGTCTATTATGTGGTGGCCTCTGCCGCGTTATCAGCCGCAGGCCCCGTCAACTTCACCGTGCCATCGGGCAATTTCGGCGATGCTTTGGCAGGCTATGTCGCCAAGATGATCGGGGCACCGATTGGCCGCATTATGATTGCGACCAATGCAAATGACGGGATCGCGAAAGCCTTTGAAACCGGCACCTATGCCAAGTCCCAAGCAAGCCTTGCGACCTTAAGCCCAGCCATGGACATTAGTGTTGCTAGCAATTTTGAGCGCATCATCTTCGAGGCCGTTGGCCGCGATACTGCGGTTCTGAAAAAGCTCTATGACCAGTTCGGGCAAAGCGGCTCGTTTGATATTCCCGCACCCGCACTCGCCTTGCTGAAGCAGCATTTTGACGCGTTTGGCGTCGATGACCAAGAGACACGTTGGGCCTTGGCGGATTGCTTTGAACAGACCGGTGAAATTTTGTGTCCGCATACAGCTGTGGGCTGGCGTGCCCGCTTCGGCGAGGATGAGATTAAAGGTGCCCGTGTCCTCTTGGCGACCGCTCACCCGGCGAAGTTCCCAGAAACGGTTGAAGCTATCTTGGGCCAAGCACCCGGCCTGCCACGCCATTGCGCCGATCTTCTCGACCGCAAAGAAGTCATGGTGGACATGCCGGCCGATGTCGCTGCTGTCAAAGCCTATATCCGCGCCCATATCGGCACCACAGCATGAGCGCTGCGAGCTTAAAGACCCTCTCCAATGGTGTACGCCTTTTGATGGACCCGATCCCGGGCCTCGCCAGTACCTGCGTTGGTGTCTGGGTAAAGGCAGGCACCCGGTCGGAGACGATGCGCGAAAATGGCATTGCCCATCTCTTGGAACATTTGGTTTTCAAGGGCGCGGGCGGGCGCGATGCGCGCACGCTGGCGGAGGAAGCCGAAGGCCGTGGGATCTATCTCAATGCCGCAACCGGCTATGAACGGACAGGCTTTTTCGCCCGCTGCCTTGCCGATGATGCGTCGTTTGCGCTCGGTTTGACCGCCGACCTCGTGCTGAAGCCGCACTTGCGGGCTGAAGATTTGGCGCTTGAAAAAGGGGTAGTGCTGCAGGAAATCGGCGAGGCCTTTGACGATCCTGAAGATCGCTGTGGGGTGCTCCACCAGTTTGCAGCTTTCCCAGATCATGCTTTGGGTCGCCCCATTTTGGGCGATGAAGCCAGCCTTGCCGGGATTGATCCAGCGGCGATCCATGCTTTCCGTGGCCGCGCCTATGCCCCATCCAGCATGCTGATCGCCGTATCAGGGGCCTTGGACGAGGCCGAGATCCACGATCAAGTTGAACGCGCCTTTGGCGGCTTAACCCCGTTTGATCCCGCCGCGACCGAGCCCGCCAAAGTCGGTGGTCGGGCTTTGAGTGAGGTGCGGGACGCAGAACAAGTTCATCTGACCTTCTCCTTGCCCGGGCCACGATTGGGCAGCGACGAAGCGATTGCCGCCCGTGTCATGTGTGAGATTTTAGGCGGCGGCATGGCCTCACGTTTGTTCCAAGACCTGCGCGAGACCCGGGGCCTCGTCTATTCGGTTGAGGCCTTCTGCGACCTCTATGAAGATTCAGGCCGTATTTGTGTGTCTGTCGGTTGTGGTCCGTCCGACGCAGGCGATGTCGCGCGTCGCACGGCTGATCATTTGGTGCAAATGGCCGAGCATGGTCCAACCCCACTTGAACTTAAGCGAGCTGTGCGCATTCTAGAAGCCAGCATGATGATGGCGGCAGAAAGCCCTGCTGCCCGCTGTGAGGCTGCTGTCAGCCAGACACTGCTCTATGGTCGGCCCCTGCCGCTTGCAGACGTATCCGCACGGATCAGACGCGTTGAGGCACCAGCGGTGCAACAAGCCGCTCGCCAAGCAATTACTGCTGCAGAACAAGGCTTTGCCGCAGCCGCAGCGATTGGACCAGCTGCAGGGCTTGCGGCAGCACCCCTTTTCACGGCAAACTTCGCCTAAACCGCAGAAAAGGACCCAAACGGGGTGTTTCTCAATCTGGTCAATCCAAGCGAAAGCAAATTGCGCCTCGAAGGTGAGGGCGTCTATTTGCGCGAGGCGACCAAGGGCGACTATCAGGCTTGGGCAGATTTGCGGGCGGCAAGTGAAACCTGGCTGGTGCCGTGGGAGCCTGAGTGGCGCTTTGATGAATTGTCGCGCGCTTGCTATCTTTGGCGTCTGCAAGGCTGGCGACATGACGTCAAATTGGGTCTGGCTTCGCCATTCTTGGTGTTTCGGACCAGCGATGATGCACTGGTCGGGGGTGTGAATATCTCCAACATTCGGCGCGGCGTGGCCCAGGATTGCACGATTGGCTATTGGGTTGGCCAGCCCTTTGCACGCCAAGGCTTCACCCGCGCTGCAGTCCGCGCCGTCGTCACTTATGCGTTTGGACCGCTCGGTCTACACCGTGTTCAAGCGGCCTGCGTGCCAACAAACTTCCGCTCCCGCGGGCTTCTGGAAAGCCTTGGCTTTCAGGAAGAGGGACTGGCCAGACAGTATCTAAAAATCAATGGCGAATGGAAGGACCACGTCCTCTATGCCATTTTGGCCAATGAGTTTCATGAAGGCCTGTTGAAGGCTTAAGGCGCTTTGGGCGCCAAAGGCGAACCAAAAGGATCGCGCAACAAAAGTTGCGCATCTCTACGCGGGGCCAAGCGCAGCTCGTGGCTGACGCGCTCCTTGAAGGTCGATCCCGTCCCAGCATTAAGCGATAAAAGATGCAGGGCTCTAACTTCCTCTGGCCGAAGAAACTAGGGGACATGCAACCATTTTCGGAGCCAGCATTTATCTCATGGCAAAATGTGGGAACATTGCAGTCGAACAGGTTTGCTAGGACTATTTGCTGGCCAACATAAATAGGCGCTATTTGATCAGTCGGACTGACCCGGAACCCGTTCCACCGCCTTCGAGGATCAAGTCTCCAATTGAACCGAAGGCCGCTTCAAGTGCGGCACCATCTTCCGCTGTTAAGGAGTATTCGGGCTTAGTCGTACATTGCGCATAAAGCGCTTGCAACGCGCCACCCATATTATAGGTGATCGCATAAATGGTAATCCCTTTGGATTTCATTGCGTTACAGGTCTTCATGAGTTCGGCATCCGCTTGCGCCTCCGTCAATGAGTCGCCGGCTTGACCCGGATGATTTTTGCCATCTGTCATGATGATTGCGATTTTGCCGGGGCTTTTGTCATAATCTAATGGCAGCGTGTTATTTCCCCATTGACCGCGCCATGATGGATCAAGGGCGCGAAAGCCCCACGCCATACCTTCTTGCGTACTTGTGCCATGACCGGCGCATAGATTATCTGCGGCCGATTGCAGGATGCTGCGACTGGCCTCCAGTCCAATGGCGCGCGGGATCGGGCATGTTACAGCATCGCCAGTGAAGAAATTCCATTTCTGGATCGTATGGGGTGTACTGTCCCATTGGGCATCGCCGGTGCGGCGCGCTCCACACAATCGTGGCAAAGTCAGCGAATAATTTGTCTCTTTGCATTTGGTGCTGGACGCTGTGGTTACGGTGGGACTACCTGTAGTCGGGGGTTGATTGACTGCTGGAATCTGTCCGGCATTAAACCAAGCGGCACCATAATTCGTAACGTTCACGCGACCGCTAAATGGGATAATGGACACCCAAAGGTCTGTTTTGGTGTTGCTGCTGCCATAGACGGTATCCAGAATTTTTGTTGTGGCGGCTCGTAATGAGGGGATGCTCGAGGTCATTGAACCACTTACATCCACGACGATTGCAATTTCAGCACCCTTAAAGCTGCTTTCGGTGCCGCCATCTGTTGCGGCGGAATCAGCATCAATGGCAATTGATGTGACGCCAACGGCAGACAAAAGTCCTGTCTTGTAACTGCCAGTAGCAGTCCCATAAACAATGCCATTCTGAACACGGAAGGATGCTGTACTTGCTGCAAGTCCTGTCGTGTTAGCTTTATAATGGTCGCTGGCCGCTTTGATAGTTACTTGATCGCCATCTATAAGTCTGGTGGCACCAGCCAAAACAGAGCTATCGAGTGCTGCTTGGATATTGGCTTTCGCATCGGCTGCCATGATGCTATCAACACTGCAGCCAATAATGCCTATTATAGGAATTGCCAGCAACGCAAAATTGGTTGCAACATTGCCGCCCTGTGCATGGTTCATATACATTCTTTACTTACCTAGCGCGCCGAGAATTCGCGCTATTTTATAGAATACACAGTCCAGTAAATAAATTATTATCCAAATAAATTATTTATCCAAACTCATAGTAAACCTAAGTAGACCCTGAGCTCTAATAATTTTAAATAACTGACATAATATGGCCAAGATCTGAATTCGAGAAGTTCTATCTGCAATTTTGCGAATACAACGTTAAGGCATGCCTTGCAGGAGTGCGCTTCCCGTGCTGGGTGCATTCCAATCTTTGAGTACTCCATGGTCAAGCAATTCCTGAAATCAGTTAAGTCGGATGTCAGCCAAATGACTTGGAAGGGCTCAATGCGTCGCTCCGCTTGCCTTGAAGCCGCCCGACAAATCTTATTGCGCAAACTCAAACACGGCCTTTGCCATCGGCGATAGGTCGGGTTCAATGCGGGGCCGTCACGCAATGGCGACTTTTGGCCGAAAGCGGAAGGTCTGCTTTGGGGGTGGCAGGCGGGGGAAGCGGACGTTGAGAGGCGGGCCGAGGCGAATTTGTTTGTCATCAGTGGCATTGGAGATCGTGCATTTTGGGCGGGTTGCATACTGCGACGTGGAGTGGATTGCCTTACATTCCTCAAGTGGAGGGTCAGTCACCAACAACTTCTGCCCGCCACACATTCCTGCCGAGCATAAGCCAATTGCAACAGTTTCATTCTCAGCTTCGAAATCAAAAATCGGTCACTCCAACCCATTTTAGCATCGTTGCAATTGGTCGATTCGCTCAGCCGTCCCTGTCCTCAGGAGAATCCCCATCCGGATTCAAACGATCGGCGACGTTCCTGATCAGCAGTAATGCATTGTCGGCAAAGGGATCAATTCGTGCCTCCGCGCCATCGCCAAAGACGATAAAGACTGGTCCCAAGAGGTCTTGCCGCAATGCCACAGCGTCGCCCAGATCGCGAGTGTATTCTGTGCCACCCTTTCCCCGCCAGTATAGTGCATTGCCTCGCCAACGCATCATTGATCGGCGCGCCTGACCATATTGGAAGATCGTGATCATCGTGCCGCATCCAAAGGCCATGATCAGCCAAAATAGGATGGTCATCTGACTTTTGCCGTCCGGTCGGGAAGATCCCACAAACAGCCAAATATAGGCCATGAACAGCGTGAGCAGCGCGCCACCGCAAATTGCAACTGCATACATGGCACCCGGCTTTAGGCTGCGCCAGCCTCGCCGGTCAGTTGGGCTTTTGTTGCCCCAGGTTGTGATCGCGAACACGACCAGCGCCGATAGGAGGCCAATCACAATGTGTCTGGTCCAGTCGATTTCCATTTACCATCCCCGATGCTCCAAAAGCATTCTAACAGGCGTTCGTTGATGGCAGGTTGATGTGCATGACTATTTGAATGAATGTCCGCTATCGGGCTTCAGTGAATTGCGCGTTATTGACCTAGTTTGGCGCAAAGCAGACCAAAAGCTAAACTTTGGACGGTTTCAGGCCGAACTCCGCTTGCCCCATCTCGCGCGCCAAAACTCGAGCACGGCCCTTGCGAAGGCAGAGCCTGCGGCAAAGGCTGTCTGAGCGAAAAAGCACCCAAACGATGTCATCCCGGACGGCGCAGCCGATCCGGGACCTCCTGCCGCAAAGTCCCATAAGGTCCCCGCTCTTCGCTTACGCTCCGGCGGGGATGACATCGTGGGGGAAAACGCCCAAACAACGCGGTGCATTCCTAGCGGGACGGCACCCTACGCCCGCCCGGCATTCTGTGAAATCTGCCACGGCTCCAGCCCAAAGCGGCTAATGGCGTCTTCCCATTTGTCGTCCAGATTGGCCGTGGCAAAGACTGCGTCAATGTCGCCCTCGGTGACGAGCCAGGCATTGTCCATGATTTCGGCCTCGAGCTGGCCTGCATCCCAGCCCGAATAACCCAAGGCCAAGGTGGCGCGGCTGGGCTTTACGCCTTGGGCGATGGCTTGCAACACATCGCGCGTGGCCGTCATGCGTAAGCCACCCATGATGGGGCTGGTGGTCTCGTCGCTCGACCAGTCATCGGTGTGGAGCACAAAGCCTCGATCCCGCTGACAGGGCCCGCCATCCAATACTGGGATCGCGGGAACCCGGATGGCACAATCGATGCCTAATTGGTCGAGTAGGTCCGGCAACATCAGGCGCGGCATCGCCCGATTGATCACAATGCCCATCGCGTGGGTTTCATCATGGTCGCACACCAATATCACCGAGCGTTTAAAACGACGGTCTGCCATCGAAGGGGTGGCAATCAGGAAGCGTCCGACCAGCGAGTTTCTCATGAGCGTGATCGTGTTGCCAAAATCTCTTGCTGTCTAGTCTGAATTTTTAGTTTTGCGTTGTTCAATTGAGCTGAATTGTCGCACCTTGCACCTGCAGCGGGCAGAAGTTGGAAGAATCGTGGCGATAATTCTGCGCCCATTTTCGCGCTCAGATTTGAGCATGGTCATATCTTTGAATCACACTGGCGATAGATTATCTACCAAGCATGCGGCTGGCGCTGACGCCCTTTGGCTGAAAAATGGTTTGGCCGCCATGATGGAGAACGACAGATGACAATCCAAGTAGGCGACAGCCTTCCAGACGCAACCTTCATGGTCCCTACTGCTGACGGTCCAGCGCCACGCACCACGGCTGACATTTTTGCCGGCAAGAAGGTCGCTTTGTTCGCCGTCCCCGGCGCTTATACGCCAACCTGCTCGGCCAAGCATTTGCCATCTTATAAGGAAAAGGCCGCTGAATTGGCCGCTAAGGGCGTTGACGCGATTGCCTGTTTGTCGGTGAATGACGTGTTTGTCATGGGCGCTTGGGCCAAGGATCAAGGCGTTAGCGACGAAATCATCATGCTGGCCGATGGCAGCGGCAATTTCGCCAAGGCGATTGGCCTTGAGATGGATGCGTCGAAGTTTGGCATGGGCGTGCGCTCACAGCGCTTCTCGCTGGTGGCTGACAATGGCGTCGTGACGCATTTGTTCGTGGAAGCGCCTGCAGAATACAAGGTTTCTGGCGCTGAATATATGCTGGAGCATATCTAAGCTTTACCCTAATCGCCTTGCCGATTAGGATCGACCCAAAGGCCCCGCCTTCGTAAAGCACGAAGGCGGGGCTTTTTCGTTTTAGGATGCAGGCGTCCAAGTTTGGCCAACACAGATCGGGCCAACACAGCCTTTGACTTCTAGTTTGCCATCGCGCTTTCGGCGAAACTCGCTGCGATAAACCTTGCCCTCGGTCGGATCATAAATCTGCCCGCCGGTGAATTTCCCATCAGGCTGAGCCGTGAAGCCTGTCAAAATTGCCATGCCGACGATTGAGCGGGTCCGCAATTTTGGGTCAGGGTTTTTGGTGTCGGTGGTGGCTGCATTTTTGTCAGCCTTGGGGCCTGGGCCTACGATGCGGCCGCAGGTCTGCTTGCCGCACGCTTCAATGCGGATGATGCCGCTGCCATTGGCGGTTACCCAGCGGGTGCCATGGAGCTCGCTGGCAAAGCTGGGCGTGGCGACCATAAACGCCAAGAGGGCGGGGGCAATCAATTGGGTCGAAAATTTCATGGGTCTAAACCTATCATGTTGGGAGGATTTTGGCAGGCGAACTGCCTCTAGCTGTCCTCAAAAAACAGTTCAAGCCCGATTAAGACCGGTTGGCGAATTTCGTCTTTCTCGCGATGGGCTGCGGGCTTGATGATTCGGGTTTGAAGCCCCATTGTCGTGTCTGATGTCCCGCTTTGACCGCCCCTTTATAGACGAAGTGCTGACGCGCGCCTCCATATTGGATGTGGTCGGTCGCAAAGTGACGTGGGATAAGCGCAAATCCAATCTCGCACGCGGCGATATGTGGGCCTGCTGTCCGTTTCACAATGAGGCGACGCCCAGCTTTCATGCCCTAGATTCCAAGGGTACCTATCATTGCTTTGGCTGCGGCCAGCACGGCAATGCACTCGACTTTATCATGGCGACCGAGAATGTGCCTTTCCCAGAGGCGGTGGAGCGTTTGGCGCGGGACATGGGCATCCCACTGCCTGCGCGTGATCCAGAGGCCATCACCAAGGATGATCAAGCCAAACGCCTGACCCAAGCGCTTGATGCCGCGCGCTCTGCCTTTGCCCAAGCGCTGCGTAGCCCGGAAGGGGCCAAAGCACGCGCCTATCTGACCAAGCGCGGCTTGAATGAAGCCGATTGGGACCGCTTTGGCCTAGGCTTCAGCCCAAACAGCCGCACGTGGTTGAAAGACCGCTTGACCCAAGGCGGTCATCAAGTGGCCGATCTGGTGGAAGCCGGGCTGTTGAAACTGCCTGACGATGGCGGCGCGCCATTTGATTTTTACCGGGGTCGGGTGATGTTCACCATCGCCGATACGCGCGACCGCACGGTCTCTTTCGGTGCCCGCACCCTCGACCCCGATGGTCAGCCCAAATATCTCAATGGCCCCGATAGCCCGGTCTTTAACAAAAGCCGCAATCTCTATCGCTATGCGCAGGCGCGGGCGGCTGCCAAGGACAAGCCCATTCTGGTCGCAGAAGGCTATATGGATGTCATTGCGTTAGAGCGCGCTGGCTTTGCCGCTGTAGCGCCTTTGGGTACGGCCCTGACAGAAGATCAATTGGGCCTGATCTGGAAGGCCTCCAAGCGGCCAATTCTCTGCTTTGATGGCGACAAGGCGGGCCTGAAGGCAGCCGAACGCGCTTTGGATCGTGCTTTGCCTCTTGTATCGGCTGACAAAACCCTCGCCTTTGGCTTCTTGCCCGAAGGCCAAGACCCTGATGATATGATCAAAGCCAAGGGTGCAGCTGGCATTGAGGGGGTTTTGGAGAGTGCGTTGGCGCTCGGCAGCTTCTTGTTCCAGCGCGAGCAGGAGCGTGAGCCCTTGGTGACAGCAGAAGCCCGCGCAGGTCTGCGCAAGCGCTTACGCCAGCTGACAGGCCAAGTTACTGACCCTGATTTACAGCGCGAACTCAATGAAGACATGCGTCGCAATCTTGATGCTTTGTTTGCGCCGGCAGCAAGGCCCGCATTTGTGCCCAAGGCCCGTGGTAAGGGCGGCGACACAGGGCCTATTGGCAGCGCGACGGCGGAATTGCGCTTGAAAATCAAAGCCGGAACGGTGCGGCCCAAACGTACTTTGGTTGACCTCGTGACAGCGCCACTATTACGTTCTGAACTTCTTGAAGGCCATGAAGAGGCTTTTGCTGGCCTAGTTCTTGACCATCAAGGCCTGAATTTACTGCGTCACGGCCTTTTAGACCTGCATCATGCGGGAACGACTATTGATTTTGAGAGCGTTCGTCTCCATCTGAACCAATTAGGTCAAAGTGAAGCCGTGCGCTTTCTCGATGAAGCGCGGCGATCGCCGGTCAACCCTCATGCGCGGCCTGAGCTGAGTGTGGAGGAGGCTAAGCGTGCTTGGCTTATCGCGCTTCAACGATTGGAGACCCATCGGGCTCTGGCGTCGGACGCAGCCGAAGCCGTATCTGCGGCAGGCAGTGGCGATGAAGCAGCGTTTGAGCGGCTGAAGCGTCTGGTTGGTGAGCGCCGGGCGCTGCGGGCCGACGAGACCAGCTCTGCTGGGGCATCCATCGTCGGGGGAGAGGGTTTCTCTCTGCCGGCAGAAGATTAGAAAGTCGGCGCGTGCTTCAAGCAGCACGGGCTGGCTGTGCCGTTGTTTTCAGCGGCAAAGATGACAGGCACCGCTAGCTGACCTTTTAAAAAAGTTCAGTTATAGGGGCAGGGAATTCGGGTTCGTGGCAGATTGTCTTAAAAAGGCAGTCTGGCAGGGATTTATCATAGGAATCAGGTGCGCTGTGTGACGACATAGCGGAACCAAGAGGCGGCACATTCATGGTAGAAAAAGTTGAAGAAGCGCAATCCGCAGAGACCCCCGATGCGCCACTTCTGGACTTGAACAATGCGGCGGTGAAGAAATTCATCAAGGCAGGGAAAGTACGCGGCTGGGTCACGGTCGACGAACTCAACAAGATTCTACCGTCGGAAGACTTCACGTCTGAGCAAATTGAAGATGTCATGGCTCAATTGAGCGAAATGGGCGTCAATCTCATTGAAGCCGAAGAAGACGCGCAAGACGAAGGCGGCGAAGTCGCGACCGTCTCTTCGTCGAGCTCTGCGGTCGTCATCCAAACCGGCAACACCAAAGAAGGCCAAGACCGCACCGACGATCCCGTCCGCATGTATTTGCGTGAGATGGGCGCAGTAGAGCTTCTGTCGCGCGAAGGCGAAATCGCGATTGCCAAGCGCATCGAAGCAGGTCGCGACGCGATGATCCGCGGTTTGTGCGAAAGCCCGCTGACGTTTGAAGCCATCATGGTGTGGCGCGACGAATTGCAGACCGGTCGCGTTCTCTTGCGTGAAATCATCGACCTTGAAGCGACCTATGGGGCCGAAAATGCGCCACCCGTGGTCGAAGAAGAGGAAGAGGAGGAGGAAGAAGTCCTCTCCAGCAATGATGACGATGATGATGAAGAAGGCGCTCGCGCTGCACGTGCGGCCCGCGCTGAAGCCGAAGAAGATGAAGGCGCTGCGCTTTCCATGTCGGCCATGGAAGGCGAACTTCGCGATGGCATCATGGGCATCCTCGATACGGTTGCCGCCCATTTTGATGCCTTCCGTGCCCTAAAAGACCGCTCGCTCGACGCTCGTATTCGCGGTGTGTCGATCACCGATGATGATATGGCAGCGATGGATGCGCTGCAAAACAGCATCATCGATGAACTAAAGAGCCTGAAGCTGAACAATGCTCGGATCGAGGCTCTGGTTGAACAGCTCTACACCATCAACAAGCGCTCCATAGGCTTGGAAGGCAAATTGATGCGTTTGGCCGAAACCTGTGGCATCGGCCGTCCAGATTTCGCCAAGGCCTATCAAGGCCATGAAATGGACCCAAGCTGGCTCGACACCGTCAAGGATAAGACCAAGTCTTGGACCCGCTTTGCCATTGATCAGCGCGACCGCGCCGACGAAATCCGTCAGGAGATTTTTACCCTAGCCCAAGAAACCGGCGTGCCAATCGACGAGTTCCGTCGCATCGTGCAAACCGTGCAAAAGGGTGAGCGCGAAGCCCGTCAAGCCAAGAAGGAAATGGTGGAAGCCAACCTTCGCTTGGTGATCTCGATTGCCAAGAAATACACCAATCGTGGCCTGCAATTCCTCGACCTCATTCAAGAGGGCAATATTGGCTTGATGAAGGCGGTCGATAAGTTCGAATATCGTCGCGGTTATAAGTTCTCCACGTATGCAACTTGGTGGATTCGTCAGGCGATTACACGCTCGATTGCTGACCAAGCGCGGACCATTCGTATTCCGGTCCATATGATCGAGACGATCAACAAATTGGTGCGCACCTCGCGGCAGATGCTGCATGAGATTGGTCGCGAACCAACGCCAGAGGAATTGGCCGAAAAGCTTGGCCTGCCGTTGGAAAAAGTCCGCAAAGTCATGAAGATCGCTAAAGAGCCGATCAGCCTTGAAACCCCAATCGGGGACGAGGAAGACAGCCATCTGGGCGACTTTATCGAAGACAAAAACGCGATCTTGCCAGTTGAAGCGGCCATTCAGTCGAACCTGCGCGAAACCACCACGCGGGTTCTGGCCAGTTTGACGCCGCGCGAAGAACGCGTCCTGCGCATGCGCTTTGGCATCGGCATGAACACCGACCACACGCTGGAAGAAGTTGGCCAGCAGTTTAGCGTGACCCGCGAACGCATTCGCCAAATCGAAGCCAAGGCCCTACGCAAGCTTAAGCACCCATCTCGTTCGCGTAAATTGCGCAGCTTCTTGGATAATTAGGGGGCAAGGAGATTGTCATCCCGGACGGCGTCAACTGAGTCCCAGACCCCAATCCGCAAAATCCACTGGGGTCCCCGCTCTGCGCTTCGCTTGGGCGGGGGTGACATGGGCTTGTTGGAGCGCGCAGCACTAGCTGCGCATCTGGACGCGCTGACGTGCGCAGCTAGTGCTGCGCGCTCCCTTTATCGCAAGTAGGCATAGATAAAAACTTATCCCTCTCCCACCAAACCCCCCATATCCTAGCCCCATCTCCGACGAGAGGGCGTTGTTGCTGCAGCGGCGACACCGGTTGGGGATGGGTAAGCGGGGTTAATCGGGGCAGACGTGGCTGCTTCGTGTTTTCATGAGGATTAGCTGTCCTCATGCCCGGTGTGCTCAAGACCGACTGCCGTGTG